>OFFZ01000881.1_pt1 | contig 17309 bp, 20 predicted proteins | sample 1521631 | NCBI WGS metagenome assembly OFFZ01 (sample SAMEA3504102, study PRJEB24116) | mouse gut metagenome | biome: mouse gut; feature: mouse-associated habitat; material: faeces | place: Denmark | collected 2011 | reverse complement strand
CAAGTATTAAAGAATGAACTTTTATGTTTCTTCAAACAGTCCCTCCCGCGTAATGTTATTCAGCCATTTCATACTCCGGTAATGCTCATCATCTTTGAAAGCTGCAATTCCAATGTCTGCACCAGCCCGGAAAGCCCAGTCCGGTCTTCTTCATCAAACCTTGCAATAACAGGGCTGTCAATATCCAGCACACCAATCACTTCTCCATCCTTATGTATCGGGATTACAATCTCCGACATAGACGCACTGTCACAGGCAATATGTCCCGGAAATTCATGGACATTCTCAACCAGCATAACCGCATCACGCGCAACTGCCGTACCGCAGACGCCGCTGCCGACTTGAATTTCTACGCAGGCAGGCTTTCCCTGGAATGGTCCAAGGATTAAACATCCGTCTTTCATAAGATAAAACCCTACCCAGTTAATGTCTGTCAATGCCTGGTTTAATAGAGCGGAGACATTTGCCAGATTCGCGGTCAGGTCAGAAACTCCGTCTGTCAGCCCTTGAAGCTGTGTTGTCAACAGACGGTACAACCCCTTCTTTTCTGCCGGGTAGGTGATGTTTGTCGCCCTCATATATCGTTCCTCCTTCATACCCCTAAAACTCTTTCGTAATATCTGTTATGCCGATCATTCCCTCCATTTCTGCCTGGGTAATCATGTCATTCCTTACCATACTCTCGAGTACCTGCCGTGCCCTCAGCGAAGTAAGTCCATCGTCCACACCCGGCGCATACAAAGACGGAGCATTCGGCACTCCTGCCAGCACAGCCGACTCATAATCTGTAAGCTCTGAAGGCGTCTTTTCAAAATATCCGAAGGAAGCGGCATAAATCCCTTCAAAACCGCTGCCAAAACAGGCGGTATTCACATACAATTCAAATATCTCTTCCTTGCTGTATTCTGACTCGATATCCATCACGGCAAATACCTCCGCCGCCTTGCGCTCAATACTCTTCTCCTGCGTAAACAGCAGATTCTTGGCAAGCTGCTGTGTAATCGTGCTGCCTCCCTCTTTGAATGACATTGACCTTACATCCACCCACACAGCCCGGCAGACAGCAATCGGGTCGATCCCCTTATGTTCTCTGAATCTTCGGTCTTCCACTGATATCACTGCATTGATATAAAAATCCGTCATCTCAGAATACCGCGTAAAATGTTCCTGCTCCTGTATCTCCTCAATCCTGTCATTAAGCGGCATCAGGGAAATGGCATCCTGATACATCTGATATCCCTTCACTCCATAGAAAATGCCGACTGACATGACCGTACACACCATTAAAATAAGCAGCACACATAGCATTCTTCTCACAGGATGTCTTCTTTTCATAGTTCAGCCAGCCCCTTCCTATCGTTTTGTTCTTTAATCCTCGCCTTCTCCTTGGTTTGAATATAATACTACATTTATATATCGACCTTATTATAGCGTTTTATAATATAATCCATATGCAATATCCAAAAAGCTTGATTTTTCCCCTCCCCCATGCTATACTGATATCCGTTGCCAAGCCCGCGAAAATCAAGGTCTTACAGGGCTTGCAGGCGCGTGTGTTCGAGACCTTCCACACGTAAAACAAAACTAAAGGAGAAGAAACATGAAAAAACCAAACACAGCTTTTCTAAGCCAGGCAGCAATGATCGCTGCCGTCTACGTGGTGCTTACCTATGTATTCGCACCATTTTCTTTCGGAGAGATTCAGGTAAGGATCGCAGAAGCGCTTACCATCCTCCCACTATTTACCCCAGCCGCAGTCCCCGGCCTGTTCATCGGATGCCTAATCGGCAATATCTTAGGCGGGGCCATCCTTCCAGACATCGTCTTCGGAAGCATCGCCACCCTCATCGGGGCATTCGGCACATACCTGTTACGCAATCAGCTCCCGGTGCTTGCACCGCTGCCGCCAATCCTGGCAAATACAGTCATCGTGCCGTTCATACTCCACTTTGGCTACGGCGTTGCCCTGCCAATCCCGTTCTTGATGCTCACAATCGGCATCGGGGAAATCCTGTCCTGCGGGGTACTGGGAATCATACTATACATCGCACTAAAAAAATATAAGAATATCATCTTCGTTCCGGTATCCTAATGTACTAAAAAGAGGCTGGCTGAAAATGCTTTGAATCATTTTCAGCCAGCCTCTTATCATACACGCTTCAACCGTCCCTTTCACGGCAAACACTCCGCAATCCTATCCAATATACGTATTCCCGCTCCCAGACGTCATCTGATCCATCTCCCCAATGGGCGCCGCCCGACGCTCCTTGCTGTCCGCATCAATATAAACCACGCTGCCTTCCGTATATCCCACCAGAATCACGGCCCGCTGTGCGTCCAGCATCCCAATAACCGGGATATCCTTATCAATCAGATACAATATCATCTCCGCCGTACATCCCGTCAAGTCATGCGCCCTGCCTCCGTTTTGCTCCTTCAAAATCTCCACCGGTGCCTGCCTCTGCAAAAGCCGGTCTGCCATAATCCCGATTACCTCATCTTTTCCTTCAATAAAATGCTGCCTGCTCCGGTTGCCCTGTTCCCAGATATAAGCCTGCTCGGAATCCACCACACATCCGCTGTAGGCTGCCGCTTCCCGGACAGCCTCGCCCGCCCGATCGTAAATTCCCTGAAGCTCCCCATATCCATAGACAAAATATTTTCCCGCATAACTGATATCGTCGAAGTTAATCTCTCCCGTATCCTCAGTCAAAATCTGCTTGGGCTTCAGCACCTTAGGCTCCCGGTCGGAAATCCCGTCGTTATAGACCAGCCTCACCTGCGTCTCCTTGAGCTCCGTTGTATACGTTTTCAGGTAGATGTTGCTCGCCTCTCGCTCCTTGTTATTCGTGATATAATCGGCAGTCGTACCCGTGTACGTCTCTCCCTCCTTCGTCGCTCGATTCAGCGTAATCATATTCACATCGAACACCGTATCCAACACGTAGATTCCTTCCACCTGATACGTCTTCACAATCTCTCCCTTGCTGTTCTGTATCCCAATCTTATACATAGGAACCGTCACTTCGCCAGATATGGTCCTTCCCGTATCCGCCGTCTTCGCCACTCCATATACAAAATCATTTTTCACGAAACCAAGAGGACGGATACATTCATCCCCGCCGCACTCAGTCTTGCGCTCCTTCCCGGATTCGAGATTCTTCACCGTCACCGTCGTCGCCGCATTCATCTCTTTCCCCTGCTGCCACGCCGCCAGATGCCCATCCTCCGACACCACATACTGTCCGTCGGTAAGCCCCTCCGCAAGGGTGCTGCTCTTGCCCTTGGTCAAATCGAATTCATACAGCGTACCCTCCAGCATCACATACAAATTGTTCTGCTTCATACTGTAATAGACCATGCTGCTCAGCTCATGGACCGCAAACCCGTAGGATTTGTTACTGGAAATAAATGCCTTCTCCTCCACAGAATTCTTCCTTGAACTGTATTTGTAGATGGCAACCCCAACCTCTCCTTCATGGGCGCCCCGGCTCATATATCCGCACACGGCAAACATGGTGCCGCCCGCCCCGTCGGTTCCAAGCAGCTTGATTTCATGGTGGGGAACCATGTTGCGCACATCACTGTTCTCCACATCCGTGAAGCTAAAAACCAGCGAAATCTCGTCCGTCTCTTTACTGTAGTTCCACAGCTCATTTGCCACTACAAACGACACCTCGCTCCCGTCCTCATTGACCAGATAGGGAATATCCTGAGGCACGATACCAAGTACGATGCCATTTTCGCTCAGCATATGCTTTGTCACGTCAAAAATCTGCTCCATCGTCCGGTCATAATCAAGCAGGTACGTAGTCCCGCTCCCGGCAACATGCCTGACTCGGAAGAACTCCTCCACATGGTACACATCCGACTCGTTCTCCTCACCCTTACACCGCACACGGTACTCCAGCCGCACGGAAACAGAATCCCCGTTCATCTCCGTAATGTCCCAGCGTTCCCCCTTCTCCACCATAGGCTCTAACTCGCCCCAGGACACATGGTCATAATCCGAATGAATCGTTACATGCTGGAACGTGGTGTTATTGGCGCTCTCATTTGGCTCGATAGCCGTACCTACGCCCGCCCCTTCCACCTTATTCATCGCATTGTCATGGAAACTACGGACATAATCCAAACTCTCCGCAACGCTTAGATCTTCTGCATCCGCAATCCTGGTGTAGAAATAGATGTCATTCTCGCCGCCGGTATTCAGTACAATCTCAAGCACATGCTCCCGTCCCGCTGTCACCGCATCGCCAAGCTCTACCGTAAAGCTCTCTCCGTTTTGCGAAAGGGCGCCTTCCCCCATCTTCTCTTTGCCGTCCAGCGTGTATATCGTATAACTCGCTTTCTGAATCCTGTTCTCATACGCCTGAATCGTCCCCTCCACCCTTCGGGCATTCACAGGCGTAATCGTGTCCCGCATGGCGGGAATGTCCATCGCCCTTGCAAACCCACTCAGGGTATTCAGCACATATCCGTTATAGGAAAACGAAATCTGCGGATAAGTGGCAGAGCCAATATCGGCAGTCATATTGTCGTTCCCTTTATTCGTGTAATAGCTGAAGCCAATGACCGCAGCGATAAACACCAGGACCAAGATTGCCGTATCCCTTAGTTTCTTTATCCAATTCATCTAAGACTCCCCTTCTTATTCTAGTGCTCCATCTGGATGGCGCACTAGCAGACGCCCAAGGGTCGGCGACACGTGCAGGAACTCCTCGCACCTTCTCACCGCCTCCCGGTTCTCCCCCTTATTCCCACTCCTGACCCCGCGGATCAAGATATTCTTAGGCGTATGCTCCATATCAATAAACTCAAGGATCTGCACCTCGTACCCCGCACACTCCAGATACTCTGCCCGCAGCGCATCCGTCACAAGCGCCGCCATGCGCTCCTTAATCAGCCCGTATTTGAAAATAGGCTTTAATACGTCGCTTGCAATCTGACTGTTCAGCTCATGCTGGCAACACGGCACAGACAGGATTACCTTCGCCCCCCAGCCTACCGCCTTCGCCAGTGCATAATCCGTCGCCGTATCACAGGCATGAAGGGTGACTACCATATCCACCTGTTCGGCGCCCGTATAGCCCGCAATGTCTCCCTCAAGGAATGTCAGCTTCTCATAACCGTATTTCCTGCCAAGCTCGCTGCAATGGGCAATAACCTCCTTCTTCAAATCCAGCCCGATAATCCGGACGTCATACCCCTTACGCTCATGCAGATAATCATACATGGCAAATGTCAGATAGGACTTGCCGCACCCAAAGTCTAAAATCGTCAGCTCCCGGTCCCGATCAAGCTCTGGCAAAATATCCTCGATAAACTCCAAAAACCGGTTAATCTGTCGAAATTTGTCGAATCTTGAACGGACGACCTTGCCTTCCTCTGTCATGACTCCCAAATCAATCAGAAATGGGACGGGTTTTCCTTCCTCAAGGATATAACGCTTCTTGCGGTTGTGGCTTAAATCAATCTCCTTTCTCCCACACTCCAAAGCCTTCTTCTTTATCGTCACCTTGCCTTTTTTACTCACCAGCACGGTATAGAGCCGCTCTGCTGTCTCCATCTGCATCTGTCGCATATTCTCCATCGCTTCCAGAAGCAGCATACACGCTTCCTCAGGTTTTGCATTCCTGTGAAATGCCTGATGGTTGCGGAAGGTTTCAATCTGAAACATCAGTTTCTCCTTGTGGAGCAGCGGGCGCACCTTCATCTTCTCTGCAACGTCTTTCTGTCTCGGATTACTCAGCACGGCTGACCGAAACTCTATATTCAGATTATCCTGTAGTAATACTTTTAATTCATCCATAGTATCTACTATTGTAATGTTTTTTCCGGATAAACGCAAGTATCAAAACGAAAACACGCGGCTGCCCCGTGCAGGCAAGGCAAACTGCCCCATTGCCTGCGCCAGGATACCGCGTGCATAACCGTTAATGGTTTTGCGGAAATGTAATCGTCACCCGGAACAAATCCCCGTCCAGATACAGCTCAAAATTCCCTCCCTGCATCTGAGTCAGCGTCTTGGCTATCGACAGCCCAAGCCCGCTGCCCTCCGTCCCCCGGGAGATATCCCCCCGTATGAACCGTTCCGTCAATTCATCCGCCGAAATATTAAGCGGCTGATCGGAAATATTTTTCAAGCTGAACACGGCTGCATCCCCTATGGTGTAGAGGTCTGCATAGACCCGCGTTCCCTTCATTGCGTATTTGGCTGCATTATTATAGATATTCGCCAATACCCGCCAGAGCCGCCTTCCATCGGCACGGATGATAACCTCATGCTCCGGAAGTGACATCACCTCCGTAAGGTCATTCGCCGTAAATTTCTCCTCGAATTCCCCGCTGGTCTGCTGTATGATTTCCACCAGATTAATATTCATGAATTCCAGGGTGATATTCCCTGAGCTCACCTTCGACGCTTCCACCACATCCTCCGTAAGTGTCTTGAGGCGCTGGGATTTCTCGTCCAGAATATCCAGATACCGCATAATCTTCGGATCGTCAAAATTTTCCTGTTTCAAAAGATTCACATAATTAATAATAGAAGTCAATGGCGTCTTAATATCGTGGGAGACATTCGTAATCAGATCCGTTTTGAGCCGTTCACTTTTGATGCTCTCTTCTAATGCCGCATCTAATCCCTGCCCGATAGAATTAATCTTCTTTGCAATACTTCTCTGTTCTTCCCCCATACCGTCAAGGGGAATCTTGTAGTCTACTTCTCCGCCTGCAATCTTGTCAACTCCTATGTCAATCTTCTGCCGTCCGACAGCCTGCCTCACCATATAGATGAAGATTGCCAGCTCCCCGGCCAGCATCAGGGCAACGGCATACTCATTTCCATTGCTGAGTAAGGCCAGCCAATGGACCAGCACAAAAACCGTAAATACCGCCACCGCCTTCCAGACTGCATGGAGGCTTGCAAACGCACGCTTCGAGAAACGAATCAGGCTCCTAGACAGACTGTTCTTCCAAAGCGTCCTCGCCTTGATTCTCCTTACAAGGCTCAGATATCCTATCAGGAACATTGCACAGGTATATGCTGCAATCGTTCCCCCCACTGCCAACGTACCGGACGGTGAAATATACGCATACTCCGCCTCATAGTACATCCATTTAGACATAGCCCCGGCTGTGCTTAAAAGCTGCGTCCTGCTTCCGAATAAGACCACAGGCACGCCCCAGGCCAGGACAACTGCCCCTGCCGCCAGTTCCGTCTTCCACCGGTCAAACCAGTTAAGGCTTATCTCCTGGCTCTGTCCATCCCGTCCCGCAACTGCCGTAAGCCATATCAAAATCACGACGAGCAAAACGATAGAGGATGCTCCCAGTATCAGTACGCCCCGGACAAACGGGCTATATTTTTCATATTGCCGTGCTTCGGAATAGAGCGAGTCCTTAATGGGATATTCGGTGTCCACACTGACAGCGTAGATGAATCCCTTCTCCTTTCCGCCGGAGTATTTGATTTCATCCCTCCATTCCGCTGCGTCAATCCCTTCGATATTCGATTCAAAATCCTTCAGCTCCGGCTCTATGACCGCATATTTCCCCATCGTCCGGATCGTTTCCAGATTCTCCTTTAATTTCCCATAATCCCGAAATTCCTTGCGGTTGGTATACACGATCCCTTTCTCCGTATCTGCATATAAATAGGTAAGGTTCGTATCACCTTCCTGATATCCCTCTTCCATCCATTCATAGGAGCTATAGGCGTCCCGCAGGCTAAAGATCGCATTGTTCAGCATAGCATAGGCATCGTTGAGACGTCCGTTCCACTCCGGATTATCATTTGCCACCTGCATAATATTTTCCGCGTCCACAGGCTTATATAATTCCTCCATCCAGCCGCCGTCATAGCTCCAGCAGTCGATATAGACAATCTTCCCTTCCATATCCTGAAGCCCTTTGAACGCGGCTTCCGAATTATTGATAAAATTGCCGTCCCGCAGTTCGGCGAGGATATCGCCCTCTGAAATTCCCGACTCATCCGTCGCGATTACAAACCTAAGCTCTCCGCTGTTGACCAGCTCCTTAAATTCACTGTAATAATAGTAATGAAAGGTCTTATCCGGACGCCTGCATACGATTATCTTGTCCTCCAAGCCTCCATTTGCGTCATAGAGCCCTTCCCCGTTATACCCCCAGTTATTGCCCCATGCAATCAAGTCGCCCAGCTTATAGGCAAGCCCATGGATATTCTCTCCCGGGAATCTCATCTCCACTCCGGATGACTGCTGATATTCCTGGATATCAATGATCTTCTGCGGGTCATACGCCCCGTCCGTCTCGACCAGCTCTTGCACCCTAAGCCCTCTCATAACCTCACAGTTCAGGTCTATCAGCCGATTCTTGAAAATATCCGTATCCTCGTACTCACTCGACCCGCTGCCCGAAAACACCTCGCTCACAAACGCCGGATATGTCATCGACCACAGGAAACTTACCGCGGCAGCCACGGCAAGCACATGCGCCAGTATAATCAACAGGCCTTTCATAGTCTTTGACCCATACCATTGTTGCCTCATACAAACTCCCTTCTAAAATTTCTCCACCTTATACCCGACTCCCCAGACCACTTTCAAATAGCGGGGTTCCTTGGGATTAATCTCGATCTTCTCCCGGATATGCCGGATATGCACCGCCACCGTGTTCTCGCTGCCGTAGGGCAGGTCGTTCCATATCTTCTGATAGATTTCCTTGGGCGAGAACACCTTCCCCGGATGCTGCATCAGGAGCTTCAGGATTTCGTACTCCGTGGGCGTCAGCGCCACCTCTTCCCCGTCCAGCAGCACCTTCTTCTCCGTGTCGTCCAGCTCGATGCCCCCGCAGCGCAGCACCTCCTGACGCACATTCCCGGCACCAAGCTGCATGTACCTGCGCAACTGGGAGCGCACCCTGGCGGACACCTCCACCGGATTGAAGGGCTTGGTGATATAATCGTCCGCACCGATGTTCAGCCCGAGAATCTTGTCCGTGTCCTCTGACTTCGCGGACAGCATGATGATGGGGATGCTGCTGTACTCCCGAATCTTCAGGGTGGCGCGGATACCGTCCAGCTTCGGCATCATGATGTCCATGATCAGAAGGTGGATCTCCTCCTTCTTCAGCAGGTCGATGGCCTGCTTCCCGTCATAGGCCTTGAAGATGCAATGCCCGTCCTGGCTCAAATAGATCTCTATCGCGTCCACGATTTCCCGGTCGTCGTCACACACAAGTATATTCGCCATATCTCATCACTCCGTTTTTCCTGAAATACCCCCGCATTTCCATGTAACCATATCTTTTTTAAATGTTATATACGCAAAATCTGAATGTTTTCTTAATCTTTCAATGCCAGGAACGCGGCCAGACTCCCTCTCCTGCCGCCGCTGGCCCTGTGGGAGAACAGATATCCGCTGTTGTGGCAGGTGCAGATGTCCGTCACGGCGATATGGGCAGGAAGAAGACCTGCCTGTCTTAAAATCAGTTCATTGGCCAGCCAGAGATCCAACTGGTACTTCCCCGGCTCCCTTCCGGGAATGGCCACCGCCTCCCCCAGCATCCGGATGAACTGTTCCGCCACGTCCCCGCTGACCTCATAGCACTCCTGGCAAATAGAAGGCCCGATGGCGGCAAATACCTGCGTCGGGTCTGTCCCATACTGCTCCTGCATCAGCTCAAGCGTTACCTTACCCATCCTGCCCACGGTTCCCCGCCATCCCGAATGGCTTAACCCGATAGCACGATGCACCGGATCAACAAAAAACAACGGCACACAGTCCGCATAAAATGTCACCAGACAGATTCCCGGCACATCCGTCACCATCCCATCCGTATCAAGGAACTTTCCGCCCCGGTCCTTCTCCTCAACCACAGCCACATTCGTCGTGTGAGTCTGGTGCGTATATGTAAAATCCGTTGGTTCTACCCCGATGGCCGCGGCAATCCTGCGCCGGTTCTCCTCAATCGCCTCTGGCTCATCCCCTCTGGTCGTACTGATATTCATCGTCGCACAATGCCCCTTGCTGACGCCTCCAAGCCTTGTAGAAAATCCATGCCGCACAACGCCAGTCTGCTCTAACAAGGGAAAGGAAAGATAAGGGACGCCCTTTTCCTCTCTCTCATCAAATATATGCTGTCCATTCTTATATTTTAACCCAAGGCCCATATTTTATCCTCCATGATTCGATTCACATCCATCCTCCCGCATAATCAAATGCATCCTGATACAAAGTCACCGTATCCCCCTCAAAACTTACCACGTCAAACCGGCAGGCCCTATCAGGCAAACCATGGCTTTTCATATAATAGAGAGCGCACTTTGAAATCACACTCTGCTTCCTGAAGCCGACCGCCTCCGCCGGATGTCCCTTTCCGTTGCCCGCCCTGTATTTCACCTCGCAAAAGACCAGATATTCCCCATCCCTTGCAATGATGTCAATCTCGCCTGACCTGCACCGAAAATTATACTCCAGAATCTCATACCCTTTCTCCTCCAGGTATGCCCCGGCCCTGCGCTCATACTTTTCACCGATTTTTCTCTTATTCTCTGCCATAGGATACCGCCGCCTCACATGCACCGCTTCATATATATTTCCCAACAAATGTCATCCTATGTATCGGAGAAACCCCAAGCTCCCGGATTCCTGCAATATGCGCTTTTGTCCCATATCCTTTATTGCTTGCAAAATCATACCCGGGAATCACACTGTCATATTCCACCATGAGGCGGTCCCGCGTCACCTTGGCGATAATGCTTGCCGCCGCAATCGACACGCTTTTTTCATCCCCCTTGATAATCGGGACCTGAAAAATATCCACCTCCGGGATAGTAACGGCATCATTCAGAAGAACATCCGGGCGTACACTTAGATTCGCAATCGCCTTTCGCATCGCCTCATAAGTCGCCTGAAGGATATTAATCTCGTCAATCCGCGCCGGGCTTACCATCCCAATTCCCGCCGCAACCGCCTTCTCCATAATCTCATCGTACAGAACTTCCCGCTTCTTCTCCGAGAGCTTTTTTGAGTCGTTCACCCATAAAATTTCACAGTCTTTGGGCAGGATTACCGCCCCAGCCACAACCGGTCCCGCAAGCGGTCCCCTGCCCACTTCATCTATCCCGCAGATATATCCGTATTTCTCATACTCTTTCTCATAAGCGCGCATCGCCTCAAGCCTCGCCCGCTCCTTCGCAAGCTTCTCTTCCCGCTTATTCATGGCGGATTACCCCCAGACTGTCAAAGGGATAAATCCGTACCCATGCTTTTCCAATCAAGTTCTCCCGTTTCAGCACGCCAACGCTTGCATCGCGGCTGTCAGAGCTGTGATTCCGGTTATCCCCAAGCACGAAATATTCATCCTCCCCCAGTTGGATTGGCGTCGCCGCAATCCCCGGGGAATCCATCACCTCTGCGCCGTAGACGTCGCTTGACAAAATCTCCCCGTCCACATAGGTATAGCCGTCCACCACCTGAACCGTCTCGCCCGGAAGCCCGATGATTCTCTTGATATAAAATGTATTCTCCTCATGCTGGTAGGGAAATACGATAATATCATAACGTTTCGGCTCCCAAAAACGATAGGACAGCTTATCCACGATAAGATTGTCACCGTCACTTAACGTAGTCTCCATGGAGGAACCGCTGACCCGCGTCCTCTGTCCGACAAATGTGATAATCAGGTATGTCAGCCCGATAATGATCAGTATATATAAGACCCAACCTCCCAGTTCCCGGAGGATGCCCTTCTCTTCTTCCTGCCTTTCCATTACTACTGTCTCCTTCTTCCTGTCTTCTACAGACATTCTATCACACTTCCTGGGGATATTCCAGCGTCAGCCGCCCAATCCTTCCGCTGCGAAAATCATCCAGCAGAAGAAGCGCCGCTTTTCCCGTATCCAACTCATTTCCCCGCAGAAGACAATGCCTGCTGCGCGCAATCTCTTCCAGCATACGGTACGGGCTTGCATCCACAGCCGGCTCCAGACGGTACTTCTCCTTTAGCCTCCCCGGATAATTCGCCTCCAGCACACGTAAAAGCTCCGTCGCCAGTTCCTCCGTATTCAGAATCTCATCCTTCATAGACCCGATAAAGGCCATCATAAGCCCCACTTGCTGGTCTTCAAACTTTGGCCACAGAATCCCCGGAGTATCCAGAAGCTCCACCTGCTTATTCAGGCGAATCCACTGCTTTCCCTTCGTGACTCCCGGCTTATTTCCAGTCTTTGCACAAGCCTTGCCTGCAAGGGAATTAATAAATGTGGACTTGCCCACATTGGGAATCCCTACTACCATCGCCCGCACAGGACGGTTCAGAATTCCTCTCTTCCTATCCCGCTCAATCTTCTCCCTGCACGCTTCCTGAATCACCTCGTGGACCGGCTTCATACCGCTGTTCTTCCTGGAATTCACCTTCGCCACAAGATAACCCCTGTCCCTGAAATACGCTTCCCAGGCGTCGTTCCACCGCTCCTCGGCAAGATCAGCCTTATTAAGAAGAATCAACCTCGCCTTATTCTTCCCAAGCTCATCAATATCCGGATTCCGGCTGCTAAGAGGAATCCTCGCGTCCACAAGCTCAATCACAAGGTCAACCAGCTTCATATTCTCCTGCATCATCCGTTTTGCCTTCGTCATATGGCCCGGATACCATTGAAAATGCATACTTCCTACTCCTTATGTTTTATCCATCCAAAATGTTCCCCAAAGGAAATAACAAACCACGCTTTCCCATAAATATATTCCCGCTTCACATTCCCCACGTCCGCATTCCGGCTGTCCTCACTGCTCGCCCGGTTATCTCCCAGGACAAAATATTCATCACCGGCAAGCTTCACCTTCTCCTTCACAATCCCCACGTCGTCAATGTCCGTCGTTACGTACCCTTCCTCCAACTTCTCTCCGTCGATATAAATTCGGTTTTCCATAATCTCCACCGTCTCCCCCGGCAGACCGATGATACGCTTCGTATAATAATGGACATTCTCATTCCCCTTGGGTTTAAATACAATAATATCCCCACGTTTCGGAGTCGTGGCATTATAAATAATCCGATTTACCAAAACCACGTCCCCGTTGCCAAGGACAGGCTTCATGGAATCCCCAACAGTGCTGACCTGCTGCCCAAAATACCAGACACACACAAACGCCAGAAGGCATGCCACGCCAATCTTGAATATCCATATCCCAATCGCCGCAAGCTTCTGTAGGTCGATGCGGAATTTGAATTTCTTTCTTCTGATTTTCTTAAAAAAACGTCTATTCCGTCTGCGTCCCATTTACTCCCCTTATAACAGAAAAAGGACAATATACGCTATGTACTTGTCCTTTTTAACCCGTCTCTTATTTTACTAACTCTTTTACCTTCGCCTTCTTGCCGACACGGTCTCTCAAGTAGAACAGTTTCGCCCTTCTAACCTTACCTCTTCTTACAACCTCAACCTTCTCAACGTTTGGTGAGTGAAGCGGCCATGTCTTCTCAACGCCGACACCGTTAGAATTCTTCCTTACAGTAAATGTAGCTCTTGAACCGCCCCCCTGTTTCTTCAGGACTGTTCCCTCAAACACCTGAACTCTCTCTCGGTTTCCTTCTTTAATCTTGCCGTATACCTTAACGGTATCTCCCACGCGGAACTCCGGCGCATTCTCTTTTAACTGCTCTTCTTCAATCTTCTTAATAATATCGTTCATTGTGTGACCTCCTTTTATTCCGGATGTTCTTAATACATACGTACCAGAGGACCATCTCTCTTCTTCACAACGTTTTATATTTTACCACATTCGCCGTCTCTTGACAAGAGTTTTCTCTCATTTTCCGTAAGCTCGGCTTTTTCAAGCAAATCCGGCCGAAGCTTTGCCGTCCTTAACACCGACTGTTCCCTGCGCCACTTCTCAATATTTCCATGATGCCCTGACAGCAGAATCTCAGGAACCCGCTTATCATGCCAGATTTCCGGCCGGGAATACTGGGGATATTCCAGCAGGTTATCCTGAAAACTTTCAAACTCTGCCGACACGTCATTGTGGAGGACGCCCGGCACCAGCCGGGAAATGGCATCTACCATAATCATAGCAGGCAGTTCCCCGCCCGTGAGGATGTAATCGCCGATAGACACATAATCTGTCACAATCTCCTCCACCACACGCTCGTCAATCCCCTCGTAATGGCCGCACAGGAAAATAAGCTCCTGCTCTTTTGCAAGCTCCGCTGCCATTCCCTGATTAAACGTCCTGCCCTGGGGAGAGAGGTAGATAACCCTCGGCTTTTTCGTTTCCCTGGGATTTTCTTCCTCCCTGTCTGGTATCCGCTCTTCTTGGCATACGTTCCCCCGCCGGGAAATGAGCATTTCCTCTACAGCCTTATACGCCTGATATACCGGTTCCGCCTGCATCAGCATCCCCGCGCCGCCGCCGTAAGGATAGTCGTCCACACTGTTATGCTTGTTAAACGCATAATCCCTGATGTTAACCGCATCAATGGACAGAATCCCTTTGTCCATGGCCCTTCCGATAATGCTGGTGTTCAATCCCTGCATCACCATTTCCGGAAATAACGTCATAATATAAAAATGCATCTTCTTGCTCCTACATCCTTTCATCTACTTGCGGCAAACCACAGGCTGCCATGGATTTGAAATTGTTAAATCAGCCCGTCCATCACATGAATCTTCATCTTCCTGCCCGGAATATCTACCTCTAAAATACATTCCTTGATTGCCGGCACGAGAACCTCGCCTGCCGACGGATGGTCAATCACATACACGTCGTTTGCCCCGGTCGCCATCACATCCTTCAGGACGCCAAAATCCTCCCCCTCATCCGTCGTCACCTGTATCCCAATCATATCCGTGATATAATACTCGTCCTCTTCAAGAGGAACCGCCTCACTGCGCTCTACCAGAAGCGGGCAGCGTTTATATCGTTCCACATCATTGATGTTATCATAGCCCTTGAATTTTAGGATCACAAACTGTTTGAAAAACTTGACGTTCTCAATCTCCAAGGGCAGCGTCTCTTTTCCCGTATCCAGAAGCACATGTTTTAAGTCCTGAAACCGCGTGGGATCATCCGTCGTCGGAAATACTTTCACTTCTCCGCGGATTCCGTGTGTCTGGGTGATGACTCCGACCTGTAATAATTCTTCCATAGCTTCCTATCTCCTAACATACACTCACTGAAAGTTTAAATAAGGACAGAACACAATATCTTGCGTCTGTCCCCCGGATAAATGGCATCCATTACCTTAATCCATAATGTCAACGATAACTTTCTTATCCTCTTTTGCGGCCGCAGCCTTCACAACCGAGCGGATCGCCTTGGCAATGCGCCCCTGCTTACCAATCACTTTTCCCATATCGAAATCGGCGACATGTACCTCCAGGACGATCGTCTTCTTCTCTTCCTTCTCAGTCACAACCACACTGTCAGGATCGTCAACCAAAGCTTTCGTAATGACTTCAACCAACTCTTTCATAATCAAGCACCTCAAGATTTATTTTTCAATTCCCGCAATCTTAAAGATCTTGTTTACAACTTCCGTCGGCTGTGCGCCGTTGTTCAGCCACTTCTTAGCAGCTTCCTCGTCTACCTTGATTGCGCTTGGCTCACAATTCGGATCATAAGTTCCAATCTCGTCAATAAACTTTCCGTCTCTTGGGGATCTTGAATCAGCTACGATAATTCTATAAAAAGGAGCCTTTTTCTGTCCCATTCTTCTTAACCTGATCTTTACTGCCATTGTATTCTACCTCCATAAAATATAAAATTCTTACGGAAAACCTGTCCATTGCGGTTCCCCGCTTACTGTGTATTTATATAACGCGCCATGCGCGGTTATACCATTTCACGAATGGCCGGCAAGGTACTCTTCCCTGTGTCTAGAACGGCAGACGGAACTTCCCTTTCCTGCCGCCTTTGCCCACCATCTTCATCAGCTTCTTCATCTCGCCGAATTGCTTCACCATGCGGTTGACCTCGCTGATATCCACGCCTGCCCCTTTGGCAATCCTGTGCTTCCTTGATGGGTTCAGAATGTCCGGGTTGCGCCGCTCCTCCAGAGTCATGGAATAAATCATAGCCTCCATCCTTGCGATGCCCTTTTCCGCCTCGGCAGTCTGCTCGTCGTCAAGACCCTTCATCTTGCCCATGCCTCCCATGCCGCCAAGGCCAGGCATCATGCTCATGATACTTCCAAGCCCGCCCATGTTCTTCATCTGGCTGATGCTTTCCAGATAGTCCTCGAAATCAAACTGGTTCTTCTTCAGCTTCTGCGCCATCTGCTTGGCTTTCTCTTCATCGATCTCGGCTTCCGCCTTCTCAATCAATGTCAGCACATCGCCCATTCCTAAGATACGGGACGCCATCCGATCCGGATAGAACTGTTCTAAGTCAGACAGTTTCTCCCCCATACCTACATATAAAATCGGTTTCCCTGTAACGGCCTTGACGGACAGCGCCGCTCCGCCTCTGGTATCGCCGTCCAGCTTCGTAACGATTACGCCGTCTATTCCAGCCTTATCGTTAAATTCCTTCGCCACATTGACGGCGTCCTGGCCCGTCATGGCATCGATGACCAGAATCGTCTGGTGTACCGTAACCGTATTCTTTATCTCCTGAAGTTCTTCCATCATATCTGCATCGATATGAAGGCGGCCTGCCGTATCCAGAATCACAATATGATTCCCGTTCTTCTGCGCATGTTCAACAGCCCGCCCTGGAGCTTCCCCCTGGCCTGCGCCGTGCTGATGGTGATGGGCTGTCTCTGCGGTCTGCTGATGGCGAGGCACAGGGTCCTGGGCACCATCTTAGTGGTCCTGTCCATCCTGGCGGCGATGATGTTGGTGGCCTTCATGCTCCTGTCGGCGGAGTCCAGACTGATGGACCTCCTCCGCGCCTCCCGGTGGGGCTGGCCGTGGGCACGGCGGGGAGCGAGCTGCTGATGTGGCGCTTTATCCAACGGTATGCAGTGAGGTGAAACGAAATGCTGAAAAAATTGATACGTTTGAACCTGGACGACCTGCTGCTCTGGCTGGCGGTGGAGGGCGGATTATTTCTTGTAATCCAGATCATCATCGGCTGTGTGATGCGCTTCGGCCGGCCCGAGACCAGCGTGACCATATCCTGCGTGCTCTTTCCCATTGTCGGAGGGGTTTTGGGAATCATCGCAGGGGTCGTCCACATTGTGTTCAGCTTTGACCTGGCCCTCCGCTTTGGGCAGACCCGGAGGCGGGCGCTGGGGCTGGCTCTGGGGGTGATCTCCTTTGAGACGGCGTTTGCCATGGCGCTGGGCGGAGCGCTGGCCGCGCTGGAGCGGCTGCTCGC
>OFFZ01000877.1_pt1 | contig 17354 bp, 20 predicted proteins | sample 1521631 | NCBI WGS metagenome assembly OFFZ01 (sample SAMEA3504102, study PRJEB24116) | mouse gut metagenome | biome: mouse gut; feature: mouse-associated habitat; material: faeces | place: Denmark | collected 2011 | reverse complement strand
TTCGCATAATAATCAATCGTGTGACGAAAGGAGCGGCAATTATGAAGGTTTTACTGAGAGACGGAAAATGCTACGAGGCAGGTTTTGACCAGCCGGAGGGGAGGCAGGCGTTTTGGCACACCAGCGCGCATATCTTGGCTCAGGCGGTGAAACGCTTGTATCCGGAGACAAAATGTGCCATAGGCCCGGCCATTGAGAACGGATTTTATTATGATTTCGATTTTGGATTCTCTTTTTCGGAGGAGAATCTGAGGGCCGTGGAGGCGGAGATCTCCGCTTGGCCGGACTGCCGGGCCTTCCTTCTGCGAAGCCACGGCGCCCTGTGCCTGGGTCGGGATATGGAGGACGCCTTCGCCGCCGCCCAAGCCCTGGAAGAGGTCTGCGAGGCCCGCGTCCGAGACCAGATGGAGGAGGGGAGTCCCTTCCCCGTCCCGCCGGACCTGGGGACCAGCATCCGCCAGGGGGACGCCTTCCGGCTGACCCGGAAGGGCCGGAGCCGCCTCTATCCTGTCGGCAGCGATTCCCTTCCCCGTGCCGCGGCGCTCCACGCGGCGGTCTACCGGGCGGGGCGCTTCCAGTGCGTCGCCCACGAGACATCTCCGGCGGTGCTGGCGGTCAGCGTCTTAGGCCGCCGCCTGCGCCCCTATCTGGACGACCTGGCCCAGATCGCCGGAGCGGACGTGCTCTGCGTCCCGGCGGAGTCGGGACGGCTGCAACGGGCCGTCCGGGGCCGGAACGCGGTGCTGCTGCGGGGCATGGGAGCCCTCTGCGCCGGGAGCTCCGAGCGCGACGTGGACGCCGTCCGTGCCCTGATGGCCAAGGGCTGCGAGGCGCGGCTGTACGCCCGGGCGGTCCCCGGGTGCCGTCCACTGAGCCCCGCAGACGCGGCGCTCCAGCGGTTGGTCTACCAGAAGTCCTACAAGGAGAAGAAGGATCTATGCTGAAAAAGCTGTCCGAGGAGCAGCTGGAGCGGCTCCTGGAGGCCGGGGTGGAGGAGTTCGCCCGTCGTGGCCTCGCGGGAGCCAATATGCGGACTATCGCGGACCGGGCGTGCATCAGCGTAGGGGCTTTGTACAAATACTACGGAGATAAGGATGGCTTCTTCCAGGCCTGCCTGGACCGGAGCCTGGAAGCCCTGGATCGGACCCTGGCGGAGGTCACCTCGGAGGAGGCCGGCTTCCGGGAGTACGCCCGGCGGATCATCCGGGCCCTGCTCCGCTTCTCCAGGGAGCATGCCGGGTATGTGCGGTTGTACTGCGCCCTGGCCGCCTCCGGCGGCGAGGATGCCCGGCGGCTGGCGGGAGAGATCGAGGGCGTCACCTCCCGGCTGTATGCCGGGGCCATCGCCGCCGGACAGGCGGCGGGAGACCTGCGCCGGGACATGGACCCGGAGATGCTGGCGTTCTTTTTTGACGACCTGCTGATGATGGTCCAGTTTGCCGGATGCTGTGATTACTACCGGGAGCGCTTCCGGCTGTACTGCGGCGGCACGCCGGAGGAGCAGGAGGAGCGGTTGGAACGGGAGCTGCTGAAATTTCTGGAATCGGCGTTTACATTTGAGGGATCGGAGATCGTCCACAGGCCATAGGGGAGGATAACGTCCACCCCGGCGGTGTGTGGAAACGATCATGTGTGAGGAGGGATACCATGACCTATGTCTTGGCTTATGATATCGGCACCACGGGAGTAAAGACCTGCCTGTTTTCCGTGGCGGAGCGGATCGGCCTGCTGGCCAGCGCCCAGGAGGGCTACGGATTGTACCTGGTGGAGGGCGGCGGCGCGGAGCAGGAGCCGGAGGAGTGGTGGCAGTCCATGTGCCATACCACCCGGGAGCTGTTCTCCAAGGTGGACGTCAAGCCGGAACAGATTGCCGGACTGTCCTTCTGCTCCCAGATGCAGGGGCTGGTGCTGGTGGACCGGGACGGGACCCCCGTCCGCCGTGCCATGAGCTACATGGACCAGCGGGCGGGGGCGGAGCTGAAAAAAGGACTGGCCCACGGCCCCCAGATCGCGGGAGCCAATGTGGTGAAGCTGTTGAAATGCCTGAAGGCCAACGGCGCGGTGCCCAGCAGCGTCAAGGACCCGGTGTGGAAGTACAAGTGGGTCCAGAGCCATGAGCCGGAGAACTTCGCCCGAACGGACAAGTGGCTGGACGTGAAAGAATATCTGCTGCTCCGCTGCACCGGACGTGCGGTGATGACGGAGGACTCCGCCTATGCGACCCTGCTCTACGACACGAAAAAACGGGCGTGGAGTGAGAGCTTATGCAGGATGTTCGGCGTGAACATGGACCACCTGCCGCCGGTCATCCAGAGCGCGGACAAGGCGGGCGGCCTGACGGGCCGGGCGGCGGAGGAGCTGGGGCTGGTCCCCGGTACACCGGTGTTCGGCGGCGGCGGGGACGCCTCCCTCATCGGCATCGGCGCCGGCGCGGCGGCGGTGGGCAGCACCCACATCTACTGCGGCACCTCCGGGTGGGTGTCCACGGTGACGGACCGGCAGCTGGTGGACGTGGATGCCATGATCGCCGCCATCGTGGGGGCCCAGGCGGGGCGGTACAACTACTTCGCCGAGATGGAGACCGCCGGAAAGTGTCTGGAGTGGGTCAAGGACCATCTGGCCCTGGACGAGATCGGGGTCTATCTGGAGAAGCGGGACGTGACCGGCAGTCAGGAGGCGGTATACGCCAGCCTTTACGACTATCTCACCGAGACGGTGGGCAGGGTGCCGCCGGGGGCGGGAGGGGTCGTCTTTACCCCCTGGCTCCATGGCAACCGGTGTCCCTTTGAGGACCCGGCGGCGGCGGGGATGTTCTTCAACATCCGGCTGGACACCGGGAAGACGGAGCTGATCCGGGCGGTGCTGGAAGGGGTGTGCTTCCATCTGCGCTGGATGCTGGAGTGTCAGGCGAAAAAGGTGCCCACCTCCGATCCCATCCGGTTCGTGGGCGGCGGGGCGCTGTCACCGGTGACGTCTCAGATCTTGGCCGACGTGACCGGGCGGACCGTTCAGACGGTAGCCAGTCCCCAGAACGCGGGCAGCGTGGGGGCTGCGGCGGTGATGGCGGTGGGACTGGGCTTGGCGGCGGACCTGGATGCGGTGGGGACGCTGATCCCGCCGGAGCGGACCTTTGTGCCGGACCCCGCCGTCAAGGCGGCTTATGATAAGAATTATGCGGTGTTCCGGAAGCTGTACGGGGCCAACAAGGCCCAGTTCCGGGCGCTGAACGGTTAGAAAGGATGTGCGGTCATGGATCGTAAGGAAATTTTGCGCTCTTTGAAATTCCTCCTGTTTTCACTCTCCGCTGGGATCATTGAGATCGGGGCGTTCTCCCTGCTCAATGAGCTGACGGCGTGGAGCTACTGGCCCTGCTACCTGATCGCGCTGGTGCTGTCGGTGCTGTGGAACTTTACGCTGAACCGGCGGTACACCTTCCAGTCCGCCAACAATGTGCCCAAGGCCATGGCGCTGGTGTTCGGATTCTACTGCGTGTTCACGCCGCTGTCCACGCTGCTGGGGAATTATCTGGCGGAGGGGCTGCACTGGAACGAGTATCTGGTGACGGCCATCAATATGATCGCCAACTTCGTGCTGGAGTTCCTCTATGACCGGTTCGTGGTGTTCCGGGATTCTCTGGATACCAACAGCGTGGCGAAGAAGAAGGAAAATCGGGAGTGACCGGATGGGCCGTCCGGCGCTGGGATAGTATGATTTAAATTTAAAGGAGGCTCAAGATGCTGAGACCAAAAGAAGTTGTGCGGTTGTGGGTGGATGCCTTCAACGAGGGGAACGTGGACGCGATCGTCGGGTTATACCATGAGGACGCGGTCAACCATCAGGTGGCAAATGAGCCGGTGATCGGGTGCGGCGCCATCCGGAGGATGTTCGAGGATGAATTTTCGGAGGCGGAGATGGTCTGCATCGTGGACAATATTTTCGAGGACGGGCAGTGGGCGATCTTGGAATGGCGCGATCCGATAGGACTGCGGGGGTGCGGGTTTTTCCAGGTGGTCAATGGGAAGATCCTGTTTCAGCGGGGATACTGGGATAAGCTGTCGTTCCTGAAGCTGCATGGGCTTCCGATAGAATAATTAAAAGGGTTCCCCCGGCTGGGGGAGCGGAGTTTTGAAAAATTGGCAGCAATACCCTCTTGGCAAATATTTGCCAAGAGGGTATACTGTTGCCTATAGATAGTTCCGCGTTTGGAAAGAGGAGGGTATGCCCGTATGTTGAGGCTCAGGCCGTACAAGCCCGGCGACGCCGGGACGATCCTTGCCTGGTGCAGGGATGAGACCGCTTTTCGGAAATGGACCGGGGACCGGTATGCGTCGTTTCCGATCACGGAAGCGGATATGAACGAAAAATATATGGACCGCAACGGGGACTGCCTGGAGCCGGATAATTTTTACCCCATGACGGCGTTTGACGAGACGGGTATCGCGGGACACCTTATCATGCGGTTCACGGACGCGGAAAAGACGGTACTCCGGTTTGGGTTTGTTATCGTGGATGAGGCGAAACGGGGGAGAGGCTATGGGAAGGAGTTGATCCGACTCGCTCTCCGATACGCTTTTGAGATATTGAAGGCGGACAGGGTGACCCTCGGCGTGTTCGACAACAACCTGCCGGCTTATCGATGCTATAAAAGTGCCGGATTCAAGGATTCCGAGAAGGAAGGCGCGGAGTGTATGCTGATGGGGGAACTGTGGAAGATCATTGAGCTGGAGATGGTAAGGGAAGACTATTTTCGATGAGCGTCTTCCTGGTAAAAGAGAAACTTCCGTTGAGGCGCGTAGAGGAGGCGGGCATGAGGGGATTTTTGAAACGGCACAGGGGCGTACATATCTGGCTGCTGGGGGTCCTGGCGCTGTTCGGCGTATATTGGTACGGCATCAGCAGTCCGAGAGCCGCTAACGCTGTATCCGGCTTTACTCAGGGGATGAAGGACGGGTATGCGGGGCTGTGGTATCTGTTTCCTTTCTCCGTGGTGGAGTGGTTTTATGCGGCGTTCATCCTGGGGGTGATGGCCTGGGTCGCGGTACTGTTCTACCGGCTGCGGACACGGAAGGGACGGCGGCGGGACACGTTTTACGGCGGGGCGCTGGGGCTGGCGTGCCTGTTTTTGACTACCTACGGTTTCTACTGCGTGACCTGGGGGGTGAACTATTACGCCGACGGCTTCCAGGTGAAGAGCGGCATCTATGCCCAGCCGGTGACGGCGGGGGAGCTGGAGCGGGTGACGCTGTATTTTACCGAAAAGCTGGCGGAGACGGCGGGGCAGGTCAGACGGGATGAGGACGGCGTGTTCGCCGTGCCCAGGGAGGAAATTTTCGATCACAGCACCCGCGTTTATGACAACCTCTCTCAGGAGTTTCCCTTCCTGGCGCGGAGGGACAGGACGCCTAAGAAAATGTTCTTCTCGCGGCTGTTCAGCGCCATGAACTTTACCGGGTTCTACAGTCCCTACACCGGGGAGTCCAATCTGAACGTGGACAGCCCCGCCTGCCTGCTTCCGGCCAACATCGCCCACGAGCTGGCCCACCAGCGGGGCATCGCCTCGGAGCAGGAGTGCAACTTCCTGGCCGTGGCCGCCGCCGTGTCTTCGGAGGACCCGGTCTACCAATACTCCGGGTATCTTATGGGGTACATCCATCTCTCCAACGCGCTGTACCGGGCGGACCCGGAACGCTGGGCGGAGATCCGGGGCCTGCTGCCGGAGGAGGCAGCGGCAGATCTGCGGTACCACAGCGCTTACTGGGCCCAGTTCGAGGGGCTGACGGCCAAGGTCAGCACAGCCGTTTATGACAACGCGCTGAGGTCCTACGGCCAGACCGCCGGGATACAGAGCTATGGCACGGTGGTCGATCTGCTGGTGGCGTATTATTGATCTATGGGTCATAAAAGATGGTTTGTATCTTTTTTGACAGAGCGGCCCGATGGGAACATCGGGCCGCTTTTTGACGGGGGTAAACGCGGTTTACTTCTCCTTTTCCAGCTCGGCCATGGCGGGGCGGAAGACGAGGCAGAAGGTGATGGCGGAGGCGGTGACGGAAATGAAGTCGCTGACCGGCTCCGCAAGGAAGACCGCCAGGACCTTGTTCTCAAAGAACAGAGGCAGGAGGAAGATCAGCGGGATCAGCAGGATCACCTTGCGCAGGCAGGCGATGAACAGGGAGGCCTTGGCCTTGCCGATGGCGGTAAAGGTCTGCTGGACCGACATCTGGACGCCGAACATGCCCAGCACCGCCGTATAGACCCGCAGCGTCCACACCGCCGTATCCACCAGCTGGGGATCGTTGTTGAAGATGCTGATGAAAAACCGGGGGAACAGCTGCACCAGCAGCCAGAAGGAGGCCAGGAAGATGCAGCTGACCTTCAGCAGGGCGAAGAAGGCCTCTTTTACCCGCTTGGCGTTCCGGGCGCCGTAGTTGTAGCTGATGATGGGCTGGGCGCCCTGGCCGAGGCCCTGGGCGGGGATCCACACGATCTGCATCACCGTGCTGGCGATGGTCATGGCCCCTACGGCGACGTCTCCGCCGTAGCGCTGGAGGGAGGAGTTGAAGGAGATGTTCAGCAGCGCCTCCGTGGACTGCATCACGAAGGGGGCCACGCCCAGGGCCAGCACCGGGGCCATGAGCCGCCAGCTGGGACGCAGGGTGCTCCGCTTCAGGCGCAGGGTGGTCTTCTTCCCGGTGAGGAAGCGGAGCACCCAGATGCCGGAGACGGCCTGGGAGATCACCGTGGCCAGGGCCGCGCCCTCCACGCCCATGTCCAGGCCGTAGATGAAGACGGGGTCCAGGACGATGTTGCAGAGAGCCCCGATGATCACCGTGCGCATACTGACGGTGGCAAAGCCCTGGGTGGTGACGAACAGGTTCATGCCCAGGGCCATCATCACGAACAGGGAGCCGCTGGAGTAGATGCGCATATAGGGCAGGGCGTAGACGATGGTCTCCTCGCTGCAGCCGAAGATCCACAGCAGCTCCTCGCCGAATCCCCAGAACAGGGCCGTCAGCGCCAGGGCCACGGCCACTAGGCAGGTGAAGCAGCCGCCCATGATCTTCTCCGCCAGGGCGTTGTCCCCGCTGCCCATGGCGATGGCCGCCCTGGGCGCGCCGCCCTGGGCCACGAGCATGGTGAACGCCCCGATGAGGTACACCACCGGGAAGCACAGGCCGATGCCCGTCAGGGCCAGAGCGCCCACCTGGGGCATGTGGCCGATATAAATGCGGTCCACGATATTATACAGCAGGTTCACCAGCTGGGCTACCACGGTAGGGGCGGCCAGCTTCAGCAGCAGCTTCCCGATGGGGGCCGTGCCCAGCTGCTGGGACATGCCGGGATTTGCTTGGTCGTTCATAGGATACTCCTTTCTATGGGCGAAGCGCCTGTCGGAAGGAAGTATAGCATATCGCGGCCCGTTTGTCACCCCTGTTTTTGTTCGATTCCGAACTTTTTCTGGTTGGGGATTTTGTCAACGACGGGAAGATCGATTTTGCATCTGTAGGGCGCGACGACCCGGCGCGCCGCTTGCATCAATGGCAAAAATATGGTATCCTTAGAGAAATGATCGAGAAAAGGCGGCGTTTTATGAGACATCTGCTTTCCTCCTGCGTTATCGCCTTCTCCACCTATTCCCGGATCCCGATGCCGCAGGTGGAGTGGAACGAAAGAAATATGCGGCACACCCTGGCCTTCTTCCCATTGGTGGGGGCGGCGGTGGGGGCGGCGTTCTGGGGAACGGACGCGCTGTGCCGTTTGCTGGAATTGGGGACGGTCCTGCGGGCCGCCCTGCTGGCCGCAGTCCCGGCGGCGGTCACGGGGGGCATCCATCTGGACGGGTACTGCGACACGGTGGACGCGCTGGCCTCCCACGCCTCCCGGGAGCGGAAGCTGGAGATATTGAAGGACTCCGGCGCGGGAGCCTTCGCGGTGATCTGGTGCTGCGTATGGTTCCTGCTGTACTTCGCCCTGCTGACGGAGCTGGAGAGCGCCGCCACCGCGGCGGCCTGCTTTATCCTCAGCCGGTGCCTCAGCGCCTGGGGGATCGAGCGGCTTCCCTCCGCCCGGCCCGTGTCGGGACCCAGGTCGGGCATGGGGTCGGAGCTGAAGCGGAGCAGCCGGTTCCCGGTGTGGATGCTGGGGGGATATCTGGTCCTCTGGGCCGGGGCGGTGTGGCTGTGGGGGGACCTGGTCCCCGCGCTGGCGGCGCTGGCGGCGGCGGTCGCGGTCTACTTCGTGTACCGGGCGGTGGCGCTGGGGCAGTTCGGCGGCTTCACCGGCGATCTGGCGGGTTGGTTTTTACAGTTATGCGAGCTGGCGGCGCTGGCGGCGCTGGTGCTGGCGGAAAGGATGGCCGCGATATGGTGCTGATCGTCGGCGGCATGGCCCAGGGGAAGCTGGACTTCGCCCGGCGGGAGCTGGGAGTCGCCGCCTGGAGCGAGGGCGCGCTGGGGGAGGCGGACTGCGTTTACGGCCTCCAGCAGGTCATCCGGGAGACGCCGGACTGGCGGGAGGCGCTGGACGCCTGGTGCGCGGCCCATCCGGACGGGGTGATCGTCTGCAACGAGGTGGGCTGCGGCGTGACGCCCCTGGACCGGGAGGACCGGGCGTGGCGGGAACAGGTGGGCCGGGCCTGCTGCCGTCTGGCGGCGGAGGCGGAGGCGGTCTACCGGGTACACTGCGGCGTGGGGGTGCGGATCAAATGACGGTCTTTCTGCTGCGGCACGGACAGACACGGGGGAATCTGGAGCGCCGGTACGTGGGCTCCACCGACGAGCCTCTTTGTCCCCAGGGGCGGGAGGCGCTGGCGGGGGTCCGGGCTCCGGAGGCGGACCGGGTATATGTATCCCCCATGCTCCGATGCAGGGAGACGGCGGCGCTGCTGTACCCCGGGATGGTACAGGAGGTGGTCCCGGGCTTCCGGGAGACCGGTTTCGGCAGCTTCGAGGGTCATACCTATGAGGAATTGAAGGACGATCCCGCCTATCGGGCGTGGCTGGACGGCGCGGGGGCGGCGGCTCCTCCCGGCGGGGAGGGCAGGGAGGCCGTCCGGCGGCGGGTAACGGAGGCATTTCTCGCCTTGGCGGCGCGGCACGGCCCGGAGGACCGGGCGGCCCTGGTGGTCCACGGCGGGACCATTATGACCCTGCTGGAGGCGTTCGAGGCCAGACATCGCTTTTATGACTGGCAGCCCCCCAACGGCGGCGGCTGGCGCTGCCGCTGGCAGGACGGGGCGCTGCGGGACGTGGAAAAATTATAACGGGGCAGCCATCCTTTTTCTTGAAAGAAAAAGGATCAAAAAGAACTTTAAGTTCGAGACTAGGGTCTCTGCTGTTCCTGGATTTCTGCCCGGTAACGATGCCGCGCTCTTCATCGGGGATCACTACTATATATACCGTGGATATCCCTGTAAGTTGCCGTTTTCGATGCAACGTCTCTGCAATTGTGAATAAAAAATATCAGAGGACCGGGCTTTTGCCTGGTCCTCTGAGGTTTTAGCGCTGTTTCATGCGTCTGATCCACCCGAAAGGAAAGTCAATATCGAGAAAATAGCGCCGCGTTCGTAGGGCGCGACGACCCGGCGCGCTGCTGATGGGCAGATTATGCCAGCAGTGTACCGTTGGTGGGTAGATCGTACCAGCGGGTGTGCCGTCGATCGGAAGATCATGCTAACGGCGCGCCGGGGTCGTCGCGCCCTACGGAGGCAGGATTGATCTCCCGTGGGGTCAGCGGCCTGACAGTACCACCTTCCTGAGCCTTTCGTCCCGCAGATCGGACAGCGTGAGGTCCGTGCGGGGGACCGCGCCTACCAGCGACCGCACGATGTCCGCTACGTCGCCGTCGCGCCGCGCAGGCGCGTCTTCACCGGCCGGAAGGACGATGATCTCCAGCTTGCGGTTGCGGAAGGCCTCCGGCAGGGCCAGGATGGACATCAGACTGTTGGCATCTACAAATTTGCGGATCACTTCCATTTCGTTATATCCTCCATGTGTTGGGTCGGACCGCTATTGGACTGTTCGCTTGCTATGCGCCGGACTTCGTCAAGGGGAAGGTTGGAATATTCAGCAATTTCCTCCAGTGCCAGTTTTCCAGATGACAGCATTCTCTGAGCTGTTTCCAGCTGATTGCTTTTCCGGCCTTCTTCCCACTTCTCCTCCATCACTCTGCACATGGTATCACTTCCTTCCGCTATTGGGGCAGGGTACCACGCAGACGTTTGACCTCCTCAATGGAGAGACCGGAGTACTGAGAAATTTTTTCCAGAGGCAGAATACCGTCTGACAGCATTATGCGGGCACTGGTCCGTTGGTTTTTTTCCCGCTCCTTCTTCCGCTCCTTCTCACACATCTCTTCCATCACTCTGCACATGGTATCACTCCCTTCTATCGTCTCCTTGAAGTACCGCACCTGTCCCGCAAGGACGGAATAGTGCATATCCGCCGCCCGGGTGCAGGAGAAGTCGTGCATCAGCCGTCCCAGGGGCGAGTCGTCCCGGAACGCGCCGTTTACATATAGGATATGCGCCCCGTCGTCAAATAACTCGCCGGTGTTCAGGATGCACCGATCCACCTTGTAGAGCGGCTCTCCCCGGCCCAGCACGTCCCGCTCGGTGATGAAGATCACCCAGGTCTCCGGCAGGCGCTGGAAATCCTCGCTTTTTTGCAGCAGGACGCTGTCCAGCATACTGCTGTGGAACCGGGCCCGCCGCCTGCCCGCGCCCCGGTCGGAACGCTGGATCTCCACGTTGATGGTCCGTCCTTCGCTGTCCACGGCCACCACGTCCAGCCGCAGGGAGCGCTCCGTCAGGTTCCCCAGGGATACCTGGGTGCGCACGCTCTGCACCGTCAGCTCCGGCATATCCAGCACGATGCGCAGCACCAGCTCCATACAGGCTGGGTCGCTCTCAAAGCACCGGGTCATGAGATCGTCGTCCATCAGCCGCATCCGCGCCAGCCGGGCCAGATTTTCCGGGCTGCGGAGGCTTCGTTCTTCCGTCAAGGCTCCGCCTGCTTTCCGGCGTCGGGGAAGCGGTACTCGGTGGTATAGTCGTACCGACGCCCGGGACGGAGGAGGATGTCCCCCCACTCGGGATGGTTGGGGCTGTCCGGGAAAAACTGGGTCTCCAGACACACGCCCATCCGGGGGACGTAGTCCACGCCGCCCTTGCCGCCCTTGGCGTTCAGGAAGTTGCCGCTGTAGAACTGGATGCCGGGTTTTTCCGTCCAGGCCTCCATGGTGATGCCGCTGCGGTCCCCGGTGAGCCGGGCCGCCAGCCGCAGGCCCTGGGCCGGGGAGAGGACGAAGTTGTGGTCGTAGCCTCCCACGTTATGGAGCTGCTCATCGTCCGCGCCGATGTCTTGGGACAGGGGCTTGGGGACGGTGAAGTCCAGGGGCGTGCCCGTTACGGGCCGGGACATGGACAGCGGGATGCTGTCGGGCCCCACCGGGGTATAGGCGTCGGAGGCCAGCCAGAGGACGTGGCCCATGGCGTCCCCGCCGCCGTTGAGGTTGAAATAGGCGTGGTTGGTGATGCTGCAGTGGGTGGTCTCGGTGCTCACGGCCTCGTAGCGCAGGCGCAGGGCGTTCTCGGTGAGGGTGTAGGTCACCCGGAGCGTCAGCTGGCCGGGAAAGCCCCCCTGCCCGCCGGGGGAGACGTAGGTGAGGGTCACGGCGTCCTCCTCGGCCGCCTCCGCCGTGAAGATCTGATGGGAAAAGCCCTCCGGGCCGCCGTGGAGCTGCTTGCCGCCCTCGTTGGGGACCAGGGAGACCCGGCGCCCGTCGATGAGACAGCTGGCCCCCGCGATCCGGTTGGCGTACCGGCCTACCACGGCGCCTACGTAGCCGCCGTTGGTCTCGTAGGCCTCCACCGCGTCGTAGCCCAGGACCACGTCCACCGGCTTTCCGTCCCGGTCCGGGACCCGCAGAGCCCGCAGGGCCGCGCCGTAGGTGAGGACCTCCGCCTCCAGAGCGCCCCGGCGGAGGATGTACTTATCCACCGGACGGCCGTCCCGGGCGGCGCCGAAGGGCTCCTTACATACCGGCATGGGAATCGCCTCCTTATCTGTATAATATATCAACTTTATTATAGCACATTATCGGGGGATTGACAAGGCGGGAATTTTGGGGATCGCCGCGCCCTAGGGGTGCTCCCGCAGATACGCCATCAGCTCCGGCGTTTGGGACCAGTAGGCCGCGCCCCAGTGCTCAAAATCCCACTGCTCCTGATAGCCGTTGCACTCGTAGTCGATATAGTACAGCCGGCCGTCCTGCACTACGAAATTGGTGGGGAAATAGTCGATATTCAGCCCCGCCGGGTACAGCAGGCGGCACATCGCCCGGACCTGCTCCACAAACTCCGGACGCATCTGGTCCCGGCGCACATAGTCGAGGATCGTATCCCCGGCGATGTACTCCTTCAAAATGCGCTCCGCCTCCACGTCCGCCGCCAGGAGGCGGGGCATGGGGATGCCCGTCTCCGAGAGCCGCCGGTAGTCGTTCAGCTCCGCGGCCATCTTGTCCCCGAACTGGTAGTAGTCGCAGGGCTCGTGGTGGATCTGTTTGAGGACGTACTCCCCCGCCCCGTCCGTGACAAGGTAGGAATAGCCCCCCTTGCCCTTCCCCAGCAGCTTTTTTACGGTGTAGGAAGTACCGTTGACGGATAATTCCTTCGGAAGCTCCATTGCGTTCTCCTTTCCCGCCGCCTACAGAAGCGGCCTGATCAGCCAGACCAGCGCCTTCCGCCAGCCGCCGCGCCGGGCGAGGAGCTGGTCCTTCGCCGCCTCCAGACGGGCCCAGGCGGCTTCGCGCTCCTCCTCCGTCAGGGTGTGCTGGCTGAACCGAGCCTTCCGGCCAAGCTCCTCCAGCAGCTCGTCCTCGCTCCCGCCCAAGTCTACCACCCGGCGGCACCGGCGGTATGCGCTGATGGCGGAGCGGTTGGTATCCGCGTCCCCCTTCGCCAGACGCCGGGGCAGGAAGGACAGGGCGTATCCGCCTGCCAGCGCCCCTAGGGACAGCACGGTCCACAGCACGGCCCGCCACGGGAAGACAAAGGCCGGTCCTTCGGGCGCTTCCTCCTCCGGAGGCGTCTCTCCGGGAAGGGGTTCCGGCAGGCCGGGCTCCGGATCATCGGGCGTTTCCTCCTCCGGCTCCGGTTCGTCCGGCGTCTCCGGTTCCGCCGGGTCTTCGGAGAGGATCGCGCCGTCCCCGGTGCCGGAATAGCCGGGGGTCATCTCCACCGGGTACCAGCCGCACCCGTCGATATAGACCTCCACCCAGGCGTGGGCGTCGCTGTCCTGCACATCGCCCCGGCCCCGCTGGTCCAGCTGGGCGGCGTAGCCGGACACGTACCGCGCGGGGATGCCCTGCAGCCGCAGCAGCAGGGTCCCGGCGGTGGCGAAATGGACGCAGTAGCCCCGGCCCTCCGTCAGGAAGTGGTCCACGAAATCCTCTCCCGCCTCCATGGCGGGGGTAGCGGGGTCGTAGACCGCCAGGGCCTCCAGCAGCGCCGCCGTCCTTGACGCGGCGGTCATGACGGCGCGGAAGCGCTCCAAGGGAGACATCCCGTCCGTCAGCTCCACCATGCCGCCGAAGTCCTCCAGGGTGCGGCTTGCGTTGGCTGCCTGAAGCACCTGCTCAAGACTGGCCTCCAGCGCCTCCCGCTCCTCCTCCCCGGCGGTTTCCAGTTCCGCCTCGAGGCTTCCGATCACCATCTGCCAGTTCTCGTTGGTCAGGCAGTTTGACAGAACGTCCCGGACGGAGTTGGGGACGATCAGGTAGTCCGGCACCACCTCCCGCCGGTAGCCCAGCTCCTCCTCCGCCAGGTAGCCGGTCAGAGGGGTGAAGCCGTCCTCCGGGGTGCCGGGGATACAGCCCACCTCATAGCGCTCCGAGGAGGAGAACAGTCCCTCCTCCCCGCCGGGCATGGTGAGACGCCCGGACTCGTCCGTTGTCCCCCAGCCGTCGGTGAGGCGGTAGGGGTAGTAGTACGTCCCCTGGAAGGAAATATCCCGGATGGTCAGGACGGCGCGCTGGCCCTCCTCCGCCGTCTGGGCGGGGTACAGGGACGGCGCGGCCCCGGTCTCCGCCTCCAGCCGCTCCCAGGCGTCGCCGGTATAGATACCCAGGGACCCGCCCCGGAGGTAGATCCGGCCTCCGCCGGGCTGGCTGGAGGACACGGTCATCACCGTCCGGCCCGCGTAGCGCCGGGGGCCCGCCGCCAGCAGGTCCTCCCGATCCCGGAGGCCGGTGCCGCCGGGACCGGTCCCGATCCCGGGTACCGCTCCGGCCGGGCCGGAGACCTCGACGCTCCCGCCCTCGCCGGGGATGCTGAGGTCCAGCCCCAGGTCCGCGAAAATGCCTGAGCCCAGCTCCTCCACGTCCATATCCATCAGCCGCTCCATCTGGGCGGTCACGCCCCGGATCAGGCTGCTGCGGGCATCGGTGGCCCACTGGGGGCGGAGGTAGCCCTCCATGGGCAGGGTCATCACCAGCAGAAGGATCATCGCCCACATGCCGGTAAGGCTCAGCAGCTGGGCGCGGCCCAGGCTCCCCGGGTCCTTCCGGGAGAAAAAGGCGGTGAGCAGCATGGCTCCCCAGGCGGAGAAGGAGGCCAGCATGGCCCCCCACATGGGCAGGGTCCCGTTAAGGATGGGGGACAGCACCAGCATCACGCTCACCATAGCCGCCAGATACCACGCCCTGGCCCGCATCACGATCAGGGCCATCACCAGCGCCAGCATGGCGCAGGCCAGATAGGGCGCCTCCGGGTACTTGTTCAGGAAGTCCCAGACCCCCGGCCTCAGTCCGGACAGGGGCCAGTCCTCGTTCACCTTCTCCCACAGCCGCCAGAAGGCGAAGCCCCCCGCCGCCAGCAGGGCCAGAACAGCCCAGAGGCCCCGCCGCCACGCCAGCAGCGCCGCGGCGGCCACGGAAGCCCCCGCGCAGCAGGCGGCCAGGGCTCCCAGATCGAACAGCGGGTGGCTGGGCAGCACGTAGACGGATACCCAGGCAAAGGCCCCGCCCGCCGTCAGCAGCAGCACCGTGAGGGTATCCCCCAGCAGCAGGAGGAGCTCCCCGCCGATGTGCTCACCGTCAAGCTTCCTCATGGGGGACCTCCTTTCCGGTCACGTGGATCTGATAGATAGCGCCCCCCGCCTCCCGGGACAGGGACTGCTCCAGGATGGAACGGCCCCGCATGGGGGCGGGGTCGGACAGGATCGCCGTCAGGCAGGCCGTCCAGTCCCGCTCGCCCCCGATCCGGAAGGAGCGCGCCGCGCCGGTCTCCGGGTGGAGCCAGCGGACCTCGTGGGGGCGCTCCTGGTCCAGCAGAGCCATGCTGGTCCCCTCCAGGCGGTCCAGGGTCCGGTCCACCTCCGCCAGCAGGCCGAAGTGGTCGAAGGTCAGCACCGGCAGGGGCCGGGTGTCCTCCGGGGGCTCCCGGGTCACCAGCTCGTCCCGCTTGGCGGTCATCTTCCAGTGGATCATCCTGAGGCTGTCCCCCTCCCGGTAGGGGCGCAGCTCGTAGGTCTCGCCGAAAAGGGTCTTCCCCTTGGGCTGGGGGATGGCCGCGCCGGTGCCCTCGGGCAGCTCGATGGGGCCCGGATGCTCCGGTACGGGGGCGGCCATCAGGACCGCCGGTCCCGGACGGCGCACCGGCAGGGCGAACAGCCCCAGACAGTCGCACACCCACAGCCGCTCCACCCGCAGCTCCATCATGCCGCAGTGGTCCGCCTCCATGGTCCAGCGCCGCTTTTCCTCCGGCGCGACGCTCCGGAGGAGGATCTTCTCCCGGTGGGCCTGTCCGGTGAGGCGGTTGGCGAGGCACAGCCGGCAGGAGGCCCGGGCCAGGGGCAGGCGGAACCGGTTGGTGAGGGACAGGGACCAGGAGGCGCTCTCTCCCCGGCGTATCCGGGGCGCGGAGACCTCCAGCTCCCCCCGGCACCCCAGCATGGCGGGCAGGCTGACCAGCAGTCCCAGCAGGGGCAGGGACAGGGCGGCAAAGAATATGAAATGGAACAGGTAGCCCACGTCCAGTATCTGGCCCAGCAGGGCCAGGAGCAGGACCAGGGCGTATACGATCCGCCGTCTCAGCATGGCGTTACCGTACCTTGGGGGGCTCCACGGTCCGCAGGACGGTCCGGGCGATCTCCTTGGGATCGGTGGTGCGCTCCGCACCGGGGACCATCAGCAGGCGGTGGGCGACGGCGTCCACCCAGATGGTCTGCACGTCCTCGGGCACCACATAGTCCCTGCCCCGCAGGAAGGCCACCGACCGGCTGACCGCCGTGACGGCCAGGGTGGCCCGGGGGCTGGCTCCCTGGAGGAGCTGGGGGTGCTTCCGGGTGGCCCCCACCAGGGAGATGATGTACTTCATGATCTCTTCGCTGACGTGGACGTTCCCAGCGGCCTGGCGCATCTGCTCCAGGGAGGCCCGGTCCACCACCTGGGCCGCGCCGTCCATGCCGTGGCCGTACTGGCGGCGGCGCAGCAGCTCCAGCTCCTCCGCCGGGGAGGGGTAACCCATGCTCAGGCGCAGGAGGAAGCGGTCCAGCTGGCTGTCGGGCAGCTTCTGGGTGCCGGAGGCCCCCACGGGGTTCTGGGTGGCGATGACCATAAAGGGCTGGGGGACCGGGCGGCTGACGCCGTCCACGGTGACCTGGCCCTCCTCCATGGCCTCCAGAAGGGCGGACTGGGTCCGGGAGGTGGCGCGGTTGAGTTCGTCGGCCAGGAAGAGGTTGCACATCACGGCCCCGGGCTGGTAGGTCATTTTTCCGGTCTCCTTGTTGTAGATGGAGAAGCCGGTGATATCGGAGGGCATCACGTCGGGGGTGAACTGCACCCGGGAGAACTGGAGGTCCAGGGCCTTGGCGAAGGCCAAGGCCAGGGTGGTCTTCCCCACGCCGGGGATGTCCTCCAGGAGGATGTGGCCCCGGGCCAGAATGGCCGCCAGGACCTTCACCAGCACGTTATCCTTACCCACGATGGCTTTTTTGACCTCGCTGACCACCTGGGCGGCCAAATTTCGTTCGTTCATGCGGCCTGTCCTTTCCATATCATTTCCACGCTTTTTTGACAAAAACGTACCACGCCTATTATACGGGCAAAGCCGGATTACGTCAACTGCATTGTGCATAATCGGGATGCGGCGGGGCAGACTACGGAGGAAACATGGGAGTCAACTGCCTGTCTGACCGCAAAAAGCTCCTGTTTGACTCCTTTTTCCATGAAAGACCAATGACGACTCATCAAAAGGAGGCAGCCATCCATGACCCATGCCAACCGACGCTCTCTGCGGGGGTTCACGGCGCTGACCGCGCTGCTGCTCACCGCCGCCGTGATCCTCTCCCTGACCG
>OFFZ01000873.1_pt1 | contig 17391 bp, 19 predicted proteins | sample 1521631 | NCBI WGS metagenome assembly OFFZ01 (sample SAMEA3504102, study PRJEB24116) | mouse gut metagenome | biome: mouse gut; feature: mouse-associated habitat; material: faeces | place: Denmark | collected 2011 | reverse complement strand
GCGGCGTGGCGGAGGGGCGCGTAACGGGCGTTGTCCGTAAGGTTTGCCAGCGCCTTTCTGACCGAGACTTCGTCCAGCGAGGCCAGCCAGATGCGCTCCACCTGTCCCGTGTAGTGAAAATGTTCCAGCACCTCGTCAACGAGGAGTTGGCCTTCGCGGTCGGGATCGCCCGCGTTGACCACGGAATCGGCTTCCCGCAGCAGCGAGCCGATGATGTCAAGCTGCGCGGCGGCGTCCTTTTTGACCTTGTATTTCCATTGGGAAGGAATGATGGGCAGGTGTTCGCGCCGCCAATGGGCGTATTCGGGCTTGTAATCCCGTGGCCACGCGAGTTCGAGCATGTGCCCGAAGCACCATGTCACCACATCATTGCCGCAGCGGATGCGGCCCGCATCCTTGCGACCGTTGCCGAGGCCAGCGGCAATGGCCCGGCCAAGGGAGGGTTTTTCGGCAATAAACAGTCTCATGTTATATCCTCATGCGGCGTTTGGCCGCGTTTTTCTGTTCAGTGAGCGGAATGGAACTTTCGACAGCTCCGGCGGGAGCCTGTTCCAGAATGGCGTCGGCCTCATGGCTCAGAGCAAACGAAAGCTGGCCGCACAGGTCGGCAAGCTCCCTGATCTGCTGCGGGTCTTGCTTGAGCGCCATGTCCAGAAAGTCGGGGTTCTGGAGGATGGCGCGTGCCTTGGCGACAGGATCATCCGCAGCCTCGAACGCGGCGATGGATTCGGTCAGCGTCGGATCGTGCCGTGCCGCAGGCGCTGACCATGCCGCCAGCGCCGGTGAAACGCCGACAGCCGCATCCCGCTGTTTTTGCATGGCTTCCAGTTCCGCCCAGGCTTCGGGCCTGGGGAACCACCAGTCGCGCGGCTTTTCCCCGGCCTCGAACTGGCGCAGGGAAGTCAGCGTTCTGGCCGCGTCAGCCGCCGCCCTGAACAGTTCCGCAACGTCGCCGCCGGAAAACTTCTGATTCCAGTTGGCTACTTGCGCGGACGCGCTGTTGTCAGGCATGGGCAGGCCGAATTTTGCTCCGGCCAGCAGGGTGAACAGTTCCGCCCGCATTTCCTCGAAGGCGCGACTTTTGAGTGTTTCCGGCTCTGTTTGCCGGTTTTCCCGCGAGCTGTGGCCTGTCGCCTCGTAGAAGCCGCGCAGCTTGGCGGCGTAGTAGGCGTCCGAACTGGTGAATCTGTCCGGGAACGGCAGCTTCACCACATCATCGGCATGGTTGTATGCGGCCGGGCCTTTGTGGTGTTCGACGGCAATGCCGGAATCAGCGATGAATTTCTCCAGAAAGGCGTTGCGCTCCTGTTCCGTGAGCGCCGGAGCCGCCTTTTCCTTGGCGGGCAGGCCGTAGATTTGCGCCGCGTTGAACACGGTGAAAGGATAGAACAGCGTCTTGTGCTGGACAGGCGGGAGCTTTGCGCCCTGCTTGCGTTGCGCTTCAATGGCCCTTGCTTCATCCTGGGAATGGAATGTCCACTTTTCATCTTCCCCGATGGTGAAGAACACTTCTTCGGGCCGCAGGAGCTTGATGCCGTGTTCTCCCTTTTTGACCCCTACTTTCAGATTTGGATGCTCGCTCTGGTATTGCTGCACCTGTTTGAAGGTCAGCCAGCGGTCGTCAGCGTAGCCCTTTTCCATCCCGGCCAGCATGAGGCGCAGCATGTTGGGACCGCCGTATTCCCTGCCGGTGGTCGGGCAGAACGGCGTCCCTGTCGGAGTGTCGGCGACACGGGGCTTCCCGGCGGCTTTGGAAGTCAGGGCGAGCATGGCTTCGGCAATGCCGTTGACGAACTCCTCCTGCACCTCGCGGCTGACCTGAAAGCGACTTTTTTTCTCCTGTTGCGGCATCTGGCTCATGCCTCCTCCCGCGCGATGTCCACAAGAACGGCATCCGGTTCTTCCAGAGGATTGAGAAATCCGGCGGCGACAGCTTCCTCGCGGCTCATGAGAAACGCGCCCGCGTCAAGCTGGCGCTCGATGTCCGCCTGTGTGAGCGTGATGATCTCTCTTTCAGAGGTTCGTACAGGAGCGTCGAACAGACCGTGCGTGTTTGGGGTGATTTCATTCATGCCAATTTTTCCTCCAATTCCCTGATTCTGGCGTGTAGTTTGTCCATTTCTTCAACTTTTACTATTCGTGTGACGATTTGGTTGGAGAGGACATAATTTTCCGTGTTTTCCATCTGCGTTTTCAGACAGGCATTGAGCATGATGGCAAGCACAAGGGAATCATCCGCCGCAGGCCACAGCTTTTCCAATGCGGGATCAATGAGCAGACGTTTTACATCGGCATAGCTTTCAAAATCGGGCGCTTTGTCCTTGCCGTCACGGTACTGCATGAATGCCCAACGGATTGCGTGTTCGGCATCCATGTAGGCTGCAAGAATTTTTCTGACCCTCAAGGTTTCCCGTGCAAGCCTTCCAGGCAGGCTGTCTTCAGGAAATTCATTGACGGCGGCTTCAATTTCTTCTTGGCTGAACATAGGTTTCCCCTTTGAGTTTTCGTCACCAGCGACAGCGTTTGCGCCACTGGCTTTCCGTGTTTCTTGTTTCCCGCCGCCGTCCCATGCAGGCCACGCGGATGGCGCGAAAGCAGGCAAGCGGCGTCATGCCGGTGCGTTGCACAAGATAGAGAGCGATGATGGCGGCAAACGCCAGCCCCGCCGTCCACCAGGCCCAATGGAAGAGCCACAGGGCGAGGGGAAAGACGGCGCGGGCGTCCAGAATGAAGATTTTCGGCGTGAGTGCGGTGTCGCGCCAGAGTACGTCAGCCATTGGCCGCCTCCTTGCCCTTGCGTTCAGCCAGAATCGCCAGATAGTTTTCCCTGGCGAGCCTGCCGTCCTCATAGGCGACTTGAGCGGCGTCCTGCATCCGCTGACCGGAGGCGGCCAGCAAATCCTCGGTTTTCAGAATCAGACGTTCCAGCGGCGTATCCAGCAGGGTTTCCCGAATCTCCGGCGTGAAAGCCAGATACTCGCGCAGGGCAACGCGCCCGCTCCCGTCCGGCAGGGGCAAAAGGCGTTGCGAGATGATCAGGCGCAGACTGGAAAGCAGCGTGGCCGTGACTTGCAGCCGCTCCGCAAACGGAAAGACGTTGATGATGCGGGAGAGCGTTTCCGGCACGGAGCGCGTATGCACGGTGGAGTACGCGGCGACGCCGATTTCCGCGCTCTCCATCATGCCCCGCAGGGTGTCGGGATCGCGGCTTTCCCCGATGAGCACCACGTCCGGGGCTGTGCGCGTGGAGTTGCGCGTGGCCGTGAGGAAGGACTTGAGGTGTTCGGGAATCGTGCTTTGCGAGACAGGCCCGCCGGGCTTGGGCACGGCGTCAAAGTCAAACTCGATGGGCGCTTCGTAGGTGCTGACGTGGCGTCCGCCGCTTTCGATGATGCGCCGGAGGATAGCTGCCAGCAGCGTGGACTTGCCCGATCCCATCACGCCCGTGACCAGCACCAGACCATTGGATGGCATGGCGTGGTCAAGAATGCCCTGTTCCACATGCAAATCTTCCAGCGCGGGAGGCATGGAGGGAATGGCGCGGAACACGATTTTGACGCCAGTGGAGTACCCGTCCGCCACCGGCGTGGCGTTGCCGCGATAGCGACGGCGCACACCGCGCGCTTCCTCGATTTCATGGGCAAAATCGTAATCCGACTGGCCGGACTTGATCTGCGCGGAAACGGAGTTGTTTCTGGTCAGGCGTTCCAGCGCGGCCAGCAGTTCATCCGTGGTGATGGGGCGCTGCGTGACCTGACGCCATGCGCCGTTGAGCCGCATCCAGGCCGGGAGGCCGGAGCGCAGGCAGAGATCGGACATGCCGCTGTGCGTGGCCCAGAGCAGCAGATCGTTGATCTGCGAATAGTCCCAGCGGATGCGGGGTTCGGCGGGATACACGTTACCGCTCATTGCCGCTTCCCTCCCTTCTTTTGCCGTGCGGGCGCGACGGTAAAGGCGGAAGGCGCGGTAATCCGGTACACCTTCTGACCGATGTTCAGCTTGTTGCCCCGGGTGCGCGTTCCCAAATCGGCGGATGCCGTGTTGACCCGACTCATGAGATGTTGCGCGGTGAGCAGGTGATAGAGCATGACGCCGCGATAGCTCCGCGCCATGCGGGACGCGTTGTCGGCATAGAGCTGGTCGGCTTCGGCCAACCCCTGTTCCCAGGCTTCACGCACCGCCGCCCGCCAGATGGCCCGCTCTTTTGCGTTTTTCGGCAATACGGCGGGATTGGGCTGTTCCGGCGCGGGGAAATCGTCGGCCATGAGAAATTCCCGCCAGTTGGGCACAACCGCGATGTACCGGGCCGGTTCCAGCAGTTCATAGGTTGTTTTGGCGGATGTGGCCGTTGCCCCGTCCTCGATACGCATGGACGCGCCCGCCCGCGCGATCTGCGGCGGCAGAATCAGGGCTTCCCCCTGCGTGAGCAGGAGCGGCCCGAAGTTGAAGGCCGTATCCATGATGGCGCTGTATCGTTCCGTTTCCGCCACAAGCTGGCCGTAGCGCCAGGACATGGCGGTCTGAAACGTGACCAGCCGCGCCGCTTCCCGGATGGCCCTGGGCCGCATGAGCTGGACGGCGCTTTGTTCCCTGCCGCCGCTTCCCTTCATTTCCAGCAGTTCCGCCAGTTCGGCGGGTTCGCCCTTGCGCGGCCCGGATGCGGGATCGGCGGGAAGGTACACCTCAAGGGACTGTTCCGCGTCGTTTTCTCGGTACGCGGCGTCATGCGGCACAAATTTTTCTGTTCCCTTGTCGGCTTGGTCGGCGGGAGCCGGAGCGTTGACAACTTCCGGCGACACGGGCGCGGGATTGACGACTTCGCCCTGTTTTCCGGCGCAGCCGAACAAGACGGCACACGACAAAAGCAGCAGAAAACCTGCAAGACGTTTCATGACCGTCCCTCCAGCCCGGAAGTTTTTGCCAGCGTCATTACCCTATTGACGGGATCGACGCGCAGCACGGCCTGCGGCTGAATCTGCCAGGCAATGTCTTCCAGCAGTTCATGTGCCGGACGGTTCAGGCCATGCACCACAATGGGCATGGCTTGCGCCGAGGGAGAGCCGGTTTCCCGGTAGCGGTAGCCGACGTGCAGGCAGATTTCCTTGAGCGCCCCGGAGGCTTCGCCAGTCCAGTCGATGGAGACAGCTTGCGTCAGAGAAGGATCGGCGGGCGGCAGTAGAGGTTGCATTCCCTGCCCGCGCAGCCGGGCGAGCATGGCGAGTTCGCCGTGCGCCTGTTCCGCCGCCTGCCCAAGCGTGGCCGAAACAAAATCGACCGAGGGCGGAACCGGAGGCGCGGCCTTTTGAGCGCAGGCGGAAAGAGCCAGACAGGACAGCATCAGCAGAGTTTTGGGTATCACGATGATTGCTCCCATATATTAAGGTAGAAGGTGAAAACAGACACACCCCGCCCGCTCAATGGGGTTTGCGGAAGCGCAACAGCCAGCGGCACAGCGGAGTAAAGCGGCGGTTTCGCAGGATGGAAATGCGCCAGAGCGTTGTGACCATGCCGAGCAGGCAGGGAGGAGCGATGCAGGCCAATGACAGTAAGGAAAGCGGACGATTCCCCGACCAGGCCGTCGCAATGAGGCAGGCCAGCATCGGAACGGCAAATACCAGCAGACGCAGGCGCAAGGCCGAGATAACGCCGGGAATATCGGCTTCAGTCATGCCCCAGGCCGCAAGCACGAGCTTGAAATCCTCTTGCAGCGCTGCCTGTTCCGATGCCGCGCGGTTCCGCCGGAAAGAGGACAGCCGGGAACGGACACCGGAACGGAGTTCCGCCAGATGCTGACGGGATTCACCGGCGACAGCCAGAATACTTGAGAGGGAAGCGGGCGTTTTCATGCTGACCTCCAGCCGGGGCAGTTTGCTTCAAAGACCGCGCGGGCAAAGCCCATCGGCGTGGCGCTGCGAAGGTTCGCCCGTTCCGGGGAAGGCGGAAGCCGGTGCATCCTGCTTCCCTGCACCGGCTCAAGCCGTTTGGGCGGCGGCATGACGAAACCGCCGCCCGTCCACAGGCAGGTCTTTTTGGTGTAGGTATCGTTTTCCCCGCCGGGATACCCCGCGTAATCACAGGGATCGAAGGTGAAGTCCGGCTTGCGCCAGTAGGTGGAGATGGTGGAAACGGGATTTTCGATGAGGTACGGCGCTTGCGTCCATTCCGCGAGACGGATGGAGGCATAGAACAGGCCGAGGGCGCGGCAAAGCGCCAAAAGTCCCTTGTCCCTGAACCATCGTGCCCCGGAAACGGCCACATCCGTGCAGGGCGGGAAAAAGGCGGCAAAGGTGATGGGCCTGAACGGCGGCAGCCAGTCGCGCATGTCCGCGCCGACACGGATGATATTTCCCTGCCGCGTTTCTCCCTGCGGATGCCGCACATCGACGCAGTAGCAGGGGTATCCCGCTTCCGCCCAGGGCATGACCATGTTGCCGGTCAAATCGAAACAACTGATGACGATACTGTCCATGTCAGCTCCTGAAGTTCTTTTCCGTCAGGCCAGCGCCGGGCCTGTTCCATTGGCGGGACAGATCGCCGCGCAGTTCTCTTGCGCCATGAGCGCCGGAGGAAACCGCATTGGTGGAGCCGACAAAGACATTCTTGACCCCGGCCTGGTCTTCCTTCTCGCCGAGGGCATGGAATTGCTGGCCTATCCAGTTGGTGACGTGTTCGGGCAGATAGTGAATGAGGCTGAAAAACTTGTTGGCCGTCATGATGACCACGATGCCCAGAATGACGAGCATGGAGAACGTGCCGGTGATGCCGATGATCTTGGTCTGCATGGTTCCGCCGACAAACATCTCGAAGCCCGCGCCGAGCATCCGGCCCGCCACGTTCATGAGGATGACGGCGGCGAAGAATCCGGCCACCATGAGCGGCGGACGAACAAGGATGCCGAGCAGCAGGAAGTACCCCCGTTTGCCGTGCTGACCTGCCGCTCCCTCGCCATCTGGCATGGCGTGGGCGCAGAGCCAGAGGGGCGCGGCTACCAGGGCTTCAACGACAAGGATGATCCAGCCGACAAGCGCGGAAATCCAGCGGATGAAGGGAATGGCGGGCAGATAATAGGCCAGCGCCAGCCCGTAAAGCAGGAGCGGCAGAAAGACCGTGAACAGGGCGAAGCTGATGTATTTGTCCAGGTTGGGAATGGCCTTGCCCACAAAGGGCAGCGCCTTGCCCATCGAGTGCGCCACGTCCACCACGCCGAGCGCCGAGGCCAGCCCCCAGGCCGAACCGATGAGGTAATCTCCCACGTTGGATACGGCCATAATCGGGTCTTGGCTGGAGAGCTTTTCCACCGCAATGGGCAGAATGTTTCCGGCCACAAGCTGATTCAGCGTGGCCCGCAGCCAGTTGGTGATTTCGTCAAAGGCCCGGCCTTCGTCTGTGACGGACGGCGTGGCCGTGGTGTCGGAAATGCCCCTCCGGCTGGCGTAGGCGGTCTTGATGTAGTTGGCCACGCGCTCTTTGGCAGCCTCATAGTCCCGCAGACCGTGCATCAGCGCCTGAAGCTCCGACATCGTGTATTCGTGCGGGCTGTAGGTAATACCGGAGTACATGGCTTCGCGCACCTCCTGGTTTATCCATGAGATTGACCAGTAGGACGAGCCTGCTGCGAACCAGCCGTATTGCCTGGCGTTTTCCTCGAAATCCTGGAGTTTGGATTTGAGCTGTCCCTGTTGCGCGTAGCTTTGTACATCGGCCAGAATGGTCTGGTTGACCGTGGTGGCCGCATCGTACAGCGCGCGGGGATCAATGGAGGATGCGGGCGTGTCGGGATCGGCAAGCTGCTGCGCCAGGGGCGAAAGCGCGGAAACCGCCGCGCTCACGGCATTGACCTTGCCTCGGCACAGGGCGTCGCCCTCATCCACGCAGGAAACCGTGATGCTTCCCGCGTTGCCGTTGAAAAGGAATTTGTACTCCCCGCCAGCGCGGAACCAGTTGCCGCTGTATTTCCATTCCCCGCCCGGCATGATGTTCAGGCCGCGCCGTTCGTTCAGGTAATACTGGAGCGTCAGGGATTCCAGAGCGCCGTTGCTGATGGCCGCGTAGTGGGTGACGTTCTGATCCGGAGCCTGTACGGTGAGTTGCCCGCCATGCTCCACAAAATAATCTGTGCCCAAGTCCCAGACGAAATTTCCCAAATTGATGGAAAAGCCGATGCAGGCCAGAATCGCCACCTGAAACAGGCTCAATCCCTTGAAAATGGGAGCCAATGCCCCCATTGCGCCCACAAAACGCAGCGGCATCCACAGGGAACTGTAACGCTTGCCGAAAGGCGTTCCCTCGTGCGCCGTCCCGGCCACGGCAACGGCCAGAATCCAGATGAACAGGGCCGACACCACAGCCAGCGCCACCAGATTGAAGGCGCTGAAAAGCTCCAGCATCAGTTCCGACGCCTGCGAACCGCCAAGGCTCGCGCCCCAGGTATCCCAGCCCTGGCCGAGAAAGGCGTCCAGAATATGCTTGCTGGCATCGGTCTGGAGCAGGACTTCCGAAGTCGCGGGAAGGTCAGATGAGGCCATGACTGCCCTCCCTACTGTTGTGCGCCGACCATGCGCGTGTAGAGGTCATCCATTTCCTTGCCTGTCGTGCCTTCCATGCGCGTGAGGTAATCCAGCGAGGCAATGACGGTCAGCCTGTCCAGCAAATCCGTATTCTTGCGCGTCAGTTCCAGTTGGAACGCCTGCATGATGACAAGCTCCCGCAAGAGTCCGGCATCCGTCGCGGAAGCAACTTGCGCGAACCAGTTCGGATTGCCGACGCGCATCTGCGAGAGGAGCTTGTACAGCCCGGCTTCCGAGAGCTTGCCGTCCACAATGCCGGGCGGCGTTCCGCTCCCGCCCGCTTCCGACCACTGGTTTTCCGCCCAGGCCGTCACGTCATCCGGCAGCGTGGGCGCGTGATACACAACATGATTGTTCAGCGACTCCATGACAGCCGCTACTCGCTCCTCATGGATTTTCCGCGCCGCCGCGTAGGTCTGCCCGGCGGGCGTTTCCTTTTGCGCGTCTGTTACAACCGGCAGCGGGCGGGGATTGGCCAGCGTCTTTATGGCTTCATGCGCCTGCGCCACCTGATTTTCCGTGAGCGTGTCGCCCAGCGGAAACAGCGCCGCCAGCGTCTCCCTTTCCGTAGGTTGATCCTCGGCCAGCACACGCTGAAGAAATTCCACCGGCTTTTTGGGCGTATGGGCGTGCTCAAGCTGCTTTTCGCGCATGGCGGCGTGGATTTCCTGTCCGGCCTGAGCGCCAAGCTGGATGCCCGCGCCCAGGGAACTGCTTCCGCACAGCCCGGCGGGCTGCGCGGCCTTGCCGTACATATCCTCGGTTTTCATGGCCTCGCCCGCCACGGCCTGTCCCTTGAGAGCGGCGGCGTTGCTTTCCTTGAGCGCGACCAAAGCCCGCACGATGGTGGCCGATTCCGCCTTCAGCGTGCCGATGATGTTTTGCGCGGCCAGCAGGATTTCCGAGCGGATGGCCTGTGCTTCCGCCGCCGTATGCGCGTTGACCGCCTGAATGGTTTCGGACTTCGCCGCCGTGACAATGGCTCTGACGGAGCCGCAGCCGCAGCCTCCGGCCCAGGCCGAAACCGGCAGCAGAACAAGCGCCAGGGCAAGAAAGAGCTTTTTCATTGTTCCCCCGCTATTTCGTTGGCGATTTCCAGAAGGACGTTGACGACTTCCTCATCGGCGTCGCTCTGGTCTTCGACGTTGCGCCTGCGGCGTTCCACTTCCGCCTTGGCCGAGCCGCCCGGAAACCGCGCGGCCAGCCGCCGCAGGGTTTCGGACGGCCCCAGGCGCTGATAGAGATTGTTGCGGATAGCCACGTCTTCCGTGGTAGTGGAAAAGGCCCAGAGGGATTGCGGGCCGATGGTCAGACTGAGGACAAGCTGGGACATGCCAGAACCTGTCCGGAACAGGGCAATGAGATTGGAACCGGCCCTGCCGGGCTTGCCCAGGCGCGAGAGCGCATGACGGCAGGCTCCGTTCAATCCGAAGCGATCCACCAGATTGTCGATGCTTTTTTCCGTGCCGGAACCGAGGATGACCACTGTGGTCGCCAGTTCGTCAGTGATGATTTTCGGAATGTCGTCAATGGACTGCGTGTACAGCCCGATGGACAGGTTCCACTTGCGCGATTCCCGCGCCATTGTGGTCATGTCGGCCTGAAGCTGGCCCGCCACCGAGACGTTGTTGGTCACACGATGAGCCTCGTCGTAGCACAGCCTTTTGGGGTCTTCGCGGATAGCTTCAATGCGTCTGACGTGGTAGTCCTGATAGCGTTCGGGCATGAGCTGCACGTCAGCGGGCATCAAGAAGAAACGTGAACCAAGGACGTGTCGCGCAAGCATGTACATGACCGCCGACTGTCTGTCCGCCGTGGTTCCTCCGCGCGGAGCCACTTCATCAAGGTCAAGACTGACAATCTGCGCGTCGCCCAGGTCAAATCGCGTGGGTTCTTTCAGAATGACATACGCCTCAATGGCGTCCATCATGGCCCGCCATACGTTGGTGATGGTATGCGCATCGTAGGTATTTCGGATGCCTGTATTCTGATTGATTTGCGTCCCCACATCGGCCAGCAGAGGCATGGCATAGCGTTGCGCCTGCAATGCCTCATGCACATGCCCCCGTGCAAAAAGGCCGTCCACCACTTCCCACCAGGTGGTGGAGGCATCGCGGCAGATACTTTCACGAAGAATGAGTTCATGCAGTTCCGGCAATACGTTGGGCTGATAAAGCCGGGGATGATTGCCGTCCGAGAGTTCCTCATAGGCAAGATCGATAGCCCGGCCTATCAAACCCGGCACGCCGTCCGCCGGAGCCGTGGCGTCCAGCGGTGTGGCCAGCAGCGACAGCAGATTGACCAGAAACGCCTTGTGCGAGGGCAGAGGCTTTCGGCATCCCAGCGGCGTGTCAAAGGGATTGATGGCGTATTCCTCAGTCATCCGCAGCCGATGATAGGCGGCAAGATGTTTTTTGCCTTCGGGCAGGTTCTCCCGCAGCAACGTGATCAGCCCGGAAGATGACGGCCCCACGTCCACGATGGAGAGCCAGGGCAGGCGGGACAGCCCGGCCTGCGTGACAAAGGCGAAGTTCATGGCGTTGAGGAAAACCGACTTCCCCCCGCCCATCGGCGCTACCCCAAGATCAATCCACGCGGCCTGTTCCGACGAGTTCGGCGCAAAGGGCATGATTTTGCCGTCCTGTGTGCGGAACAGCAGACTTCCCTCCCGCCACGGCGACGCCGAGCGCAAGGGCCACATGCCGATGGCGTCCTGAAGCGGCGCGGCGGTAATCGGGGCCGGACTGGACGGCATCAGGCCGGGCAGGGTCGCGGCAAGGCCGAGCAGCGGATCGCCCAGGGCTTCCGTCACATCGCACGTTCCCCAGCCCTGCACCGCCTTGGAGAGTTCCGCCACACGCCGCCTGAGCAGATGATGAGCTTCCCGCTCGCTTTCCCGCACACAGGCCCAGGTGCAGAGGCAGATGCGGAACCTCACGCAGCACACGCCTTCCAAATCCAGCGCGCGCAAGGTTTCCACGGCATTGTTGAGCCGTTTGTTGTCCGAAGCCGTGAAGGCCAGAATGGCGGACAGCAGGGGCTTGATGCCCATGTTCAGACCGCCGTCTTCCAGCAGAAAGGACATGCGGTACGGCAACCGCTCGTCCCGTCGCGCCAGAACGCGAAAGAAGTCCTGAAACGGCTTGGGTGTCTGCGGCATGAGCGTCATAATCAGCGGCCCATAGATACGCTCTCCGATTCTGACGGCGCTCCGCGACACCATGTTTCCCTCGCGCGGCCAGAGCTGCGTCCTGAAATCCGGGTAGATGACGTTATGCAACTCGTCTCTTGTACTCATGTCCGGGTCAGGCAGGGGAAGCGGCAAGGGATCGCCGGGAACAAGCGCCTGCCATGCCCGGCTGGTGAACTCCGGCGCGATGCACATGCGGATGTCCCGCAGGGCTTCGTGCGCCGAAAGCGGATAGGCCAGCAAATCCGCCTGCCTGAACGCATCAAGAACGCCGGTCAGAAAGCCGTTGTGCGCGTCGTGCAGGGCGGCGACAGCGCGGGCGATCTGCTGGCAGCCCGCAAGCGTGGGCACTTTGGACATGGCGGCGTCGCGTTCTTTCAGAGCAGTCTTTCGCAGCGTGTCCGGCAGCACGGAAGGCCGCGTCCACAGCACGATCCAGCATTGTTCCAGGGCGCAATAGCGTTTCAGGGCATGGCCCCAATCCTCCAACAGCGGGCCGATGTGCAGGCCGAGGTTTTTGGCCGTCAGGCGTGACGGCTCAAGAAGCTCGGCAATCCGTTCTCCGCTGCTTTCCGGGTCATATTCAAAGACCACCTGGAGCGCATGGCCCGGCTTGGAAAGCGTGGCTTGCAGCTTTTCCGTCAGGCCGGAGACGATGGTCGCGTATTCTTCCTCGCCCACATGCTTCAGGGAGCCTTCCAGATGCAGGAGGCTGATGAGGCTCCCGTCATCGGCCACCAGAACGCCGTTGTCCACGGTTTCCAGCCTGCAATAACTGTGAACCGGCGCGGCAAACGCTTCGGACAGGGCGCGGACGCCGCGATCCACGCCGTTGATGAGCAGATCGAACATCACGACTCCCTTTTCAGAACGACTTGCTGAATGACCACGCCGCGCGGCGTCTTTGCCGTGGACGCGCGGCAAACAAGGACTGTGGCAAGGAGTTTTTGCGTGCTTTCCACGCCCTGGCTGGATTCGTAGGAAACAATCAGAGGGAACTCGATTTTCCAGGTGGCCCTGCCGCCCACCAGACCGGAAGCGATGATGACCGGCGCGCGCGTGGCGACGGCGGAGGCGGAAAGGCGTTTTTCCTGAATCATTTCAAGGATGCCGGAGCTTTTGAGTGAAGCGAGGAAGGACTTGAACGCCTCGTCCTCAAAGTGCGGCCTGATGCTTTCCAGTTTTCCCCGCCACTCAAGGAAGTTGAGCGACATGGCCCCGGTAATGGCGTTTGCGGCCCAGGTCAGCAGGCCATCCTGCGTCAGCAGCGGCTGATCCAGCGGAACCATAGGCGCAAGCCGCAAGTCCGGAGTGGCCGCGAAGTAGCGCGGCTTTGGCTGGTTCAGGAGCAGGATGGCGGCAACGCCAAGACTGACGCACAGAGCCACGGTCAGAGCGAGAGCCAGTTTCATGGCGCGGCGGAACTGCGCCCTGTACCAGTCCAGACCGCCGATGACAGTCGCGGCATCCGGGGCGGGCGGTTCCGTGGCGTCTTTTTGTTTCTTGAAGATGCTCATGCCTTGTCACCCCTCGCTTACAGGCCCAACTCGCCCATGCCGGAGGTCTGGTCAGAGCCGAACAGCGTGGCCGAACCGGAACCGAGGAGTTCTCCCAGACCGAGCGCCAACGCACCGATAACCACTTTGGTCAGGCCACCGGCATAGGTGCTTTGTCCCTGATTTTTCGTGGCCTTGTACATCTCAATAAATTTTGGTATGTAGTACATTGATATAATTTATGAAAAAATAAATTTGCAAAAAAATACCCCGGTAATTACCCCAAAAAGAAGGGGATATTACCGGGTGTTATTGGACGTTGTTAGAGAACAACGGTATTTCTTAAGAAATCTGGATAACGCAAGAGAATATTATCGTGTTCTCCACCAATCCTAAAAGAAAAAGCCGCGAAGCCCGTTGAAAGGAGACTCGCGGCTGGTTCCTGTTGACGATTGTCTTTTGACGATACAAGAGAATTATTACGATTTTTTTACTACTTGGCTTTAGCTGGAGCTATTTGGGAATAGCCTTTCCATGCAAATAGTGGATTTTCATCCGCATCTCCATAAATATTTTCCACATCGCAAATGTAGAAATAGTGGTCACCCACATCAACAAATTCACGTAGCGCACATCGGATGGCAACGACGCTGTGGACGGGAATCTGGATATCGCAGTCAGGAATGTTTTTGAGTTCGATACCGAAATCTTTTGCCTTATCTTTTGTCCTCCCCGTGGAGCTGCCGCACTGCATGACCTGTTTTGCCAGCGCTTCGCCCGGAACGGTCAGCACGACCTGTTTGCTGGCTCTGACCATCTCGCCGGTGTAGGAAGTTTTCATCATGGCAAAGCCGATGGTCTCCGGTTCAAGGCTCAGATATGTCCACCAGGAAACGGTGGCAAGATTGGTAACGCCAGAGGGCGTTTTTGAACAGATGAGAGTGACGGGATTGGGAGAAGTAAGTTTTGCGGAATCAATGAGGGAAAGTGCGTTCATGGTATTTCGTCCTGTTTGAATGTTATTGCGCGCCATCAGGCATTACGGCCCATCTGCTCCGCAATCGCCAACGCCTTGTGCCCCTTCATGTCGCCGAGTTCGTGAACGCCGGTGACAAAAAGTCGTCCACGATCCGTCCAGCGTTTGAGGCCCAGCATCTGCCTGTAGGCTTCCGCAGCTCCGGCGAAGGAGCGTGGGAACAGGCTTTCTCCGCACATGAGCAGCATGGCTTCCTTCACCTTCATGTCACGGAGCCTGTTCTTTCGTGAATAGGGATACATCCTGTCCATAGCGCACTTGATATGTCCACTGAAATTGTACCAGTACAGCGGGCTGCAAAAGACAAGCATCTCCGCCTGTTCCAGCAGCGGCCAGAAGGCGTTGAAGCCGTCCTCAAGCACACAGGGCTTTCCTGTACTCCAGCAGCCGTCGCAATGCAGACAGGCGCTGATGGGCGTCCTGCCGTTGTGGAAGACGCTAACCTCGTGCCCGGCGGCCGCTGCCCCGTGCATGAATGCGTCCGCCAGCAGCGCGCTGTTGCCGTTGCGGCGGGCGCTGCCTGTAACGACAAGAATGTTTTTCTTCTCTCCCGTGCCGGGCGTTGCAAAGGATTCCACCCTGATGCTGGAAGTGGATGAAAAATGCCTGTACAGCGCGCCGCCTGCCACTGCCAGCAGGGATGCCGCCCCTGCCAGGGAAAACAGCCTGCGTCGGGAGAATCGCCTGCCGTTTGTGGAGTCGTGAACGGAATCCTGCTGATTCTGCATGGGGGTATCCTTTGTTACAGCGACGCGCCGAAGCGGAACGCCTCGTCAAGCACGGGGCGGCCGGAAACAGCGCCGGCGTCCAGGATACCCCCGGCCAGCACCTGCCCCCTGTCCGTCCAGTTCAGAAAACCGGTCAACGCATGGTAATAGTCGAGCACAGGCTTCCAGTTGTCGGGGGTGTCACCTTCGGCAGCCATGATCAGGGCGCATTCCTTGCGCGGATTGGCATAGTTCGGATCACATTCCGCCACGGCAAACAGACGGTCAAACACGGTTTTCAACTGACCCGAAACGCTCCAGTAATACATGGGCGAAGCCAACACCACCAGATCGGCGTTTCTGTATGCAGGGTATATCGCTTCCATACCGTCTTTCTGCACGCAGGGGCTGGCAGGGTTCTTTCCGCCCTTCATGCAACCGAGACAGCCGTGGATATCCAGTTTTTGCAGGTCAAAGCGCGTTACCGCATGGCCCGCGCTTTCCGCGCCCTTCATGAAGGCATCGCACAGCATGGCCGTATTGCCCTTGAGACGGGGACTGCCGTTCAAAATGATGATGTTCTTGCTCATGATGTTTCTCCTTTTTTCTTTGCGGGGGAATTCCCGCTTTTTTACAGAGAGTGCTTGAGATGGCGGCTGACCATCATTTCCAGTTCATTATCCGTGCAGGAACGCAAGACGTCGTCAATATCCTCCAGCACACGGCGTTTTGCTTCTGCGTCATTATTGGCAAAACGGTAGTTGAGCGGGTTCAGGTAGTGGATACCGTCGTAGAAGGCATCTATGGTCAAGGTCTTCAGAAATGCCTGAAGTTCTTCGATTTTCTCCCGTTCTGACGCCTCAACGAATTCATGCCGCGTTTTCATTTCCGCCAGCGGGGTATGAGGGAAGACCGTCATGCCCGTCGTGGTGATACGTTGCGGGTGCGTCTGATTGAACATCCGCGCCGTGGCTTCACCACTGGCGATTCCCATTCCCCTGCCGCCCATGCCGATAATATAGAATGTGGTATACGTTATGCCCGCTTCATCCAGCCGCAGCAGTTGCTCCACAGTTTCGGAAGCGGAATGTCCCTTGTTCATGAGCGCGAGTACGGCGTCATTGCCGTTTTCCGTGCCGATGTAGAGATGATTCAACCCGAGACCACAAAGTTCGCGCAGCTCCGCCGTACTTTTGCTCGCGATGTCGTTAATACGGCTCTGCATGCTTACACGTGTAAAGAGAGGGAAATGCTTGCGCAGCACGGAAATGTATTTTCTCAGTTTTTCGGCAGGCAGAGCAAAAGGGTTGGAACCGGTCATGTAAATGGCGGTGTTGCTGGGGAAAAAAGGTTTCTGGGTCAGAATTTCCCGTTCCAACTGTTCGGGTGTGACCGCCATGAAGGGGTAGCCCCTCGACACATAGCAGAAACGACACTCATTGTAGGTGCAACCCTGCGTTGCTCGTGGCAGGAGTGAACGACTCTCCTGTGGGGGCCGCATAGGCTGTTCGGTAAATTCCATGTGAGGTATCCCCCTTTCCAACTATCAAAATGTTGTTTGACTATTTTTTAGTGATTACTAAAAAAATGTCAAGAACATTCTCCCACTTCTTGATCAGCTTGGCGAGGAAGCAGCTATGCCTCGCGAGAACGTAGCGGCAGCATGCGTACTGCGTGGGCGGCAATAGCCTTCAACTCAGACTGGAAAAGGCCGTCTCGGGCCTGAATGGATAAGCCTTCAAGCAGGGTGTTGAGCGCCCCGGCCAGGGCCGGGACATCAGTGTCCGGGGGAATTTGACCATCCTGAATGGCTTGCCGGAGTCTGTCGGCGAACATTTTCTTTGTGGCCAATCTGAGTTCACGCACGGATTCGATAATCTCTTTCTCGTTTTCAGAGATATTGATGGCTGCCAGTACCACCATACAGCCGCACGGAGTCTCTGGAGAGAGCAGGATTTGGGCCGACTCCCGGAAAAAGTTTGCAACCGCCGTGTACACGTCAGGTTCGGCCAGAAAATGTTTGGCTGGCGCGTCCCAGTAGGTATGCTCGTAATGCCGGAGGGCTTCGAGAAAGAGAGATGCCTTGTTGCCGAAGGTTGCATACAGGCTGGGTGGATTTATTTCCATAGCCTTGCACAATTCTGCTACTGAGGCAGGTTCATACCCCTGCTTCCAGAAGATTTTCAGGGCGCTGTGCAGGGCTTGCGCACGGTCAAAGGCACGCGGGCGACCTTTTCCCCGACACACAGAATCGGCGGTGTGCTTTGTGGACATAAGTATTCCTTTGATTGACTGCGGCTGATATTTTTATAGTAAGAATTTTTTAGAAAAAATTCAAGATATACTTTTTATTACTATAAATAACTTGATAAAATCAAAAATTTCATATCATATT
>OFFZ01000869.1_pt1 | contig 17439 bp, 8 predicted proteins | sample 1521631 | NCBI WGS metagenome assembly OFFZ01 (sample SAMEA3504102, study PRJEB24116) | mouse gut metagenome | biome: mouse gut; feature: mouse-associated habitat; material: faeces | place: Denmark | collected 2011 | reverse complement strand
CCCAGAGGATTTACGGACGCATCTCTTTCGCGGCCGGAAATTCTCTGCCCATGTCCGGGTGCTGGGCGGGGCAGATGCGGAACTAAAACAGCAACAATCCGCACAAGTGCCCAGAAGAAATACTGGCACTGCATTTGTGACAGGATTTCTTCTGCCATTCCTGGTACTTGAGCGGATTGTTGCGGGACTTTTAACAGGAGGAACAGCAATGAAACAGCGAATCAGGATTCACAAGACACAGCCGAACAAAGGGGTGCTGGATTATTCCCACCTTTTGGACGCACCGGCGGGAAAGCATGGTTTCGTGGAGAGCAGAAAGGGACATTTCTACTTTGAGGACGGCACCAGGGCCAGGTTCCTGGGCTTCAACGTGGCTGCCAGGGCCAATACGCCCGACCATGAGACGGCGGACAAAATCGCGGAGCGCCTGGCCAGCATGGGCGTGAACATCATCCGTCTCCATGCCGCGGACGCGCCCATAGGCGATGAGCCCTGCAGCTGGAGCAGCTGCAGGGAAGCGCCGCTGTTGGATTATGAGAGCGGCGGCAGCAGAAAATTCCATCCGGAGGGGTTGGAGCGCTTCGACTATCTGGCGGCAAAGCTGAAGGAAAAGGGCATCTATCTCCACATCGACCTGATTGTGGCAAGGCAGTTTACGGAGGAGGATGGACTGGACTATCCCGGAGGCGCTCCCTCATGCATCAAGAGGCATGCCATGTACAATGCCCGCCTGATTGAGCTGCAGAAGGAGTACGCGAAGGAGCTCCTCTGCCATGTGAATCCTTACACCGGCCTGGCGCTGAAGGATGACCCTGCCGTGGTCACAGTGCAGATTAACAACGAGGATTCCGCCATCAAGTGGCCCATGGGCGCGGACGATGGGGACCAGATGAAGCCATACCGGGATGAGGTGCGGAGGCGCTTCAACCATTACCTGCTGATGAAATACTACACCAGAGAGCGCCTGAAGGAGGCCTGGACAAAGGACGGCGTCTGTACGCTTGGGGAGGACGAGGATCCGGCCCAGGGCACTGTGGAGGTGGTGCAGGGCGGCTTCTATCAGCCCGCCAATGACCCGGCCGGGGCCTGGGACGGGGACTGCGGGCCCGCCAGGTATGCGGATTTCATGGAGTTCGGCATGTATATGAACCGGAAATTCTACCAGGACATGAAAGACTATCTCCGCTCCCTGGGAGTGAAGGTTCCTATCGTCGCCAGCAACCTGATTGCGGGGGCGGCGGATGTCTACGGCCATATGGACGGGGATTTCATGGAGAACAACAGCTACTTCAACCATCCGCTCCTGCCCGCCCAGGGGAATACTTATCTGGTGGCAGGCCCCGTGGAATATGTGTCCGTGAATCCTTTGACCATGCAGAAGGGCATCGGGGCCATGGGTACCTCGCTGCTGAGCCTGGCGTCCGTAGCCATTGTGGGAGGAAAGCCTTTCATGCTCAGCGAGTGGAACGAGTATGGGGAGCATCCTTTCCACTCCACGGCATTTTTACATACCATAGCATATGCCTGCCTGAACGACTGGGACGGACTGATTCTGTACAATTACCATACCTCGGAAAAGTGGGACGATCAGCCTGCGGATGAAATCCTGAGCGTGTTCGATGTGTATAATGATCCGGCAGTGGTCTGCCAGTGGGGATTCCTGGCTTCCATGTTCCTGAAGGGTCTGGTGTCCGTGGCGAAGAATCTGGTGGATGTGGTCTATACCCAGAACGATTTGCGGACGTTTCCGCCTTTCGGCGCAATGCCGTCCACGTTCTTCCCCTATGTCACCGCCACCCGCAATGTGTTTCTGGATGGAGGGGACAGCTACCAGGGCGGCGCGGATGTGGCAGTCAATGCCGGATTCTTAAATGGCGCCAATCTGACGGATGCGAAGCACGGCGTCTACTATGCTTGGTCTCCTTATCGGGATGCCATGAGCCGCTACCGTGACGACAACCGCCTGGCCGTTGCCGCAAAGGGAACCAGAGAGCTTCAGCCGGGCGTGCACCTGGGGGAGCAGGCCCTTGTGTTTGATGAGATTGGCCGGATTGCGGGGACGGGTGACTACCGGAATTTCGCGAAGCTGACGGACAGGGCCATGAAGGAATGGGGCGTTCTGGCGGAGGACACTGGGTATGTGGACGGAAAGCTGATTTCCGATACCGGGGAGCTGGTCTCAGACCCGGAGCATTCCCGATTTTCCATCCACACGCCTTACTGCGCCTGCTTCAGCGGCGCTCCGGAGGAGAAAATCGTGCTCTCCGATAAAGTCTCTGTCCAGGCGAAAAACGAGAGAATATCTCTGACATTGTTGGCCGTGGAGGAGACGAAGCTTACTGAAGCCCGGGAATATGTGCTGACTGCCATGGGAACCACCGGCATGGACGAGACCACCTTTGGCCCCGGGCCGGATATGATGGGCATGCCTTTTACAAAGGTAGATATGAAAGGGAAGCTGTACGCGGAGACTCTGGAGGGAACCTTGTCCGTAAAGGCGCAGGAAGCCCAGCTTCAAATTCTGAATCCCGTGGGAGAGGTTCTGGCGGAGCTTAAGGGCGAGAAAGAGGGAGAGGAAATTCGCTTTGCGCTGGACGGCCAGGTGCCGGGTGTGCAGTATCACCTGATTATCCAGGAATGAGAAGAAATGTGGTAAAACTGAAAGCTGATATAAGGGATTCGGACGGAGCCGGAAGGAACTGTCCGAATCCTATATGAAGATAAAAACAGATACCCGATTAGGCGGGCATGGAGGAATAGATATGGCGAAGGATAAGAATGCCGTCCGCTATGACGCGGAGGGCGCAAGGCGTGTTATGAGGGGCGGGGATTATGCCGCGGATTTTAGCGGACAGCTAGCTCTGGGTCTGATGGGAAATATCGTGGGACAGATGACGTATTTTTATACCGACAAGGTAGGTCTGGCGGTGGGGAGCGTAGGTGTGGTCATGGCCATCGCCAAAGTCATCGACGCGTTCACGGATGTGATCTTCGGAAATATGGTGGATCGCTCCAAAGGCGGCAACAGGAAGTATTATCAGTGGATGCTGCGGATGGCGGTCCCGGCGGCAGCAATCATGCTGCTGATGTTCACGGTTCCCATCCAGGCGGGCCAGGTGCCTGCACTGATTTATGCGCTGGTGACCAACCTGCTTCTGACAGCGGTAATCTATACCATGATTGCCACGCCTTTCTCGGCCGTCATGGTGGTGCGTACCAACAGCCAGAGCGAGCGTGGGAGCATGGGCGTATTCCGGGCAGTGGGAAATTACGGGGCAGGCATGATCATCTCAGTGGCTACCATTCCCGTGACCAACTTACTGGGCGGAACTCAGAGCGCATGGGTAAAATACGGCGCTATTTTAGGGGCTGCAGTGCTGCTTTTGTTTCTGGTCTGCTATAACAATGGCAGAAAAGCGGTCTTCGCTTCCGATCTGGGGGAAGAGGCCGGGGAGAAGAAAGAGGAGGCTGCACAGGAAGAGGCAGTTCCTTTCAAAGAGGCCATAACGATGCTGTTCCATAATAAATACTGGGTGATTGTGCTGCTGTTCAATTTGATTACCAGCATCACCAACGCGGTTGCGGGCTCCGGCGGCACCTATTATTGCAAATGGATTTTCGGCAACGACAACCTGGTGGGCTTAATAGGCGCCGCGGGGATGATTGCCACGGTGGTGGGGTTTGCGGTGTCGAAGCCTGTCATTGCAAAGCTGGGCACTACCAGAACTATCTATATCGGACTGCTGGGAGCGGCAATCGCGGCGGGAATCCGCTGCTTTACCCCGGCGAACTTTGCGGTGTATGTGGCTACCAGCCTGGTGGGGAGCTTTGTGCAGATTCCGCTGATGTGCCTGTATGGCGTGCTGCTGGCCATGGCGGTGGACTATAACGAGTGGAAATATGACAAGACTCTGGTTGCCACGTCCAGCGGCTCCATCGGATTCGGCAGCAAGGTGGGGAACGGAATCGGTTCCCTTTTGCTGAGCCTGTTTCTGGCCGTGGGGGGGTATTCCGCAGAGTTGGCGGAGGCTACGGCTTCCATGCGGTATTCCATATACGGGTTCTCCAATTATCTTCCCGTGGTAATCAATCTGTTGATGTTCTTCATCTTTACCCGGTTTGACCTGGAGAAGAAGCTGCCGACCATGCGCCAGGAAGTGGCGGAGAGGAGAGCGGCAGGACAGCAGGGAAAATAAGAGGCGTTTGACATTGCGGAACGGATGTTGAAGGGTATTGCGCAATAACAAATAAGAAGAAACGGAAAAGGAACAAATATTGATATGGGTGAGAACAGAGAACAGCATGTCCCCGGTGGATTCCATACATTTTCGGAGGACGGCAATTCCTGCACGATAAAAGAACCCCGTACCCCCAGATACTGGTATAACTATCTGTGGAACGAAGACCGTTACTGTGCCCAGGTTTCCCAAATCGGGCATGGGCGCAGTTATTACCTGAGCGAGAAAGCGGACATGTGTATGATTAACCGGGATGACGCCAGGTATGTGTATGTCCGGGATGATGAGAGCGGGGCCTGCTGGAACATTGGCTTTGGGCCTTTGAATACGGAAGTAGAGGACTATCGGTGCGAGCACGGCATCGGGTACACGCTGCTGCAGTCGAAATATCAGGACATCCGGGGTTCCTGGCGCATCTTCGTGCCCCGGGAGGGGTTCCACGAGATATGGAGCCTGAAGCTTGAGAATACAGGGGAGCAGGAGCGGGCGCTGAGCGTGTTCCCGGCGGTGAGCTTTTCCCTGGAGGGATTTTCCTATCCCCGGTACTATGAGATGTACCGGTGCATGGAGACGGATTTTGAGCCTGAGCTGAACGGGATTTACTGTGATTCTGCCCATCCCTTTGCGCCCCATGAGCGGTACCGCGGTTTTCTGGCATCCTCGGAGCCGGTGGCAACCTATGACGGGGATTTGACGGAATTCTGCGGCCCCACGGACACCATCACCCAGCCGGATGCCTCGGCTGCCGCCCTGTTCCAGAGGCCAGACGTGGTGATGCAGGGGAGGGACTGCACCGGTTCCCGGGCGGCACTGTTCATCCTGGGCGGCGTCCTGCAGCATAAGTTCGTGCTGCGGCCCGGGGAGGCAAAGGAGATTCATCTCATGTTCGGAATCAGCGCATCACTGGAGGAGGCGGTGGGGACAGCGGGACTGCTCCGGGACAGCGGAGCGGTGGAGAGGGAATTCCACAGGGCTCAAGAGGCGTATTTTGGCAAATATGCTTCCCTTTCCCTGTGCACCCCGGAGGAGAGAATCAACTGCATCATGAACAACTGGGTAAAGAAGCAGGTGGATTTCTGTATCGTGGGGAAGAAAGGGGTTAGGGACAACCTGCAGATTGCCGCCGCGCTGCTGGATTACAGACAGGACAGGGCCAGGGAGGAGATTCTGGAGTGCCTGCGCCACCAGTTCCGGGACGGGCATGGGGTGCTGACCTGGTATCCATATGACGACACCCGGTATTCCGACCAGCCGTTCTGGATTATCTGGGCGGTGTGCCGGCTGGTGAAGGAGACAGGGGACTTTGCACTGCTGCAGGAGAGGATTGCCTGGCAGGACGGCGGGGAGGCTACGGTGCTGGAGCATGTGCGGGCCGCCGTGGACAGGCTGCTGGCGGATAAGGGGAGAAACGGGCTGGTGCGGATTTACTTCGCGGACTGGAACGACGCGCTGAACGTGACCACGGATTCGGAGGCGGAGTCCGTCATGCTGTCCCACCAGTTCTGTCTGGCGCTGAAGGAGCTGAGGGAGATGATGGGGCGGTACGGACAGAAGGAGTATGCGGACACGCTGGCCCGGGAGTATGAGAAGCTTAAGAAAAGCATCAACGAAAAGGCCTGGGACGGAGGCTGGTATATGCGAGCCTTGAGTCCTGTGGAGAATATCGGCTCCAAAGACAGCCAGGGGAGCAGAATCTACCTGAATGCCCAGACCTGGGCGGTGCTGGCGGAGGTGGCGGAGGGGGAGCGGCTACCTTTGGTGCTGAAGGCAGTGGACGGCATGGAGCATGATTTTGGATTTCCTTTGAATCTGCCGCCCTATGAGAGCTATTCCCCCAATGTGGGGAGAATGTCGGGAATGCTGCCGGGGCTGTTTGAGAACGGCGGGGTGTACTGTCATGCCACGGGTTTCAAGATTCTGATGGACTGCAAGGCGGGGCGGGCGGACAAGGCATTGGAGACTTTGAAGAAGATCATGCCGGACAGCGAAAGGAATCCGTCCGCCCAGTCGGGGGCAGAACCCTATGTGTTCACCAACTGCTATTCCACCAATCCTGGGTATTATGGTAAGTCCTATCAGTCCTGGACTACCGGCACTTCCGCCTGGTGCCTCATGGGGCTTTATGAGGGCATTCTGGGAGTGCGCGCCGAATATGAGGGGCTTAAGGTGGAGCCCTGCTTCCCGTCCTGCTGGGAATCGGCGGAGATGACAAGGCGTTTCCGGGGAGTGGACTACCATGTGGTAATAAAGAATCCTCTGGGGCTGGAAAACGGAGAGGCTCAGGTTACTGTGGACGGAACCAGGCTTTCCGGGACAATCCTGCCGGATTTTGGGGACGGGGGACTGCATGAGGTGGAAGTGGTGCTGATGGAAAGAAAGGCGTAGGAAAGTTGAGCCGGGATTTTGCCTGTGGGAGAGCAGACAGGAAGTTCCGGCTGAAAATAAGAGGAACAGATGCCCATAAGGGGCGGAAAGGTGCGAATATGAGACTTTATGATTTCCAGATAGAATACAGAGAGGAACCCACAGAACTGTCGGTGCGGATTCCCCGCTTTTCCTGGAAGCTGGAGGCGCAGGAGAAAGATACAGTGCAGACGGCATACCGGATACAGGTATCTGCCGGGGAGGAGATGGTCTGGGACACCGGCAGGCAGGACAGCCCCCAGTCCGTGCTGGTGCCCTACGGTGGAAAGGCGCTGGAGGAGGAAACCGATTACCAGGTGAGCCTTTGGGTGGAGGACAATCACGGAAATAGGGCGGAGAGCCAGACCCGGTTTTCCACGGGAATCTTTGATGCCGCTCATTTCCGGGCGGAGATGATCACCCACGACTTCCCCCAGGAGGAGACGGCCTGTCCTGTCTTTACCCGCACCTTTTCCCTGGCGGAGTCCGGCGGGAAACCTGTGGCAAAGGCAATTCTCTACGCCACGGCCCAGGGCGTGTACGAGGTGAGGCTCAACGGGAAATGGGTGGGAGAGGAATATATGTGCCCGGGCTGGACGGACTATCATAAACGGCTCCAGTATCAGTCCTATGACATTACGGCGTATCTGGAGACGGAGAACCAGGTGGAGATGACCGTGGGGAACGGCTGGTACAAGGGAATCTTAAGCTTCGACTGTAAGCCCAACCGCTACGGAGACCGGGTGGGGGCCTTTGCGGAGATTCACATTCTGTACCGGGACGGCAGCAGGCAGGTCATTGCCACGGACAGGGACTGGAAGGTGAGGACCGGAGAAATCCGCTACAGCGAGATTTACATGGGGGAGACTTTAGACACCGCCAGTGGGGAGCGGAAAGAGGGAACCGTACTGACGGCGCAGTTCGACCGCGGCCTGCTGGTGCCCCAGGGCAACGAGCCGGTGCGGATTACAGAGCGTCTTGCACCAAAGAGAATCTTCACGGACCCCAAGGGCAACCGGCTGGTGGACTTTGGCCAGAACCTGACGGGGCTGGTGGAGGTACGGATTAAGGGGGAAAAGGGGCAGAAGATAACGGTGCGCCATGCGGAAACCTTAGACCGCGAGGGCGTGTTCTACCCGGATACCCTGCGCACGGCCATCTCCCTGGACACCTATATCCTGAACGGTGAGGAACAGCTCCTGATGCCCCATTTCACCTTTCACGGATTCCGCTACATTGCGGTGGAGGGCATAGAGGAGTTGAAGCCGGAGATGTTCACCGCCTGCGTGATGCATTCCGACATGCGCAAAATTGGCGGGTTCCACTGTTCCAATGAGACGGTGAACCGCCTGCAGGAGAACATTTCCTGGAGCCTGCGGGACAACTTTTTCGACATTCCCACGGACTGCCCCCAGAGGGACGAGCGGCTGGGCTGGATGGGAGACGCCCAGGTATTCTCCTGGACGGCGGCGTTCAACCGTAATACTGCTCTGTTCTTCTCCAAATGGATGAAGGACGTGGCGGCGGCTTCCTCTCTGGAGCAGGGAGTGCCCCACATCGTGCCGGATATCCAGGGCACCTACAGCTCTGCTGCTTGGAGCGATGCCGCGGTCATCATCCCCTGGGTGGTGTATCAGACCTACGGGGATATACGGATCCTGGAAGAGAACTGGCAGTGCATGCATGAGTGGGTGGACTATATCCATAACCGGGTGAACGAAAACGGGCTCTGGATGACCAATTACCAGTATGGGGACTGGCTGGCCCTGGACAGGGAGCAGGGCGATGGAAGCGTGGGGGCGACGGATGTGTATCTGGTGGCCAACGCCTGCTACCTGCATGTGACGGATCTGGTGGCGAAGACGGCCCGGGTACTGGGCAAGGAAGCGGAGGCCGCCTACTATGAAAAACTGTACGAAGAAACGTTAGAATCTTTCCGGCAGGAGTATTATACCGCCCGGGGCAGAATCGTAAGCGAGACCCAGACCGGCTGTGTGCTTTCCCTGCACTTCGGCCTGGCCAGGGAGGAGGACAGGAAGCGGATCCTGGATGCGCTGCTTGCCAATATCGAGAACCATAAGAACCATCTGACCACGGGCTTCGTGGGGACGCCCTATCTGTGCCATGCTCTGTCGGACAGCGGCGCCCATGATATGGCGGGGCTTCTGTTCATGCGGGACGACTATCCGTCCTGGCTGTATGCCGTAAAGATGGGGGCCACCACCATCTGGGAGCGGTGGGATGGCATCCGTCCGGACGGTACCATGCCCCATCCGGGACTGAACTCCATGAACCATTATGCCTACGGCTCCATCGGGGACTGGATGTACCGCAAAATCGGCGGAATCAACCAGCTGGAGGCCGGATACCACAGGTTCTATGTGAAGCCCCTATTTGTGCGGGGTATCGAGGAGGCAAGGACGGAACTGGAGACGCCCTATGGGAAAATCGTCTCCGCCTGGAGCTGTCGGAACAGGAGAATCCGTGTGGAAGTAAAGGTGCCTGCCAACACTTCGGCCCTGATTTATCTGCCGGAAAAGGAGGACGTGCTGGAGGTGGGCTCCGGGGAATATGTGTATGAGTATGATACGGAGACTGTCCTGAAGGAGCTGCGCTTCACCCTGGACAGCACTCTGGGGGAGATTATGGAGCAGCCTTTGGGAAAGCAGATGCTTGACCAGATGGTGCCGCAGCTGATGGCGAACCCCATGATAGAGTACGCCAAGAAGATGACCCTGGCGGAGGGCATCAGCTCCGCGCCGGATATCCGGGCGGTGTATGAGGCGGTGCTGCAGGCGCTGAACGAGCAGGAGTAGAGTGCATGTCAAAGGAGTGCAGAAAGATGATACAGGGAAAATATGACCAGAGCAGTATTCCGGAAAGACGGGCGGAGAAGATGCTGGGAGAGCTGAGCCTGGAAGAGAAAATGGCACAGATTAGCTGCATCTTCCCTTTTGGGGAAACTTATGGCGACATGGAAGGGATTTCCCGGAGCGTTCCTTTTGGCATTGGGGAAGTGAGCACCCTGGAGATGCGCAGGATAGAAACCCTGGAGGAAGTGGCACAATGGCAGAGAAGCGTACAGAAGGTGGTGATGGAGAACAGCCCCCACCACATTCCGGCGATCTTTCATATGGAGGGGCTGTGCGGGGCTTTTATTCAGGATACCACCAGTTTTCCGGCGGGAATCGGCAGGGGCGCAGGCTTTGATCCGGAACTGGAAGAGCGGATCGGAGAGATTGTGGGCAGACAGGAGAGGGCCTGCGGCATTACGCACATATTGGCACCGGTACTGGACATTTCCAGGGATTCCCGGATGGGGCGGCAGGGGGAGACTTACGGGGAGGATCCGACGCTGGCCGCCGCTCTGGGAACTGCCTATGTGAAAGGCATCCAAAAAGAGAAGAGCGCAGGCCGTAGGGCGGACAGCGTGGCAAAGCATTTCCTGGCTTTCCACAATTCCCAGGGCGGAATCCACGGAACACACAGCGACACGCCCGTGCGGCTCCTGTGGGAGATTTATGGGAAGCCATTTCAGGCGGTCATTGCGAAATCCGGGCTGAAGGGTATCATGCCCAGCTACAATTCCATCAATGGGGAGCCTGTGTCCGCCTCCGGAACACTTTTGCAGGAGCTTTTGCGGGAGGAAATGGGCTTCGATGGCGTCTGCATCAGTGATTACGGTGCCGTGGGCAATACCCATACCGTGCAGCGGATTGGCGAAAGCATGGGGGAGGCGGGATATCGGTGCCTTGAGGCCGGTGTGGATTTGGAAACGCCCAGTGCCGCAGGGTATGGGGAAGAGCTGAAACGGCGTTTTGAGAGCGGTGAGGCAGACATGGTTCTGCTGGATCGGGCTGTGCTACGGGTGCTTACGGCGAAATTCCGCATGGGGCTGTTTGACCATCCTTTTGCATTGGAGGGAGAGGCGCTGCGGGAGGCGGTAGTAGATGCCGGGGACAGGGCGGTATCCTTAAAATCTGCCAGAGAGTCTCTGGTGCTGCTTAAGAATAATGGTGCATTGCCCTTGAGAAAGGGCTGCAGGAAGATTGCCCTCATCGGCCCACACGCCGATTGTGCCAGGAAGTTTTTCGGCGGTTATACGCATCTGTGTATGATGGAATCCACATATGCCATAGCCAACTCCATCGCGGGGGTGAGCGGCGTGGTGCAGGCGGATGCGGAGAAAATCAGGACAGTTCCCGGGACGCATATCCAATCGGATGAGGCAGAGGAATTCAACGCCATTCTCCGCCGCCAGAAGCCGGGGTGCAGAAGCCTTTTACAGGAACTGAGGCACAGGCTGCCGGAAGCGGAAATTCGTTATGCCTATGGATATCCTATCGCAGGCTCCGATGAATCAGGTTTTGCAGAAGCGTTGGAGGCCGCCGCCGGAGCGGATGTGGTGATTCTGACTCTGGGTGGGAAGCACGGCACCTGTTCCATGGCATCCATGGGAGAAGGGGTGGACGCATCGAATATCAACCTGCCGCCCTGTCAGGAAGCGTTTATCGAAAGGGCTGCGGAGCTTGGGAAGCCGTTGGTTGGCGTCCACTTTGACGGGAGGCCTATTTCCAGCGATGGGGCGGACCGGTATCTGGATGCGATTCTGGAAGCCTGGAGTCCCGGAGAAACCGGGGCAGAGGCGGTGTCGGACGCATTACTTGGAAAGTATAATCCCGGCGGAAAACTGCCGGTGTCCGTGGCATACCATGCGGGACAAATTCCGATTTATTATAATCATCCCAACGGATCCGCCTGGCATCAGGGGGAGAGCATAGGCTTTGTGAATTATGTGGATTTGCCCCATACCCCCAGGTACTGCTTCGGGCATGGGCTGTCCTATACCAGCTTTACCTATTCCAATCTGGAAATTTCGGCTCAGGAGACGGAGGCGGAGGAGACAGTCCGGATTCAGGTGACAGTGACAAATACCGGAGACCGGGATGGGGACGAGGTGGTGCAGCTTTATCTCATAGACAGGTATGCCAGTATGACCAGGCCGGTGAAGGAGCTGGCGGGGTTCCTGCGGATTTCCCTGAAGCCGGGGGAGAGGAAAAAGGCGGTATTTCAGATTTCCCAGAGCCAGCTGGCATTTCTGGACAGACAGATGCGGTGGAAAGTAGAGAAGGGTGTCATAGGGGTGGAGGTTGGCAGTTCCTCGGAGGACATCCGGCTTACCGGCGAGTATCGCATCAGAAATGATCTGTGGATGGAAGGAAAAGAAAGGGAGTTTTATGCAAAGGCCAGTATTGAAAAGGAGAAGCAATGAAAAAGATATCATTAAATCATGACTGGATGTTTGCCAAAGGGTCAATCACAATGATGGAGATGTTCATGGGAAGCGGAGAAAAAATAAGCAAGGTTGATTTGCCCCATGATGCAATGATCCATCAGGAGAGGACAAAGGCTACAGCAAACGGGCATCAGACCGGATTCTACCCGGGAGGGGAATATACCTATATCAAACAGTGGGATGTCCCGGAGGAATGGAAAGACCATGCAGTAATACTGGAGTTTGAGGGCGTAGCAGATACCTGCCGCATTTACCTGAATGGGAATCTTGCAGCAGTAAACCACAATCCGTATGGCAGTATTTTTGTGGATACCACAAACTTTCTGAGGGCCGGGCAGACCAATGAGATTAAGGTAGAAGTGTGCAGCGTTGAGAAATCCAGCCGCTGGTACAGCGGCGCCGGACTGTACCGCTCGGTGAATGCCTGGGTAGGCGGCCCGGTGTATATTCCGGCGCAGGGCTTACATATTGTCACGAAGGAAGCGGATAACGAGGCTGCAGTTGTGGAACTGGAGATTCCCGTCTGCAACCGAAATCTGTTTCCCGCTGCCGTACAGGTGGAGGTCAGTCTGACAGATGCGGACAAGATGACCGTAACAAAGGAATATGTGCCTGTCACGGCTTTTGGAGGGAGCACCCAGAAGTGCAGCATGCGCCTGGTGGTAGAGCATCCTGCCTTGTGGAGCGACGAGAATCCCAATCTGTATACCTGTGAGATTGCGGTCAGACAGGGAGGGGACACTGTTGACAGCGTGAGTGTCCCGGTGGGAATCCGCACGCTTCGGCTGAATGCCAGGCAGGGGCTTCTGGTCAACGGAAAGCCTGTGAAGCTCCGCGGCACCTGTATCCATCATGATAATGGAATCATCGGTGCGGCGACTTTCCCGGATGCGGAGTACCGCCGCTGTAAGCAGATGAAGGAAGCGGGGTTCAATGCGCTCCGCAGCTCCCATCATCCTATGAGTAAAGCTATGCTGGATGCCTGTGACCGTCTGGGGATGTATGTCATGGATGAATTGACGGATATCTGGACACGGACGAAAAATGAACATGACTATGCCAATCATTTTTCCGAATGCTGGAAGCAGGACGTGGAGAACATGGTGGAAAAGGATTACAACCATCCATGTGTCATTCTCTATTCCACAGGGAATGAGATTCCGGAAGCCGGTACGTCCCATGGCGCAGAATGGAACAGGAGGATTCACACAGAAATCAAACGTCTGGATCCCCTGCGCTATACCACAAGCGGCATCAACGGGCTGATGGCGGGGGCGGACAGAATGGGGGAGATGATCAGCCAGGCCAGTGGGATGTCCCTTGAGCAGCTGGCGGCGATGCAGGAGGCCGGTGAGGCGGATGATAGGAAGCAGGCGGGAGCGGATGCGGTGAACGGAATGGCACAGGTCATGGTAGGGCCGCTGGCAGATGCCATTGCCACCAGCCCGATACTGGAAGAGCTGATTGGCGAGTTTGCTGCTGTCACGGATATCGCAGGCTACAACTATCTGACCGCGCTCCATGAGGAGGACATCAGGCGGCATCCCAACAGGGTGGTGCTTGGGACAGAGACTTTTCCGGCGGATATCGTCCATCTCTGGGATGTGGTGAAGCGCAACTCCCACGTTCTGGGAGACTTTTCCTGGACAGGGTATGACTATCTGGGGGAAGCCGGGTGCGGCATTTTTCATTACGACGGCGGAGTGAATTTCTCGGCCCACTGGCCGGACAGGCTGGCAGGAATAGGGGACATCGATATCCTGGGAGACCGGAAGCCCATCAGCTACCTGCGCCAGGCGGTATTCGGCATAGGGAACAGGCCGTCCATAGGCGTGCTGCGGATGGACAGGGCGGATAAGGCGGCGGGAAAGACTCCGTGGATGTGGAAGGACAACATTGCCAGCTGGACATGGCATGGCTATGAGGGCAGGACAGCCAGCGTGGACGTGTACGCCAATGCGGAGGAAGTGGAACTGCTTTTAAATGGGAGGAGCCTTGGGAAACAGACGGTTTCAGGCACATTTATCGCCGCTTATGAGGTGCCGTACCAGCCGGGGCGGCTCGAGGCGGTAAGCTATCTGGCGGGAAAGGAAGCGGGGAGATGCGTTCTGGAGACTGCCGGGAAGCCTGCGCGGCTGAAGGTAGAGACAGAATCCAGGGAGCTTCCGGCAGACGGTGAAAGCCTTGCCTTTGTGAAGATCAGGCTGGCAGATGCAGAGGGGAACTGGAACCGGCAGCAGGAGGTGGCCGTTACTGTAAAGGCAGAGGGCGGCGTGGTTCTGCAGGGGTTTGGAAGCGCCAATCCCAGCTGTAAGGGCAGCTATCAGGAAAGCACATGGAACACTTACGATGGGACGGTGATGGCTGTGGTGCGCGCGGCGAAAGAGCCGGGGCAGGGCAGAATCCTGGTTTCGGCCCAGGGCTGCGATGAGGAGGTTCTGGTATTCCGTTTCTTATGAGGAACCTAAGTGCCTTGCCTTTTCCCGGTACTGCTTTGGAGTGATTCCGTACTTCCGTTTAAACACATTCTGGAAATAAGATTGGCTGGAAAAGCAGAGGTAGCTGCTGATTTCGCTTAAGGTCTTGTCGGAATAGCGCAACAGGCTTTTGGCCTCTTCCAGCCTGCACTGCATGATGAAATCGCCAAGGTCGAAGCCCAGCTCCTTTTTGAACCTGGCGGTGAGATAGGAACGGCTCCCCTGCCGATATGGTCTGCCACGTCCTGGACGCGGATGGAGTCGTTGATGTTATGGGTAATGAACTGGATGCACTCGAATATTTCCTGCGACATTCCCTGGGGAATCTTGGTCTGCGACACACGCTCGGAAAAGTCGATGAGCATTGCATATTCCAGATTGGAGACGTAGGAAATATCCGAGGTGCGTTCAGCTTCCTGGATGTAAAGGTCTGAGAGATGATAGGCCTGTTCCATGTCCATGCCCCCGGCGATGGCGCTGCGGGTGGTAAGGGCAACCGATGAGATAAAGATGTTCTTTTCCTGCCGGAGGGCATTGTCAGCCAGCGTGCCGGCAGTCAGGTTCGTATTTTTCTTCAGCAATGCTTTGATATGTTCTGTCTCCCCGTTTTGGACAAACTGCATCAGCTGGCGCTCAAAATCATAGGTATTGTGATAGTTCCGGTTCTCCTTTGCCTCGAATACCTGATTGGAGTGCAGGCCGGATAGGGCATGGATGCTGCCGGTGTCATTTTGCTGGAAATAAATATCGATATCGATGACTTCCCCATTGAGGCACAGATATAAATAGGCCAGGGACTTTAAGAAACGGCTGAAGGAAACCGCAGGCGTATCTGCCAGGAATTGTGCGATTTCGTCTCGGTACTCAGGGCTGACGGCCCATTCCCGCATGAAGTTGCGCAGGGTAAAATCCGAGGCAGGGGTGCTGAACACAGGTCCGAGGAAAATGGTGTGTTCCTGATCTTTGGACAGCACACGCCCGAAATAGCTGAAGGATGGGGAGACAAAATAGTCGGGATTTTTGGAAAACTGTGTAAAGCCGGTCAGCAGTCCTTTAAAAATGATTTCGTTTCCCAATATTTGCGGACAGGAATATGCCTTGTCAGTGGGAGCATGGTAGTAAGTGACAGGGAGTAAGGTGGTTGCATGGAACAGATTGCAGAACTCCTTATATTCAGTAAACATGGTAAGCCCCCTCTTTCCATTTCTATTTTTCTATTATACAAAATAATCCCAAAGCATACAAGGACAAAATTACAATAATATGGGCAATATTGCAATATAAATAGGTTTCTATATGATATTTTGGCAATAGGAAAAGAGACGGTGAAAGGAGGCCAGAAGGGAATGTCTGATTTTGCAGAGAAGCCTTTATTGCTGGAAATGGGAGCGCCGGAATATGATTTTCATGATATAGACGGCCAGTATTTTATGCTGGACCGCAGTCTGTCCGGATGCTTTCTCATGATGTGGAGCAAGCCCATGAACCCGGATATCATGGGGACGGTCACACTGGACGGCAAACGGGTGGAGGGCATCGTGAGCCGGCACATGCCGGTTATGGCAGATATGTGGATGCTGGGGATTCCGCTCCGCGGGCTGGTGAGGGAATATGGGAAAAGCTACGAACTGCATATAGAGGGGTTCGTGGATGCGGACGGAAATGAAATGGTTCCGAAAGATGTCAGGATAAAAGGTGTCAATCGGGTGGAGCCCAGGCCGGAGGACGCTGCACATGAGCGGATTGCGCGGCAGGCGGCTCAGGAGGGAATCGTCCTTTTAAAGAATGAGGGGGATATCCTGCCTTTCAGAAAAGGGGAGGTTCTGAACCTGTTCGGCAAGGGCATCCACGAATTTCGGATTGGCGCGGCAGGCGCGGGAAAAATCAATCCCCGCTACAGCGTCAGCTTCACAGAGGCGGTGCGGGACAGCGCGGAATATTCCCTGAATGAGGAACTGGTGGAGTTTTATGGATGCGATAGAGACTGCATTCCGCCGGAGGATATGCTGGCACGGGCCAGGGAACTGTCAGACACGGCACTGATATTCCTGACCAGGGCGGCAGGAGAAAATCAGGACGCATCCACGGCAAAGGGAGAGTATTACCTGGACGAAGACGAGGAGGAAATGATTGCAGGGATAAGCGGTATCTTTGCAAGAACAGTCGTTATCTTAAACGTGGGCCATCCAATCGATGTGACGTTCGCGCAGAAATATGCCGTTCCGGGCCTTATCTATCTTGGATTTGCCGGTATGCTGGCAGGGCCGGCTCTGCTGGACATCTTAAGCGGGGCTGTGAACCCGTCGGGCAGGCTGCCGGATACGGTAAATTCTGCCTGATTGGGAGAAAGGCTTTCCTTTGCGCCTGGATGGCTCCAGGGCTGGATTCCCGGTTCCTGCAAAAGCTTTTCCGCCGCGGCTGCATGCGGCAGCGTAACCCGGTAAATTTTTTTCCGTTTTCCTGCAAGCTCCTTCATATCCTCCACTGTGGCAATCCGCCCGGAACGGATAATGGCTGTCCGGTCGCAGGTTTTTTCCACCTCCTCAAAAATATGGGAGGACATCAGTATGGTAGTGCCTTTCTTTTTTTCCTCCAAAACCAGCTCTACAAATTCATTCTGCATCAACGGGTCCAGCCCGCTGGTTGGCTCGTCTAAAATCACAACCTCAGGCTGGTGCATAAATGCATTTACAATCCCAATTTTCTGCTTCATCCCTTTGGACATTCTTTTTATCCTTCCATGGGGGTTTAGCCCAAACCGTTCCATCAGGCTTTCCATATGCCTGTGGCTGTCCATCCCTTTCATGTCCGCCATGAATTTTAGGAACCCAAGGCCTGTCATGTCCTCCGGGAACGCCAATTCCCCAGCAAGGTATCCCGTGTGTTTCTGGATTTCCTGCGCCTGTAAAAAACAGTCCATCCCCATCATGCGGCAAATGCCCCGGCCCGGCCGTATAAAACCCATCAACTGCCGGATTGTGGTGGTTTTCCCCGCCCCGTTTGGCCCCAGATACCCAAACACTTC
>OFFZ01000853.1_pt1 | contig 17684 bp, 19 predicted proteins | sample 1521631 | NCBI WGS metagenome assembly OFFZ01 (sample SAMEA3504102, study PRJEB24116) | mouse gut metagenome | biome: mouse gut; feature: mouse-associated habitat; material: faeces | place: Denmark | collected 2011 | reverse complement strand
CGGGAAATCGGGGAAATGTACGGACGCTGCCGGAGTACGACCGGGTATCAAATCCATAGGACTTTACAACTCCTGCATAAAGAAATGGAGGTGCTTTCACATGGGGAATCCGAATCTTTTGCCTTATGAAACGATTGTCCGGGCGACCAGCGGAGAGCCGGAAGCCGTGGAAGAGGTTTTACGACATTACAGCAAGCGTATCCGTATGGCAGCCCTTGAAAATGGTCATATAGATACAGACACCGAGGATAGCATAAAACAGCGGCTTATCTCTGCTTTGTTCCGTTTTCGGTTTGACGGACAGGCTACATAATGGGAGGTGAGATTTGTCGGGAAAATAGTCATGCTTACATTCAATGGCACAGAAGAAAAAGCGATTGAAAAAGCCATAGCTGGCCTTGCCCATATAATACCGCTGGAAGCCATGCCGCCGCCACACTTCCCCACACTGATTTTTCCGGGATTGGAAATCAGATTACACCAACGCCGGGTATTGAAAGGCGGGGCAGACATAAATCTCACCCGTTTAGAGTATGGCGCACTCTGTTGCCTTGCCACCAGTCCGGGGAGGGTATTTACAAAGGCGCAAATCTTTGAAACCGTATGGAGCATGGAAAGTGAAAGCTGCCAGTCAAGCGTTGCCAATGTAATTTGCAACTTGCGAAAAAAGATAGAGCCGGACAACCGCAAGCCTACCTACATAAAGACCGTTATAGGCGTGGGCTATAAGTTTGCTTCCGGAGAATGACAGACAGATTGCTATTGCCGGATAAATATAATATAATACCCTCAGTGAATCCCCATAGAATGTAAAGGAGAAAATCGTATGGAAAAATTGATGTACATGATGATGATTGAGAAAAGCAAGACCTATAATAAAATGACAAAACAGGTAGTTGTGGAACATGTTGAGAACATAAGAAAGCTGGACGATGAGGGAAAGTTGGAAATCTGCGGCATCTTTAAGGGTTATCCGGGAATGGCGGGCATGTATATCCTAAAAACAGAAAGCCGTGAAGAAGCAGAAGAAATATGCAAAAAAGAGCCGTTGATAATGGGAGGGTATGCGACCTATAAGTTAGTCGGCTTACAGATTGCAGACAGGGAGAACAATTACTTGCTGTAATTGCGGGCGGTCGGACTCAGTCCGAAAATGTATAGATTAATATTGCAGGATGTGCTATACTGGACGACAGGATAAAATTTTAGAGAGAGTGATGGAATGAAGAACAGACAGGTATGTTTAACGGAGGGACCGATTTTAAGGTCATTGGTTGCACTGGCGATGCCGATAATGGCGTCGTCCTTTTTAAATACAGTCTACAGCATTACCGACATGGCGTGGATTGGATTGCTTGGCTCGAAAGCCGTTGCTGGCGTCGGTGTGGGTGGCATGTACGTATGGCTTTCCCAGGGACTTTCATCCCTTGCGCGAATGGGAGCGCAGGTCAATGTCGCCCAGTCGTTCGGGCGCGGCAGGAAGGACGAGGCGGGCGAGTACGCCCGGGCGGCGTTACAGCTCACACTGTTGTTCGGGGTATTATTTGCAATCGTAAGCGTAGGCTTCACAGACGGCCTTGTAGCCTTATTCCATCTCGGAGACAAAGAGACGATACAGTGTGCGGAAAGCTATATGCGGATAACCTGCGGGCTGGTAATATTTTCCTACATGACCGTAGTGCTGACTGGAATTTACACGGCACAGGGGGATTCTAAGACGCCCCTTCTGGCAAATATTATCGGCCTTATCGTCAACATGGCCTTAGACCCGGTACTCATCCTTGGGATTGGGCCGTTTCCCAGAATGGAAGTCGTGGGGGCGGCAATCGCGACGGTGATTGCCCAGTTCATCGTTATGCTGGTAATGATCCTGGGGGCATGGAAGGGAAAAGGTGCGGACAATGTCCTTGCCGGGATGAAACTGATAAAGCCTGTGGAAGGCAGGTTCTTTCAGGCAGTGTTCCGCATCGGAGTACCTACGGCGTTGCAGGGGACGGTATACTGCGGTATTTCCATGGTGCTGACCCGCATGGTCGCCGTCTTCGGGCCGGGTGCGGTCGCCGTACAGCGTGTGGGAGGACAAGTCGAGGCGGTATCCTGGAATACGGCGGACGGGTTTGCGGCGGCGATTAATGCGTTTACCGCTCAGAACTATGGCGCAGGCCAGATGGAGCGGGTACGCAAGGGATACAAGATTTCCTTCCGGACAATCGCTATATGGGGAAGTTTGATTACGCTGACATTTATCTTGCTGCCGAAACCAATCTCGGAAATCTTCTTCCATGAGGCAAATGTCGTGGGGATATCTATTGATTATCTGCGCATTGTGGGAATCAGCGAGGCGTTCATGTGTGTGGAATTGATGACGGTGGGCGCGTTGTCCGGGCTTGGCAGGACGAAGCTGTGCAGTATTATCAGCATTGTTTTTACCGCGGCAAGAGTGCCTCTTGCGGTGGCGTTGGCGGCGTCACCGCTGGGGCTTAACGGTATCTGGTGGGCGTTGACACTGTCGTCTGTAGTAAAAGGAGTTGTGTTCGTAGGGGCGTTTAACAAGGTGACTGTATGTAAGGATAAAATATAGTGAAATGAAAAGCCGGATGTGAACCGTATTTTTACTGTTTTACATCTGGCTTATTTACTCTTGACCAAGCATTTCTTTTTATAAAATGCCATCCCAAACCACAAGACCTTACCGTACCCGGATCGTTCCACTTTTTTTGCATACTGTCTTTTTTCAATCTGCGCCAATGCTTCTTCACATTCTGACATAAGTTTATCCTCGCCTTTTGCCGCCTTTGCTTCTATAACGGCCGCCCGCCGGTTGATACGGTCCTTAATTACGATATCCGACCGTCCCAGACCGTTCTCATAGTTAGATTCAACGATATATTCTGTCCCGGCAAACAACCCGGTGAGAAATGCATGATAGAAATTCTCTGAATAGTCATGATAGCTAATCGTATCGAACAGCAAATCCGATAATTGACGGCTTAAATCTTCCGTATCTGCATTCCAAAGGCTCTGCCACAATTTCCCATAATTACAGGAGACAGCCCTGCTGCTGAACCATTGGTTAATACTTTTCTTGAAAATCTCTTTTATCTCGGCGTTTGGAATCTTCAATGCAATCTGGCCCTTTTCAAGGTTATCCCATGAATCCATTTCTTCCGGCAGCGCCCGGGTCAGATAACCAGTCAGATAGAGCAGGCTCCATACATTGCTTTCGGAGGATTTCAGCACATCATAAGTAAGGTTTTCTGTAATCGTTTCCTTGATATAGCCGCCCGCCATAAGTATTTCCAGCTTTTCTTTGACAGTACTCGTATTGCGGGAAAGAAAACTGGAGATAATGGAGTTATCGCTGGTGTGCTCCCAGAAACTTTCCGGCTCAGTAATGTGGTTTGTCCGGACTTTATTCACATAATTCAGTACATCCCATGGGCAATAGAGCTCAAAGTTCCCAAAATGATATCCGTCATACCACTTCTTTACACGGTCGGCATGCTCCATGCAGCCTGTGTCTTTCAGGATTGCCAAAACTTCCGGCTCGGTAAAACCGAAGTATTCATTTAACCGCGTGTCAGAGATGGTATCTGATACAAAATTGTTGACGCCTGTAAATATACTTTCTTTTGCAATTCTGAGACAGCCTGTAAGAACGGCAAATTTTAGGGAAGGATTATCCTTGAATGCCTGTAGGAGTCCCTTCATGATGTCGAGCATCTGGGGATAGTAATTTTTGTCGCTTGCCTTGGCTAAAGGTACGTCGTATTCGTCTATCAGCAGGATTACAGGTTTTCCGTAATGAGCGGCTAACAGTTCTGTCATGATAAGAAGACTGTTTTTTACTGTATTTTGCGAGGCATTTTGTGAGATAAGCTCATCTATTATTTTTCTATCGTAAGTTGTAATCTTGCCGCTGTCCATCAGATAAAGATGTTTTTTGAATAATCTGGCAATCACAATTGCCAATTGTTCATAAGCGGCTTCAAATGTCAGTCCGTCAATAGATTTGAAAGATACAAAGACAGTCGGATATTGGTTCATCCAATGCCCGCAAAGAATCTGATTCTGGGATATTTCCAGACCTTCAAACCACTTCCGGCTGTTTCTCTGGATATCGAAGAATGATTCCAACATGGACATTGCCAGTGTTTTCCCGAAACGGCGCGGGCGGGTAATTAGAGTGACCTGTGTTCCATGAGTTTTTATCAACTCTTGAATCAGACCGGTTTTGTCAATATAGTAATAGTTGTTTTCTCGGATATCCTCGAATCCAGACCTGCCTATTGGCATATTGATAGATTTCATATTCGTCAGACTCCTTTTTTGGTTTCTCTGATATATGGATTTTACCATAGAAACTGTAAGTTCACAAGTCATGGGAGGGTGGCGGGAGCAGGATGAAAAGGCGGAAAAAGGCAGAAACGATGAAAAAATGCTTGAAATCCCAAAAAGAGTGTGCTAAGATAAGAGACAAATTTTTAAAAGGCTATGAAAGAGACTCTGTCCTTTGGAACTTGACAGGAATGAAGTGTCACCGACTGAGAGCGCTTCTTGAGGAATAAGGACAATAGGGAACACTCCGGAGCTGACCGGTCGAACCTAAGTAGGCCGGTACGTGGGCGCGCGTTAAGCGTGAGGAATCATATGCTAGTACACTAGGCGCTGCATGTGGTTTCTGCAGAGGGGAATCCGGTTGCCGGACAGACGTCCGGTATCATTTCTTTAGGATTCAATGCGGGTGGTACCGCGGATAGTATCAGAATATCCGTCCCGGAATACAGACATGTATTCCGGGACTTTTTACGTTGTCCTGAGATGATAAAATCCTACGATTATTGACCATGAGATTTTATCATTTACAGGATGTCTCACCCCCGGAATACATGACAGCAGCAACAGTCAGATGGGAAAAGGAGGACAATTATGGATTATTTCACAGGCGTAAGAAAGAAGGAAACATTGGAAATCAGCGAGTTACTGGGGCAGGCAAAGCCCGGGCAGAAGGTGAAGGTCAATGGAGCCGTCCACGCAATCCGCGATATGGGTACGGTAGCATTCGTAATCCTTAGGAAAAGAGAAGGGCTTCTTCAGGGAGTGTATGAAGAAGGCGCCGCAGATTTTAAGCTGAAAGATATCAGGGAGGCTTCCACGGTTGAGGTAGAAGGCATTTTAGAAGAAAATGAGAAAGCTCCGGGCGGGATAGAAATCCGGATGGAGAAAATCCGCATTTTGAGCCAGCCGTCCGATGAAATGCTGCCCCTTGCCATTGGCAAATGGAAACTGAACACTTCATTGGAGGCGAAGATGAATTACCGCTCCATCGCCCTTAGGAACATCCGGGAGCGGGCCAAGTTCCGGATTCAGGAGGGGCTTGTGCGGGCATTCCGGGATTTCCTCTACGGCGAGGGATTTACGGAAATCCACACACCCAAGATTGGCGCAAAAGGCGCCGAGGGCGGCGCGAACATCTTCAAGCTGGACTATTTCCACCGTCCCGCCGTACTGGCGCAAAGCCCCCAGTTCTATAAACAGATGATGGTGGGCGTGTTTGACCGGGTGTTCGAGACGGCTCCCGTATTTCGGGCGGAGAAGCACAACACAAAACGGCATCTGAACGAGTACACCAGCCTGGATTTTGAGATGGGCTATATTGACGGATTCGAGGATATTATGGCGATGGAGACAGGATATTTACAGTACGCCATGGAAATGCTAAAAAAAGATTACGAAAAGGAACTTAGGATTCTGGATATCACCCTGCCGGATGTGTCCCAGATTCCGGCAGTGAAGTTCCATGAGATAAAAGAGCGGGTTTCCGAAAAATACGGACATCAGATGCGCAATCCCTTTGATTTGGAGCCGGAGGAAGAGCTGCTCATTGGGCGGTATGCGAAAGAAGAATGGGACAGCGATTTCATTTTCGTGACCCACTATCCTTCCAAGAAGCGGCCGTTCTACGCGATGGACGACCCGGAGGATACGAGATATACGTTGAGTTTCGACCTTCTCTTCAAAGGAATGGAGATTACGACCGGCGGGCAGCGTATCCATGATTATCGGATGCTGAGGGAGAAGATTGCTGCAAGAGGAATGTCAGAAGAGGGGATGGAAGACTATCTCGATACGTTCAAACATGGCATGCCGCCTCATGGAGGGCTTGGGATTGGCCTGGAACGGCTGACCATGAAGCTGGTGGGGGAGGACAACGTGCGGGAGACCACGCTGTTCCCAAGGGATATGAGCAGGTTGGAGCCTTAGAAGAAGTAAAGGAGAATACTGGATATGGCAAACAAGATATCAGACGAGACAATCGAATATGTGGGAATCCTTGCAAAACTGGAATTATCCGCCGAGGAAAAGGAGAATGCCAAAGCAGATATGGAGAAAATGCTGGATTATATTGATACGCTGAATGAACTGGACACAGAGGGCGTTACCCCTATGTCCCACGTATTTCCGGTAAATAACGTGTTCCGGGAAGACACGGTAAGCCAGAAGGACGGAAGTGAGGAAACCCTTGCTAACGCGCCGTTAAGGAAAGGCTTATGCTTCAAGGTTCCCAAGACGATTGGATAGGAGGCGGATGGAAGATGGATATTACAAGTATGACGGCAGTTGAGCTGGGAAAGAAAATCAAAGCAAGAGAGTTATCCGTTACAGATGCCGTAAATGCATGCCTTGCGCAGATTGATAAGGCAGAACCGGACGTCCACAGTTTTGTGACCATTGACCGGGAAGGCGCCCTTTTAAGAGCAGAAGAAGTGCAGAAGCAGATTGATGAAGGGATGCTTGAGAGTCCTCTTGCCGGTGTCCCGGTAGCGATAAAGGATAACCTGTGTACCAAAGGAATGAAAACCACTTGCAGTTCAAAGATTCTGGAAGATTTCAAACCCACGTTTACGGCAGAGGCGGTATGCAATCTGGAAAAAGCGGGCGCGGTGATCATCGGGAAAACCAATATGGATGAATTTGCCATGGGAAGCACAACGGAGACTTCGTATTTTGGCGTCACGAGAAACCCATGGAATTTAGAATATGTCCCCGGCGGCTCTTCCGGCGGCTCTTGCGCGGCAGTGGCCGCCTGTGAAAGCCCTTATGCCCTTGGTTCGGATACCGGCGGCTCCATCCGCCAGCCCAGCTCATTCTGCGGGGTGGTTGGGCTGAAACCCACCTATGGGACGGTGTCCAGATATGGATTGATTGCCTACGGTTCATCGCTGGACCAGATTGGACCCATTGCAAAGGACGTGACGGACTGCGCGGCAATTTTGGAAGTAATTGCATCCTATGATTCCAAGGACAGCACATCCATTGACAGAAGCAGGTATGTAGGTTTTACCGCCGCCTTGGTAAATGATGTGACCGGCATGAGAATCGGGATACCTAAGGATTATTTTGGCGACGGGCTGGATAACGAGGTCAGGGAGAAGATTCTGGAGGCGGTCAAGATACTGGAAAGCAGGGGAGCGATTGTAGAAGAATTTGATTTAAGCCTTGTTAAGTACGCAATCCCGGCATATTATGTGATTGCGTCGGCGGAGGCAAGTTCTAATCTTTCCCGTTTTGACGGGGTAAAATACGGCTACCGCACAAAAGAATATGAAGGGCTTCACAATATGTATAAGAAGACCCGCAATGAAGGCTTTGGTGCGGAAGTAAAGCGCAGAATCATGCTGGGTTCTTTTGTGTTAAGTTCCGGCTACTATGACGCCTATTACCTGAAAGCATTGAAGACAAAGGCTCTTATTAAAGAGGCGTTCGACCGCGCCTTTGCAAGGTTCGACGTCATCATCGCCCCGGCAGCGCCCACGACGGCCCTAAAGCTCGGGCATAGCCTAAGCGACCCGCTCAAGATGTATCTGGGAGACATCTATACCGTTTCCGTGAACTTAGCGGGGCTGCCTGGAATCAGCGTCCCTGTAGGGCTGGATTCCAAGGGATTGCCTGTGGGGATGCAGATACTCGGAAATTGTTTCGAGGAAAATAAAATTATCCGTGCGGCGTATACGTTGGAGCAGACATTGGGTTTTGTCAGCGGTCATACGGATAGGAAGATGGAAGGAGGCGAGGCGTAATGGCAAAGATGTACGAAACCGTAATCGGACTGGAAGTCCATGTAGAGCTTGCGACAAAGACGAAAATCTTCTGCTCTTGTAGCACAGAATTTGGCGGCGCGCCCAACACCCACACCTGTCCGGTGTGTACGGGAATGCCCGGTTCACTGCCCGTATTAAATAAGAAGGTAGTGGAATACGCCATGGCCATTGGCCTTGCCACCAACTGCGACATTACACGGGTCTGTAAATTCGACCGTAAGAACTACTTTTATCCGGACAATCCCCAGAACTACCAGATTTCACAGCTCTACCTTCCCATTGCGTCAAAGGGCTACGTAGAAATCGAGGTGGGCGGCAGGAAGAAAAAAGTCCGTATTCACGAGATGCATATGGAGGAAGACGCCGGGAAGCTGATTCATGACGAGTGGGACGATACGTCTCTGGTGGATTACAACCGAAGCGGAGTCCCCCTTGTGGAAATCGTTTCCGAGCCAGATATGCGCTCGGCAGAGGAGGTCATCGCCTATCTGGAAAAACTGCGTATGATTATCCAATATCTGGGCGCTTCGGACTGTAAGCTTCAGGAAGGCTCCATGCGGGCCGACGTTAACTTGTCTGTGAGGGAGGCAGGTACGGAAGAGTTCGGCACCAGGACGGAAATGAAGAACCTGAACTCTTTTAAGGCAATCGCCCGGGCAATCGAGGGAGAGCGGGAACGCCAGATTGAATTATTGGAGGAAGGGAAAGCCGTCGTCCAGGAAACCAGAAGATGGGACGACAACAAGGAATCCTCCTATGCCATGCGCTCCAAGGAAGACGCGCAGGATTACCGTTATTTCCCGGAGCCGGATCTTGTGCCGATTGTCATCAGCGACGAGTGGATAGAACAGATACGAAAAAAACAGCCGGAGCTTAGGACGGAGAAGCTAAAGCGATATCAGAAAGAATTTGATATCCCCCAGTATGACGCGGAAATCATCACGGCATCTAAGCACATGGCAGACATTTTCGAGGCAGCCACGAGAATCTGCGGCAAGCCGAAAAAGGTGTCCAACTGGCTGATGGTGGAGACGCTGCGCCTATTGAAAGACCATAATATGGAGCCGGAAGATATTACGTTTTCACCGGAAAATCTGGCGAAGCTGGTGGAGCTTACGGAAAGCAAGGCAATCAACAGTTCTGTGGCAAAGGAAGTGTTTGAGAAAATATTTTCAGAGGACGTTGATCCGGAAGTTTATGTGGAAGAGCATGGGCTCAAAATGGTAAATGACGAAGGCGCGCTTGAAGAAGTATTGAAAAAAGTAATTGCGGACAATCCGCAGGCGGCAGAAGATTACCGGGGAGGCAAGGAAAAGGCTCTGGGCGCGTTGGTGGGGCAGACCATGAAGGCTATGAAAGGAAAGGCAGACCCCGGACTTGTGAACCGGAAGCTAAGGGAGATGATTAATGAATGATGAAGAGATGCGGGAAAAATGTCCCCGGAATGAGGAAGAAAAGAAAATACTGAAAATGCTGGGAGAGGGATGTACGATAGAGGAGTGCCGTAAGAACACGGTTCTGACCAGTGAGGAAATGAAAGAATTTCTGGAGTATGCCCGTAAGTGGGAATGTGAGCATCTGTGCGTACCAGTGAGGAAATGAAAGAATGTGGAATGATGACGGGGAAATGTGTGGAATATGCCCGACAAGCATAGGGTGAAGGGACAGAGATTTGTCAGATTTAGGGATGTCATTTGCCGGCGGATGTGATATGATATGAATGGACATATAAGGAAAATAAATAACCTGTATAGAAAAATGGTATGGCAGGCTATTTATGAAGCTGAGAAGAAGGAGATTTTATATGGGAGGATTTTTTGGTGTAGCATCAAAGAAGGATTGCGTATTAGAACTTTTTTATGGTGTGGATTATCATTCACACCTTGGCACACGGCGGGGCGGGATGGCTACTTATGGAGAGGACGGCTTCAACCGGGCAATCCATAACATTGAAAACTCACCGTTCCGGACGAAATTCGACCGTGACGTAGGCGAGATGAAGGGATATCTGGGGATTGGATGTATCTCGGATTTTGAGCCGCAGCCGCTTTTAATCTGTTCAAAGCTGGGCAGTTTTGCAATCACGACGGTTGGCAAGGTGAACAATTATGATGAACTGCTGAACCAACTATATGAAAGTACACATTCACATTTTCAGGAGATGACCAACGGGCAGATTAATGTGACGGAGCTGATTGCTGCGTTAATCTGTGAGAAGGACTCTATCCTGGAGGGAATCAAGTATGTTCAGGATGTTGTGGACGGTTCCATGACGTTGCTTTTGATGACCAAGGAAGGTATTTATGCGGCGAGGGACAAGTACGGAAGGACGCCTCTTGTAATAGGAAAGAAGGAGGATGCGTACTGCGTGTCCTTCGAGAGCCATGCGTATATCAATCTGGGATATACCGATTACAGGGAATTAGGCCCGTCGGAGGTGGCGTTTATCACGCCGGAGGGCGTAAAGACCCTTAGGGAGCCAAGCAAGGAGATGCGGATCTGCTCATTTTTGTGGGTTTACTATGGATACCCCACTTCTTCCTATGAGGGGGTCAACGTAGAAGAGATGCGCTACAAATGCGGAAGTATGCTTGCGAAGCGGGACGGGGACAGCGTCCATCCGGACGTGGTGGCAGGCGTACCGGATTCCGGGATTGCCCATGCGATTGGCTACGCCAATGAATCCGGGATTCCATATGCAAGGCCATTTATCAAATACACACCCACCTGGCCCCGGTCGTTCATGCCTACCAGCCAGAGCCAGCGGAACTTGATTGCCCGCATGAAGCTGATTCCTGTTCAGGCATTGATTGAGAATAAGAAGCTTCTGTTGATTGACGATTCAATTGTGAGGGGGACACAGCTTAGGGAGACGACAGAATTTCTGTATAACAGCGGGGCGAAGGAGGTACATGTCCGTCCGGCGTGCCCGCCGCTGCTCTATGGGTGTAAGTATCTGAACTTTTCACGTTCCAAATCAGAGATGGAACTGATTACAAGACAGATGATTCGGAAGCGTGAGGGGGACGAATGCCCGCAGGAGGTCCTGGATGAGTACGCCAATCCATGTTCCTGCAAGTATGCGCAGTTAATTGAGGATATCAGAAAACAGCAGAATTTCACTTCGCTTAGGTTCCACAGGCTGGACGACTTGTTAGAGTCCATCGGGATCGAGCCTTGCAAGGTGTGTACGTATTGCTTTAACGGCAAAGAATAGGAGGATACTATGGGAAATAATACCAGACCGGACAGTATGGAGCGGATTACGACGAAGGAGCTTGCAGATGCATTTATTGCAGAGCAGGTGGCAGAGATTCAGGCACAGGTAGGCGGACGTAAGGTGCTGCTGGCGCTTTCCGGAGGAGTAGACTCTTCTGTGGTGGCTGCACTTTTGATTAAAGCCATTGGGAAGCAGTTAGTGTGTGTGCATGTGAACCATGGCTTGCTCCGGAAAGGGGAACCGGAGCAGGTGGTGGAGGTATTCCGTGACCAGATGGACGCCAATTTGATTTATGTGGACGCAGTAGACCGTTTTCTGGACAAGCTGGCGGATGTAGCGGAGCCGGAGAAGAAGCGTAAGATTATCGGTGCGGAATTTATCCGGGTGTTTGAGGAAGAAGCGCGCAAACAAGAAGGGATTGAGTTCCTGGCTCAGGGGACGATTTACCCGGATATTATCGAGAGCGACGGTGTGAAGGCGCACCATAACGTGGGTGGCCTGCCGGAGGATTTGAAGTTTGAGCTGGTGGAGCCTTTGAAGTTTTTGTATAAAGATGAGGTGCGCGTGGTAGGCAAGGCGTTGGGCCTGCCGGACGGCATGGTATACCGCCAGCCGTTCCCGGGACCGGGACTTGGAGTTCGCTGTCTTGGGGCGATTACCCGGGAGAGGCTTGAGATTGTACGGGAGTCAGATGCGATCCTTAGGGAGGAGTTTGCGAAGAATGGACTCGAGGGGAAGGTATGGCAGTATTTTACGGCGGTTCCGGATTTCCGGTCTGTGGGAGTCGCAGACGGCGCCCGGACGTTTGCGTATCCGGTGATTTTGCGTGCGGTGAATACGGTGGATGCCATGACGGCTACGGTGGAGAATGTGCCGTTTGAATTGCTTGAGCATATTACGGAGAGGATTACCCATGAGGTGCCGGGGGTGAACCGGGTGCTGTATGATTTGACGCCGAAGCCGTGTGGGACGATTGAATGGGAATAAAGCACAAATCTCAAGAAAGCTTTATTTTAAGGTTTCCAGAGGGATATTTTTGTGTATCTTATTCTTTTCGCCATTGCTTAGATGGTGTATGTTTGCCGCAATCATCAGCGGTCTGCGGCCAGTTGAGCTTCCATTCCAGATATTCTTCTCTGGTAATCTCCCCGGCTGCCAGCTGCTTTTTGCGAAGCTGCCATTCCAACAGAAACTTGTCCAGCAGGTGGTAGCGGAAACTGACGGCTATGTGTTTTTCCGGGAAGTCCGGGTCTGTATTTTCGTTTATTTCATAAAGCCGGATGCCCGAGTATCTGAACGAAAGAACAGGATTTCTGAAAGATTGGAGGATGTACTGGAGGAAAACAGAGAACTGCGGGCAATAGGAGCAGATTTTGAGCGAATGAAAAAGGCTTTTGGTTTGGGGGTTACATGGGGCTAACTGGTAGATATAATATAGGTGAGAGATAATTTTTCGGCTATGCAAGTTGTTCGATCTAAATGGAAGGTAAGTAAAAATGATACTTTGTATTGTAGTAGCTCCATGCAGAGCTTGAGGAGGCTGCATGGAGGAAGAGCATTAGGCTGATATCCTCAAGCTTTGCTTCTGTTTCAAGAAATAGTTGATATGAAAAGGAGCAAAGAAATGAATAATACAAAGAAAATTGAATTATATGAGTTGAAAGATTTTTTGATTCTTTGGAGTACCCAGAGTGTATCTCAACTTGGCAGCAGTATCACAGCATTTGCATTAACTTTATGGTTGTATGAGAAGACTGGTTCTTCATTAAGTACTGCAGCACTTACTATATGCTCTTATGCACCATATGTGTTAATGAGTATATTTGCAGGAGCGTTGACAGACCAGTTCGATAAAAAGAAGACAATGATTGTTTGCGATGCACTTGCAGTGTTTTGTACCGTAGTAGTATTGGGATTATTTAGTACAAACCGTTTGATGGTATGGCATTTGTATGTCTTAAATGCGATTTCGGGATTAATGAATACAGTGCAGCAACCGGCATCAGAAGTTGCTATGACGCTTATTATTCCCGAAAAGTATTATCAGAAGACAAGTGGCCTTCGTTCTTTGTCAGGGTCGCTGATATCCATATTAAACCCTCTGATTGCTACAGCATTGTATTCTTTTACAGGACTTAATGGTGTGATAGCAGTAGATATTGGCAGCTTTGTAGTCGCATTTATAGCATTGCAGTTTTTTATTAGCATTCCAAAAAGCAATCGTAAACGAAAAGAAAGTGTATTTGTTCTTGCTAAAGAAGGAATTGGGTTTTTGAAAGACAATCCAATGATTATGACGCTGATCTTATTTATGGCAGGTGTTAATCTGGTGGCTTCTGCTTTTGATGCAACATTACCAGGGTATGTACTTCCGAATCCTAAAGGAGGTCACTATGTTCTTGGGGTTGTTACTTCCTGTTCCGGTGTGGCTATGATTATTGGCAGTCTGATCGTTTCGGTTTTACCTAAGCCAAAGGATAGGGTTAAAGTCGTTTATTTGACAATGTTGTTTTCGTTAGGGACTGAAAATTTTTTATTGGCTTTTTCCAGAGAACCGATATTGTGGTGTATTGGACAGATCATTGGGTGGATTCTTGTACCTGTTATGAGTGCTAATTTGGATGTGATTCTTAGGAGTACCATTCCGATAGAATTGCAGGGACGTGTTTATGCGTGTCGTAATACGCTTCAGTTTTTTACCATCCCAATCGGATTGTTTTTGGGTGGTTTTATGGTAGATAATGTATGCGAACCGCTTATGGCTGTATATGATGATTTATCAATTCTAAAAATGCTTTTTGGTACAGGAAAAGGTTCTGGTGCGGCACTTATGATGTTTATACTTGGAGTAAGTGGAAGTATGGTTTGTATCATTACGGGTAAGAAGTTAAAAAAGTATCAATATAACGAAAAGTAACTATATTTTTGGTGAGCTAAACAAAATAACTTGTCGAATGGGAATAGTGAAAAAAGGGATTGAAACGGCGTATTTGTGCGGGTTTCAATCCCTCTTGTTTCCATCGTGATGTTAATGTGAGTCAATCCGCTGTTAATTGATAGCAAATAGCATAATCTACTGTCAAACGGAATCATCTGGCAGTAGGTATGTATACTATCCTCAATGTGATTCCCTTATATTCAATTATAGGTAACTGATACCAGGGCAGTCCGCAAAAATGTCTCGTTTCCGGCATGAATGACTATCCTGGCAGAAAAGCGGGGAGTGAACTGCTCCCAAGTTCTCCCAGATGGGCTTCTGGAGTTGCTTAATGCTGGCCATGCAAGATAACCTTAACCCTGTTTTTGTCTTAATTCCTTGCGCAGACGATCAATTTCTTGTTTCAAATATAAATTTTCTTCTTGATTACGGCGGTTTTCCTCTTGATTACGGCGGTTTTCCTCTTGATTGCGGCGGTTTTCCTCTTGATTGCGGCGATTTACCTCTTTCCAGTGTTCAATCTCTTCCCGATTCCGCTTATCCTGTTCTTTCCATCGTTTATTTTCTTCCTGAAGTTCATCAATCATATACCGTACCGTATTTCTGTCTAACTCATACAATTCCTTTGAAAACATACCCATCACCTGCTCTATATTCTGGCAAATCTCATATACCTGCGCATACATCGGCTTGAAATCCGGGTACTTCTCAATCAGCGCAATGATATCCTCCGGCGCATCGCTGCTCAGAAAAGTAAGCCATCCGTCCAGCCGATTCTTTATACTTTTATTTTGCTGGTTTTTTCTGTAGATGTCAAGCGCAACAAAGACAAATTTCTGCAAAAGGTTGAGCTTTAACCCGGTATTTGATTCTTGCTGGAATTTGTGGATATATTTATCCGGAAATTGATGGAACTCAGGAGTGCTTTTCTCGAATAGGACGATGGTATAGACACTGGAAATCTTGCGTTTTCCCTTTTTCCCAAGCAATAAGGAGATTAACTCTTCGAGCCGTTCCGGATAAATTTCCGGATTCAGTATTGCCTTTATACAAAAGTCATAGAGCATCTTAACGCCTTTTGCGCCCGTACAGAAATCGAGGAACTCTTCCCGCTGTTTTTCTTGCCAACTGTGAAAGATTTCTTCCAGTTCTTTTGAACCATGGATTTTCCCCAAGATTTCTTCACGGCTTTGAAGCGTTGGAAAATATGTCCGTAATGAATTTGCCAAATATAATCCCTCCTCGTAAAATCTCTGTGAACATTGTTAAATTAATCTCTAAAATCTTTTATTGGGTAAATGTTTTATAATAGATAATGCCTATATTTTCTGGGAAAGAAACGATAGATACAAACCACTGACTATAGGAGAAAAAAGAATTTCAGATTGGACGTCATTTTTCTTATGGGTTTATTCTATCATTATGTATTGGCGGATGATTCGTTCATCTGGTTTTGCGAGTTTTTCCAATTTTTCTAGCTTTTGTAACCCGGTCTTTCTAATGTCATGCCGCTTTTCAGAAGTAGAGCGCTCAAACCGGACAATATCAGCACGAATCTCATCCTGTAAAGTTTTTATTTCCAATTCGTTCTGGTTTAACAAGGCGAAATACTGGTCGTCTGGCAATCCCAGCCGTTGAAGAAAAGTACAGATACGAGTATAGGATGGGATTTGTTTCCCGTTTTCCATACGAGAAATCGTAATTGGTTCACAGATGCCTTCACATAACTGTTCCTGAGTAATTCCCTGTCTTATTCGTTCTTGTTTGATGTATTCTCCCAAGGATAATTCTCTCATGAGGCTCCCCCTTATCTTGTCATGTAGGAATGATTTCCCTTGTCAATTTAATGACATGGGACTAAAATGGATATTTCAAATTTAGTTTTTCTTTTACTTCATTTTCAATCAGAAGCCGTCCGTAGTCATTTCCGGTTTCTTTATAGAGACAGTATGCCGCCCGATAGAATTCTTTGCAGTTCTCCAGCTCATCATTATAGAAATAGCATTTCCCCAGAAGCGCCAGAAGTTCAGGAAGAAATTGATATTGACCATACTTTACGCAAACTTCCTGTCCGAATTTGGCAATCTCAAGTGCGTCTTCATACCTCTTTGTTAGGAGGAGTGTACGGGTATAACCAAGGGCAATTAAGGCAAACTTCTCAGCATACCGGGACGTCTCACATTTGGGACTTTGCGTATATTTAAACAAATGACGGTATATGTCAAGTGCTTTATTCGATTGACCCATCTTTGCATATATGTACGCAATCTGGCATATCAACGAAGTCTCATCCAAGCTGGACAGACCTAAGTTGAAAGTTTCCGGATTACAGTTAGGAACTGTGATGTGAAGGGCTTCCAGTAAACCCTCCAACGCTTCCACGGAACTGTAAGAACCGTCCGGCTTGCCAAAGGTTATCTTCATAGTCAAAATGAACTGGCGGATAATTCGGTCGTCTGGTTCCGCGAGACGTTCCAGTTTCTCCAGTTTTTGTAACCCTGCCGCTTGGATATCGGGCTAATTTTCCGGTACGGCTTGGGAAAAACGGACGGCATCGGCGCGAATCTCGTCCTGTAAGCCCTTGATTTCCAGTTCGTTTTCGCTTAATACAGCGAAATATCGGTCGTCCGGTAGGGAAAGACGCTGCAGGAAAGCGCGGATTCGATTGTAGGAAGGGGTCTGTTTGCCGTTTTCCATGCGGGAAACAGTAATGGGTTCGCAGATGCCTTCGCACAACTGCTCCTGTGTAACCCCTTGTTTCAGCCGTTCTTGGCGGATATACTCGCCAAGGAATAGTTCTCTCATAGATGAACCTCCTTCTCAGCACAATAGAAAGTGTTTAGAATTATTATACATTTTTTATTCCCTATGTCAAGGGAAACCAAACCTGTCGCTCTGTGTTATTTTCAGGGAACAAGTGTCGATATGTACTTTAGCGTCTTGTTGTGATATCGTATATTTAAACAATCCGATAGAGAGTTGTGCGGGAAACATGGGTCTCAATATCGGGTAAAAGCGATATATTTTTGGGAGGGTATGGGATGAGCGATATAAGACCTGACGAATATATGGTCATCTACGATGAGGAGTTGGGCGCTGCCTATGGGGCGCGAAAAGGAATTGTGAAACCCACGGCACCGGGCCATGCTCAGGCAATAGAAAACTGTCTGCAACAGTATTTTGAGGGCAAGATGTCAAATTTTCGGAAGGGGTTAATATATGAAAATTTTATCACTCAAGGGAAAGTGGCTGTTGACACTGACCTGTGCCATGTATATGGCGATGTCCGCAGTGAATGCCGCCGGGGCATACTTATCAGGGAAAACACTCGAATGCGCGGAATTGGGCAATCTGACTGGTGTGGTGCAGTTGTGCCTGATTAAACTGGTCCTGCTGGTTTTCAGCTATCTGTTGACCGGAATAT
>OFFZ01000850.1_pt1 | contig 17731 bp, 19 predicted proteins | sample 1521631 | NCBI WGS metagenome assembly OFFZ01 (sample SAMEA3504102, study PRJEB24116) | mouse gut metagenome | biome: mouse gut; feature: mouse-associated habitat; material: faeces | place: Denmark | collected 2011 | reverse complement strand
CCTGCCTTTAATGAACAAGAAATATTTACGGGAGGTTCGTTTATGGACTACTTAGTGTCTGCTGAAAAACGGATAAAAGGGAGTCAAAATCAAGGAATGCAAATGGAAACAGGGAAGAAAAGGGGAAAAAGCGTGCAAGAAGCAAGAAAATGTGGTATAATGAAGGGGGCCAAAAATGGGGTTTTATAGGAGAAACCCTGGAAAATGGGGGTAGAAAGCCATGTATTACCGGGATGATAAAGAGCAGCTATCCATGGATGAGTTTTTTATGCCCTTTGGTGGGCGGCTCATGAAGGATAACCGCTGGGTGCGTTTGGCGGAGATGATGCCATGGGAGCACATAGAGGAGATTTATGCACAGAACATGAGTGAGGAAACAGGCCGTCCGGCCATCCCATCCCGGATAGCGTTTGGGGCGATTTTTATCAAGGAGTACTGTCATATTACAGATGAGGGAACCGTAGAGGAACTCCAGGAAAACCCTTATATGCAGTACTTTGTGGGGTTGCATGAATTTCACCCGGAGCCGCTATTCGACCCGTCCATGATGGTGCATTTCCGCAAACGGTTCCCAGTGGAAGAGGTAGGGAAGATCAATGAATCTGTCTGTACCGGGAAGTGGCCGGAGGAGCAGAGGAATGTGGACCGGAACGATGAAGGGGATGGAGATCGTGGCGGGAATAATCCACCGGTTCCGCCTGTAGATGGGAGCGAAGGAAAGGGAGAAGAGGCTAGGAAGAAGGGGAAAGCAAACAAAAACACGTCCAAAAAGAAAGAGAAACGACGGAAAAAGAACCGAGGAAAACTGCTTCTGGACGCCACGGTGGCCCCAGCCGACATCAAATATCCTACGGACATCGACCTGTTGAACAAGAGCCGGGAGCATCTGGAAACGGCAATCAACATTTTGTGGAAAGAGGTGCCGCATACCGGCCACAAGCTGCCGTATTCCGCGAAAAAGGCCCGGAAGTCCTATCTGAAGCTGGCCAAAAGCAAGAAGTGGACCCAAGCCAAGTGCCGGAAAGCCATTGGTGAGCAGCTGCACTATATCCAGCAGGCCACCAGGCAGCTGGAAAAATATGAGGCGCTTGTTCCCGGCGCAAGCGCCCTGTACCCCCGCTGGCTGCGGGACCGCCTGGATGTGATCCCCGTTGTGTACCGCCAGCAGAAAGAGATGTACGACAACCGCACCCACAAATGCGAGAATCGGATCGTCAGTCTGGAGCAGCCCCATGTCAGGCCGATCCAGCGGGGCAAGCGTCCCAACCCTACGGAATTTGGGCAAAAATTGCACCTTTCCGTGGTGGATGGCTACGTTTATCTGGAGCAAACCTGCTGGAAGAATTTCAACGAAGGCGGTGATCTGCAAGCCGCTGTAGAGGATTACCGGCGCAAATTTGGCTGCTATCCCGCCGCTGTGCTGGCGGATAAAATCTACCAGACCAGAGCCAACAGGTCCTACTGCAAAGAACGGGGCATCCGTCTCTCCGGCCCGCCTCTGGGCCGCAGAAAAGCCACTGTATCTGACGCCAAGATCAAACGTCAAATCGTTCACGACTCCTGTGAGCGCAACGCTGTTGAAGGCCGTATCGGCAACGCAAAACGCCGCTTCGGCCTTGATTGTATTTTCGCTAAACTGGATGAAACCGCCAAAACCCAGGCCGCCCTCATCCTCTTCGCCTTGAACGCCAGCCTCCGTCTGGCGCGCTCGCTTTTGCTCTATTTTCAAATCTCTTTTCCTTTTCCTCTTTTCCTCATTTTTCAGTAAACCCTACATAATCATGCCGCCAAACTCGGGCTGAAGGTGCTCATCGTCAGCAGCGCCTCTGGGACCGAATATGGCGTCCTCCAATTCCTCCAGCCACGCCATATCCGCCTCGTCTGCGGAGCAGGCAATATGCGTGAGCCTGCATCCGAATTCCTCCAGTTCTCTCTGCACCTCGCGTACACAGTACTCGGAGAAACTCTCCGCTTCCGCCTCATTTTCATCACAGCATGAGAAGACGTATTCCAAATCTACCCTGCGGCCATCGAAGCGGAAGTTCAGATCGCCGGAAATATATTCGCGCAGCGTATCGTTCCGCTCGTAGACCTCCTTGACGTGGTTGACAAATGCTTCCTGCACATCCGGCAGGAGCAGTGTGTTGAACTCTTCCGCACCGTCATAATTCAGCAGAAATCTGACCTTTGTGGATACTTCATAATCTAATCCATCGTCCATATTCTTTTCCTCACTGCATGGTCATGCCCAGCTCTTGGGCACCGCTCTTTCGGATGTAGTACCGCCCGTCATGGGTCAGGCTGTAGCCCTGCTGTGCCGCCCCGGCTTCCGCATAGGCGGCGTAGTCGAAGCAGTTTTGAATGCCCTCCCCGGCCTTCGCCCAGGGTTCCTCATTCAGCTCCCGCGTCACGCGGTCCAGGAATGCGTCCGCTTCGACCACGTCATAGGAATCCATCGCTTCCGCGATCTGTGCCGCTCCGCCCAGGTCCTGGCAGGATTCGTACTCCAGCGCGGCCAGAAACCGCTCCAGCAGGCCAGCTTCCTCCTTGCATTTCTTCAGGAAATCCCCCAGCCGGTCGCCCTCATAGACCGCGTGGGTGATGAACGCAAAATCATCCACGATGTCGCGGTCACGCACGCACGGCAGGATGCATCTTTCCTCCAGCAGGGTGCTGTCCTCTATATGATTGACCCCCAACGCCTCCCGTGCCAGGTCGAGTTCGCCCTGACTGTCCGGGAGCTTGAGCCACAGGCCCTCCGGGGCCGACGGCGAGGCCAGTTTCAACCGCACGCTCCAATCCAACAGCTCCAGGTCTGTGGGGAGATGGTTCCCATTGTAAGGTTGGGGCGTGTCCTGCTCCGGATAGGAGACGTAGAAACGGCTGTCAAGGAATGTTCCGGGGTGTTCGTTCGCGTACCACCAGCCCAGCGCCCCTTTGTCAAAGGCGGGCCGCTGCTCGTTCGGGACATCGGCTGTCTGCAAATAGAGCGCTCCCAGCTGTTCGTAACTCCCAGCCGGGAGTACTTCATACTCGCCCAGGGTAAGCAAGTTGTTCACAGCGTCTGCCATCGTCTCGGGCGGGCTGTGCTCCACTGCGGCGGCGAGGATGATGGATTCCCGGACGCTCAGTGTCTCCAGATGTTCCGCCAGCCAGGTCTGTTCCTCCATTGTACCCGGCAGGCGCAGAAAGGGCACTGTGTACTCGTTCACATCATCACCATCCCTTCCGATTGCATAGTCATACCGGATTGTTGGTCCTGGCCGGGGGAGTCCCTGGCGCTGTGTTTGTAGATAAACTCCTTCCTGTTTCGTTTCACATACGCCTCCCCGTCGCCGGTCAGCATATACCCGTCGCTCTCCAGCAGGTCCTTCGCGAACCTGCGCAAATCGATACAACCGGATTGGATCAGATCCTCCGGCACTTCGCATAAGCACAGATGCTCCGCACCCAAAGCCGCCAGTCGCTCACAGGATGCCCACTCATAGCATTGCAGATTTTGCGAAATGTCCAGGGCAAATTTCAACGTGTCACAGCCCTCATATTCCAAAGCGGCGGCGAACTTCTCCAGCCAGTTGGGCTCTCCCTGGCCCTGCTCATCCAGGACGCACCCCAGCTGACTGGCGTCCCGGACCAGCTCCGTGACGCTGTCGTACTGCTTCATAAGGCTGACCGCTTCCGGCAGGAAGCATCTGGCGTCCAGCAAGGTACATTCCTCCAGACTGAGGACGCGCAGGGCTTTCATCGCGACGCCGGTCTTGCCGATCTCATCGCCCGCGCCGTATAGCTCCCGATAGTCCGGCAGGCTCAGCCACACTCCCTCCGGCACAGCGGACGAGGCCAGCTTCAGTCTGACGCTCTGACCGCCAAATGCAAACGATGCTTCCTCCGATGGATACGCCACATAGTACTCGCCAACAAACTGGCCGGGGTGTGCTTCCTCAAACTTCTTCCCCAGCGCGTACAGGTCGGCGTATTCTATCAGCTCATCCGTCATGTCCTCAGCCATGGCACGAAGTTGGTACCTGCCCAAGTCCTCATAACCGTTCATTGCAGAGAATACAGAGCCGTATTCCAGCGACAGCAGACAGTTGAATGCCTCCGCCGCAGTGGCGGGAGGCTGTTGGGCGGTGACCGCCGTGAGCATCACCCGCTCCCACTCGCTCAATATTTCCAGCCGGTCCTGCACCCAGGACTGCTTCTTCGGCGTTCCCGGAAGCTCCGTCAGATATTGGAATTCATCGTGCATCAGTTCATCTCCATTCCGCCCAACCGGGGCTGTTCTATGGTCTGTTCCCGCTGCAGGAGGCCGTACTCCGTGATGACCGCCTGGTCCCGCTCCAGCAGGGCGCGTCCGTAACGAACGAGGTCAACGTATGGGAGCAATGTCTCCACGTCCTGGCTGTTGACAATGACGCTCAGTTCCTCACGCGCCACAGCTTCCGGACTGCCGGTCTGCGGTTCGAAGAAGTAGTCGTCCAACGCACCGGCGAGGGAGACCATCTTCGATAGATCCATGCAGTTGCTCACCTCAAGAACGGCTTTGTACTTGGTCAGCTCACCTCGCTCGTCCAGATGTTGCAGGCATTGCGCCAGCTCCAGGATTTGAGGCGCTTCGCCGTCCAAATACAGCGTGTGGTTCAGGCGCGGGATGGGGCAGTCCAGGATGGAAACGGCAACCTCCACCCAACTCTCCGCGCCCAGCTTGTCCAGTGCTTCCTGCAGCTGTTCCTCCGGTGCGGGGAGCCGAAGCTGGAGCATATCACGCTCCTGGATCGGCAACTTTGCCACATTGAGAAGGACCGTATAAGGTGGCCTTTTAGGCTGAAAGTCCGTGGTTTCGCTGATATTCTGTACTTCCGGAAGCTGTTCCACATAGCCAAAGGCTGTGAAGAGGCCGCCCTCCGCCTCCCGGTGCTCTTTGCCGATCTTTCCGAAATCCAGCAGGGCAATGGCGGCATCTGACATTTCCTCCGTCTCGGGAAGAAAGCCGTTCTCCACCAGAAACTTTCCCAGCTGAAAGTCGGTCATGACGTTCTCCGCCAAAGCGCATCCCTCTGTGTTGCCGGCAAAGCCGATGAGCCGGGAGAGGGGAATGGGCAATCCGTTCTGTCGGATTTCTTGCCCCGTCAGCCCCTCAAACGCCGCCATATCCTGGGGACTCGTAAGCTCAGCCAACTTTTTTGCCAGGGCGTTGAGCTGGAAAATGTCCGGCAGCTCGTGGATGCATTTTTCCAGATAGCCGTGCTCCTCCCGGCACTCCAGAAGTTCCAGATAGGGGAGCTGGCCGGGCTTCAGCCGCAGGCGCTCCATGAGGTCCAGCATCTCGTAGTCTCCGGCGGGGAGGTCCAGCTCCGCGTAGCGGTCCCTGCCATTGGCGGCGTAGACGCGGAAGATTTTAGCCAAAGGTCATCCCTCCCTGCTCCTGCTGCTGTTTAGGAAAGCGGTCCTGCTCCGTCATGATGCTCCAGCCATCGCCCTGCCACAGGTGGACATACAACTCACCGCCTCCGACCTGGATGGGACGCTGTTCCCAGCCCTCGCCCAGGCCGTCTGAAGCCTGACCGGTAACGGCCTCTTTGAGTTTGTCCAGTTCCTCCGGCGTCAGCTGGCCCTGCACCTTGCACTCCGCCACACCCCAGAGCTGTCCGTCCCGCTCCTCCACGGTGAACACGTAGGACTGCACCTTGCTATTGACGCTGTCCGCCTCACCGTAATAGAGCATCAGGCCGCGCTCCGCCTCCTCCGGGGCCCGCTCCTTGAGCAGGGAGGCCAGGATGCTGTCCTCATACGCACACAGGGCGCGGCCATCCAGAAAGTCGCACTCCTCGGGCATATCGCCCCACTCGTCCGGCTCGTAGTAGTCCGCTGTCAGAGGCATGAACAGCTTCAGCGTCTGAATCTGCGGCAGGACGGTAAAGCTGTCTTCGCCCAGGATCAGGCCGAGGCCACGACCATTGTCAAATGCGGTGTGGAAAGTTCCAGCGTCGTCGATGAACTGCAGCGTCCCCATGGTGCCCGGAGGGACCGGGTCGGGGTCGTTGCCCATCTCACGGAGCCTGATCCGGCTACCCACCGGGTACTGCTCCCGCAGAAACTCCAGCCAGCCTTTTGGTATCATCTGCATGGTTCACATTCCTCCCATTTCCATTTTCGGGCTCTGAGCCTCCTGGTCTGTCATTGCCAATCTCTGCTCGTTCAGGTCGTAGCAGTAGAGGTACCCGTAATCGCCGTCGAGCGCCGTACAACGCAGGCAGAACCGGTATTCCTCCGTCTCCGCAACAAACCCGACCTGCTCCCGCCCGATCTCCCCGGCAGGATTCTGATAGCACCACCGGCGCATGGAAGCGCCGCCGTGCAGCGGCCCGCGCTCACGCATCTCGTCTACGAATTCCTGGAGGGCAGATTTGAACTCCGGCGTGTTGAAGCGGTCGTCATTGTGGGGCTGCCAGCTGTGGCAGAACGTCCCTTCGCTGTCAAAGTAGAACCGCATATGACCCACCGTTCCCGCCATGGCATCCTGTTCCTGATCCATCTCGGAATAGAATAATCCCGCCTCCTGTGCGGAAGCGGGACGCAGAATGTATTTCCGGGGGTCGCTGGGGCAGGCGAGGCCCTGCTCCTGACAGAAAGCGTTCAGGGAGGTCATCTCCCCGCTCAGAACGAGGGCGTCCTTGATCTTTCTGACCTCGGTGGAGGCGCGTTTCAGCGGCGCGGGGGAGAGAACGGTCCCGAGGCGCTCCCAGAGGACGCGGTCCATCAGCTCGGTGGGCTCGTCCGGGTGCCGGTCGTTCCCGCACAGGTCGTAACAGAACCAGCCGTCCGGAACCGACTCGCGCGGAATGTCCTGCTCGGTGAACAGCACCGGCTTGCCGAACAGCGTTCCGCGCTCCATCTGGTCCTTGTAAATGTTGATACTCAATTGATCTCACTTCCTTCTTGTTTGGATAGTCATAATACATACTACAGATTTTGACGAAAAGCTACAGGATTTTTATTGCATCTGCTGTCCCATTTCGAGCTGTTCTTCGAAGGGGGAACTCAACCGGCGAACCAGGCCAAACTCCGTCCGGCGAACGCCGTCCTCCTCCATCATGGCCCTGCCCAACTGCTCAAAATCGGTATAGCCGTCGATGGTTTCCAGCAGTTCATCATCTGCACCAATGCGGCGAAGGGCTTCCCGGCCATATTCCCACCCGTCTTCAGGCACCAGTTCGTAGTCGTCCACATTGACCGCCATGTCGAGGGCCTCGGAGAAGGTGGACGGCCTCTCCACCTCCAGTGCAGCGCAGTATTTTGCCGTCTCGCCCTCCGCATCGATTTGCTGGAGGCAGTGGGCCAGTTCGTTGAGATCCTCTACGGTGGCCGTGCCCGCAGGGATCAACCGGCTCAAACTGGGGGACGCATATTCGATGCCAGCGATCACCGCCTCGGAAAAATCATCGATCTCAAGAACTTTTTGGGCACGATTCAGTTGTGCCGCAGAGGCGGGGAGGATCAGGGTGTCGGCCCGCTCCAGAGTTGCAAGCGTCAGGATCATTGTCCTGGGAGTTTCATAAGCGCTGGTGTTCAATCATTTCACCTTCCCTCTCAAGTCTACATTCCCTGCTCCCACTGGTGTTGCTCCGCAGAATCGTTCTGCACCAGCTCCGCCAACGTCATCGGGCCGTAGCTGACCACATAACCAAACTCGGTAAACTGCCCGCCCTCATGCAGGATGCACTTCTCACCATAGCTTCGAAAATCGTAGAATTCTTCCAGATTCTCGTCATATGCAAAGTGGCCCGACTCCCGAATCATATACTTGCCGTACTCCTCCGGGGTGAAGACGCCGGGGATCAAGCCAAACTGATCCAGATTTTCCGCCAACCGGCAGACTTCCTTTATACTCGGAGATTCCGTCAACTGCACCAGCGCGCCCAGCTTTTCTCTGTCTGCCTTGCTCATTTGCTCAATGGCCTGGCACAGCCGGTTCAAATCCGGCAGGTCTCTGACCGTCAAGTGATCCAAGTCCAGCGCGCCAGCGGCCTCATCCGGCAGGTCGTCCATTTCGAGCGTCAAAGGCGTTTCCGGGTTTTCGATACCAGCACGAATCTGCGCCCGCTGGAGCTGCCGGTCTGACATCGGCAGGCAAAAGCATCCTTCCGCACCATCCGCCGCTTCCCACGCCAGAATAGTGGGGCCATCAATATATGGCGGGAACCGCATACCGTCATAGACCTGCTCCAATTCCATTCCGTTATCGTACACCACACCGTAAGGGGTAATCGTTCCGTCGCCGTCCTGGATGAGCTGGAGGGCCTCTTTTCTTCCGTCTACCGCCTGATATTCCTCCAGTGGTATTCCAAAGTTCACGGTCAGAATGTGATCTTTCCCGATTTTCTCCAGATTAGAGAAATCGGTGATGACTGTGGCCTGCTGGTAGCAGAGCGTCAGATTAATGAAATCCCGGATGCTGGAAATATCCAGTTTGTGCGCCATAGCAAGAAATTGGTGGTCCTCGCTCTCGCAAAAGCTGTCCATATGTTTGGCAAGACAGTCCAGCTCGTCCACATTGACCACCGCGCCCTCCAGTCGAGCGAGGGCGGGGTAATCGCTCTCCAACACGGCGATGTGACAGTCCTGACGAAGCACATCCCCGATTCCCAACCCGTCTAGCAGGTCCATGGTCCTGTCATACTCATCTCGGGGAATGGGAAAAGGGACGGTGATATCGCCGTATTCAGGATGCCGGGGAGAATTCAGGACCGCTTTCATAGAGCCTATCCGCAAATAGCTAGCGATGGACAGGAAGGATCTTTCTCCAAACAATAACGGCAAAAGCAAAATGAACAAGAGCAAGATAGTTATCGGCTTTTTTCTCAAAACGTACCAGTAGTTTTCGGAAGCGGTTGAGGAAGGAGTGCGTGACCTCAACGACCCAGCGGCGGGCATGAAAATCCGGATTTCGCTCCAATTCCTTTTTCTCCTCACCTCTGGGCCGGATATGAGCAATATATCCCCTGGCCTCCACTTCGTCCTGGTGTCCTGTATAACCAGCGTCAAGGCAGAGATTTTGAGGAGACTCTTCATCGGGTTCCGGGCGAGAAATGATCACACCGTCCAGCGTATCCGCCAGCAGTTTTACGTCATGTGTATTCGCTCCGGAGAGAACAACTGCCAGAGGAATCCCCTTCTCATCGGTGAGAATCGAGCGTTTTGTCCCCATTTTTTCCACGGTCTGTAGGGTTCTTCCCCACAGACTCCCTCGCCAACGGCGCTTTTACCATGCACCCATCCACACTCTGCCATTCCCAGCCGATTCCTTCCAGTTCATCATATGTTTCCAGTCCTTTGGCCCAAATCTTTTCAAAGAATCCCGCTACCGCCCACTCCTGGAAATATTGATGAATACTGCTACCTGCTCCGTATTCTTTGGGAACTGCTTTCCACTGACAGCCCGTTCGTAGAACGTAGAATATCCCTTCCAGTACCTGCCGCTTCGGCAAAGGCTTTCTTCCTCCTCCTGGCTTTCGCTGGTACTCTTTTTCGGGATTCCTGCTCCGATCTGGAATTTCCTCTTTGATGGCCTCCCAGAAGGCATCTGATATTGTCCATGACTTGTAACTCTTTTTCTCGTCCATTTTCTCCACCTTCCTTGGTGGTTATTTTATCACATTTTCCTATTTACGGATAGGCTCTTATGCCGTGGCCGCGATAAAAAGCAGAGACGATATCAAGACGGTACAAGGAAACCTGGGCCACGCGACTGCGGCATTCACTTTGGACGTGTACGGTCACGTCACCGAACAGATGAAGCAGGAGAGTGCGGCAAGGATGGAAAACTTCATCAAAAGTGTGTCAGCCGGGTGTGCTTTTTTGCTGTAAAGGGTAAATCAAAGGGTATAGCGGTGAGCAAAAACACAAAGGCAGTACCTATCTAGGGGGGATTGATACGTGAAAGCAAAGAAAAGCCCCAAAACCGAAATGATTTCGAGGCTTTTGTTTGGAATTACTCAACACTATAGATGCCACTCCGGAGCATCTGAAATTCTCATTGTTTGCATCCACATCAAAGCACAAACCACACTATGTATCAACTTCAGCAAAGCGGCGAACCCCACTCACGAATTGCCGAAAGCTTTCAGATGTATTGCGCTCAATATCCATGTGTGGCGCTACTCGTTTTGCACCCGCAATCTGCTGATGTTCCGGGATTAGACGATACAATTCCTCTTTAGGTGTTGGGATGTTATCCGGTATGCGGTATTTCTTTTGCTTTGATATTTTCCAAAGTTTGGGATTACTGTATGCGATCGCAAGCGCCTCTGTATCGCCAAAGTACCATGCCTCCATCTCTTGGCAAGCAATTCTAACTAGGACAGAGCGGCCTGTCCCTTTACAGAGTGACAACAGTGACTGCTTTAATTCACGGCAGTCCTTTGTATCTTGATCGTGCAAAATCACAAAACGGACATCTGGTTCGTTCCATCCACGCAACTTGGTGCGAATCGACTTTTCCAGGTCACGTTTGCCCCTATGGGGGACTGTTAGAAAGGAAATGTCCCCAGGAAGAATCTTGGGCAGCATCTCATCCAACAAATATTTCATAGAAGGTTCTTCCAGGAGAAAGACAAGTTTCAACAGGAAGCACCTCCAATTTTAGACGCCTCTTGTAATAAGAGCCCCTGCTGCCACAGTTCACCAAGCAAATCTCCTTCATGGTACAGAGAACGAATGAGCGGCAGCTCTGACGCACGAACGATGTTTGTATAGCCATCTACTTTAATCAGGCAGTACAGCTCATCCAGGCGAATCGCATCCAGAAAGTCAGGGGAGTGCGTAGAGATAAATACCTGTCCTCCAATGTCTGAATAATGCCTGAATTCTTCTGCCAGCTGCGCTAACAATTCTGGGTACAGCTGGTTCTCCGGTTCCTCCACACACAGCAGCGCATGAGGAGTCGGATCGTTGAGCAGAACCAAATAGGTAAACATTTTGATGGTACCATCGGAGACAAACTTAGCAGAAAAAGGGTTCTTGAACCGTCCGTCCTGAAAACGCAACGCTATATAGCCATCCTCTGTGACAATTGCTTCGACGTTTGTTACGCCAGGGACACGCTCCCTCATTGTTTGTAGAATAGAGTCGAAACAATCACGATGATTCTCGTAGAGAAATTTTGCGACCTGTGCCAGATTATCTCCCGTAGTAGAAAGCGATTCACTATAGTTTGCTTCTTGCCGGCTGCGTGCACTTTCAATATGAAAGTCGGATACATACCAGTCTTCAATTAAACGCCGCAAAGACGCGACAGCCGGAAAGTCTTCAAACTGTCCCAGCCCTTTGACGGCCAGGATATCTGGCGCAGCAACTTTTTGGCGGGACCGCGTAGCGATTTGGACATCCTCATATGACTGTAAGGCGCCACTTGCTGCAACACCCACACCATAAGCAAAGTCAAGAATTTTCCACGGCGCCCCATGCTGACCGCGTCGAAGACGCATAACTTCTTTTTTTACAACCGGGATAAACTTCTCATTCAGCCCAATTGTAAGTTCATAGGTGATCATAGGCTCGTCTGGCGAGGGACGAAACTTGACCGTAAAACAAATGTCTCCGCATTGATCCCTGGAAATCACTTCTTGGAAGCCACCGCGGGTCGCCAGCGCCGAACGAACATTGCTGGTAAGACAATCATGCAGAAAGCCAAATACGTCAAAAAAAGTAGACTTCCCCACGCCATTTTGTCCTACAAAAACAGCCATTTGGGGGATGTTTTCAACAAGGACATTGTTAAAAACGCGAAAATTCTGAATGCGCAGGGATTCTATTTGCATGAGGGCCATCTCCTTTGTCCTGCATTCTGGTTTCCCGATCATATACATTATACACGACTCTATCGATTCCATTCACCACGGCATAAAAGTTTTATTTCATAGATGCGTCCAAACAATATAACGGTTGTTATTTCTTGTGAAGGATCCTTTCCATTAAGTATAGCACATATCACTTGCTTTGTCGATAGTCAAATCATTCACCAGGACACAGGTAAACCTACAGCACTTTTCAGGGGTACATCTGCATTGCGATACAAAGGCTGGTAATCCATCTCTACATCGCTTACCGGATAAACCGGGCCAAATCATCATCAGATACCCCTGGACAAAGCTCTGCCAGATGCCGGATGATCCTCTCCCTGGATTCCTCCGGTTCCCGGCTATATGCTCCCTGGGTCACATCCGCTCCCAGGACATCCTCCGTTACGGCATACTTGGCAATCCCCCAGCCGTAGGGCTTCCCATATTTGTCGTTGGCATACTCGAAGCTGTGAACTGTGATGTATGTCCGCATCTGCAAGCTGGTGATCACTGTATCGAACCCCTTCAGCCCATCGCCGCCAAATCCCGCCAGCCGCTTCAAATCCTTGGACAGCGTCGGCCCCTCCCTGAGCAGGACATCCATCACGCGCTTTTCCCGGTAGCTGGCAAGGCCCTCCTCGTACCGGGCATCAAAGTCGTAGCCATCGCGGCGGTAGTTCGCCAGGTCGGGATACCATTCCCGGCTGACCAACCCAGCCTTCCTGGAAAACAGCTTGCCGTAAGCCACCACGCCCCGGCGGGCCGCATCCATCCGCCAATCCCAAGGGCCTTCTACGCCGCTTACAAACCAGTAGCGGCTGGGTGTGAAGTCCTCGATGGAAAAGTTGGGGATGGAGCACGCAAAGAACGGCAGGAAGCCCCGTTCTTGGACCAGAGCTTCCAACTCCGCCGCATTGTGGATCTCGGTCTGTGACATGGGCAGCGGCCTCCTCAACAGGATTATCTTCTTCAGTATAACACACTCCCTCTGTCAAGTCGAGGCTTTCTTCCAAATGTGCGCCGCCCTCAATTTCCCGAAGCAATTCCAACTTGGTCCAACTGGACTGCTGTGCAGCGTTGATGTACCATGTTCGCTCTGAAACCGTCAAATCGGATTCCAAAAGGACCACATTCTGCGTCCAGCCGAGGGTCATTGCCTGTGCTAGAAGAACAGGGTTGTTTTCATAGGCGAGGGAGAAATCCCGCATCCGGCGAAGATTGCGGGGAGAGAATCCCGAAGCCTCCGGAAAAGCGCTTTGCAGATGCTCCGCCGCCGCAACAGCAGCGCCTTTCTCCTGCTGGTTGCTTACGGTCCGGCCTATCTCATAGTACAGTTCCATCTGGGGCAAATTTGCCTCCATCAGCGTATCCAGCATGGAAAACATCACACTATAGTCAACATTTTTCCGAATATTCAAGGATTTCACCCCCCTTTTTCATAAATTTGATTTTGTTTTCATGGCAAAGGAGAACGCTCCCGGTCGGAGCGCTTTCCTTTGCTATGATTTTTATTTCAACTCACGATCTCCTGCGTGACCGCCGCGCCGCCTTGCAGGTAGACCACGATCTGATTCTCCGAGACCACCTTGACCGTATCTACCACCTGCCGAATGACGGTCTCATCCCACACGGTCAGTTCCGGCGGAGCTTCCGACAGGAGGGAGGCCGCTGTGCTCATTCGTTGGATTGCCGCTGTGTTGCTGGTGCGCTGTGCTTCCAGCCGCATCCGCTGTTCTTTCAGAGCGGCGATTTCACTGGTGATGGACTGGAACTCCACCATGTGATCCTGACCGTCCATCTGCTCCGCCGCCTGTTCCAGCAGAGCGTTAAACTGGCTTTCCAGCATCTCTATCCGTCGCTGAATATCCGCCAGACTGATTGTTTGGCCTGGGACAGAGAGCAGTTGGAGCTCCATCGCACCGGCGATCTGGAGCGCCATATCCTCCCGGTTCCTCATGACGCTGTTGATGGCGGTCAGAATGGCTCTCTGGAGCGGCTCCTCGTCCAGGGAGGGGGAGTTGTGGCAGTACTTCGTTCCGTAGTCCAGGCGGCTCACACAGCGCCACACGGTGCGCTTCTTGCCCCGTTTCGCCCAGACGCACCGGCGGTACAGAGTCCCGCATTCCCCGCACACCAGCCGCTCTGAAAGGGCATACTTGCTGGCGTAGGAGGTCCGGCCTGTAGGTGCATTCTTCCTGGAAGGGCTCCGTCCCGCACTGCGGCGGGCCATTTCCGCCTGCACCGCGTCGAAGGTCTGACGGTCCACAATGGCCTCGTGGTGGTCAGGCAGGAGGTATTTGGGCAGCTGACCGTTGTTGCGGATGGTTTTGCGGCTGATGCAGTCGCTGATGTAGGTCTTCTGCATCAGCACGTCACCGCAGTATTTCTCGCTGGTGAGAATGTTGCGGATCACATTCAGGGACCACTCAGGCTTCCCCGCTACGTTGAGGACCTGTTCACCCTCCAGCGTGTCCTGGATCATCCGAAGGCTGGCGCCGGTCAGGTACTGCTGATAAATCCGTCGGACCACCTCGGCCTGCTCGGGGATGATCTCCGGTTTATTGTTATCCCCGCGCCGGTAGCCGTATAGCCGGTTGTACTGAATAATGGCCTTGCCCTCCCGCATGGCCTCCCGCTTGCCCCACTTGACGCGGGAACTCATGGTTTCGCTCTCCGCCTGGGAGAAGGCGCTGTGAATGGTGAGGAGCATCTCGTTGTCCGCATCCAGGGTGTTGATATTTTGCTCCTCAAAGAATACCGCGATTCCCAGCTCCTTCAGAATACGGACGTATTTGAGGCTGTCCACCGTGTTGCGGGCGAAACGGGACACGGACTTCGTCAGGATGAGATCGATCTTTTTCTGCCTGCACTGGCAGATCATCCGCAGGAACTCGGGGCGCTTCTGGGCGGAGGTGCCAGTTATCCCCTCGTCCGCAAACAGGCCCGCCATCGTCCACTCGGGATTGGACATGATTTTGTCCGTGTAGTACGTCCGCTGGGCCTCGTAGCTGGTAAGTTGCTCCTCGCTGTCTGTGCTGACCCGGCAGTAGGCCGCAACGCGGAGCTGCCGCCTGACGGCGCTGGCTTTGGCGAATTCCGGATTTGCGGGAATCATGATGACGTTGGAGGCAAGATTCGTATTGCTCATAGCGCTATACTCCTTTCAAAGATTTGTCCATTTTTAAGATGGATCTTGACCTTTTGACTGTGAATCTCCACTTTACTGACAGCGGATTGGAGAAGTCCTGCATCCAGGTTCTCCATAGGGGCATGCCGCTGAAATAGCCGTTGAAGCCGTTGGGTTTCATACTCCTGATTGCCGATTCCTTCGTATTGCGCGGCGGCCAGTTCCATCGCCAGACGCTTTGCGGTGTCCTCATTGACTGGCCGCTGCTCCAGCTCATGGTCCAGAGCCGATTGCAATTCAGCAATCCGACTGGAATTGGAGGGCGGCGATTGTGGAACCGCGATTTGTTGAGGATTCGCAGCCAATAGATTGAGTACACACAGTATCGTCTGTTCTACTGCTGCACTGCTCCCTCCGCCCAGGCGGCGCAGGACTTTTTGTGCCTCTGTCCGCTGTGGCGGCGTGACTTTGCTGGAGCGCTTCTCCAAAGCGCGGTCAAATTGTTCCGCCGCGATGATAGCGGGCCACCCGTCCTGACCAATGTACTTGCCATTCTCCAGGATACGGGCCACCATATTCTTGTTCCAGAGCTTGTCATGGTCATAGGGAACCTCCTGCTCCCGCAAATGGTCCACCAGCTCTTTATAGGAGGACCCCAAGATATACTGCTGGAAGATGTACTGCACCACATCTACCTCCGCTGAATGCACCACCACTCTGCCAAGCTCCATCCGGTATCCGAAGGGCAGCTTTCGATTACCTGCCATTACCGCACCGTCCTTTCGATAGGTTCAGTCAGCTCCAGTCCGTTTTTCAGCCGGAACCGCAGACGCTCATTGCTTTCCACGATGATCCTGTCAATGAGTTCTCCGAACAGCTCCCCGTCAAACTCCTCAAGGAACTCCGGCCCGACTTCGATGGTGTCGATCAGCTCCTGTGTCTGGGCGATGACATCATCATGGGTGGCGTTCAGGAGGCGTTCCTTTTCCAGCTTGACGGCGCGGAGCTGTTCGGCCAGCTCATTGCTTCGAGATATAAAAATGTCAGGATCAACGCCGCCCTGCTGCTTGAGCACGGCCAGGAGTTGATTCTGACTGGTGATGTTGGATATTTTCTTGTTCAGTTCAATGACATCCTCGCTCCAAAGCATCCGCTGGTTGCGGATCGTCCGAAGGGTGGCGAGTATCTGAGGGAGGATGTTTGCGCCCTGATGCTTGAGCTTGCGGTACAGACGAAGGAAAGCGGTGTGGAGTTCTGTCTCTTGAAGTGGGCCAAGAGGGCAGTTTTGGCTGTTTACGTCATGTGTCCGACAGATATGGTAATACTTTCCGTTTACTTTTTTCCTTCTGGTATGCGCCCCACAGCAACCACAATATATGATTCCAGGCGGCAGTGAGATGTAGATATCTCGTCCTTTGAAATAAATTTCCTTGCGCTGCGCAAGTAACTGTTGTACCCGATCAAACTCGTCTTGGGTAATAAGTGGCGGATGCGTGTCAGATGCAAAATATTGATTACGTTCGCCGTAATTTCTTCGCGTTTTTCTTGGGAATTCGTCTGTACGATAGGTTTTTTGCCAGATAGAATTTCCTGCATACTTTTCGTTTCGGAGTATTTGAACAACTGATTTATAGTTCCACTGATGGCCAGAAGAACTGGCCTTGGACTGCTTCAATTTTTCAGCAATTTCCCGTGCGCTGCAACCAGCCAGATAGTCTGTGAAAATTTGGCGAACTATCTGCGCTTCCGGCGAGTAAACAACGATTTGTCCGTTTATTTTTCGGTACCCATAGGGTTGCTTTGCTGGCACAAACGTACCGGTTTCCATTCGCATTTGCAAACCTCGCCGCACATGACTGGAGATCGCTTCACTCTCCGCCTGCGCCATGGAAGCAAAGATTGCCGTCATCATCTCTCCCGACAGTTTTGCGGTATCAATGTGCTGCTCCTCAAACTCGACCCCGATCCCCAAGGCTTTCAGCTCGCGGATGGCGTCCAGACACTCGGTGGTGTTCCGGGCGAAGCGGGAGATGGACTTGCAGAGGATCTTGTCGATCAGCCCCCTGCGGCAGTCCGCAATAAGCCGTTGGAAGTCGCCGCGCTTCTTGGAAGATGTGCCGGTTATCCCTCGATCCGCATAGATGTCGACCATGCTCCAGTTTTCTTTGCCGGAGATCAATGTGGTGTAATATCGGTTCTGAGCGGCGAAAGAGTTGAGCTGATCGGCGCTGTCAGAACTGACACGGACGTAGGCCGCTACGCGCAGCTTGAGGTCTTGCGGCTGTTCGGATGCTTCGATAACGATCACACGCTGTGGTTCTGATATTGCCAGATTTCCGCGCGTTTCTTTCTTGTTTGCCATCCGTTTCGCTCCCCTTTCCAAGCAACACAATACCACAAGTTTTATGGAATAGCTACTGCTTTATTTCAGAAAGAATGACAATGTTTGCCCCCGTTTTTACAGCAATATACCCAGCGATTTTCTTGCTTTCAGCCTTCGTAATTGCACCTTTTTCAACAAGGTAGCGGAGCATATTCAAAATGCCGAGGTAGTTGATATTTGCGTTCACGTTCACACTCCTCCCGTTTTACCAACGCTCAATGTCACAAAAACAGGGACCGGCGCAAAGTTCTTGCTCCAGGCATTCGAGAGTCTGCACTCCGGCTAGTTAGTGCAGCCATACTTCTGCCCATACTACGCCGATCCCTGCGGCTTCTGACATTGAGACTCTGCATCAGTCTCGCTTGACACACCTGCATTTGA
>OFFZ01000846.1_pt1 | contig 17786 bp, 16 predicted proteins | sample 1521631 | NCBI WGS metagenome assembly OFFZ01 (sample SAMEA3504102, study PRJEB24116) | mouse gut metagenome | biome: mouse gut; feature: mouse-associated habitat; material: faeces | place: Denmark | collected 2011 | reverse complement strand
AGCAGGCTGCATTTATCGAAAGAAGCCGCCTGGCATGAAAAGGATCTGGATTTCGTGCTTGGCTTCACGGAAAATCGTACCAGGGCGGATCGGATTGGAAACCATATTGAATTGGGGCCAGATATTTTCAGTGATTTTGCCGAAGAAAATAAAAGAAAATTGGAACTATATTCCGAAGCAGCAAGAGAGCGGATGATATCTGGTATGGCAAGAAAATGCTCCGAAAGCAGATCTTGGAAAATAAGATAGAAGAACAGCGGGAGACTGGCCCGAGCACAAGCCGAAGCTGCAGAAGCAAAAGGTTCAATATGGTTGCAAACGATTGCACAGAGGATTATCAAAGTATATTAGGTGGGAAAGCAAGCTGAAAAAAAGACATTTATATCTAGGGGAAAATAGAGGCGATAACTTAGGCATCCAAAGGTGTCTCCTTCCCCGGCAGATACGGACACGGAAAGCCGACAAAGCCCGTAAACACGGCGTTTTTGGCACTGCATAACTTACAAAGTTACATTATTTCCGTGTGCTTTTAGGGGCATTTTTACATTAGTGGGATATAAACATTTGTTCTGAGGTTGTTTTGCATGATAGTATAAACACGTAGGCAAAAGTCGGTTATTATCACGGAAACTCGGACACTATCAGGCAAAACTCCATACTATCACGCAAAAGTCGATACTCGCAGGCAAAACCCTTATACGAACACGGAAACTGTCTGTATTATCACGGAAACAGGCTGGGAGTTTTCGTGATAATATAAGGGTTTCCGTGATAGTATGCAGAGTTTCCGTGTTTGTATATGAGAAAAACGGTAAAAATTAAATGGATAAATGATAAACGAGAAAAAGGGGATGTGCAATGGCTCTTTTCCTATACTTTTTTACAGACATATACATTAATCTATTTCAAAACTATTTTTCAAATCAGCAATCCATTTTTCAATCGCTTCCACCAAAACAAACTGCTGGCGTAAGACAGCCATTCCTGTTTCGGGAATATCCGGATTATTTTCTTTTTCATGGAGATTTTCTTCCAAATAAGCCTTCAAGTTTATTACATTCTTTTCAATGTCTGCCACACATTCTTTTCGTGTTTCAAAAGGCAGACTGTCTAAATTTACAATCACGGCATTAAAGTCCAAAAAGATATGGATGGGATTGGATGCAATCTCTAACATAAGCCTTTCAAATTCTTTCTCACCCGCATCTGTAAGGGAGTAAATGACTTTTTCGGGCATTTTTCCCTCTTTAACGGTACTGCCTTTGATAAAGCCCCTTTCCTCTAACTGTATCGCCTTTTTGTAGATGGAAGGGGTGCTGATCTTTACCCATTTAGAGATATTGCGGTATTCTACCAATTTTTGAATATCGTAGGCACCCATAGGTTCTTTTTTTAACATTCCTAATACAATCAAATCAATCGCAGCCATAGCATCCTGCCTTTCTTTATATAGATGAGAAACGGTTAATAACCTTTGTGCTGTAATTTATACTATTTTAATTTATAGCTTTTGTCAAGAAGGAGGAAGATTCTCTTGACAACCACTATAATTTATAGTAGGATTTCATTTGCAGCTAGATACTATAAAATATAGTAGTATAAATTACATTTCGAGAGAGGAGTAATGAAAATGAACGGAAAGAATAGTAAAATGGAATTATTAGGGAGTGCGCCAATCCCCCAGGCACTCATGGCTCTTGGTATTCCGATTATGATAGGCATGCTGATCAATGCCCTTTATAATCTGGTGGATGCCTATTTTGTGGGAGGCCTGGGCGAAAGCCCTATGGGGGCGATTTCCATCGTGTTCCCGTTAGGACAGGTAGTTGTGGGGTTAGGGCTGATGTTTGGCAACGGTGCGGCATCTTATCTTTCAAGATTATTAGGGCAGGGCGACAGGGATACTGCAAACAGGGCGGCGAGCACAGCATTGTATAGCAGTGTGTTGATTGGCGGGGTTCTGATCGTCTTTGCTGCAGTCTTTCTCAGACCGGTCTTAGCGCTGCTTGGAGCCACGAACACCATTATGCCATATGCTCTCACTTATGGCAGGATTTATGTCATTTCCTGTATTTTTAATGTGTGCAATGTGACAATGAATAATATCGTGGCAAGTGAAGGTGCGGCTAAGACAACCATGACAGCCCTGCTTTTGGGGGCAGTATTGAACATTGGTTTAGACCCGGTATTTATCTATGTGTTGGATATGGGCGTTGCGGGTGCGGCAATTGCTACCGCTATTTCCCAAGCAGTCTCTACGCTTGTTTATCTCATTTATGTACTGCGGAAGAAAAGCGCATTTACTTTCCGCTTACAGGAATTTAAACCAACCAGGCAGATCTATACAGAAATCTTGAAGATTGGTATTCCGACTTTGACATTCCAGCTTCTTACCAGTCTTTCCATTGCGCTGGTCAACCGGGCGGCAAACGGATATGGTGATGCGGTGATTGCAGGGATGGGAGCGGTTACAAGGGTTACTTCTATGGGCACTTTAGTTGTATTTGGTTTTTTGAAGGGGTTCCAGCCTATCGCGGGATTCAGCTATGGAGCCAAGAAATTTGAACGCCTGCGAGAAGCAGTCAAAACGTCCATTTTGTGGTCATCCATTTTCTGTATCCTTGTTGGACTTTTGATGGTTCTGTTTTCCACACAGATCATATCGCAGTTCGCAAATGGAAATAGTGATATGATTGCTGTAGGCCGGAAATCCCTTTTTACAAACGGGCTGTCCTTCTTCCTGTTTGGATTTTACACGGTATATTCCTCGCTGTTCCTTGCGCTTGGAAAAGGGACAAAAGGCTTTGTACTTGGAGCCTGCCGGCAGGGAATCTGCTTTGTGCCTGTCATTTTACTGCTTCCCAAAATCTGTGGTATCAATGGAATCCTTTATGCGCAGCCGATTGCGGATGTGTTTTCGGCTGTGATTACTATTTTTATGGCATGGCAGCTTCATAGAGAACTAAGGGTAACAGAAGAACAAATCTGTCATGATAAGTAAGAATAGTATTTCTGATGCATGGATAAGCTGAATAGTTACTATTTCTGCGTATCGGCTGTGTGCCGCCTTACAGGGCATCCTTAATAGTGGGTGAAAGTAACAGCGTTATCGAACGAAAGGAAAAAACTTTAGCCCTATTATTGAATTCCCGAAAAATAGTCGATTCATGCCAGCGGGTGAAAAACAGAGAATTTTTATGGTATAATTCAGTGGATGCTTTTGCTTTAGCAGGAACGGTATTCTGCCGAAGTAATAGGAAAGGACGGAATCCGAAAATGGTTTGTGAGGCATATCAGAAAAGCACAGAAAATCTGAAATCCTATATGCAGCGCCAGTGGAGCCTTGTGGGTGGGATGGCTGGCACGTTCAGGGAGATGGCATAAGGAGTAATGGTTTATACTCTTTTGGTAAACTACACACAAACTACAAATAAGTATGGTATGATATCTAAGGAGTGCGGAGGCGTTATCATGCAGAATATTTTAATTGTTGAAGATGATATGGATATTCAGGAGCTTTTGCAGGAATTTTTGCAGGAAGCAGGATATAAGGCTGATATTGCGGGTGATGGCGTAGAAGCTGTGGACAGGTTCGCCAATAATTCCTATGACTTGATCCTTTTGGATATCATGCTCCCTAAAATAGACGGGTTCACCGTTTGTGAACTGATACGGAAACAATCGCAGGTTCCCATCATCATGTTGACAGCCCTGGGCAGCGAAGGTGACCAGATCAAAGGGCTGGACCTGCAGGCGGATGATTATGTCACGAAACCATTTTCCATGCCTGTGCTGCTGCGGAAAATAGCGGCTGTCCTCCGGCGGGCTGGCTCCAAAGAGAATGGAGGAGGCGCATTGATTCATTATAAGGGACTGACTCTGGATATGGACGGTTACAGGGTTTATGCCGGAGATGTGGAGTTTGAATTGACACAGAGGGAATTTGAAGTGCTGAGGGAACTGCTGACAAATCAGGGGAAAGCGCTTTCAAGGCAGCACTTCTTAAACAAACTTTGGAAATATGATTTTTATGGTGATGAGAGGGTGGTTGATACACATATCAAGAATCTCCGTAAAAAGCTGGACATTGACTATATCGAAACAATCCGGGGAATTGGGTACAAAATTGAAAAAGAAGATAAGAAATAGCCTGTTTGTTAAAATATTTGCTGTGACCTGCCTGCTGATGGTGGTGTGCTGTGCCGCTACTTATGGCTTCATTGCATGGCTGGTTCCACAGACATACAGCACAGATCTGGATGCCGCATTAGATAAGGAGGCCAATGTCCTTATTTCTGAACTGGAATGCACTGCGGGGGCAGAGAGCGGAGTCCTGTTTGATGAATTCCTGCTGAACAATACTGTGTTGCTTCAGCTATATGACGAAAAAGGCAGGGAAATTGCATTGCCTTCACAATATAACAATGATTTCCCGGATGCGGTTCATGATGGTATTGTTTTTGAGGGTGAGCCATCCCTGTATGGTGCAACACACAGTTATCTGTTCCGTTTTAAGGATTCGGAAACAGTCTATACGTTATCTGTCGCCGGAAATGCAGAGCCGGTAAGCCAATTGACGGATACTATTGGGAGCATAGTCCCGTCTCTGATGGTCATGGCGGTTTTCCTCTCGGTCATTGGTGCAGTGCTTTATTCCCGGTATGTCACAAAGCCTGTCATAGAGATCAGCAGGGTGTCTGAAAAAATGTCCGGCCTTGATTTTACATGGGATTGTACGGAAGAACGTTCTGATGAGTTAGGCATACTGGCGCACAGCTTAAATGAACTGTCACGGAAATTGTCCTCGTCGCTGAATGACCTGCAGGAGGCAAACAGCCGGCTGGAGGCGGATATTGAGCGGGAGCGCATGCTGGAACAGGCACAGCTTGATTTCTTTTCGGCAGTATCTCATGAACTGAAAACACCGATCACGGTCATTAAGGGGCAGCTTGAAGGGATGCTGCTGAATGTTGGAAAATATAAAGAGCGTGACAAATATCTTGCCCGTTCTCTTGAAGTGGTAAAAGCAATGGAAGGGATGGTGCAGGAGATTCTGACCGTTTCCCGAATAAAATCATCAGAAAACACTCTGCAGGAGGAAACATTTGATTTTTCAGATCTGGTAAAAAGTGCGCATGGCCTGTTTGAAGATATGGTTGTAGGCAAGGGGTTGGAATGGCATGAGGAGTTACAGAAAGGGCTGATGCTCCGGGGCGACAAAGCGCTCCTGGGGAAAGTGGTAAATAATCTTTTTTCCAATGCAATCCACTATTCGCCGGCGGGCAGCGATATTTTTATTACGGCACATTCACAGAACGGAAGAATACAGTTTTCCATAGAAAACACCGGGGTACATCTGCCAGAGGGTGACATACCAAAACTCTTTGATGCTTTCTACCGTGTGGAGCGGTCACGCAGCCGGCAGACGGGCGGCAGCGGACTGGGGCTTTACATTGTAAAGATGATTCTGGAACAGCATGGAGCGGATTACCAGATAAGGAATACAGAACAGGGCGTATGTTTTCGTATTGATTTTTGATAAAAGCATCAGAGACGGGGCTGCGGCATATCAATTTTGCCTGCCGCCTTCTTTTCAACATAAGGATGGCTGGCGAAGCCCGACATCCGTTGTTTGGAAACTTCACACAAAACACATATAGTCCACAAGGAAACTCCAAATACTTTTGATAAGATAGAACTATCAAAAAGAGAAAGGAGAACTTCAGATGAAATTAAAAATGACAAAAAGAATCCTGTCCGCATCTGTCCTGATCAGTATTTGTATGCTTACGGGCTGTGCGGGAAATGCAGCCGCAGGTGTCCAGAATGGAACTTTGCTGTCTGCAATGCCCGCTTATGACACTGGAACCGTAAAGGAACCGTCCGCTGCGGAAATTCCCGGCAGTGTGGACTGGTCCGTATATGAGGCATATGGGCTGGCTTATGATGAAAAGACAGGCTGCTATTTCTACAATGGGAGCATCGTGCGTTTCTTCAATGATCCGGCAGCAGGGGCCAGTTTTACGAATTTCTTTACAGGGACGGTGGATATTGAAGCAAAGCGTGACGCAGACAATAATCTTATCGGTATCGAAGAATGCTCTCAGGAAGTATATGACCGTCATACGAGGAAGCAGGAGCATTTTCAGGGTATGTCTGTAGGTACAGAACCGAATGTGGCGATGGAGGCAGGAACCGGGAAGGGCAATGGGGAGCTGCTGAAGGATTATGAGAACTATGGGGTATCCTATCATAGTCAGGATGGCCGCTGGTATTATGGCGGTGATGAAATCAGGATACTGGTTGACAGTGAAAAGGCTTTTGTTTATTACACGGATGAAAAGGGAATATGCCTTGCTGTCAGCAGAGACGGAAACCATAATATTGCAGAGATAAAAACCGTTTCGGAAAGTGAAGCTGGATTACTGCTGCAGGCAAATAAGCCTAATGTCTCCGGCGATTATGCCACGGAGGAAAACTAATCATTTCAGATACTTAAATTTCGGTAATGAGAAATTTGCTTTGATGTAAGCAAACTAAAGAAATACACAAAAGCTAACCGCCGCTATGGCAAACAGCCATATGCGGCGGTTTGCCTGTTGGAAAACGGGGCAATCAGTAGAGGTAATATGCTTACACGGCGGTTTGCGTTTCCCCCATATCGGCTATGTGGCGTCTTGTGTGTTAAATATTGATGGCGCCTGTTCCACAGCACATAACGATTGAAATGGGGTGTGCAATCTACCCCGTTATTTAGGAATAATGAGGATAGCTTTGGCTGGCGGATGAAAAGATAAAAGCAAAAGATGAAAAGGAGTGTTCAAAAGCATATTTTTCACAACAAAACGAGGCCTGTTTACAACCTGCCGTATCAGGACAAAACAATTTTTATGATATACTATTAAGAAGTGTTGTTTTTTGTCATATGGCATGGATTACAAAAAATCTACATAAAGGAGATTGTAGCTATGGAGGACTTTATTGGCAGGACAGATGCCGCCACACGAACCGCAAAAGACGTCGTCTGTGTGGCAATCTGTGATGACGAGGCATTTATGCTTGACCTGCTGGAAGAAAAAGTAAAGAAAATGCTCCCTTCTGCGGCAGCGGAACGGTTTTCTTCCGGCAGGGAGCTGTTGGAAGGCAATACGAAAGCGGACATTTTATTTCTGGACATACAGATGCTGGAGGTGGATGGCATGGAAACGGCAAGGCTTTTCCGCAGGCAGCACAGGGACACGCTCATCATATTTGTTACGGCAGCGCCGGAGTATGTTTTTCAGGCGTTTGATGTAGGCGCGTTCCATTATTTAGTCAAGCCTTTGGAAGATGATAAATTCTTTGAGGTTTTTGGAAACGCAGTACAGGAGATTAAGCGCAGAAAGGCGGGAGGCGGGGAATCTGATGGAGAATACATGATGATACGGGCAGGGGGAGTCCATACAAAAATACTGTTTAAGAATATTATCTATGCGGAAGTGTTCAATCGTAAAGTCATAATTCATACCATAAACGGCGATACGGAATATTATGGGAAACTGTCTGATCTGGAGAAAAAGGCGGGTGAGGACTTTTTCAGGCCGCACAGGTCATACCTGATTCATTTTAAGTATGTGCTGAGGTATGATGCCATGTCTGTTGTTATGGAAAACGGGACAGCGTTGATTGCAAAGCAGAATTATCCGAAATTTGTGAAACAGTATCTGAAATATAACCAGAGGAAAGGAAGGGAGATTAGGTGAGCCCGGTAGAATTATGTTGGAATATTACGTCTTATGTATCAATTATTGTGCAGCTTATCGCTGCGGGCATATGCCTTGGAATATTTGTATTGCCCTATATGCCGGGCAGAAGCAAAGCGGTTAAGGCAGGCGCAGCGTATGGCGTGGTTATGACGGTTCTATACATCATGCCGCCCCGGATAGACAATATCCTTGCATATTTTATTGGCACGTTATCGGCATTTGCCGTGATGTGCGCAGAGGACAGGCGCAATATCAACCAAAAGATATTTTTGTCCGTCACGTTCTTTTCACTGCGCTGGCTGTCTGCTTCTATGACGGGGATTATGGACCGTTTTTTTGATATTGTCCTTTTCAATCCGGGGCTGACGGCGAGGGCATGGCTACACTACGGGCTGTATGTGGCAGTAAGAATCCTGAGTATCCTGTTCAGTTTTTTGCTCCTGTTATTGTCTGTCAAGGCAGTCAATAGGGCATATGAAAGCAGGGACAGATATATGGAAAAAAGGGAGCTTGTGATGCTGTCAGTGCCGTCCCTGTCAGGGATAGCCGGTTATGCAGTATTCCATTTTTACCAGATTAAATCCGAAACAACGGGATTTTATGATGCGCTTTGTTTTTTATACTATCTGGTATCCGTCATGGCAGTCCTTGTGATAACCATTATTTTCCAGAACTGGAAGACATCACAGGAGGAGCAATCCGGTCATGAGCTTTTGGAAAGCCAGATTAATACGATAAAAACACATATCAGGGAGATTGAAAAACTGTATGGGGACATCCGCTCCCTGCGCCACGACATGGGAAACCATATCCAGATGATAGAACGTTTGATGGAAACAGGCAACAGCGCCGAGGCTTCGGCATATCTTGGGAGGCTGAAAAAAGAATGGAAGGAGCTTACGCCTGAGATCCGGACAGGGAATCCGGTTACGGATATGATTCTTTTGGAAAAGAAAAAAGAAGCCGGAATGCGTGGAATCCGGTTCGAGTGCGACTTCCGTTATCCTGAAAATATAAAACTGGATGCCTTTGATGTAAGCGTGATTTTATATAATGCGCTGAATAACTGCATGGAATCGGTAAATGGGGAAAAGCCGTATATCAGGATTCAGGCATTCCGCAAAAACAGTATCTTTATGCTGATTATCAGCAACAGCTTTGAGGGCAGACTTTTCACCAATCCAGCAGATGGACTTCCGTACACGACAAAAAAAGGCAGTGGGCATGGGATTGGCTTGAAGAATATGCTCAGGGTGGCTAAGAAGTATATGGGGGATCTGTCATTTGAACAAAATGGGAATGAGGTTATGGTAGGAATTATGCTTCAGGTTGCGTAAGGGGTTCACAACAGAATGAGGGCGGTTCACAGCATGGCACTTTGTTTATACAAATGATATCCCGATAAAATTGATAGAGATTAGGATTTTCTCATATGTGAAACGGATTTCAAAATTTTTTCAAGGAGGACACTACTATGAAAATTAATGGTATCAATGGAGCAAACACACAAATGGGACAGATGGGGATGAATCAGGCAACGGATTCTTACAGTCGGAACATCCAGAACCAGATTGCCAACGCACAGAAGCAGCTGCAGGAACTTTCTTCCAATGGGGATATGACATTAGAAGAAAAGATGAAAAAAAGGCAGGAGATACAGCAGCAGATCAGCGACCTGAATATGCAGTTAAGGCAGCACCAAATGGAACAGCGTAAAGAGAAACAACAGGCAAAGGGAACATCTATGGATGATATGCTGGGCGGAACAAAGGGCGGCAAGTCAGGCAGTAAAAGCGCCGGACTTTCCCAGGCAAGCATGACGGCAATGATTTCTGCGGACACATCCATCAAGCAGGCAAAGGTGCAGGGCAGCGTGGCAACCAGCATGGAGGGCAGGGCAGGCGTATTGGAGTCCGAAATCAAAAATAATCATGGCTCTGATGTGACAAAGAAGCAAGAGGAGCTTGCGGATGTGACGCAGAAAGCACAGGCGGCTACCGCATCGCAGATGAATACGCTCGCAGAGGCAAATAAGGCGATGGAAGAAGCTGCTGCGGCAGAACAGGACGACAACAGGGCAGCCGGGGCAAAAGAAGAAAACACAGCCGAAAAGACAGCGGAAAGCGGCGCAGACGGAGAAAAAGCGCAGGGCGGTGTATCTGGCATCGGGTCACAGACAGGAAATGTGCAGCCTGTTGAAACAGCCGTTCCGGAAGTTACAACAGCACAGGCAGCAGTTTATGCCCATGTGGATGTGCGCTTGTAGGAGGTGGTTCTATATGTCAGAAATTAACAGTTACAGCGGCTACGCAAGCAGATACAACACCAATATGGATTATTCCACATTGTTTGGCGGCGGCGCTCCCTATATAGACAGCGGCATGGGCGGGATTAACGTATCTGATTATGCCATGATTAAAAACGGCAGTTATGGAAAGCTGATGAAAGCGTACTATGCGAAGCAGGATGCGGATAAGCTGTCACAGACAGGGGATTCCTCCAAGACGCTGACGTTAATGCGTTCCAGCGCGGATTCTCTGAAAAAGTCCGCAGAGGCGTTAGGCAATGCTTCACTTTATGAAAAAAAGAAATTCAAGAAAAAAGATGAGAAAACTGGGGAAGAAACCGAAGTAGAGGATTATGACTGGGATGCCATTACAAAAGCGGTCAAATCATTTGTTGATGATTATAATGCCGTGGTGGAGCAGGCGGGAAATTCAGAAACGAAGAATGTGCTGCGCAATGCGGCGTGGATGACCGGCATAACGGAGAAGGCAGGCAATCTGCTCTCAAAAGCAGGCATTACCATTGGCAAAGGCAATAAGCTGGAGTTTGACGAGGATGCCCTGAAGGAAAAGACAGCTTTAGGGAAAAGCGGAATTGAGCTTGACAACATCTCTACTTTAAAATCCCTGTTTACCGGATATGGTTCCTTTGGCAGCCAGATTTCGCAGAAGGCATCCGCTATTTCCAATGCGGCGGCGAGGACAAAAGGCGTTGATAAGACCTATAACAAGAACGGCGCTTATTCCGACACAATCTCTAAGCTGTTCCAAAGTACGATTGATGAAAGAGTGGGCAGTAAAGACAAGGACAAGGATAAGGTAACGGATAAATCCTATTGGGAACAGAAATTGAAAGAAGAAAAAGACAAGGACAAAAACAAGAATGATTGACTCTTATAGAGTGCGATGGGAACTGAAAAAGCATATTTTTCAGTTCCCCTATGTTTATTAGTACGCCATGTAATAAATAACTGCTTATATTGCACCAGATAAATTTTTAACAGTATATGATAAAAAAACGGAGGAGTACCGGAGTGCATTGAAAATCTCAGCGGTGCAAAGCATTTATTAGTTCGGGCGGTAAAGTATAAGAGGAAAAATGTCTTAATAGGGCAGATTGATATGCCGGAAGAAAAATGAAATCAGGAGGATAAGTTATGGCAATGGAAATTACAAACAACTATAGCACTTATGAGAATATCTATGCAACACAGAAACAGCAGACAGAAAAGAAACAGGCTGCATCAGGAAAGGAAACATCAGAAACGGTGGACGCACAGAAAAATTCCAAAGTAGGAAATGACAAGACGAAAAGTACGGCAGATTATGCGAAAAAATTGGATAAACTTGTGCCAAGTGTAGAATTTCGTGTAGGGAATGCCTGTGTATCTGCCCAAAGCGGTAAGTCACTGACCGTTAATCCCAAACTTTTGGAAAAAATGCAGAATGATCCGAAAAAAGAGAAGGATATGAAAGACTTGATAAAAGGCGTTGAATCAGCAACAAAGCTGATGGATGGAATCTATAAAGCCAGTGGTTGGTCTGTTGTATACCGTCATAGTTATATAGACGAAAATGGAAAATATAGTGCTATTGCTTGTGTCAGAAATGATTTTATGCTGAATATGAGTGACAAACTTCGGGAGGAAAGACGGGAAAATTCTGAAAAGCTGATTGAAAAGACAAAAGAAAAGGCGGCAGAAAAGGAAAAAGAATTAGAGAAAACGTTAGAAGAAAATAAAACGGAAATAGCGGAAAAGAATACAGACGGAGAGCAGGAAAAATCAGGCATTGTCACTGTCAAGGGAAATACGTTGTTGGAAAAAGTGGAACAGATACTTTTAGAGAAATTGGAAAATTCCGAAAACGGAGAAATTTACCTTGATGATGACGATATGCAGAAAGTGCTTGAAGCAGCAAGGGAACAGGAAGAAAAAGAGGCTGTCAAAAAGCAGGGCAATCATGCAAATCCGGTTGGAGCAAATCTTGATTTGCAGATATAAGCGAAAGATGGCTGTAATTCAGCCACATAAATATAAAATAATCATGATTAGTGGTGGGTTGATAAGGATTGACTAACAGTGCATTGGTAATAAGGGCATCCATACATTAGCATATATAGGGAGGAATGAATATGCCGAATATTACAAATTATAGTCCTCTTATTCAAAGTATGTTCGGAAGAAAAGGAGCTTCATGGAGAGCGGGGGCAACTTTGCCGGGCGTGTTTCAGTTTTCACAGTTAAACAGCAGTTCCATACAGTCACAGTTGAAAGCGGCTGGGATTGATACGAGCAGTAAGCGGTATAAAGCGAGAGTGTAATATAAAGTGTGTAAGTTGCCGGTAACAAAAACTTACGCACTTTATTTTTATGATAAAGTGCGGTACATTAAAAGAAAGGAATCGAAAGGATTATGAGTAACGCACTTATGGCACCACGTAAAAACAAAAGAAGCGAAGCCAGCAAAGCTATCGCACAGGCAATTATCGACCAGTACCAACCCACCTCCGCCGAGGATATGCAGGACGCATTAAGGGATATCTTCGGTCCCATGTTTGAAGCAATGCTCCAAGGGGAAATGAATAGCCACCTTGGCTATGAGACAAATGATCACGGCTATAAAGAAACCAATAACCGCAGGAATGGATATACCCATAAAAGTTTAAAGACCACAATGGGCGAAGTTGAGATTGACACGCCCCGTGACCGGGATGGATCCTTCGACCCGCAGCTTATACCCAAACGTTCAAAGGATGTCAGTGGAATTGAAGACAAAGTATTGTCTATGTACGCGAAGGGAATGAGCCAGCGTGATATAGCAGATACGATCGAAGATATCTATGGATTTGAAATATCCCACGAAACGGTCTCCAATATCACGGACCAGGTAATAGAAACGGCCAACGAATGGCAGAACCGTCCCCTTAAGAAGTTTTATCCATTCCTCTTTGTGGACTGCCTGTATGTAAACATACGAAAAGACCTGGAAACAAAAAGCAGTGCCGTATACGTGGTTTTAGGGTATGATGTAAACGGGATCAAAGATATCCTTGGCATCTGGATCGGGGAGGCAGAGGGAAAGCATTACTGGATGCAGATATTTGACGAGATCAAAAACCGTGGTGTGGAAGACATCCTTTTTATCAGCATGGATGGGGTGTCCGGACTGGAGGAAGGGGCAAAATCCATTTTTAAGGATGTGACTGTCCAGAGGTGCATCGTACACCTGATCCGTAATTCTGTCAGATACATACCTTCTAAAGACTACAAGGCATTTACCGCCCAGCTCAAGAAGGTGTACGGAGCGGCCAGCCTGAAGGCGGCAGAGGCGGAGTTTGAGCGGTTCAGACAGGCATGGAGCCGGTATCCGGGTGCAGTAGATGTATGGATCCGCAACTGGACGCATGTGGAACAGCTGTATAATTACGGGAGTGCCGTACGAAAAGTAATGTATACCACAAATGCCATAGAATCCGTCAATTCCAGTTTCAGGAAGGTGACAAAGAAAGGCTCTTTTCCCAGCGAAGACGCTGTCCTGAAAGCCTTATATCTGAGGATCACAGAACTGTATAAGAAATGGAAGGGCCGCCCGGTATCAAACTGGGCACTGGTCAGGAACCAGCTTTCGATGGATGATAAAATGCAGAAACGCATACTGAAATATGAAAATTTCTAAAAAGGGGAGGCACTTGTATATGAGCAGATACTACGATTATTTTCAGGAGCAGGAGCATACTACAGGAGAGGTGACTATTGATGAATTCATTGCAGAAGCCATGCGGACAGACCTTAAATTTAAGACACTGGCGGAAGAACTGCATTATCAACGCACTTCACGGATAACACTTATGAATGAGCTCCTTACCTGCTATCAATACCTGAAAGAGCGGAATATGCTACTTTTATACGAGGCTTACCGTAATGGTGAGGAACTGCCATTTGACTGAGTACCATACAATAAATACGGCGGTCAATTAAGACCGCCGAAAAAAATCAAATTAATTTACACACTTTACTTGACAAACCCGATAAAATAATTATCTACCTCCTACCCGATATAATCGAGTATCTTTGTTTCAGCACATAGTGCAAGGGTTCTATCGGCGGATATCCACGTACCCCATTTGCAGGGACTCTTCGGTAAATTCAGTTCCGCCGGAAGTATCCAGGCTGATATATAATGTATCCAGTTCTTCTTCTGTCACAATCCATGCCATATGCACGACTGCCGTTTCTCCCGGAGAAATACTTGTGATGTAATTATTATTTCGTTCTCCGCCATGCACGTCATAGTAAATCATATCGGTAAAACGCGATAACCCTTGGTTGACTGCCCGGTCCCAGGAATCCCCTTCTGCAGGCGACTCGTCCATTACGATCTGCATCTGTCCGTTATTTTCACGGATACGTACCAAACTTCCGAAAAACAGGATATCGTTTTTCTCTTCTGTTCCGGTGTTGGTATACTCCACGGTAGCGTATACCAGTTTCTGCGGTACGCTTCGGGAGCTTACTTCATGGCTTAAAGCATCCGCATCGCCGTCTTTGATATACTGAATCGTTGCCGGATACAGTGTTCCGTTCTCGTCGGCTTCCTGTTTCAGCGCTTCATCCTGCTCTACCAGAGCTTCGTCTAACAGATGCAGATTATCCGTTACTTCTACGTCTAAGACTTTGGCTGTCAGGCCCGATTCGTCTACCGGAAAACAATCTCCGACCTTGCGGGTGTTTTTCATTTCCTCTTTTGCAACAGAGGTGATCGTCTCAACGCCTTCTCCCTCTGCGCCTTCCTTAACATTTTCCGAATAACTGCTCCAGTTCTCGGCGGTAATCCATTGTTCTTTTTCCGAATCTTTTGCGGGAAGCAGCTTGACATGTTCTGCAATCTTTATTGCTTCTTCTTTGCTTACATCCGATGCCGCATACATTTCCATGACATAATGTACGTCTGTAAAGGCTACATAGAGCCGCTGGTTAAATACAATTTCGTCCGGATTCAGCTGCGGATATTCCAGGTAAAATCCCTGATAGCCACTGGATGTAAACTCCTCGCTGGCAAGCACGTCTTTGTGCTCTACCTGAAACTTGTCATCCCCGGTATCCATACGGAAAAACCTCATGCTTACGCCGCCCTGGCTGCGTGTTTCTTCAAAACTGTATTTTCCCTGCTCTGTCTGCACCATGCCTTTGGGCAGATAACCCATTTCCAGTTTCACATTTGGAATTGACAAAGATGTCTCGCTGGATTTTGCAGTTTCTGTATCGTTTCCGGTAATATCCAGGCGGATGCCGTGTTCCCCGGTTTTGTTCTGCTGCATTCGGTAAATCCCTACGCCGGCAAATACTGTGGTTCCGCAAAAGATGATTGCCGCTAATGACGCTGCGATCGTTTTTCCTATCGTGTATTTGCCCTTAAACTTCCTGTGTTCCGTTTTTATCTGTTTTTCTACTTCCCGTTCGACCATAGTTCTCATCTCCTTTGGCATGTTTGGAAAATCATAGTTTAACTGTTCAAATCCCATATTCGTTCCTCCATCCCATAATCGCCTGCTGCATCTTTACGTCGCTGCCTGTTGTAATTCACTGCGCATCTTGCTCCTTGCTCTGGCAAGACGGTTTTTCACAGCGCTTTCTGTAATGTCTAAAATCTTTGCCGTCTCCTTTACGCTGTATCCCTCCAGATAATAGAGGATGATACAGATCCTGATTTCCGTCGGAAGCTGCCGGATGGCTTCGTAAAGGTCGGAATAATCCGCCTCTTCCCCTGCAGTTTCCGGGTACTGGTACTCTTCCAATGATACGATGCGCTTTTTGCCGCGCATAAGAGAATAGCATTCATTAATCAGAATTTTTACAAGCCAGGTTTTTGCGTAGGAGTCCTGCCGCAGAGTATGCAGTTTTGTAAACGCTTTAACAATGGTTTCCTGTATCGCGTCCGCACAGTCCGCATCATCGCTCAGCAGCGTTTTCGCTACATGGTACAAGGTATCTTCAGACGCGATAATGAGTTGTCCTAATTGTTCTTTGTTCATAATATCCTTTCCGCCGGCCAGCTTTTTTTCATTTACAATAATTAGATGTTTGGGAAAGGGAAATGGTCTCTGAGAATATAAAAAAACGTTTCATTATTTACTTGATTTCGTACAGGCGAAGCAGATGCAGCGCCCTGGTCACATTGATATAAAGCGCCTGCCTGTGCAGCGGCGTTATATAATTCTGGAGGTCGGGAACGCAGACAACGTCAAATTCCAGACCTTTTGCCAGATAAAACGGCAGCACGGAAATCCCCTTTTCAAACTTCATGCTGTCTTTTGTCAAATGCCTCACGGATTGCCCGGGTTTGGTCTTTTTTAGTTCTGCGGCTGTTTCTTTGGCATGGCTGGCATTCAAACAGAGTACGGCAATCGTATCTGCGTCTGCATCCTGTATGAAATCCTGCGCAATCTGCGCATACATTTCGGATTTTGTTTTGGCATACATTATCTTTGGCGCTTCTCCGTGGCGCACAACCGTCTGTATGTTTTGTTCTCCGGTCAGGCGGCCGGCAAATTCCATAATTTCAGAAGTAGAACGATAGCTTTTATCCAGATGGATGCAATGAACGTCTTTTCCAAAGATTTTCGGCAAAAAAGAAAGGACGTCCCGCGTATATTCTGCAATCGTCTGTATCTGGTCACCCAAAATCGTCATTGGGCAGTCAAACATTTTTTCCAGCAGAACATACTGAAGATAGGAATAATCCTGCATTTCATCAATCACAAGATGTTTGACCTGCGCCTGTTTCGGAGGGATGAAAAGCGCATACTGCAGGTACAGCAGAGGATAGACGTCTTCATAACGCAGAATGCCGTCCGATGTATCAAGCGGCATGCGTCCCGATTCGGCTAAAAAACGGTTGTAAATATCCACCAGATTCTTCGTCTCATACATCTGATCCAGCCGCTGCAGGATTTCCTGTTTTTCTTCCGCGGGCAGATCTTTATTTCGGAGTGTTTCTTCCTCGTCAATCAGATATTCCCCGATTTTTTCCATTCGGCTAAGAAGCGGTACGTCGGAAAGCTTTTCATAAAACAGATCGGAAATTCTGGATTCTTTCAGTTCTATTTTGTGATATCGGAACGGTTTGATTTCGATCAGTTCCCATTCCAGGCTTAAAATAAATCCGTTCAGTTCTTCGATATACTCTTTTGTCTGTTTATATTGTGCTTCTTCGGTCGATGGTTTCCAGGCATTTGCAATAAAAAAATCCTCCGATTCCTGTTTATGGAGAGATTTTTCAATTTCGTCGTAACGGTCTTCCGCTTCCCCGTATTCTTGCAGCCTGCGGTAAGCGAAATCATCCAACGTCATTTCACAGATGTTTTCTTCTCCCAGTTCCGGCAGGATTCTGGAAATATAATCGGCAAAAATACTGTTCGGAGAAAGAATCAAAATCTGAGCTGCATGCAGATGTTTTCGGTTATGATACAAAAGATAGGCAATCCGATGCAGCGCCACGGAAGTTTTTCCGCTTCCGGCACAGCCCTGTACGGCTAAAATTTTATGACTTTGATCCCGGATAATCGTATTCTGTTCTTTTTGTATCGTGGTAACAATGCTTTTCAGACGTGCATCCGCATGTTCCGAAAGCGTCTGCTGCAAGATCTCGTCGTCAATATTGATATCATGTTCGATACAAAAAACCAGCGTTCCGTTTTTGATTTTATACTGTTTCTTTTTTATGATTTCTCCATGGAAAACGCCTGCCGGGGCTT
>OFFZ01000839.1_pt1 | contig 17865 bp, 19 predicted proteins | sample 1521631 | NCBI WGS metagenome assembly OFFZ01 (sample SAMEA3504102, study PRJEB24116) | mouse gut metagenome | biome: mouse gut; feature: mouse-associated habitat; material: faeces | place: Denmark | collected 2011 | reverse complement strand
GGACGCACACATGGTACAGGCAGCCCCGCCTGCCGTCATGTCCACAGAGAATGCCGCCTACAATATCGCCATCCCCGCTTACCGCCACTACGCTGGTAGTCGAGTTGCGCCTGAGAAAACGCCCCACTCCCTCACGGGAATCGTCGATGCTGCGCATACCGAAGCCGCGGATGGTTTTCCACAGGACATAAAGCCCCTCGTAATCTTCTATTGTCATGGTTCTGACCGAAAACGGTTTGTCATTCATTAATTCACCTTTTTTCCTCAGTTTATACTCACTGCTGAAATCCTTTGTGCACAAGACAACATTTTCCCATTGAAACAAGACATTGCTGTCAGATACAGTAAACATATCCAAATTTAAGGACGACGGGCGCATCTCGATGTCCGGCTCCAGGCATGGATTCCATCCGCAGGCTTTACCAGTATACACCGTTTGCCCCAAAAGGACAATATTTTTTTCTTCCTTTTTAGAAAACCCTTTTAGAAAACTTTCAGACAATACCGTACTCCCGGTACAGCCTGTTCCTCTCCCCCTCATCCGCCGCGGCAAGGCAGGCATCCTCCGTCCGGCCGTCTGCCAGGAGCTTCTGCATTAATGCACCCAATCGTGTCTCTCCCTGCTTTACTCCCTGTTTCATCCCCTTTTTCTCGGCATTCTTCTTAATATCATTCAACGCTTTACACACGTCTGCTTCCTCCTCTCCTGTCTCCTGGTTTAACGTATATTCCAGACAGCCCGTGATATCTTTTATACCCGTACAGACATCGATAACATCCACTGCGGCCCTTGGTATTCTGCTGAAATATTCCCGGTTTTCCCAAATATACCTCTCATACCGCTTCCTGGATCCGGTTCGATGCATAATACCCAGAACATATTTCAGATCCGAGTCCATCTTCTCCAAAGCCTCCTCCGGGATGCGGCGCATATGAATCAAATGTTATTGATACAACAGAGTGTTCGCTGCAGGAAACGGTTTCCATAATAAAGAAAAAAATTGCCGGTAAAACAGCCCTGCTTAACTGAGCGTTTTATGGAAAGAGGAGGAAAAATGGATTTTTCAAGGGAGGACTTGGCGGAGGCGAAAAGACAGATTGATTCTACTCTGCATAAATTAAGGGAAACAATAAAGACCTTTGAATCCAAAGAGAATGCGGAGCGGTATAAGTCACAGATCACACTGGCAAAAAGACGTGTAAAAGCCTTTGAGATAGCCAATGGGCTTATTGAGAACGAGCTGGAAAAGGAGATTTGTGATAATGGATGAAAAACGGCGGACGGGGAAGAAGGGAAAATCTGGAGATGAGGATATGACGACAGAAGAACAGGCAAAACGCATATTATATGATTGTGGATTATTGGAGGAATTGAGCAAATATGGAACGCCTCATATTATTGGGAGTTACCGCATGGACATGATGGCATGGAATGATTTGGATATTGATATCGAGAACGAAAATATGTCCTTAGACAAGCTATATCGGCTGTCACAATTTATCATGGATCAGTTTCACCCTACATGGTATGAGGCAAAAGAAGAAATCAATTCTGAAAATAAAACGGTCTGGTTTCAGGGATTCGAGGCATATATAGGCAGTGAACTTTGGAATGTTGATTTATGGTTTTTTGATAAAGCCACAATAAAGACGGCAGAAGAATATTGTGACAGGATTGTGCGGCGGGTGCAGGAGCTGCCTGAATCGAAAGAACAAATTGTCCGCTTAAAAAGGGAATTGATGGCACGTAAACTGTATTCCTTTGAACAATATACCAGTATTGATGTATATGATGCGGTGTTAAACAAACATTTAACGGATGTGGAGGAATTTCTTGCCAATTACAAGAGAGATTAAATGTGCCGGAAGATGCCCCTGAAAAAGCCGGGCATACGGCAATAGACTGAGGAACATGATGAAAATTTTATTGGTTGAGGATGATATGGAAATCAGCGCCATGTTAAAGCGCTTTTTGGAAACGGAAAATTACGAAGTCATTACCGCGGCGGACGGGGAAAGCGCCTGTGAGAAGTTCTATTCCCATGCGTTTGACCTGGTATTGCTGGATTTGATGCTGCCAAAAAGGAACGGCATGGAGGTTATGGGAAAGATCAGGGAATCCAGCACGGTTCCCATAATCATTATATCGGCAAAAGATACGGATTCCGACAAAACCCTGGGCCTGGGACTGGGGGCAGATGATTATATTACAAAACCGTTCTCCGTTACGGAAGTACTGGCGCGCATAAAGGCCAATATCAGAAGAACCACCCAGTATGCGGCAGGGACATCCGGGCAGCGGATTCTGACAAAAGGAAATCTGACAATGGATTTGAACGGTTACTGCGTGAAAAAAGATGGAAAAGAAATCGAACTTACGGCGAAGGAGTTTGAAATCCTGAAATTACTGCTGCTGAATCCCAAAAAAGTATATACAAAGGAACAAATATATTCTCTTGTATGGAACGACGCATACCTGGGGGATGAAAATGCCGTGAACGTCCATATCAGCAGGCTGAGGACGAAAATAGAGGACAATCCCCGTGATCCTGCATATATTATCACGGTCTGGGGGATTGGATATAAGGCAGGAGATTTTGAAAATGAGTGACCAGACAATTCTTTTTTTCCTTTTGGCGGTAATTGCCGCCTTGCTTCTTATCATTCTGTATCAACGGTTTGTATTCTCGAAGGGAATCCAGACAAAATTAAAGGAAATAAGCCGGAAGTTAGAAGAGATTCAAAAGTCGGGCAGTGATGAAAAAATAATGGTATTTACAGACAATCCTGTCCTGATGGAATTGGGGAGCCAGATCAACCGGCTGCTGCTTGACCGGCAAAAAATAAAGGCTGAATTTAAAAGGGGTGAAATTGCGTCCAAAAAGATGCTGGCGAACATATCCCATGATATAAAAACGCCCCTGACTGTGATACTGGGATATCTGGAGATCATGCGTCTTGCCCATGATGATGATGAAATGCTGAAGAAAGTGGAAGCAAAAGCAAAACAGGTGCTGGATCTGATGAACCAGTTCTTTACTCTGGCAAAGCTGGAGGCGGGCGACGCCAATATAAACATTTCCAGGATCAACATAAGCGAAATATGCAGGGAAAGCGTGCTGGGTTTCTATGAGATTTTAGTGCAGAAAGATTTTGAAGTGGAGATTTCCATACCCGACAGGGCGGTTTATGCCCGGGGCGAGAAAAACGCCCTGCAGAGGATCTTGTTTAATCTGCTTTCCAACGCAGTCAGATATGGCAGTGATGGAAAATATCTGGGGATATTTTTGCACGAGGAGAAAAACAGTGTGTCGCTTGATGTAACTGACAGGGGAAAGGAATCCGTAAAGAGTTTGCGGACCGTATTTTTGAACGGCTTTATACCATGGAGGATTCCAGAAACCGGGAGGTCCAGGGGAACGGCCTGGGGCTTACGATTGCAAAAAATCTTGCCGTCCAGTTGGGCGGCGACCTTTGTGTATTTTGATTTGGGAAGTTTAACCTTTTATATCCAGCTGATCCTGAAATCTTTCGTCATTGTAAGCATGAGTTTTATTGCACTGTTTGTAGGGATGGCGGTGAAATCCTCGAAAGCGACCATTATTACTTCATTTTTGCTGATATTTCTTACACAGGCAAATGTGGGTGATTTTACCATGGCAGATAACGCAGTATTTCCCCTTGTCCTGACGGCTGTTTCTTTCGGGTTCGCCGTATTGTCAATCTGCAATGTGGAAAACAAAGATGTATTGTAAAAGAAAACGTACGAAAATGAAAGACAAAAAGATATTATATGTTGAAGATGATTTAAGCCTGATTGAAGGCCTGAAATATACACTGGAGAAGAATGGTTTTCAGGTGGATAACGCCCGTACCGTAAAGGAAGCGTATCAATTCTTCCGATCAGGCCGGTATGACCTTTTACTGCTGGATGTCACGCTGCCGGATGGGACAGGCTTTGATATTTGTAAAGAAGTACGGAAGACTTCTGCTGTCCCGATTATTTACCTGACCGCTTCGGATGAAGAGATCAGTATTATAAGAGGGCTGGACATGGGTGGGGATGACTACATTACCAAACCGTTTAAATTGGGAGAGGTTCTTTCGAGGATCAACGCATTGCTGCGCCGCTTTGCACAATTTAATAAGAGTGACATGATTTTAGAATCGAATGGGATTAGGATTGATATGTCGGAGCGGGTCTGCTGGAAGGGAGAAACAGAACTGCCACTGACATTGGAGGAATATAAACTGCTCTGCCAGAGGATCGACAGTGAGGAAACCGGGGACTGGTACAGCCTGTTCCACAGGAACAATGAGCTTGCCGCCATCCTCTCTGCCCAGGCAGAGCATGAAAAACAAACACGCAACCTGTAAAGGCAGGTTCCATCCATCTGCCCCGAAAGCCGCAAGGGGCAGACCGAAAGCGACGATAACATGCAGCGTGAATGCAAGGACGCCAAACAGTATAGACGATAGAATTTTTGCCGTTACCAGTTTGGTCTTGCCATATTTGCCGGACAGGATGACGGCATCTGTGCCAGCCTGATATTCACCGGAAAAGACAGGCGCTATCACAATGCAGACAGCCAGCAGGGCGAACATCAGCAGTTCAAAGCTGCTCATGATGATTTCCCAGCCTTCGTGATATCCATATTGCAGGGGCGTCTCCACCTGATAATGGTGGATTTTTTTCGCAGGATTTTTAAGAATTCATATTTAATCAACATAATCATCGCTCCTTTCGCTCTGTGCGTCTTCTCCGAAATGATATAGGAACAGGTCCTCCAAGCTTGGCTCTACAGTAACTGCATCTGCGGCCGGCGCTGTATCGCTCACAATACGCAGCCGAACCATATTGTTTTCGTGGTGCAGGTTTACAACAGAAAAATCCTGGCTGTATTTTGGGACTTCCCGGTTGTCAATCAAGATTTCCCAGACTTTCCCTTTGATATGGTCTGTAACTGTTTCCATGGGTTCTCCAAGCAAGAATTGTCCGCTTTTCATCATCAAAATGTAGTCGGCGATATAGGAAACATCCGATACGATGTGCGTGGACAGGATAACAATTTTCTCTTTTGCAAAATCGGATATGAGGTTGCGGAAACGTATCCGCTCCTTGGGATCAAGCCCGGCAGTGGGTTCATCCAGTATCAAAATCGAGGGATGGTTCAGCTCCGCCTGGGCGATGCCCAAACGCTGCTTCATACCGCCGGAATGGGATTTGACTTTTTTGTTTGCCACATCCTGCAGGTTTACCATATGAAGCAGATGATCTGTCCGTTGTTTTGCCGTTTTGGCGACAAACAGCGAGAGCCTGGTGAATCTGCTTTCGAAGCTTGGAGGCAGGCGTGACAGGGTCGCAGATGAGAGGAATGCCGCTTATCTGATACAGCTCTGGACACTTGCCGGAATCCTGGTGGTCAATTCCGTGACTGTTACTTTGACTGTTACCGGAAGCATGGTACAGGATGAAGCTGAGAAGCGGCTTATGGCATTTTATGCCACACCCGTAAATCGAATCAGACTGTCGCTTGGGTATGTATTGGCAGCCTGGCTGGTGGGAACGGGAATGTGCCTGCTGACCCTGGCGGTTGGAGAGGGCTATTTTGCGCTGAATGGATACGGGCTTCTGGGAATGGAGGCGTTGCTGAAGCTCTGCGGCATGATTGCCCTGAATACCTTTGTGTTTTCTGCAATCGCTTATTTACTGGCTTTGTTTGTCCATAACAGCAGCGCATGGAGCGGCCTGCTTACCATTATCGGCACTCTGGTGGGATTTGTGGGAGGGATCTATCTGCCCATGGATTCTCTGTCCGCCCCGGTACAGTCAGCCCTGAAGTGCCTGCCCGTGCTCCACGGCGCGTCCATGATGCGGGAGGTCTGCACGGAGGAGGCCATCGTGGAAACCTTTGCGGGAATGCCCCAGGGGGCGGAGGATATCTTCCGGGAGGCCATGGGAATCAGCGTCATGGCAGGGGAGCATAAATTTTCCCTGGGAGAACAGGTGCTGATTCTGCTGATTTATGCTATAATAGCCATTGTGGCCGGAGCGGCCCTGAGCAGGCGCAGGAAGCTGCGCTGAGAGAGGGCGGCCGAAAGCCCCGGGCAGGGATGCTTTGGGGGCAGATGCGAGTCAGGGGGACGGGAATGAAGATTACGATACAGGATTTGCCGGAGGGGGAAGAAGAGGAGATTGTCATCCGGTGCAGAGGCATGGACGAGCAGCTCCTGAAGCTGGTGTACGCCCTGCGGGCGGGGCGGGAGAAGCTCACCGTCTCCAGGCAGGAGCGGCTGTTTCGGATACTGCCGTCCGCGGTCTACTATTTTGAGGCCGTGGACAACAGGGTGTTCGCCTATCTGGAAAAGGAAGTCTACGAGACGAAGCTGAAGCTGTACGAGCTGGAGGAGCGGCTGGCGGGCACAGATTTCTTCCGGGCCTCCAAGTCTACGGTGATCAACCTGGCCAAGGTGGAGAGCCTGAGCCCCGCCTTCAACGGACGCTTTGAGGCGGCCATGAAAAACGGGGAGAAGCTGATCGTCTCCCGGCAGTATGTGCCGGTTCTGAAGGAAAAACTGGGATTATAGGCCCGCGCGGAGGAGCGATATGAGAAAAATACGGTTTCTATTCAATGTGTTTTCCAGGGTGACGGCCTGCGTGGTGATTGCCGTGGCGGCGTTCACCACGATCCTGGAGCCCACCGACACGGTGGAGACGGCTGTCCTGTGGCAGATTCCGGCGGTGTCCGCCCTGTGTGCCCTGACTTGCCTGATCTATCCCTGGGACAGGACATTAGGAAAGGCGGAGATGGGAATCCGCACCCTGATTCACTACCTTCTGATTAACGGAATCGTGCTGGGGGCAGGCTTCTGGTTCCGCTGGTACCGGATCGACCGGATCCAGAGCATAGCAGCCATGCTCATCACCATAGCCCTGATCTTCGCCCTGGTATCGGCCGTCACCTGGGCACAGAGGGCGGAGGAGGCGAAGCGGATGAACGAAAGGCTCAGGGAATACCAGGAGAAAAAGGCAAAGGGTGAAATCATGGATTGACAAGCATCCGATTTTACAGTACATTTATAGTTAGAAGGAACAGAAGATTCCTGACAGGGAGTATAGGAGATGAGGCTGCGCAATATTACGGGCTCCAGGGAGGCGATTGCCGGGAGCCCTTATGTGGTGCCGGAGGCGCTGATGTGCCAGTGCCCCGGCAGATGGAGAGAGATGTTCGGAAATGGAAATCCTATCCACATCGAAATCGGTATGGGAAAGGGGAAATTCATCCATACTATGGCTAAGGGACATCCCCACATCAACTACGTGGGCATCGAGAAATACTCCAGCGTCCTGATTCGGGCCGTCCACAAGATGGAGGCGGAGGAGCTGCCGAACCTGAAGTTCCTGCGGATGGACGCGGAGGACATCGGGAAGGTCTTCGGGGCGGGGGAGGTGGACAGGATCTACCTGAACTTCTCTGATCCCTGGCCCAAGGACAGGCATGCCAAGCGAAGGCTCCCCTCCCGCCAGTTCCTGGCCCGCTTCCGTGTGATTTTGAAGCCTGGCAGCAGGCTGGAGTTCAAGACGGACAACAGGGAGCTGTTCGATTTCGCCCTGGAGGAGCTTTCGCCCGCGGGGTGGGCGGCCGACGAGGTCACCTATGACCTCCACAGCGACCCGCGCCTGATGGAGGGGAACGTGATGACGGAGTACGAGGAGAAGTTCTCCGGCATGGGGAACCCTATCTGCAAGTACATCTCCCGTCCCGGGCAGTGAACGGGATCGGGATGTCCATATGCGGGAGGAAGGTTCGCGGGACAGCGCGGAGATTCCGGGACAGGCGAAGGGGAAATCCCATAGGACAGCCCGGGCGGAGGCGGCTGGGGGGCAGACAGCCTGGCAGATCTGCGGTGCGGAAGACAGTCAGGAAGATGATAACGGCGCACCGGAAGGGTGCAGAAAAGAGGTAGAATCATGGAATACAAATTTACGGCGGACAATTTCGACGCGGAGGTACTGCAGGCATCCGAGCCCGTGCTGGTGGACTTCTACGCGGACTGGTGCAATCCCTGCAGGATGATGGGTCCGGTGGTGGCCAGGATGGCGGAGGCCTTTGAGGGGCGGCTCAAGGTGGGGAAATGCAATATCGACGAAAATATGCAGTTAGCCCAGACTTACCGCATCTCCAGCATCCCGGCCTTCGTGGTCTTCAAGGGGGGAAAGCCTGTGGCCAACTATGTGGGCGCCATGTCGGCGGCGGATTTCCAGGCAAAGATTGAGCAGGTGCTGGCGTGATATGAGCAGAGAGAACATGGTATATGAGGGGAAGAGGACGCTGGCCTGCATCGTGGCATCACTGATGTACGCCATCGGCGTGAACCTGTTCGTGGTGCCCGCCCAGTTGTATTCGGGCGGGCTCATGGGCATCTGTCAGGTGATCAGGACGCTGCTGGTGGAATATCTGCACATGAACTTCCACAGCTTCGACATCGCGGGTATCATCTACTATATCATCAATGTGCCCATCTTCATCATCGCCTTTACCAGAATGGGCCGGAAGTTCTTCGCGAAGACCCTGGTCACCGTCACGGCCATGACGGTGTTTTTGTCCGTGGTGCCCATCGTGCAGGTGGTGGACGATACCGTGGCGGCCTGCGTGGTGGGAGGCATCGTTTCCGGCGCCGGAATCGGCATCATCCTGCGGATGGCGTCCTCCGGCGGCGGCCTGGACGTGGTGGGCGTGCTGCTCACCAAGTGGCGGCGGGACTTCAGCGTGGGGAAGGTGTACCTGATCGTGAATCTGTCCCTGTACATCATCTGCCTTTTCCTGTTCGACATTGAGATCGTGGTGTACTCCGTGATCTTCGCCTCGGTGCATTCCCTGGCCATAGACAAGGTACATATCCAGAACATCAACGTGGAGGCCAATATCATCACCAAGCTGAACAATGTGGATCTGGAGAAGGCGATCATGGAGGAGATTGGCAGGGGCCTTACCAAGTGGACGACCTTGGGGGCCTATACTTACGAGCAGTCCCACATGCTCTACATCACCCTGTCCAAGTACGAGGTGTCCAGGCTCAAGGCTGTGGTGCACAAGTACGATCCTAACGCGTTCATCGTAATCAATGAGGGCGTGACCATAGACGGGAATTTCCTGAAGAAGCTGTAAAGTGTGAGAAGAATGCCCAAAATGCATGGGCATTCTTCCGGTCTTGCACCGATTGTCCTTGACAACAGAACTATGTTCTGTTGTATGTGCCGTGAAGCGGCATGTCTGGAAGGATGCCCGACTGTCTTTTAAGATTTATACCACTGCTCCTGGGCTTCATAGAGCCTTTTGTACTCTCCCTCCCGGGCAATCAGTTCATCATGGGTGCCTATCTGCACCGCCTCCCCGTCTTTCATGACCAGGATCCGATCCGCCAGCTTCACAGAGCCCAGGCGGTGGGTCACGATGACGGCGGACTTTTCACGGGCGATTTCGGCAAAGCGATTATAAATCAGTGTTTCCTCGTATGGGTCGATGGCTGCCGTGGGCTCATCCAGGATGATTAGGTCATGGCCGCGGAAGAAGCCCCTGGCGATGGCCACGCGCTGCCATTGGCCTCCGGACAGGTCTATGCCGTCGAATTCCCGGGAGAGCATGGTATCATAACCCTGTGGAAACGCGCCGGGCTCCGTCCCCGCCATGGCGCATACGCTGTCCAGTCGGGCTTTTTCGGATTCCGCCCCGGAATCGCTGATGACGATGTTCTCGGCCAGGGTCATCTGGTAGCGCTGGTATTTCTGGAATACCGCAGAGGCTCGGCATGTGAGGGCGTCCATGGTAAGCCGCCTGGTGTCAACGCCGTTTTTCCGTACCGTACCCTCCACGGGCAGGTAGAGTCCGGCTATCAGGCGGATCAGGGTGGACTTTCCGGAGCCGTTCTCGCCCACCACCGCCAGGGTCTCCCCCTTGCGTAGCGTCAGGCTCACGTTCTTTACGGCATACTTTATCTGTTCCGGGGGGCCGTCCTCCTTTTTTCCAGCCGGGTAGGAGAAGCTTACGTTCTCCAGCACCATATCCCCCCAGCCTGGCGCGTCATGGCGCTGTCCGGCCCGTTCCTCCATGGCCAGGAAATTCAGGTAGTTGCGGATGGAGCCTGTGTTCGCGGCCATCTCTCCTATATGGTGGCAGACCACCTCCTCCATGATGTCGTATAGCATGCCGATGGAATTGAAGACCGCGGCGAAAGCTCCCACCGTTACCTCCCGTTTCATCAGGGCGTCATACAGCATCCAGAGGATGGCGCAGTATCCCGCTACGGTGATGGCGCGGGTGGAGAGCTCGAACAGATTTGATTTCATGGCGGCCTTGAACTTCAGCTTCTGCAGGCAGGCAAGGGTCTCCTGATACAGCTTCTTAAAGTAGGAGAAGCCTCCCAGAATGCGGGTTTCCTTGAAATATTCCCGGCCTGCCATGCAGGTCTCATAGTATTCGTATTCCCTGCGGACCGGGGCCGAAGCGTCCTCCAGATGGGAGAAGGCCTTGGCGCGGATCAGCTGGGCCAGGGCAGTGGGCAGGAAGATGATGACAATGGCGCTGGCCAGGATTGGTTTCAGGGAAAAGAGATACCAGCCCATGAATGCGAAATAAGGAATATAAAAAGTCAAAATCGCAAGCACATCGGTGACATACCAGAAAGCGCTGTCCTTTCCCTGCTCCGCCTTATTGATGTCGTCCAGCTTTTCCGTGTCCTCAAAGACAGATGGATCCAGCCGGGCGATTTTCTTCTGGATGGCCATGGACAGATGGGCGCCTACTTTGCCTTCCAGTACGTCCGGCAGGAAATTGGCCACGCCATTCAGCACCTGACAGGCCACATTGGCGATGCCCAGGAGCGCCAGCGCGAGAAAGGCCTGGCCGATTCCGATTTTTCCCCCTGCCGCGTCCACCGCCCTGTCGAAGAAGCGCTGCTGCATCATGGTCTCCACGCCGAAGGAGACGCCGTGGAGAATGGACAGCACCATGTATGTCATGAACAGGAGGGGCGCTGCCTTTATTATCACCGGCAGGGGCCTTCCGGAAGAGCCTGCCATACCCCTCTCTTTTTTCGTCCCGCTTTGTCTTTTCATTGATACCAGCTCCTCTGCGCCTCATACATGGAAGAATAAATCCCCTTTTGGGAAAGCAGCTCCTCGTGTTTTCCCTTCTCTGCCACCTTCCCGCCGTCCACCACGATGATCTCATCCGCCAGCCGGGCGGCCCCCAGCCTGTGGGTGATGAAGATTGTGGATTTCCCGGCGCTGATCTTGCCGAACATTTCATAGATGCCGCTCTCCGCCACCGGATCCAAAGCCGCCGTGGGCTCGTCCAGGATCTGTACCGCCGCCGGATTGTACAGGGCCCTGGCGATGACCAGGCGCTGCCACTGCCCCCCGGAGAGGTCTACGCCCTGTTCCTTTATTTTGCCCAGAGGGGTCTCCATCCCCCGGGGCAATTCGGCAATCGTCTGGCCCAGGCCCATGGCCTCCGCGGCTTCCTTGATCTTCGCCGGGTCTTTTCGGAGCACGTTTCCCAGGGCGATATTGTCATCCAGGGATATCTGGTAGCGGGCGAAGTCCTGATAGACCACGGAGAAGAGCGCTTTTAGATCCGCCTGGCGGAAGGTTCTCAGCTCCCTGCCGTCCAGTAGGATCTCCCCCTCGTAATTGTCATACAGGCCGGTCAGAAGCTTGGTCAGCGTGGTCTTTCCGGCCCCGTTGACGCCCACGAAGGCATAATGCCCGCCGCATTCCAGGCGAAGGCTGAAATCCTTTAAGATATCCTTATCCGTGCCCGGATACCGGAAGGATACCTGGCGAAACTCCAGGCTTTCGAAAGGGATTCCGGCGCCTGGCAGGTCCAGCGCCCCGGGGGTTTCGGACAGGGCGCAGAAGGCGGTCAGATCCTTGCAGTACTCCAGGTTCTGGGCGATTTTATTCATGGTGTCGGACAGCTCCCAGGACATCATCTGAATCAGGTTCAGGGTGGAAGTGATGAGCCCCATGAACATGCCCGGCGTGATGAGCCCCTTTGTCAGCGGAAACAGGAGCACGCTGATAATCAGCAGGGAGAGCAGCATTGTAATCAGGCTGGAGCCCTTCAGGCGGACAAAATATCTGGCGCTCACTCCCACGGAAATCTTCCGGGCGGCCTCGTATTTTTCCAGCCACTGCCGGTTCACCTTTTCCGTATAACCGAAAAGCGTCCGTTCCTCCACGTTTTCCCGCCCCTGCAGAACGCTCTTTAAGTAGTCCGCCCTGCGGCGGTGCTTCTCCGCTTCCTTATTTTCCTCGTAAATCTGATGTCCGCCTTTGATAGCCAGCCGGAAGAGAGGGATAGAGATGGCCACGATGGCCAACCCCGCCCACCACACCTGGGCCATGAGGATGACAAGCAAAGAGCCCACCCGCAGGACGATGTTCGCCGCGCCGAGGATATTGTCGAATCCGCCCGTCAGCTTCCCTACAGGGTCGCTGCAGACCCGGTTGATCAGTTCCCAGGTATCGTTGTCCTCCACATGCCGGTATTCCAGCGCCGCCCGTTTCTCAACGATTCCGGTGCGGTATGCGAATTCCAGGCGCATGGCCATTTTCAGGTTTATGTAGCTCATGAGCTGCCAGTTCAGGTTGTTGTAGGCCACTATGGCGATCAGGCACAGCAGGGGCGCGGTGATGGCCGACTGCCCTGCCTTTCCCGCGAAGATGTCCAGGGCGGTGTCGATGAAGGCCGCCGTGGCGAGCACCTGCAGTGACGGTAGAACGGATACTAATACCTGATTGAGCGTCTTGATTCCCGCATATACCGGGCAGACCGTGAAAGGGATTCGCAAAAAGTCCCCGAAGCCGTATTTTTTGTGGTTTACCAGTAATTTTTTCATGTTTATACCCCTATGCCCGCCCTTGGCGGGCGTACCAATCAGAATTCCATACAATAGAATCCTGCTTTTCGGATTCTATTGTTATGGAAGTTTACTTCCAAACTTTTCTGCCTTTCAGAGCCGTGGATTTGTTTTAAGCTGGTCTTGAGCAAAGGATTCCAGAGATGTTGCGGCAAATTGCATCGCTGATGAGTATAACATATTTTAGGCTCCGCCGTCCAGCGCATGCTTTTTTCTAAAAAATCATGAGGCCAGGAAATCTTTTCTTGGAAAAGTGCAAATCGGTATAGTTGGAAAAGGGGAATTATGGTATACTTGCACACAGATAGCCATGCACCGTGCCGGGTGGCGGGGTGCGGTGAAGCTGTATCTGGGGAAGAAGGACGAACTGTGGCAGAGGCCTGTAAGAGACATGGCGCTATCGCTTAGGAGGATAAAATGAGGATTCAGAACTTGATTGAAAATACAGAGGGCGCAGCAGGGTGCCTCTGCGAGCATGGCCTGAGCTTCTACATCGAGGCAGGAGGGCGCAAGATTCTGGCGGACACAGGGGCCTCAGGAGCCTTTCTCACCAACGCGGAGAAGCTGGGCATCGACCTGAGCCAGGTGGATACCGTGATTGTCAGCCACGGGCATTATGACCATGCCGGAGGGCTCCTGGCCTTTGCGGAGCGCAACAGAGGGGCCCGGATATGGATTAACCGCCTGGCCGCGGAACCCTATTACCATAAAAACAATACTATGGAGAGATACATCGGCATGGATCCGCGGATCAAGGCTTTGCCCCAGGTGGAATGGGTGGAGGGAGACCGGACGATTGACCAGGGAATCTTTCTCTTCGGCAAGGCCCTTGGGCGGCGGCTGTGGCCCGGCGGCAACCGGGAGCTGATGCGGAAGACAGGAGAGGGATTCCTGCAGGATGATTTCCTCCATGAGCAGTACCTTGTCCTGGAGGAGAGGGGAAAACGGGTGCTGATTTCCGGCTGCGCCCACAACGGCATCCTGAACATTCTGGACAGATACCGGGAAATCTATGGAGAAGAACCGGATGTAGTCATCAGCGGCTTCCACATGAGCAGGAAGTCCGATTACAGCCAGGCGGATTACGCCCTGATCAGGGACACCGCCAGGGAACTGCAGAAGCTCCGCACCCGCTTTTTCACCGGGCACTGCACAGGAGAGCTGCCCTATCAGATTCTGAGGGAGATCATGGGAGAGCAGATCGCCTATGTCCACAGCGGGGAGGAGATCCTGCTGGAGGACATGTGACACAGGGCAAGAGCCACAAAGCCTACCATCGCGGAGAACGCCGTATGGATAAGCCGTAAAACGCATAAGCCAGAAAGCAAAAACACGGAGATCGACATGAACATAAAACAGGCCAAGGAATATATCGAGAACACAGTCAGGCTTTACCTGAAAAAGGACGAATTCGGAGAATACAGGATACCTCCGGTGCGCCAGCGCCCCATTTTCCTGCTGGGGGCCCCGGGCATCGGCAAGACCGCCGTCATGGAGCAGATTGCCCAGGAGATGGGCATCGCTTTGGTGAGCTATTCCATGACCCACCACACCAGGCAGTCCGCCCTGGGGCTGCCCTTTATCACCCAGAAGACCTACCGGGGAGCCTCCATAAGCGTCTCGGAATACACCATGAGCGAGATCATCGCCTCCGTCTACGACATCTGTGAGGACAGCGGCATCAGAGAGGGCATCCTGTTCCTGGATGAGATCAACTGCGTGTCCGAGACCCTGGCCCCGGCCATGCTCCAGTTCCTCCAGTATAAGACCTTCGGCCGCCACAGAGTGCCGGAGGGCTGGGTCATCGTCACCGCAGGCAATCCGCCGGAGTACAACAAATCCGTCCGGGAATTCGACGTGGCCACCCTGGACCGCCTGAAAGTCATGGAGGTGGAGCCGGATTATGGCGTCTGGAAGGAGTACGCCGGGGAAAAGCGCATCCACAATGCCGTCACCAGCTATCTGGATCTGAAAAAGGAGCATTTCTACCGGATAAAAATGACGGCAAAGGGCCGCAGCTATGTCACCGCCAGAGGCTGGGAGGATCTGTCGGAAATCCTGGCCCTCCATGAGGAGGAAAACCTGCCCGTGGACGGGGCGCTGGTGGGCCAGTACCTGCGAAACGACAGGGTGGCCGAGGAATTCTGCGCCTATTATGAATTGTACCGGAAATACAAAAACGACTACAATATCGCAGATATCCTGGACGGCCGGTTCGGCGGCGCGGTCCCCAAGGCGAAGGAAGCGCCCTTTGACGAGCGGCTTTCTTTGCTGGGGATGCTGCTGGACGCGGTGCAGGGGGACATGAAGGAAGTCATGGAACAGGCGGCATTCCTGACGGATTTAAAGAACGTGTTGAAAGGCGTGGGCAGCCTGGCGGAGAGGGAGGGCTGCTCCGGGGCACAGATCCTGGAGCGGCTGGAGGCCCTTTCCCAGGCACGTAAGAAGATGCTGGACAGCCTGCAAAATGCCGGCGCCCTGTCCCAGGCGGACAGGAGGAAGCACAAAAGCGTCATCCGTTTCCTGGAGGATGCCCACAGGGAGCTGCGGGTGCGGGGCGATGGGGAGAGCCGGGCGGCCTACGGCTTCCTGAAGGAATGCTTCCGGGCACAGGTGGCAGGGATGAAATGCGAGACCGATAAGGCCCAGTCCAGGCTCCGCGCCCTCTTCTCCTTTGCCGAGGAGGCCTTCGGCCGGGGGAACGAGCTGCTCATCCTGCTCACGGAGCTCACCGCGGGCAGCGCCAGCTCCCGGTTCATCGCCGCCTTCGGGAGCCCGGAGTATGGGAGGCTCAGCGAGGACATGATGCTGGCCCAGCGCAGGGATGACCTTAAGGAGCGCATCGCGGCGCTTGACCTGTAGCACCACAGCCGGGTGCCTGGGCGGCGGAAGCCTCAGGAGCCCCCGGCCCCCGGCAGCGTGAACACCCGGGTGAACTGTGCCTTCCGCTCCGGAGAAAGATGATGGCTGACCAGAATCAGCGTCAGCTCCGGCCTGGACAATTGGATACAAGGCAGGCATATTTGGGAGAATCCAACCAAAACTTGATTTATCGTTGTCCCGGGGCGGTCATGGGATTACAGCAGATAATTGTTTTCCCGGTTGGCAATCTGTAAGCCCACCAGCTTATAGCCCGCATATCCGCCCATGACCAATGGCTCTGCCCTGCAGATCTCCTCCGCCTCCTCCCGGCTTTCCGTCTTCAGGATATACATGCCCGCCATTCCCGGATAGCCCTTGAAGACGCCGCAGAGCTCCAGCTTTCCCGCGTCGTCCAGCCTCCGGATGTTCTCCACATGCTCCGTGACCACCTGTTTCGTCATCTTGTTATAGGTCTTGCTCTTCTCGATCAGCATCAGGTACATCATTTTTTCCATAAGATATGCTCCTTCCATTTTGCGCTGCGGGTTCCTGCACAGTATGTTTTTTCCAATGCCGTATTGCATTTGGGATACGGATAGTTTATCATAGAATAGTGACAAGGACTGTCACCATTTGGAAAGGAAATGAAAAATGTCAAAAGCGGAACGGCTCATTGAAATGATGATAACCATAAACGCGAAAAGGGATTTTACGGTGGGGGAGCTGGCGAAAGAATTCTCCGTCTCAAAAAGGACCATACTGCGGGACCTCCAGGAACTGGAACAGGCCGGTTTCCCTCTTTACGCCGAAGTGGGCGCGGCGGGCGGGTATCATATCCTGAAAGAACGCATCCTGCCGCCCATCGCTTTCTCCGAGAGCGAGGCGAAAGCCATATTCTTTGCCTGCCAGGCCCTGCAGTATTACCGCGACCTGCCTTTTGAACAGGAAACCATATCCGTGCTGAAGAAGTTCCTGAACTGCCTGCCATTGGATGTGCAGAATGGCATCACGCAGATCCAGAACAAAGTGGTGTTTTGGATTCCGGACAGGCACTGCGATTCGCCACTACTGAAGGAGATGTTCCTTGTGGCCGTGAACCGCCATGCCGCCACCATACGGTATTCGTCCACACATTCTGAAAGCATCCGCACCATCGTACCGATCGGCCTATACGCCATGAACGGGCTCTGGTATTGCCCTGCCTACTGTACCGCGGCGAACCAGATCAGGACATTCCGGGTGGACCGTATCAGGGAAATCCTGGAGGAGGCGCCCTGTCCGAAAGGGAAATATCCCATCCCCAGATCCATTCAGGAATATCTTGAAAAGACGGAGGCCAAAAACGACCACCGACTGAAAATCCGGTTGACGGACATCGGGGTGAAGCGCTGTGAAAGCGAATGCCTGCTTGCGGGCGGATTGAAGCCCCTTCCCACGGGCGGGGGGATGATCGACATGGAGATAGACCACGCCGCCTTGGAATGGGTGGCCGACTATATATTGCCGTTCGGGAAGGATGCCACTGTATTGGAACCGGCGGAACTGCTGGAGCGGATGCGGCAGAAGATATGGGAGCTGCACCGGCAGTATTGCGTGGCGGAACAGAGCGGGGCATCCTGCCAGGCATGAGCATTCCGGCGGATGAAGCGGGAAAATGGCATGATCGAACCGGAGTGCCCCATAAACGGTTTCGTCGGAAGACAGGGACTGAAAACATGATATATTTGAAAAAACGGTGATAATATGACGGAAAAACAGATAGAAACAGAAAACGGAACCATCAGCTACAGGACAGAACAGGAAAAGGCGATCGTCACCGGTTTTCGGGGATTTGCCGCGAACCTTTCGCTGCCGTCCCGGATCCAGGGATATCCGGTGACTGCCATCGACAGGAAGGCATTCTTAAGCCAGAAGAGCCTGTGCGGCATATGCCTCCCGGATACCATCCAGGAGGTGGGCGACTGGGCTTTTGCCCACTGCGGGAGCCTGGCGGAGATCTCCTTTCCAAAGCGGGAGGTGCGCTTCGGCAGGGCTGTCTTCAAGGACTGCGGGAGCCTGCAGCGGATCGTGGTGCGGGAG
>OFFZ01000829.1_pt1 | contig 17999 bp, 13 predicted proteins | sample 1521631 | NCBI WGS metagenome assembly OFFZ01 (sample SAMEA3504102, study PRJEB24116) | mouse gut metagenome | biome: mouse gut; feature: mouse-associated habitat; material: faeces | place: Denmark | collected 2011 | reverse complement strand
GTCAGCACCCGCCTCCAGCCCGGCCACCCGGTCCTCGATCCCCCCTCTGGCGGTCAGCATCAGCACCGGAACTGCGGAACCGCTCCCCCGGATTCCGGCCAGCACCTCCATCCCGTCCGCCCCGGGCATCATGATGTCCAGCACTATCACGTCATATGCCGCGCCCCGGAACCGCTCCAGCGCCTCCTCCCCGTCATGGACCACGTCCACGGAGAATCTGTTCTTTTCCAGCAGGAATTTCAGGGCCCCGGCAAGCTCCACCTCGTCCTCTGCAATTAAAATACGCATATTTTATACCTCAATTTCGTCTATTTTCAAATCCCCGGGACGACATGTCCCGGATTCAAGCTTACCCCGAACCTGAATCCCATGTCAATACTCCGGGCAAAACAAGTACGTAATGTAAATTGCTTTTTTCTGTGAATATGTTATAATATTGACTCAGAAGGGAACTGAGTCAACTTTTGATTCCATGTGCGCCGAAGCGCACGAAATTATGGTATAATATCTTTGTCAATAAAGAACCTCTTACAGTGAAAGGACAAGCATGGAAACCCGCAAAATCAAGAATGGACATCGCACAACCTATTTTCTAATCGGAAGCTTCACCCTGCTGCTGCTGATCAGCATAGGGGCCTTCATCTGCCTGGGCCGCTATATCAGCAGGGAGAGCGAAAAATCCATCCATACAGTTGGCGATCTGTACATGGCCGGCATCAACAACCATATCACAGCCCATTTCCGCACACTGATCGAGCTGAAATTGGAGCAGGCCGAAGCGATAGTGGAGGTAGTCCCGTCAGATATGGCCGACAGGGACGAGCTGTACCAGGAGCTGGTCTACAGGTCCGGCGTCAGGAACTTCAATTACCTGGCCCTGTATTCCGAGGACGGGAAAATGGAGATGCTGGACGGGAACCCCATCCAGCTTGCGGATCCGGATTCTTTCCGGAAGTCCCTCCTGCGCCGCGAGAAAAAGATAGCCGTGGGCTTTGATTCCCTGGGCACCGAGGTGGTCATCCTGGGCATCAGCGCGGAATATCCCATGGAAAACGGCGAGGCATGCATGGCCCTGGTGGCCGCCGTCCCCATAGACTACATCAGCGCCATGCTGGGCACGGACGAGGAGAACGCCCTGATATCCTCCAACATCATCCGCAAGGACGGCAGCTTCATCATCAGCGATACGGGCATGGACTACAAGGATTACTTCGAAAGTCTGTACCAGCGCTATCCGGCCAGCGACCGCCGGAAGATAGATGCTTATGTCCGGGAGCTTTCCGATGCCATGGAAAAGAAGGAAAGCTATTCTACCGTCCTGGATTTGGGGAACACCAGCCAGCAGATCTACTGTACGCTGCTCCCCTATTCGGAGTGGCATCTGGTGACGGTGCTGCCCTTCGGCCCTCTGAACGAAACCGTGGAGAGCCTCAACGCCAACCGGACCTTCGCCACATTGCTGGTGGGCTTCATCATCCTCACAGCGCTGTTGGTCATCTTCTATATCTATTTCCGGATGACCTGCAAGCAGCTCAGGGATCTGGAAGCGGCCCGCGAGGAGGCCCTGGCGGCCACCCGGGCCAAGAGCACCTTCCTCTCCAACATGAGCCATGACATCCGCACGCCCATGAACGCCATCGTGGGCATGACCGCCATTGCCACGGCCCATATCGATGAAAAGGATCAGGTGATGAACTGCCTGAAGAAGATTACCCTGTCCGGCAAGCATCTGCTGGGCCTGATCAACGATGTGCTGGACATGTCCAAAATCGAGAGCGGCAAGATGACCCTGACCGCGGAACGTGTCTCTCTCCAGGAGGCGATTGAGGGCGTGGTGGGCATCGTGCAGCCCCAGGTAAAGGGGAAGGGCCAGAACTTCAACGTCCATATCCACAATATCATATCGGAGGACGTATACTGCGACAGCGTCCGCCTGAACCAGGTCCTGCTGAACCTCCTGTCCAATGCCGTGAAATATACCCAGGAGGGCGGCCTGATCCAGCTCTCCCTGTACCAGGAGGAGGATCCCCCCGAAAAGGGCGAGAATTATGTCCGGACACATATCACCGTGGCGGACAATGGCACCGGAATGTCCGAGGAATTCCTGAAGCATGTCTTCGACTCCTATTCCAGGGTGGACACCATGCGCGTGCACAAGACGGAAGGGGCGGGGCTCGGCATGGCGATCACGAAGCACATCGTGGATGCCATGGACGGCAGAATCACCGTGGAGAGCGAACTGAACAAGGGATCCAGGTTCCAGGTAATCCTGGATCTGGAAAAGGCCGAGCCCTCGGAAGTGGACATGATCCTTCCCGCCTGGAAGATGCTGGTGGTGGATGACGATGAGACCCTGTGCCGCACAGCGGTGGATGCCCTGGATTCCATCGGCATCCAGGCCGACTGGACCATGAGCGGGGAGGATGCCATCAACATGGTGGAGAAGCATCATCAAGCCCGCGACGACTATCAGATAATCATGCTGGACTGGAAGCTTCCGGGCATGGACGGCCTTTCGGTTGCCAGACAGATCCGGCGGATCGTGGGCGATGACATGCCCATCATCCTGATTTCCGCCTACGATTGGAGCGAATTGGAGGCGGACGCAAAGGAGGCCGGCATTAACGGTTTCATCTCCAAGCCCCTGTTCAAGTCCACCCTGTTCTACGGACTGAAAAAATATATGGATGTGGAGGACCTGCAGGCCGCGGAGGGCAGCCAGGCAGAGCTGGCCGGACGGCGGGTGCTGGTGGCCGAGGACAATGAACTGAACTGGGAGATTTTGCAGGCGCTGCTGTCTGATATCGGCATAGAACCGGAATGGGCAGAGAACGGGCAGATTTGCCTGGAGAAATTCCAGGCATCCGCGCCGGGACATTACGACATCATCCTGATGGATGTCCGCATGCCTGTGATGAACGGCTATGAAGCCACGAAGGGCATCCGCGCTTCGGGGCATCCGGATGCCGCCGCCATCCCCATCATCGCCATGACCGCAGACGCCTTCTCGGAGGACATCAAGCGATGCCTGGACTGCGGCATGAATGCCCATACCGCCAAGCCGATCAACTTCGACGAGGTGGTCTTACTTCTGAAAAAATACATCTTATAGGATAGACGGCTCACCGTATCTTTGCAAGTGCTTCCCTGGACAATATCTTCCGGATGTTCAGCGCGAAGAGCAAAGTGGCTACCGTGGCCGAGATAGCGTCCGACACGGGCTCCGCCCAGTAGACGCCCATCACCCCCATGAACCGGGGCAGGATAAGGGCCAGGGGAATCAGCAGGATGATTTTCCGCAGCACCGCGATGAAGAGCGAAATCTTCGCCTGCCCCAACGCCAGGAAGGTGGGCTGGATGCCGTTCTGCAGGCCGAACACCAGCATGCCCGCCATGAAGATCGGCATCACGTTCCCGGTCAGCGCCACCAGCTCCGCCTCATTGGTAAAGAACCCCGCGTAGAACCGGGGGAAAATCATGCTGGTGGCCGTGGTCAGGAACCGGAACCCAAAGCACATGCCTATCATCCAGCCATAGAGTTTTTTCACCCTCCTGAAATTCTGCGCTCCGTAGTTGTAACTGATGATGGGCGTCATTCCCTGGGTAAAGCCGTTTATGGGCGCTGAGAACAGCTGCATGACACTCTGCATGATCGTCAGGGATCCCACGTGCATATCCCCGCCGTAGGCCTGTAGCCCATGGTTCAGCACGATGCTGATGAAGCTCTCCGTGGCGTTCATGATAAAGGGAGAGATGCCCAGGGAGAACACGCTCCCCAGGACCTTCCCCTCCAGCCGCATGCACTGTCTGCGGATTTTCAGAGACGACCTCTTTCCCATCAGGAAGGACAGCACCCAGGCCGCGCTGAGCCCCTGGGAGATCACAGTGGCCACTGCCGCGCCCTTCACCCCCATGCCAAGCCCGAAGATGAACACAGGATCCAGGATGATGTTCGCCACCGCCCCAATCAGCACGGAGAGCATGGCCGTCCTGGGCTGGCTCTGGCAGATGATGAAGGCGTTCAGCCCCAGGGCCATCTCCACGAACAGCGTCCCTGCCAGGTAGATGGACAGATAGTCCGTGGCATAGCCAATCGTGGCGTCGCTGGCGCCGAACATGTAGAGCAGGGGCCTCTGGAACAGATAGAAGAATGCCATCAGCGCCACCGCGCACAGCAGCAGGAAGCTGACGCTGTTGCCCAGGATCTTCTCCGCCCGCTCCCTGTCCCCCTTCCCCAGCCAGATGGCCGCCAGGGGAGCCGCACCGTTGCTGATGAACGCGGAAAAGGCGGAGATGAACACCGTGATGCAGAAGGTGACGCCTACGCCTGTGAGGGCATTGGCTCCCACGCCCTCCATATGACCGATGTAGATCCGGTCGATGATGCTGTATAAGATATTGATGATCTGGGCCAGGATGGCCGGCAGGGTCATGCTGGCCATGAGCTTGCCGATGGATTCCGTCGCCATCCTCTCTTCCCTTGTCTTGTCCGTCACTGCCATGTGGTATATGCGGCTCCTTTCCATTGATAAACTGTAAAATCCCATGAATTCCATGCGCAGTATCCATCATAGCACAATCGAATCCCCGGTACAAGAAATTTATGCCGCATATATTCTGCATGGACGGCCTACCGAATGCCCATCCCGGCTCCGAACCGTCCCTTACCGTAAATCAGCGCTCTGCTTTCGTTTCAGTGTCTGCATTTTCTTAGAGATTCTTTTCCATATACCCGCATGTAAACGGGAAGAAATCGAATTTCTTCGTCCCGGTATGCACAAAGCCAAACGACTCGTACCATTTTCTCAACACTTTGTTCTCTTCCACAATGCCTATGTTTATCTTATCACAATATATACTGCATAACGATTTCACTTGCCGTGAAACCAGACTGCATAACGCTGACTGGTTCAATCGCATGATTACATTAGGCAGTATTCAGCGTTATGCAGTATAAAACGTGTCATTCTCCACGATTTAGAGCATGGAAAACAGGGTAGACGGAACTGCCGGATTTTATTTCATAAAAAGGGCAGTCTCCTCTTCTCCGTGGTAAATCACAAACATATCTCCCGTCTGCGCGACGGCATCCGCCGGATACCCTTCCGACACTTTCTGAAAGTCCATGTCTATCACATAGGCCATGCCGTCCCCATCGATCATCATCGCATAGCCGTCCCAATACCCGCTGCAGTCCTGCGCCTTGGGCATTTCCATCCGGCGGCCCTGCTCGTCCAGATAGAAATACTCTTCTCCTTCGCTGGCCAGATACCAGCCCTCATCCGTCATCGTGATTGTCTCATGCTCCGCCAGAACCACCTCCGCAAGATTCGTGACCTCACGGTACTCATTCAGCTCTGCTTTGGAAAAATCCAGCAAAAAGCATCTGTCGATTTCCTCCTGATAAGCAATATTTACAACCATCTGCATCCCGCGGCTGCCATACCAATATCCACCGCTGTAATATTCCGGAATCTGAATCGACAACCCTGAAAAAGCCATCTGAGGATTAACGCCAAATATTTGTTCTGCTTCTTCAGTGTCCATAGGGATTTCAAAATACTGCTGGGTCTGACAGTCAAACAGAGCAATTCCAACCCCCAGTTCTATGGAAAGCGAAGGCATATAACCGTCTTTTACCGCCCACGCCCAATACCGCGGCATTCCACCCCCTGATCCCACACCTGCAATCTGGACTCCTGATTCTGCCGGATCCAGCGGAACAGACTCATAGGTATGACTGCTCCACCCTGCGTCTTTCCACATAGCCTCCCTTGCATCATCGATGCGCACCATGCTTCCGTCCATCTGTACCAAAAAAAGCCCTTCTGTTTCCAGCGAACAGTAGAAGACGCCGTCCTGCACTGGTGAAACATTTGACACCCCTCCATCCGGCATTAGCTCCTCTACAGGAATCTGCACAAGATAAGCGCCGCTCTCCAAATCATAGCAGCCAATCTCGTCGCTTCCGTCTTCCCGGGTATATGCATACGTAATCTTTCCTTCTCCGAGTTCGACGGAGATTCCGTAGCTTCCTGGAAGGGTCACAAGCTCCCGTCCTTCCCTGTCAAAGAAAGTACACTGCTCATCATCCCCCAGCGCAAATATCCCCTCTTCGGACGGCTCACAATAATAATAGGGATACTGATGGGGGACAATGCTCTCTCCCTGCCGGTTGATCGCCCCGCACAGCCCGTCCTTCACGGTCAGGATCACTCCCCCGCCGCTGGTTATATAGCTTAGCCCGGTCTGGCTTACCGTCAATATCTGCGGTTCTTCTTCCCCGTCCTTCCCATCGTCTTCCAAGCTTCCATCCTCCGGGTCTTCCTCTTCCGAAGTTCCTTCGCCCACCGCGAGTCCAGAAGCTTCTGAAACCTTGTGGTTCAGCGCCTCATCCCCCAGAAGCTCTTCCAGCACAAATGCAGGGATGTCCGATTCCTTAAATTTCTCCACGCGGATTCCCGCCTGGCCGTCCGAGGCAAAAAGCTCCGCCCTCTCGCCAGCCGTTACAGGCTCTGTCTTTGTCTCGCCGCCCTCCAAGGCAGTCACGCTGCCCTCCACTGTCCCCTCCAGGATATAGACGAGCATATGCTCCTCGTCCCTTACCTCCACCCATCCGCAGGTTCCCCGGATGCCAACCACCATGGTAGAGTAGCGGATATCAAATGTTTCATCCTCGGCAAGGGGTTCCTCCACATGAAAGAACAGGCTTCCGCTCTTGACAGAAGCAGTCAGTTCCTTTCCCTCTTTCTGTATTTCTATCTCGCTCTCTTCATCCATTTTTGCAAGCTTTACTTCGTCCAAATCTATCCAGGCATAGCTTGCATTTTGTGTCCCCACCTGGTAACCGCTGTATAGTCCAAGTCTTTCCACAACACCGATATCTTTCCCGTCTTTGTCGCTGACCTCCACTTTTCCCTCTGCTTTCACCAGATGCATGGAAGCAGCCGCCTCCTTCTTCCCACATGCAGACAACAGAACACCCACCGCCAAAAGCAGCGCCGTCAAATATTTTGATCCTTTTTGCATCATATTACTGTTCCATTTCAGACAGCGCTTTCTCTGCGCTGGCAGTTTCCTTTCTGTATTTTCCGCCTCTTATCTTACCACAAGGCTAAGATCGTGTCCAACATTTCTTTCAGTATCTTCAACAAGGGACAAACGCAGAGACAACAGCCACATCCCTTTCGATATTCTGTTGCGCCTTGCTGTTGCTGTCAAGCTCAAATGCAAGGTCAGCCTTACGGATGTCCCGGATCTCCCGAATCTCCCCATAAATGCCTTTGTTGTGTATGATGCTCTTTTTCATAAAAGCTGCCTCACAAGCCTGCCCGCAGCAGATGGATATCATAGGTGTGCCGGCACAGTTCCTGAATATCCTGGCTGTAATGGGACGTCAATATGATCGTCACCCCTTCCTTTTCGTTCAGTTCCCGAAAAAGCTGCCTGAAATATGCCACGGACTTGATATCAATGGCATTCAGCGGCTCGTCCAGAACCAGCAGCGAGGGCTTCTCCATCAGAGCCTGGGCGATGGCGAGGCGCTGCTTCATCCCCTGGGAATATTTCCCCACCGGAACCTCCAGCTCCGGCTTCAGCCCCACCAGCCTCATGGCCTCCTCCACCTGCGCCCTGCCCGCCTTCCCGCGGATGGAGGCCAGGAGCAGCAGATTGCCCAGCCCCGTCTCCCCCGGCAGAAAGCCTGTGGAATCCAGGATCACCCCTATGTCCCGGGGGAATCTCCCCTTCTCGATCCTTTCTCCCCCTACCAAGACCTCTCCGGCATCCGGCAGGGCGAAGCCGCATATCATCTTCAGCAGCACGCTTTTCCCGGAGCCGTTCTCCCCCAGGATCCCGCAGATGTCTCCACGGGGAACCGTAATATTTAAATTGGTAAACAGAATATTATTTTTATATGCCTTTGACACATTCCGCAGCTCTACCATATTTTTCCTCCCTTGTTCTCCCCGCTCGCCTTGTTCTCCTACCTGCCGTTCCCGTTCTGGGACAGTCCTATTTCTCCCCATTCTCCCTGTTCTCCTACCTGCTGTTCCCGTTCTGAGACAGCCCTATTTCTCCTCGTCCTCCATGTTCTCCTACCTGCCGTTCCCGTACTGAAACAGCCCCATTCTCCCGCCGCCCTTTCCGGAACCGATTATCGATCGTTCTTTTCAAAGACGAAATCCTTTTTCCCGTGCAGCGCTCTTGCCAGGCACAGCAGGAGCAAAATCATGACCAGCCAATACCACCAGTAAAACTGATAAGCCCCCAGCTTCTCCACCTCCTCCGGCGGCGCCCCCACGATCTCTTCGATTTTATAGCCAATCTTCCCCCAGGGCGTCCACTCCAGCGCACGCACGGCGGCTCCTTTCGCCAGGATATAATTTCCCAGGGGCACAAAAGTCGTTACCGCCAAATCCAGCATAGCGTTGCCCACTATGCTCTGCAGAATCTCATGCAGCAGGAGCATGGCGCTCCAGAAGCAGAAGATATTCAGACACTGCCTTACACAAATGTCCCCGAACTCCTCCGACAGGATAAAAGCATGCTCCGACTCCACGGGCATCTTCCGCCTGATGGAGAGCAGCAGTCCCGCGAAGGCAAGCAGGCACAGCAGTGCGAATCCTGTTCTCACAGCTGTTTTCATGTAAAAAAATTCATCCCTGTCCCGGTATCTGATCAGGACAGGATACCGGGAGCTCTGGGTCTGTCCGCCGCTGGTGGCCGCCAGCAGCAGAAAGGGGAACAAAACCAGAATGATATGATAGTTGTTGAATACCCACACCATGAATTCCCCCTGGCAGCCTGCCGGGTATTTCCACAAAAAGTCCGCTGCCATCACATGTCCCACCACCAGGGCGCAGAGCAGCCAGAAAAGCAGCCCCCTCGCCAGACGGCATTCCCTGATCTCCACTCTAAGCTTTGCCTGCATGATGATCCCCTCCTATGAACAAAAGACAGCCTATCGTAAACAGCGCCAGCTCATACAGGGGAATCCCCCAGCCTCCCAGCGCAGGATTGCTGTAGGCTGCCGGGTCTATCAGCTTAAACGCCTCCCAGGCCCTGGGGGCGGCCACCCCTGTGAACACACAGTAGCAGACCGGTATCAGCAGCGCCAGATATCTATTTCGGACAACCGCGCTCAGGCCCAGCCCCCATACCGCGAATGCCGCCCCCAGCACGCCTGCGTTCACGGCATACATCATACCGTACAGAAACGGGAATCTCCCGGCTAATTCCGGCAGGAAGCGGATGGGATTCTCCACCTTTCCCGAGCCCAGTATGAATTTGCAGAAAAGCAGCCACCCTGCCATAGGTAGGAACAGAGACAGGGAACCGCTGCAGGCCACCGCGGCGATCTTCGCCCTCCGATATTCCCCTCTGGAAGCCTTCAGCACCATCAGCCCCTGAAAGCCGCTGTCCCTCTCCCTCCGATAGGACAGCACAAAGGGGAACATGACCGTAACGGGCCAGAGGATCGTCAGCGGCGTAAACCGCAAACTGTCCAAAAACTTGCTCAGATAAGGTCCGCTGTCACTGAAGATCCTGCCTCCCGTCTGATCCAGACGCCCTTCCAGCATCATGAAAAGACCGAATGCCGTTGTGGCGGCAAAGGCCCAAGAGCCCAGCGCCCTCTTTATTTCCGTTTTTACCATAATGCATGCCCTCCCCTGCACCGCTCTTCTTCGTGGATTCCACTGTCTGATATATCTGATTAACGGACGTTTCGTTACAGATTTCATTTCTCGATTCCATTTTCTGGCGGGAGCAGAATTTCAAGCGCAAAATCGCCATCGTCATATTTCGGGCGGTATGGAGGCGCAGGGAAAGCCAGAAAGACCAGCCGGGCAGTCGGCTGGTCTCTCCGTCATCACATCTCTCACTCTTCCATGGAACAGTTTGCCGCCGCTCCCCGGCGGCTGCAGTAAATCTGTATCGCCTTGTCCGCAAATCCCGCAGTCCCTTTGCCGCCTGCCCCATCGATATTCTCCGTAAAATCTCCGCCGGCGGCGTACATCCTCCCAAGCCCGGAAAGGATATCCTCCGTGCACTTGTAATAGTGCTCCGTGATAAATGCCTGCAGTTTCCCCGCAAGGGCCTGGGCCTCCCCGGATGCCGGATCCGTGTCCTTTATCCTGCCGAACTCTGCGAATATCCGCATCATCTGTGCGCCCAAATCCCTCTCCTCCTCGGAAGTCCTGTCTTTTGCTTTCTCTTTGAACTCTTTATATGCGGCGGTGTCTCCCCAGGACGCTTTGGCCTGTGCCGCATATTCCTCCATCCTGCTGGTGTCAAATGCTGAAAAATCCATGGTATTTCCTCCTGTCTCCTTTATTCCACGGGCCAGCTCGATCAGGTTCTCCAGATGCTCCTTCTTCAATGTCAGCAGGGCTATCTGCTGCTCCAGCGCCCTGTCCCTGTCATAATCCGGGCTCTCCATGATCTTCCTGATTTCCTTCAGCGGAAATTCCAGTTCCCGGAACAGCAGAATCTGCTGCAGGCGCTCCAAATCTGTATCGTCATACAGACGGTATCCCGCATCGGTGTATCCTGCCGGACGCAGAAGCCCGATTTTGTCATAATACTGTAGAGTGCGTATACTCACTCCGGCCAACCCGCTCACTTCATGTACTGTCCTCATCGGCTTTTCCTCCCGTGTGATATCACTATAAACTATAACGCTGCGTCATAGTCAACCCCTTTTTTATAAATTTATGCAGAAAGCTTTGTCCGGGGATTTTCTATTGCTTTTCTCTCCTAAAAAATGTATACTTAAGCCAAATCAGAAATCAGAGGTGAATCTTATGAGCAGAAAAAGAGCAGTGGTGTCCCTGGGGCACGACGCGTTAGGTTATACCACAGGGGCCCAGCGGGACGCGGTGCAGGTGACGGCCCGGGCGCTGGCGGATCTGGTGGAGGAGGATTACCAGCTGACCATCACCCACAGCAACGGCCCCCAGGTCAGCATGATCCACAAGGCCATGACGGAGCTGCGCCGGGTCTACACCGACTACACCCCCGCTCCCATGTGCGTGTGCTCCGCCATGAGCCAGGGCTACGTAGGATACGATATCCAGAACGCCCTGCGCAGCGAGCTGCTGGGCAGGGGCATCTCCAGGCCGGTCAGCACTATCCTGACCCAGGTCACCGTAGACCCCTATGACGAGGCCTTCTACGAGCCCACCAAAGTCATCGGCCGCTTCATGTCAAAGGAAGATGCCGAGACCGAAATCAAGAAAGGCAATTACGTCAAAGAATATCCCGGAAAGGGCTACAGACGCGTAGTCGCGGCTCCCCAGCCCATCGACATCGTGGAAATCGAGGCCATCCGCGCCCTGGCAGCGGCGGACCAGGTCGTCATCGCCTGCGGCGGCGGCGGGATTCCCGTCATAGAGCAGCAACATATCCTGAAGGGAGCCTCCGCCGTCATCGAGAAGGACGCCATCGCCGGGAAGCTGGCGGCGGACTTAGGCTGCGACGAGCTGATCATCTTCACCGGCGTGGACTGCGTGTACCGTGACTTCGGCACCGACGGGCAGGCCCCTGTGGCGGCTATGGCCGTGGCCGAAGCGAAAGAGATGATTTCCCAGGGACAGTTCGAGGCGGGCACCATGCTGCCGAAGATCGAAGCCGCTGTCAGCTATCTGGAGAAGGTGGGGACGGGAAAAGTGCTGATAACTTCTCTGGGCAGGGCAAAGGACGCCGTCAGGGGCAAGGCAGGAACTGTGATCACGGCGTAGCGCTTTCCATGTACCGCTTCGGCAGCGCGGTTCCACTGCGCAGGCCTGGGCGGAAAACAGCCCCTCCGGCAGGACGGCCCATGTCCGGAGGGGCTGTTCGTTTTGTTGTCTTCTCTGTCTTCTGCCAGGCGATTTCCCTGCATGTCCACGGATCGCCATCGGATGATTCCCCCTGATTTCAGCCATGTCAAAGAATTTTGACATGGAAAAACCGGTCCTGTCAAAGATGTTTGATAGACATCCGGCCCTCAATACATGATAATGGCATCGAAAGGAGCAATCGGAATATGGAAATAGGGAAAAAGCTTAAAAGCGCACGGGTACAGTCCGGGATGACGCAGGAGAACGTGGCGGAACGGATCAATGTATCGAGACAGACAATATCAAATTGGGAAAATGAGAAATCATACCCTGATATCATCAGCGTAATCGAGCTGAGCAACCTATACTCACGAGCGTTCAAATTTGCCAGCGATTCATGATGTCTGCCGCTCGTGAGTCGGCTTGCTTGGCAAGTTTTAGTGATCGTCAGTATATATTCCATAAGTCTCGACGTATTGCTAAAGGGTGATGAAAAAATGATAGAGCACTTAGAGGAAACCACGAATGTCGTAAAGAGCAACCAGAAAATGATATGGGCTGTCATTGTCAATATCATTGTCGCAGCGCTGCTGATAACATTAAGTATGTTCATACCGGATAACCGCTATTTCTTAGTCGGCGTATTCTGCCTTATGGTCATCACTTCATCAGCATTGCTTTACCAAATCATCAGAACATTCTAAGGAGGACATCGTATCATGAGATTAAATATGGTTTTTGCAGTGATTTGCGGCGCAGCGGCGCTTGTAGGAGGCTTTGAGGCCGTATTCCAGGTTTATCACTTAACCGTAATCGATGCCACGGCCAGGGGGCTGAAGCATCCCAGATTCTGGGGATTTTTTGCGATGAACGGCAATCACTCCGGCGGTCTGCTCATGTATCTGATCGGAAGGAAAAGATATCCTGTCATGAATATGAGCGAAAGCAGCGCAAAAGAAATGGAAAGGCGCAAGAAATCTGCCGGTGCAGGCCTGGCATTTCTGGCAGCCGGGGTGATCGGCATCATATGCGCCACTCTGTTATGACGCAGTAAAAAAGATTGGCGGAATGCCTCACAGGTGGGGTACAGCTCCGCCAGGGCCTCCAGAAAGCCGGCGTCCATCTCGGCCCGCTCCAGGGCCGGGAGCCCCGCCGCCAGCATGGCCCGGTCCATGGCTGCGCCGGGGGAGAAGCGCCCCTCGCCGGTGCCCGACATCAGCCCTTGGGTCTGGCAGTAGTCCACGGCTTGGGCGTACCAGGCGCCGGGGGCCACGTCGGAGAAATCCGCCGCGTGGGCGGGCGCGGCCAGGCCCAGCGCCGCCGCTGCGGACAAAACTGCCGCTGTCAGCCGTCTTTTCATGGGTTCTCCTCCTTTTTCTCCAGGTAATAATAGTCGTCTGCCATTCTAAGCGCCTGGCAGCCCATCGCTTCGGTGATATCCCTTGTGTCATCTTTCAAAAGGGCGGCGGATTTGCCCCGAATTTCAGTCCCGACATTCTGGAGCGTGCCGCTGCCAAAGGGGCCCATAACGGCGTGGGAGTTGTCCTCGCAGGTGATCCTTCCGCCTATCAGCTCCAAGCTGTCGGCGTTGGGTACGCCGATGAGCCAAGAGGCGGTGGGCCGCCCGGAAATCTCGCCGTCGAGCATCACAAGCCTTGACCCAGGAGCTGTGAGGGCCAGATAGCCGCAGTTGACGATGGTTCCGCTGTTTGTCAGTGTTCCGTCAACGGTCAAAGCCCGGTCGCTCAGTTCGATGGTTCCATTATTTACAAGGGCCGCTGAGCCGCTGACAACCAAATCCACGTCGTCCGATAAGGACAGCACCTTCCCGGCGGGAACGGTCAGATCGCTGTCAAACGTCACATCCGCTGGGCCGCCCTGTTCATTGGTGACGCGGACCTCGTCATAGCTGTTCAGCGCGGTCTGGATGGCCGCAGTGGTGGCGTCCGAGTATTCTATCGCGGCTGTGCTCCAGGGGAAAAGGTAGTAGTAGCCGTCATCCCGCTGTTCCACGCCCCAGCCGTCTGGGAGGGGGTCCATAATTTTGCGTTGGGTGGACCGGAACACGGTGGCGCAGCCGGTGGGGAAGATAAGGGTATCGCTGCCTTCTCTGTCATACAGCCGCAGCGCCATGCCTTCGATGATCTGGGTCACCGTTCCGCCGGTAAAGTTCATCTGGGCTGGAGCCTGAACGGACACGGCGGAGCCATTTTTGCTGCACACGATCTCGCCGCCGGAAATGGTCAACTGTCCGGGTGTACCTGGTTCGGACATTAAAGCTACAGTTCCGTTCACAGTTCCTCCGGAGATGGTGATATCGGTGCCCAGAATCCCATGTGCTCCCGGTACAGTAACAGTTCCCCCGGTAATCTGGATGCCAGCAGCTCCTGTTTCATCTCCAATTCCAATCGCATATTGCGAAGTGCTGGTGGCTGAAATTTCACCGCTTTCGATGGTTATATTGGCACAAGTAGAATTGCCGTTATTGGGAAAACCGCAGGCTCCAATTCCAGCCCCGCCATGGTCTATATCCGGAGTTGCGTTCATGTATATGCGGCCGCCTGTGGCAGTCAGCTTGCCTGTGCCCTTAATGGTCAGCCTGCCGGAAGATTCTTTGCTGTTTTTTTCCAACCCGGCCCGCCCCGCTCCGCTGAGCAAAGTGTTTTCTGTACCAGCGCCCAGGGTGAGCGATACATTCCCTGAGCTGTTGTCTGCAATTTGGAACGCGGGGGCGCCTGGAGTGCCGGTCGTGCCGTTGGTTGTATATTCCCCTGTATGGCTCAGGTCGATATTCACCCCGGCCAGGGTGAGGTTGGCGCTGACGCCGTCCTCCACAAAGATGGAATCGGTGGTGGTCTGGTCCACTCCCTCAGCCATGGAGATGGTCAGCGGGGTGGGGGAAATTACCGAAAATTTGCCCGAGTTTTCATCGTAAGTGTAGTCTACCCCTTCCTTGCCGCCGTTGACAGCAAAGGACCCCGCTGTGACGGTTTCAGCCAGGTGGTAGTAGCCGTCGCTCTGCTGGGCGGCCCCATAGCCGCTGGGGAAGGGGCTGGCCACCGCCAGGGTTTTGGCTCGGAAATCGGTGGCGAAGCCGGCGGGGAGGGAGAAGCCGGAGGGCAGGCCGATGGCCGCTCCATCGCCGGTATTGGTGCCGGCGCCGCCGGCCAGCGTCAGAGCCGTCCCGCTGGACACAGACACCGTGATGTCCTGATTCGAGGTGATCTCGCCGCCGGAGATGGTAAGGGACCCGCCGGTGAGGGTGAGCCGGCCCTCGACGCGTCCGGCGTTGGTCAGCGTTCCTTCGCTGGAAATCCCCAGCGCGGCGGCAATCCGTCCCGAGGAGGTGTTTGTGATGGTCCCGCCGGCGTTATTCACGAACTGCCCCGCCACCCGCAGGGTGTTGGAGCTGTTGACGGTGATGGCTCCGCTGTTGGCCAGGCTGTCCCCCAGGTCGGCGGTGCCGTTTACTGTAAGGCTCCCCAGCACTTGGGCGGGCACGCCGCTGTTCAGGGTGAGCGTCTTTCCGCTGTCCACCGTCATGTTGATGCCGATGTCCAGGGTATTTTGGGCCGGGTTCGCGCCGGGCGCCACCACCACCCGCCGGGTGGTTGGGCGGTCCAGCGCCTGCTGGACATCCATGTCGGTCACTGGCATGGTCAGGGTGATGTCAGCCGGCTCCGGCGCGACGCCGGGGCTGTCCCCGCCAGGGGCGGAGGAGCCGCCGCTGTCCTGGCCCCCACTGTCCTTGGGGCCGCTGTCCCACACCGGGTCCTGGGACACGTGGTTGTCCTGGGTGGACAGGGCCTTTTCGATTTCCCGGAGGACTTCCTCCATAGCCGCCTGGCCGTCCTCCAGCCGCTTCTGGGCGCTGTCCTGGTCGAAGCGCCCCAGCACGTCCAGGCCGGAGCCGGTGTAGATTTTTTCGCACAGGGCCCGGTCCTTCACCAGCTCCACCAGAACAAAGCCGTCGATCTGCTCCTCGGTGTAGCTCTGGCGGATGATCTCACAGCGCGCCCCGGCCTGCCCCTGGGGGTAGACCACGAACTCGGCCATCTCGCCGCCCCGGAGCACGGTGGTCCGGCTCTCGCCTGTGGCCGGGTCGGTGACGCTGCATTCCACCTGCCCTTCCAGAAGATAGACCTGGGCGCGCCACGCGTCGAGCATTTTCACCCACCCGCAGGTGCCCCGGATACCTACGATGATGGTGGAGGTGCGGATGTTCAGGCTCTCCTCCTTTTCCAGCGGCTCGCTGACGTTGAAGTAGAGGTTGCCGGAATTCAGCAGGACCTCCAGCTTTTTCCCCGCCTTACGCACCTCGGCTTCGCTCACCGCGTCCAGCTTGATGAGCTTGCTGCTGTCCAGGCTGGCCCAGGCGTAGCTCTTCTCGGCGGTCTTGGCGTGGTACCCATTGTAAAGGCGCATAACCTCAAAAACGGACAGCGCTCTGCCGCTGCCGTTCGTAACAGATACGCTTCCTTCGGTTTTCATCAGCTGGATGGTGGACGCGGCGTCTGAAACCGTCTCCGCCCCCATGGCGGGGAGCGCGGCGGTCAGAAGAATAGCCAGCACCAGCGCCAGCGGCAGAAAACTCTTTTGGAATGAACTTGGCTTCCTCATATGTATTACCTCGCCTTCTTTTGGGGGAACTCCCGCGGTACACAAAAATTTTCAACTATCCCACTTAACTATAACAGATGCCGCCAGAAATAGCAAGAAAATGATTTGTTTAGGGAGTGCCCTAAATTTTTTGCTGGCAGTTGGGCGTACAGCGCGGCGCCGCGAAATTTGAACCGCCGTTGTGTCGAATGTTGTTGCAAAATGTCCCACACAGCGTTACAATGAAAGCGGTCGAACAAATAGGTATGGAGAAAGTGAGCGTTATGGAACAACAGGAAACATTGCTTCAATATTTTGAGTGGTATCTGCCCGCCGACAGCGGGCACTGGCGGAGGGCGGAGGCTGACGCGCCCCGTTTAGCCGCCCTGGGCTTCACCGGCGTGTGGCTCCCCCCGGCCTATAAGGGCCACCAGGGCCAGGCGGATGTGGGCTATGGGGTCTACGATTTGTACGATCTGGGTGAATTCGATCAAAAGGGGAGCGTGCCCACCAAATACGGCCGCCGGGAGGAGTACCTGGCCGCAGTCAAAGCCCTGCAAAGGAACGGCGTCCAGGTCTACGCGGACATTGTCCTCAACCACCGCATGGGAGCGGATGAATGTGAGGAGGTCCGCGCCCGGCGGTCCGCCGGGGACGACCGGAACATAGATGCCTCCGCCCCGGCCCCCATTGTCGCCTGGACCAAGTTCACCTTCCCGGGCCGAGGGGGGAAATATTCTGACTTCCAGTGGGACTGGACCTGTTTCGACGGCGTGGATTGGGACGACAGACAGGATACAACGGCGGTCTATCGGTTCGAGGGAAAAAATTGGGACAGCCAGGTGGACAGCGAAAACGGCAACTACGACTACCTGATGGGGGCTGATCTGGATATGAGCGCCCCCAAGGTCGTTGATGAGCTGGACCGCTGGGGCAGGTGGTATCTGGAAACCACCGGCGTGGACGGCTTCCGCCTGGACGCGGTGAAGCATATCAGCGCCCCCTACTTCACCCACTGGCTGCAAAAGCTCCGGCAGGAATCCGGGAAGACGCTCCCGGCCGTCGGAGAATACTGGCACAAGGAAACGATGGCTCTTACACACTACTTGGACCAGTGCGGGCAGGTGATGCGTCTGTTTGACGTACCCCTCCATTTCCGGTTCCACCATCTCTCCAGCGCCGGAGGGGCCATGGACCTGCGGGAGCTGTTTCGAGGGACCCTGGCGGAAGCCCGACCCGACCAGGCGGTCACCTTTGTGGACAACCACGACACCCAGCCAGGACAGGCGCTTCAATCCTGGGTAGCCGATTGGTGCAAGCCGCTGGCTTACGCCTCCATCATGCTGCGGCAGGACGGGACGCCCTGCGTCTTCTATGGGGATCTGTACGGGATTCCCCACGACAATATCCAGCCGGTGAAGGCCCTGCCCAGACTGCTCCTGGCCCGGAAGTATTGTGCCCACGGCCCACAGACCGACTATCTGGACGACCCGGATATGATCGGCTGGGTGCGGCAGGGGGAGGATTCCGCCATGGCGGTGGTCCTCACCGACGGCCCCGGCGGCAGCAAGCGGATGT
>OFFZ01000827.1_pt1 | contig 18041 bp, 21 predicted proteins | sample 1521631 | NCBI WGS metagenome assembly OFFZ01 (sample SAMEA3504102, study PRJEB24116) | mouse gut metagenome | biome: mouse gut; feature: mouse-associated habitat; material: faeces | place: Denmark | collected 2011 | reverse complement strand
ACGAAGGTGAAATCCACTGCTTACGGAGACTTAGGCTCGAAGGCATTCCTGAGAGACTTAGTCGCAGTTATGCAGTTAGTTCACCGAAGTGTTGCCCCAGTCTGCGTGAGACAGCCGTTTCCTCAGAACCGCGTCCACCCTGCACCGACAAATCTACTACCCATCCAGGCACCCCCTGTCATGAGTAGCACATCAGGGGTATATTTTTAAGAGGAATTATGATATGATAATGCTAACCAAACTCAACAACACTAAGATTGTACTGAACTGTGCTCAAATAGAATCCGTTGAGCTGATCCCGGAGTCGAAGATTCTTATGACAAACGGCAAATTTTATATAGTGAAAGAAGATGCAGAAGAGATAATAGCGAAAACAATTGAGTACAATGGTAAAGTACACGGTTACCATTTTGACCATTCAGATAGATAAATTAATAAGGCGGTGAAGATAACGTGGATATAACAAGTATTTTAGGTGTGATCATCGGAACGGTGCTGATCGTATTCGTAGGTATCAGTCCGGCAAAACTTGGTAACTTCTGGGATGGACCCAGTATCGCGATTGTTCTTGGCGGTACGATTGCTGCGGCGATCGCAAGCTATCCGTTCGGGAGGCTTAAGACGCTCCTTAAGCATACGAAGATTTTGTATCAGGGCAAGAAGTACAACATCGGTGCGCTCATAGACACGCTGGTGGAGATGGCTCAGCTTGCCAGACAGAACGGTCTTCTGGCATTGGAAGAGAAGGCTAATGAGATAGACGATATGTTCTTCAAGCAGGGTATCATGCTGATCGTGGACGCGACGGAGCCGGAAGAAGTGCGTAACCTCTTAGAGAGTGATGTGGACGCCATGCTGACGAGGCATGAGGACTGTATCGGTATCTATCAGTTGATGGAGGCGAAGGCGCCTGCATTCGGTATGATCGGTACTCTGGTTGGTCTGGTTAACATGCTGAAGGGTATGAACCTGGAAGGCGAAGGCGGCGCGGGTGATATCGGTCCTGCGATGGCGACTGCGCTGATCACAACATTTTACGGCTGTGTACTTGCTCATTTGATTTTTGCTCCGATTGCTGCGAAGCTTAAGGTAAGGAATGACGAAGAGCTTCTGTATAAGCAGATCATGATAGAAGGTATCCTGGCGATTCAGGCAGGAGATAATCCGAAGTTCTTAAGAGAGAAGCTTGTTACATTCGTAAGCCAGAAGGAGCGTCAGAAGCTTCTGGATTCTGAGGGGTCAAGCAAGGGCAGCGCAAGCGAAGAATAGCAGGAGGCAGATATGAAGAAGAGGAATAAGCCGTCTGGCGGCGGCGCCAATTGGATGGATACATATGGTGACCTGGTGACTCTGCTGCTCTGTTTCTTTGTATTATTATATTCGATCTCGACGCTGGATCAGGCGAAATGGATTCAGGTTGTTAAGAGTTTTAACCCGGATGCGAAGGATGTATCGCAGATTGCGGAGAACCCGAATATAGACGCTAATGACGAGGTACCGGGAGGCGTTGACGTAGACGAGTTCGACGATCTGTTTGAGAGTCTGAAGGAAGCGATAGAAGCTGCGAATCTGGACGGAGAGGTTGAGTTATTTAAAGGGGATGGGTATACGTTTATCACATTCCAGGATAACGTGTTCTTCGATGGGGACAGTTCTATTATCAAGGATGAAGGAACAGCGATCCTGGCACAGTTTGCTTCCATTATGTCTGGTGTGAAGGATGCTGTGAAGGAAGTTCAGGTTCTTGGACATACGGCACAGGCTGATCCGAATGTTCCGAACAATCCGGTGAACGACAGAGTTCTGTCGGCAGAGAGAGCAGCGCGTGTAGCAGCGTTTATTCAGCAGCGGACAGAGGTTTCCGGGGATAAGATCGTGGCAGTCGGTTATGGGCAGTTCCGACCGATCGCTCCGTTCGATACACCGGAGAACCGTGCGAAGAACCGCCGTGTTGAGCTGCTGATCACGAAATCCGATGCTGTTGAACATAGTCTGGAAGAGTATTATCAGGAAATGAACAGATAATTATAAAGGAAAGTGGGAGTTTAGGATGGCAGATGTATTATCGCAAAGTCAGATAGACGCGCTGCTGAATTCGATGCAGAATGCTGATTCGGGGGGCGCGCCTGAGGCAGAAGAACCGAAAAAGCCCGAGAAGGAATACAAAAAGTATGATTTCTTCAGTCCTAAGAAGTATACAAAAGATAAACTAAAGATGCTCAACAGCATCTATGATAACTATTCCAGGATCTTAGTCTCACAGATTAACGGGCTGTTCCGTGTGGCGAGTGAAGTAGAAGTCGTAGGGGTTGAAGAACAGAGGTATTATGAGTTCGGCAATGCGCTGAATGAGTCGGACGTACTTACGATCGTAGACGTAGATCTGCCCGACCGTTCTACGAATCCGCCTGTGCTGATCCATATCAGTCCTCTGGTAATGGGGTCGATGATCGACCGTATGCTCGGTGGTTCGGGCACGGATATGACCATCGACATGGCGTATAATTATACGGATATTGAGCTTGCGCTGTATGCGAAGATCATCAAGTATCCGATTTCGATCATGAATGATGTGTGGTCCGGCTATATCAGCCTGAAAGCACAGTATGACAGTATCGAGGAGAATCCCAGCATGTTCCAGGGGATCAGTGTAGATGAGACGGTCGTGATCATCATGCTCCATATCAAGATGGGCGAGATTGACGGAGCCATGAATATCTGTATACCCGGAACACTCTTAAGCAATATATTTGAGATTATTGATAAGACGAAGCATCTTGCGAAGAAGAGCGATAGAGTCGGAATCCGCAATACCCGTGAGGATATCCTGGAGAATATCAGAGAGTCCAGAATGGATGTCACCGCACAGCTTGGTGTGGCAAGGCTCAATCTGGACGATGTATACAACTTGCATGTGGGTGATGTCATCGATCTGAATAAGCCGCAGGATTCACTGGTTTCCCTGTATATTGCAGGCCAGCCGTGGTTCAATGGTCAGCTTGGCGTACATAACAAGAATGTTGCAGTTAAGATCGAAGACCGTATTCTGGAGTATAAGGATGACGGGGACGATGAGGTTATGAGCGCAGAGACAGAGGCGGAGGCAGTATAACTACCAGATAAATCCATGGAATTATCTGAGTATATAAATTATAATGATAATAAACAATAACAAAGTGAGGTAAGAAAAATGGCAAAGATTTTATTAGTTGATGATGCGGCGTTTATGAGAATGATGTTAAAGAATACGCTGACACAGGCAGGGTATACGGATCTTATTGAAGCAGAAGACGGTGTGAAGGCGGTAGAAGCTTATACGGCTGAGAAGCCGGACCTTGTCTTCATGGACATCACAATGCCGAACAAGGATGGACTCGAGACATTAAAGGAGATCAAAGCGATGGATCCAGGAGCAACGATCGTAATGTGTTCTGCGATGGGACAGGAGACGATGGTTATGGATTCTATTAAGTCAGGAGCGAAGGACTTCATTGTTAAGCCTTTTAAGCCAGAGCGTGTTCTTTCAACCGTTAAGAAGATCCTTGGATAATGTAAGGAGGTAGTTATGTCTTTTTTGAGTTCATTTGATATCAGTGCATCAGGCCTGACGGCAGAACGGCAGCGTCTTGACATAGCATCTGAGAACATAGCAAACAGCAACACGACCAGGACAGAGAGCGGCGGCCCTTACCGCCGGAAGATGGTTGTATTGCAGGAAGTACCTTCAACTTCTTTCCGCAGCAAGTTCAACAGCCTTCTGAACCGCACGGCGTCTAAGGGCGGTGTGAGGGTAACGGAGATTGTAGAGGATCAGAGAGATCTGCAGCCTGTCTATAATCCAGATCACCCGGATGCGAATGAAGAAGGTTATGTTATGATGCCGAACGTAGATCTTGTCAAAGAGACAGTAGATGGTATGTCTGCAACAAGAGCTTATGAGGCGAATATCACGGCTTTTAATGCGATGAAGTTAATGGCGCAAAGGGCGATTGATATCGGCAAATAGAAACAGGGGTGATGTTCCCGGAAGGAGAGAAGGGTTAATATGAATTCAGATTGCTTTAGTAAACTGGAAATAGATGCTATAGGCGAGATACTCAATATCAGCCTTGGCGCGTCTGCGACAGCAGTTTCCACGATGTTGAATGCAAGGGTAGATATTACAACTCCGATCGTCAATGTCGTGAAAAAAGAAGAATTTGAGATGGACAGGGTGGAACCGGCAGTCTGCGTCGAGATTACCTACGTTGCAGGATTAGAAGGCGAGAATGTCATGCTCCTTAAGCGGCATGATATCAAGGTGATCGTAGAGATGGTCATGGGCATGGAGATTCCGGATGAGGATTTTGAACTGAACGAGATCAACATCAGTGCGGTCTGCGAGGTCATGAACCAGATGATGGGGGCGTCCGCGACAGCATTGTCCGAATTCCTGGGAAGAATGGTCAATATTTCCACGCCGATTTCTTTCGAGGTGGAAAATGAGCAGGAATTTATTAATAAATATTTTGTAGATGACGAGCCGAAGGTAGTGGTTGGATTCACACTGAAGATTGCAGATAAGCTTGAGAGTGAGTTCTTCAATGTTATGCCGATCGCGTTGGCAAAGGGACTGGTAGAAGGATTCCTTCCGCCTGAGGCGATCATTCCGTATGTTCCGGGAGGAGCAAAGGGACAGGAAGCAAGCGCTCCGGCGCCAGAACCGGCCCCGGCGGCATCTTCAGGGGGAACGATGTCCCAGGAAGAGATTGAGCGCATGCTGGCAGGAATGGATGATAGTTCGGCCCCTGCGCCAAGTCCGGCTTCGGCCCCAACGCCAAGTCCGGCCCCAGTTCCGGCGCCAGCGCCAAGTCCGGCTCCGGCAGCGGCCCCGGCAGGAGCAGCTCCGGCAGTACCGCAGCAGGCGGCAATGCCGATGGTGCCGCAGCAGGCAGTGAGCCCGGATGTGGCAATGATGCAGATGCAGATGATGCAGCAGATGATGCAGCAGATGCAGCAGATGCAGCAGATGCAGATGCAGAGTCAGGAGCAGAAGAAGGCTGCGCCTGAACCGAAGATGATACATGTGCAGGCCCCGGCGCAGACGTCTCTGAAGGCAGACAACGGTATTGTCCTGGAGGGCGAACAGGAAGAGAACATGGAATTGATCATGGGCGTTCCTCTTGAAATATCGGTTGAAATCGGAAGAACGAAGAAGCTGGTGAAGGATATCCTTGATTTCACAAAAGGATCGCTGGTAGTTCTGGACAAACTTGCAGGCGAGCAGGTAGATTTGTTTGTTAACGGACAATGTATCGCCAAAGGCGACGTTGTAGTCGTGGAAGATAATTTCGGAATCAGGATCACCGAGATCATGAAGGTGAATCTGATCGCATTAGAGCAGCATTAAGATTAAGGAAGGTATTGTATGTGGAGAGTGATTGCTACCTTTGTTGCGGTTGCAGTGATTATATATCTGAGCTATCTGGCCAGCAAGTACATAGGCAAGGGGATGAGCCTCGGCAGCAGCTCCCGGTATATGCGTATGATCGATCAGATCACGTTGGGACAGGACAGACATGTGGCGATCGTGCAGGTCGGAGGGAAATATCTGCTCATAGGTGTTACCTCCGGTCAGGTTAATGTTCTGTCTGAGCTTCGGGATGAAGAGTTGTTCCCGCTGGAACCGGATACGGAGGAAGGTTCGACTAAGATACCGGATTTTAAATCGATGATGGAGAAGCTGGGCGACATAGGAAAAAGAGGAGGGAAAAAGTAGTGTACGACTCACCATTAATTAATGTAAATGGCAATCAGGTTCCTACATTGGATATTTTGCTGATGCTGACAGTCATATCACTTCTGCCCTCTCTTTTGATCATGGTTTCCTCCTTTGCGCGTACGGTGATCATTCTTTCATTTTTGCGAAATGCGATGGGGGTTCAGCAGACCCCGCCGAATATGGTACTTGTAGGAATCGCGATCTTTCTGACGCTGTTCATTATGGATCCAGTGATCAAGGAGATCAATACGGAGGCTTATATTCCGTATAAGAATCAGGAGATTTCCCAGGAGGAAGCTATTGCGCGCGCGCAGGTCCCGCTTAAGGAATTCATGCTGACGAATACGGAGAAGAGTTCTCTGAATATGTATGTGGAGATGTCAGGTAACGAGGAAGTGGAGGAAGTTACAGAACTTCCTATGACGGTGGTCATTCCTTCGTTTATAACCAGTGAATTGAAGAAGGGATTTACTGCGGGATTCCTGTTATATATTCCGTTTCTGTTGATAGATATTGTTGTTTCTAGTACACTGATGTCCATGGGTATGATGATGCTGCCGCCGGCCATGATTTCTATGCCGTTCAAGCTGCTTCTGTTTGTAACTGTGGATGGATGGCAGTTGTTGTTCTCAACGATTGTGAACAGTTTCCGGATTGGATGAGGAGGCATAATATATGACAAACGGCGAAGTTGGCGATCTGATGTATGAAGTGTTTGTGATGGTGATCCAATTGGCAGGACCGCTTCTTGTAATCAGCATGATGGTAGGTATCCTGATCTCGATCATACAGGCTGCGACACAGATCCATGAACAGACGATTACGTTTGTTCCGAAGCTGCTGGTAATCGGTGTGATCCTTGTGTTCACCGGTAATAGTATGCTGGAATCACTGCAGGATTTTACAACGAAGATATTCCGGTTGATACAGGGATAATGTGAGGAGTGATGACATGTCGATTGATAGTATCGCGCAGTTGACTCTGTTTTCCCTGATCCTCATGAGGATGTCGGGGTTTGTCCTGATGAATCCGATACTGGGAAGAAATAATATACCGGCGCGGGTAAAGGCAGGATTGATCTTTGTGCTGGCGCTCACAGTCTATTCATCTTCAATGGAAGATGCGTTTGAGATCGTCAGTACGGTGGAATTTGCGTTTCTTCTGCTGAAGGAGTTTGCGGCGGGGTATGTAGTCGGGTACGTCATGCACTTGTTTTTTTTTATTGTGAGTTTTGCAGGATATATTATAGATTATCAGATGGGATTGTCCATGGCTACTGTGTATGATCCCCAGAGTAATGCGCAGATGCCTGTAACAGGAAGTCTGCTTCAGACATGGCTGATACTGCTTTTTTTCGCGGTGGACGGCCATCTTGCATTGATGCGGATATTGCTCACATCAGCCGAGATCGTTCCCTATGGAGGGATCGTGGTCACGGAGGGGCTGGCTCTTCGTATTATTGATATCTTTCTGGAATGTGTGGAGATGGGGCTGAGACTTGCGATCCCCATGATAGCGGCGGAATTCCTGGTGGAGATGGGTGTAGGGATCCTGAACAAGGTTGTACCGCAGATCAGTATATTTGTAATTAATATCCAGATGAAATTAATCGTTGGTATGGGCCTTCTGGTTCTTCTGTTTGCCCCGACGGGCGAATTCATAGAGAAGATCATGACGACCATGATGAAGTCGGTCGGAGGAATACTGACATTCTTATAAATGAGATTTTCATAAAGGAAGTGAAAACCTTTGGCGTCAGATGAAAAAACCGAAAAAGCCACACCTAAGAAGCGGAGGGACCAACGTAAGAAAGGTCATGTCGCCTCAAGTAAAGACGTGATCGTGGTCGCTTCGCTTATCGGGTGTTTCTATTGTTTACAGATGTTATTTCCGTCAATTTACAGGGCGCTAAGGGATACGTTGATATTTCAAGTGTCTTCGATCGCAGAGATGGAGGAACTGTCTCTGAATAATCTGCAGATCATAGGTATGAAGTCTGTGACTACGCTGGCAAAATGCATCTTCCCGCTGGGAGTGATTAGTCTTGCCATCAGTGTGATCGCAACGGGAATACAGACCAGATTCCTGTTCACCAAGGAGCCTTTGAAGTTCCAGCTCAGTAAGCTGAACCCGCTTAAGGGGATTAAGAATATGTTCTCCGCGAAGCAGGTGGTAGAACTTGTGAAGTCGTCAGTCAAGATCGTTATCCTGGCGGTGATACTGTATGGGATCCTTAAGGATGAGCTTGTGATGATCGCACAGATGATGGATGTGGATCCGGCGAATTCATTTGCTTATGTCCTGAAAGAGGTCATGGGCATGGTTTTGAGGATTGGGCTTGTATTCGCGGCGATTGCCGGTTTTGACTACTTCTATCAGCGTTGGTCCTATGAGAAGGGGATCAAGATGTCGAAAGAGGAAGTCAAGGAAGAGTATAAGCAGATGGAAGGAGATCCCAAGGTTAAGGGTAAGATCCGAAGCCTTCAGCAGAGTATGGCAAGAAGCAGAATGATGCAGGCAGTGCCGGATGCAGATGTTATCATCCGTAACCCTACGCATTATGCGGTTGCCCTCAGGTATGACATAGACCACGATAATGCTCCTGTCGTTATCGCGAAAGGACAGGATTTGATCGCTCTTAAGATCGTGGAGATCGGGGAACTTAATAAGGTGACGGTGATCGAGAACAAACCTCTTGCGAGAGGGATTTATGCCTCGACCCCTCTTGGCGGACAGATACCTGCAGAGTATTATGGAGTGGTAGCGGAGATCCTTGTAGAGGTATTCCGTATGAATAAAAAGTTGGAGTAGAAGATGAAGAATATATTGAATAATGTGGTATCATTGATCGTAGTCATGATCGTACTGCTGTTGATCATACCGTTAAGTCCGTTTTTTCTGGACGTAATGATTATTTTAAATATTGCCGTTTCGCTGATTATTCTTCTGGTCAGTATGAATATCAAGGAGGCACTGGAGTTCTCGATCTTCCCGTCCCTGCTTCTTATTACAACCTTATACCGTATAGGGATCAATATCTCGTCAACAAGAAGTATCCTTAGTAACTCGGGTACGGCGGGCCAGGTGATCCAGTCCATGGGCGATTTCGTTCTCCAGGGCAATGTTGTAGTCGGCGTTATCATATTCCTGATCATCGTATTAGTTCAGTTCCTCGTTATCACCAAGGGTGCGGAACGTGTCGCTGAGGTAGCGGCGAGATTCACCCTGGATGCTATGCCTGGTAAACAGATGGCGATCGACGCGGACTTAGGAAGCGGATTGATCACAGAGGATGAAGCGAAGGCAAGACGTTATAAGATCCAGAAGGAAGCGGATTTCTACGGATCCATGGATGGTGCCACCAAGATCGTAAAAGGTGATGCGACCATGTCCCTGATTATCACAGCCGTTAACTTCCTTGGCGGCTGTGTGATCGGTATGGTGCAGGGCACTATGGGATTCACCGAAGTGCTTCAGGTATATTCTATCGCAACGATAGGTGACGGTCTGGTATCACAGATCCCTGCGCTTCTGATCTCTACGGCGACGGGTATGATCGTAACACGTGCGGTTGCGGAAGACAGTTTGAATATAGATGTAACAAGACAGTTCGGAGCACAGCCCAAGGCGATCATGACCGCGGGCGGCGTGCTGGCGATCCTGATCGCGATTCCGGGAATGCCGAAGTTCCAGCTGGCAGTGATCGCGTTGGTCATGATGCTGGGCGGATGGTATCTCCTGCGCCGTATGCAGGAATTTGCGATGGTCCCGGAACCGGGCATGGTGCCGGGAGGCGGCATGAGCCAGGCGGAAGCCGAGCAGCTCCAGATGGAAGAAGAGGAGAACTTCAAGGATATCAACAGTGTATATGACCTGCTGTCTGTAGAGCCGATCGAGATGGAATTCGGTTACAGCCTGATCCCTCTAGTAGATGAGGCGAGCGGAGGCAGGATGATCGACCGTATCGTCATCTTCCGCCGGCAGTATGCGCAGGAGATGGGACTTGTGATCCCTTCCATACGGCTGCGTGACAGTTCCAGCCTGAATACGAACCAGTATGTGATCAAGATCAAGGGCGAGGAGGTCGCCAAGGGCGAGATCCTGGTAGATTACTACCTTGCGTTAGAGCCGCCGAACCTCGAGAAAGAGATTGATGGTATAGATACTATCGAGCCTGCATATGGTATTCCTAGTAAATGGATCACAGTGGATAAGAAGGAGATGGCGGAGATCTACGGATATACGGTTATCGACCCGCTCTCTGTTATGCTGACGCATCTGTCTGAGACTGTGAAGAAGCATGCGCATGAGCTGCTGAATCGTCCAGAGGTAGTGCGTCTGATCGAGAACATGAAGCGGCAGGCGCCGGAGCTTGTTGATGAGTTGATTCCGCAGCTGATCTCTTACGGTAATTTCCAGAAGATCTTAACCAATCTTCTGAAGGAAGGGATTCCGATCAAGGATATGGAGACTATCATGGAGACGATCGTAGATTCGTCCATGACGGTCCGGGATCTGGATTCTATCACGGAGAATATCCGTGTTGCGCTGAAACGTACGATTACAAGAAAGTTCTGCGAGGGCAACAGCATGAGAGTGGTGACGTTGGACGCAGAATTGGAGAAGACGATCATCACAAGCCTGACCAACGGCGACCATGGAGTCTACCTTGCACTGAGCCCGGATGTGATGCAGAGCGTGATCACTCAGATGACGGACGAAGTGAAGAAGTTCCAGGAGCTTGGACAGGTGGCGATCATCCTGACCAGCCAGGTGGTAAGAATACATTTCTACAGGCTGGTGGAGCAGTTCTTTCCGGATGTATATGTGCTGTCATTTAACGAGATCAGCAATAATATCCAGATACAGGCGGTAGGAAATATTACGATATAAACTTAAGTGGAGCGTTCAATATGAGTACACAGGAACGGTACAAAGAGAAGACGAATGAAGAGCTTTTAAAACTGTATAAAGAGACGGGAAGCCTTGAGGTCAAGCAGGAGATCGTCATGCGTTATATCTATCTTGTGAAAAGTATTGCGCTTCAGATGCGGGATATTTACATGAGTTTTACCCAGGTGGACGATATTATCAGTGAGGGCGTGATTGCGATCATGTCTTCTATTGATAAGTTCGATATAGATAAGAACGTCAAATTTGAGACATTTATTTCCAAGAGAATTAAGGGAATGATCATCGACTTGGCAAGAAAGCAGGATTGGGTGCCAAGAAGTACAAGAAAGAGCACGAGAGATATTGAAGAAGCGGTGACAACGTTATATAATAAATTAGGATACTATCCTTCGGTGCAGGAGGTAACGGAGTATCTGAATATTACGCCTGAGAAGTACCAGGAGACGATGCGCAAGGCTGCGCTGTTCAATATCCTATCACTGGATATGGTCCTGGCGGAAGCTCAGGGGAATGAAGTCGGGGTGTCGCTGCCCCAGGGGGAGAAGAATGAACAGCCGGAGAGCAAGTTCCTTAAGAAGGAGCTTACGGAGGTTCTGGCAGAAGGGGTCGGGACGCTTAAAGAAAATGAGCAGCTTGTGATCTCGCTGTATTATATAGAGGAGTTGAATATGAGACAGATCGCGGATGTACTTGAGGTAAGTGAACCGCGTGTATCCCAGATTCATACGAATGCTATAAAGAAACTAAGAAAACACATGGAGAGATTCAACGAAGAAAGGGAGAGTAAGAAGAATGTTTCAAGGATTCTACGATCTGACGTCTAATATGATCACACAAAACCGGAATTTGAATATTATAAGTAATAATATGTCGAATGTTTCTACGCCGGGCTTCAAGATGGACAGATTAATGCAGAGCACATTCCGGGATGAGATGATCTATCGGTATGACAAGTATGGCAAGACAGCGGTCGGTACGGTATCACGGATGAATATCGGCGGTGAGCGGATAACGGATTATACCGACGGAGGTGTTCGGGAGACCGGAGCGTCTATGGACGTCAGCCTTATCGGCGCCGGCTTTTTCGAGATTCAGACGGATAACGGCATGGTGTATACAAGGAATGGTTCTTTTAACCTGGATGACGCGGGATATCTGGTTCTGCCGGGATTCGGAAGAGTGCAGGGAACCAATGGTCCGATCCGGCTTACGACGGATGAGATCACAATCGATGAGACGGGCAATATTACCGGAACAGAGACCGGACAGTATTTCGGAAGAATCAGGATAGTGGATTTCACAGATTATGATCAGCAGCTTACTAAGGTGACGGGAGGCGTATTTACCGCGAATGCGCAGCCCCAGGCGGCGCCGCTTGCGACGAAGACCATGCAGAAAGCGCTGGAGGATTCTAATGTATCTATGGCGGAAGAGATGACGAATATGATGAGCGGTCAGAGAGTGCTGCAGAGTTCCGCGCAGCTTCTGAAGATGTATGATCAGCTTACAGCGAAGATTGTTATGATTGGTTCCGCGACATAGTGAGAGGAGAGAAGGCTTATGTACACATCATTTTATACCGCTGCAAGAGGAGCGATGGAGGAGCAGGAGAAATTGAATGTTGTCGGCCATAATCTTGCGAATGCGAATAATTATGGTTATAAGGCGAAGACGACGGTGTTCACAGACCTGATGTATTATAATCTGAATAATTATACCGGAGAGGATACCAGATACAAGGCAGGAGCCGGTATTAATGTTGAGAAGACGAACACAGATTTCAGTCCGAAGGGACTCATAACTACAGAAGAGAAGTTTGATTACGCGATCAACGGCAAAGGATTCTTTATGCTGAGGAGTCCGATTACGAATGAGATTACATATTCGAGAAACGGGCATTTCAGTATGTCAAAACGCGGCAATGAATTTTATCTGGTGAATGACAACGGGAATTTTGTGTTAGATGAGAACCGTAATCCGATCCGGGTGCTGGACGGTAATGTTGGGGAACTAAGCGGCCAGATCGGTGTCTACGGCTTTAATATCCTTGACGGGATGCAGAGTACAGGGAACAACGAGTTTGTGCCGGTTCTTAAGAACGGGCAGCCATTCCTTATGCGGGACGCGAAGCTCATTGACCATGCGCTGGAGATGTCGGGAGTGGATGTAGCAGATGATTTTACACGTATGATCGAGGCACAGAGGGCGTATTCATATGCGCTTAAGATGGTACAGACATCGGATGAGGTTGTGAATACGATCAATACGCTGAGAGCATAGAGAGGTGGCTTATGGCAATAAAAACATATGAAGAGATGAACGAGCTGGGGTTGGATATCCTAAAAGAGATCGGTACGATCGGCGGCGGCAACGCGGCAACCGCACTGTCGAGTATGCTGAGTACCCAGGTACAGATGGCTGTTCCGTCTGTAAAGATTCTGGATTACAATGCGGCGCTTGCAATTCTTGGGGATCCGGAAGAACTGGTTGCGGCAATATTTGTAGAGATGTCAGGGGAGCTTGAGGGGGTCATGCTGTTTATCCTGACCAAGGAATTTGCTGATGAGATCGTACAGCGGATGCTTGGAAAGGGCAGTGTAGATATGCTGGAACTGGATGAGATTGATGCGTCTGTCCTGACAGAGATTGGGAACATTGTGATTTCTTCATATATCACTGCAATGTCATCGCTGGCAAATGTTGAAGTTGAGCTGTCTGTACCTCAGTTTACAGCGAATATGCTGGGCGGTATCCTGAGTGTGCCGATCGCGGTGATGGGACAGCATTCGGACAGGATCATGATGATCACCGGTGAGTTCAAAATTGATGGGAAAGCGCTGAACAGCAGTATGCTGCTCCTGCCCGATGTGAAATCAGATGAGGACTACGGCCATTATCTGGTGGACACTCATCGGGAATTTTTTCTGCCCAAAACGGCCCGGCTCTACTTCAACTACGAATCCTACGGCGAATGTACCGCCATTAACGAGGGCGGCTGCTATACGCCCCAGGGCTACATCTTCAACAATCGCCGCACACCGTTCAAGGTGATTTATGACGGTCAGCATGTTCCCGAGCAGTACAAGGTGTTCCGGTATCCCATCCAACAAAAGATCAAGGCCGCCCGCTCTGGCAGGAGCCGGGACAGTCCTCCCCATAAGCGTCCATGAGGGCGCTTTGTTATGTCCAGAAAAAAATGGTTGATGTTTGACCGCCCCGTGACCCGTGCGGAAGAATGGAAACACATTACCCCCTACGGGTACGGCTGGCCCGGTATCAAAAAGGGCCGCTGGTGTACCGGTCAGCTCAAAACACACCTGATCAACAAGGCTGTGTCTCAGTTGAGAAAAGAATACCGGATTCTCCACTATGTCGGCATCGCCTTTGATGAACCGAATCGAATAAAAGGCGAACAATATCCCCTTTACGGCTGGGGTATCACCGAGGTCCAGGCGCTGCAAATCTGCTATGATCGTGGTTTTGATTGGGGCGGGCTGTATGAGATATACAACCGCTGTTCCTGCTGGTGCTGCCCGTTTCAGCGCATTGACGAGTTGAGGAAACTCCGCCGTCACCACCCGCAGCTTTGGGCCAAGCTGTTGGACATGGACGAAAGGGCTTTAGCACAATTCGGACACAGCGCCCTGGGGCGTTTCAAGGATCACTGGACTGTAGCGGAGCTGGAAGAACGCTTCGCCGCTGAGGATCGGGAAATATCCCTCTTTGATAACGACAAGAAAAAAGGAGTTGATTCAATGAATGTTTTGGTAGTGGAGCCCGGAATGGCTCCCTACGAAAAAGAAATCAACGGCCTGGAGGAAATGCAGGCTGTTGTAGGCGGGCTTATCACAGCCCTATATCCTTTTGAGGAAAAGGAAGCTCTTGTTGCCAACGACGAGGCCATCAATATGGGGTTAGAATTTAACCGCAGCGTCGAGGGCGGCTACGGCGGTATCTTCGGTACATTCTTTGTCTGTGGGCTGGGCGAGGAAGATTTTTGCTCCCTCCCCCCGGACCGGATGGAACACTACAAGCAAAAGTACCATCATGCGGAAATCCTCATAGGGGCCAGGGGCAACGAGCCTGTTACAATAAAGGTGGAACCCCGCAGGCCGCCTGGCCAGGAGCCTCCTAAGCGTCCTCCTAAAACGCCTGGGCGGTGAGCCATGTCCCCTGTGACAGATGAACGGCTGGCCGATCTGACCGACCGGCTGGAAAACGGGATCAGGGAACTGTACGCCAGCGGGCGATATGCGGAGTATCTGGCCGCCATGTCAAAGTTTCACCGGTATAGCTTCGGGAACGCCCTGTTGATTTTACTCCAATGCCCTACGGCATCCACAGTCGCCGGTTACAACACCTGGAAAAAGACCTTTGGGCGGCAGGTCAAGCGGGGTGAAAAAGGCATACAGATTTTAGCCCCCTGTCAATTCACCCATTTGGTGGAGTATCAGAAGATTGATCCAGCCACCGGACAACCCCTATATGGCAAGGACGGCAAGCCCTTAACAGAGCGCCGGCGAGAAAATGCCACCCGTTTTAAGATTGCCGCTGTGTTCGACGTGAACCAGACCGAGGGCCGGGAGCTGCCTAATATCGGTGTCTCTGAACTGACCGGGGAAGTTTCAGATTTTTCCGGTATCTATGACCGTCTCACGGCCCTATCTCCCCTTCCCGTGGAGCAGGATCACGTTCCCGGCACCGCCAAGGGTTACGCCAGTTTTATGGAGGGCCGAATCGTAATCAAACCCGGCATGAGCCAGGTGCAGACCATCAAGACGCTGGTACATGAGATTGCTCATGCCAAGCTCCACAACCCGGATTTTCTGTCTGAGGAACAGAAGAAGGCCCGGCGGGAGAAGGAGGTGGAGGCCGAAAGCGTGGCCTATGTGGTTTGCCAGCACTTCGGTATCGACACCTCCGACTACTCCTTCGGCTATGTGGCCGGGTGGAGCAGAGGCCGGGAGCTGGCAGAGCTGAAGGCCTCCCTGGACGTAATCCACTCCACCGCCGGGGAGATCATCAACACCATCCAGCCACCCCCACCTGAATTGGAACGTAAGGCCCCGGAGCAGTCGCAACAGCAGAAATACAAAACTAAAAAATCGGTAAGGAAGTGATTTTTTGAGCAGCTATGACCCTTTCGAGCGCATGAGGGAAATTGAAATCTTCGGTGTCCCCGCCCTGTTCACCGACAAGGCCATCCCCCCGGAGGCCGTCCATCCCGGCATGAGCCGCTATGAACGGTGGCCCGGAGCAGCCCCGGTATGCGGCCATCCAGCCGGGCGGCAAATTCCTGGGTACTGTACTTACCCCTGTCCCGATTTTCCTTCATGCTCAAGATACCCAGCGTGAGATCGGCCTCGGCGACCTGATTCTGGACACCGGGGCCGGGTGCTACACCCCCGCCGAGTTTGAGGAAAAGTATCTGTCCCCGGACTATGACGAGGGCACCCAGCAGGAGCGTTATGGAAAAGATGATTGATATTATCCGCTTTTTGGCGGGAATTGTGGAAGAAAACACCCACAGCTATCAATCAGATTTTGATTATGACAGGAAACGCCTGCAAGACGCAGAATATGAACCAGCCCAGGAAAACCGAACATTTCTCTGGATGAGCCGTCCATGCGGTACGTATTGCGTTCTGGAATCGGAGGCATTTTTGCGGGGAACCGGAGCGCATAGTATTTGGACCCATTATGAGTATGAGGCCGAACGGGTCAGGGCGTTTCGTATCATTGTTTCCCCTGAGCGGACCGGCGCACTTGTGCTGGGAAATGTTCAGCCGCTGAATTACGGCGAGCAGGTGCAGCGTGTCAAGCGGAACGCCATCCTTGTGCAGACGGTAACAATGTCCTTCGAGGACGGGGAACACTGTGTTCTGAGCTATGAGGACTACCAGAGACAAATGCGCGGTTTGATTGACACCCACGGCAGGATCGAACAAATCTGTTACGCTCCCGAAAACGCACAGGAGCTATCGTGCGTGCTCCAGACAGAGCGCGCGATCTCCTATGCAAAAAAACAGCCCCGCCGACCCCGGAAGCCTCCCACCCGGTAACAATCCCCCGCACAGCGCCGCTTGTGGCGCTGTCCCAGACCAACTAAGCATTTGTCAAGAGGAAATTAGGCGGCAAGAGAGAGTTTAGCGGCTCGGTCCCTCATAATTTGGCAATGCAATTCGGGGGAACGTAGCTCAAACGGCTTTTGGTCCCGGAGAACAGCGAAAATAATGTTGACTATTTTGTGCATGACGGCGCACAGCGCGGATTTGTAGGGCTTCGATTGCCGCTTGCGCTGGAAGTATTCAGCAAGCACCGGGTTTGCGTAGGTCCCTTTACATCCAGGCTGGATAGAAATGTGGGCGGACATATTCAAAATGCACCGCAAATACTTTGATCCGCGCTTGGATATTTTGCTACGCGTGCCAGTGAATTGGCCGGACTGCCGTTCTGTGGGGTCGAGGCCGCAGAAAGCTACCAACTGTTTCGCGGATTGGAAAGAAGAAACTGAACCGATTTCAGAGAGGATAACAGCCGCCGCATAATCAGCGATGCCGGGGATGCTCTTGAGCAATTCGGCGTCTGTGCGCAGGCCTGCGTCCGAGCGTATCAGGGCGCGGATCTGCAAATCGACTTCACGGATAGATTTTTTGAGGATTTGCAACATAGATACAAGGTTTTTCATGATAACCGCACAGGAAGGGGTGGATATGGCAATGGGCAGGGCATTTCGCGCGGCTTGCCTTAACGCGTGAATCTTTTTCTGCAAGTAAGCGGACTTCCTGGTGACAACAGAAAGGATCGCGCCCTCAATGTCCTGGTCTGAGGCGGACAGGATCAAGGAAGGCAGCGGAAAGCGCTCCAGAACGCTCAAGGCGGACAGATTTACAAGGGACGAGAAAACTCCCGCAAAACCGGGAAAGCACTGGTCCAGTTGGGCGTGCAGCCTGCTGCGGTAAGCAATCAGGTCTTGGGTGAGGTCGTAGTGCTGGCGGCAGAGGGAACGCAGATCGGCTATCAAATCTGTAGGCAGATTTGTCCTTTTGGCAGCCTTCAGGCGGTAAAGCAGGGCAATCCTGTAGGCGTCCACCCGGTCATTTTTCACTTTTCGGATACTGATATTTTTTAACGCGCCGCTCTGGATCGGATTGACTACGACTACGTCAAACCCCTCGTTTTTCATAAATTGAAGGACGATCCGATGGTAGTGGCCGGTGGCTTCCATGATGATGACCGGCGCAGCGCCGTATTGTACGCCAATATCAGTCAGACGGCGTGCCACCTGGGCCATTGACTGCGAGGTATGTGCCATTTTTGAGCGCCAGACCACCTCGTTGCCGGGGGCCAGCACGCATATATCGC
>OFFZ01000824.1_pt1 | contig 18097 bp, 11 predicted proteins | sample 1521631 | NCBI WGS metagenome assembly OFFZ01 (sample SAMEA3504102, study PRJEB24116) | mouse gut metagenome | biome: mouse gut; feature: mouse-associated habitat; material: faeces | place: Denmark | collected 2011 | reverse complement strand
ATTTTAGTTCCCCATCTCTTCAAACTGGTGGCTGAGATAGATGATATTGGCCATGGCGATCACGGCGCTGTGCAGCATTTTCTTGGGACTGCCGTCTATGCTCTCCTCTGGATGGACAGTCTCCCGCAATCCGAAAATGATATGCAGCCTGTCCTCAAACTCCCGGCAAAAATAGTCGAAGGCCACTTGGGTGGGATATGTCTTTTTCTGCAGGGCAAAAAGTTTCCCGATGTTTTCCATGGAAAGTACATTCTTAGCCACGGCGATAAAAAAAAGCTGCGCGATCTGTTCCCGGTAATACTGCTTTCTGATCGGGCTTGCCACATATCCCTTTTTCACATAGTTGCTGATCATGGAAGAGGTGATCTCCATGCAGCCCAGAGGCTCCAGATATCCGTTGATATACTTGGTGGTCTGCTCCAGATACAGACCCACATCGGGCAGTTCCTGATATCTGGGCATATGAAATTCATTGATTCCTGTACTCATACCTGCTCCTGTCTGCTGTCAGGACGAAGTCTGTTTCATTCCCTGCCTTCGTCCATGCAGCAAAGATTTCTGATTTTGTTTCATATCATACTATATTTATCTGTATATTTCAATGCATGAAAAGCATTCAGCAATGATCCTCGGGTCTTTGACAGTTTCTTTACAACTCTATTTCGCTCAACTCCAGTATACACAGGGCTTTAAGCCTTCTTTTTTTTGTCAAATTTAATGCATTTTTATGTAGCGTATGTAGCGTTACTGTGCTATAATACCTATGGAGGTGACGTTTATGCGCTTGAGGATTAAAAATGACAATGGTATTGAAAGGCTTTATATCGAAAAATCTATTCGGCTCAGTGACAAAAAAGTTATTACACAAAACGTTGAAAAACTGGGAAGGGTCGATGAACTTATGAAATCACTGGGACTTTCCCGTGAGGAAGTCATTGCATGGGCAAAAAAGAAGGTTGACAGCCTTAATGGATCATCCGCTCCGATTCTGCTCCCATTATCCCCTTCAAAACCAATTGCCCTGGGAGAACGCAGGTCTTTTCGTGCCGGATATCTGTTTCTCCAGGATATTTATTGCTCCATGAAGATGAAAAACATTTTTAGGAACATTGCAAAGCGTCACCGATATAAGTTTGATCTGAATGCGATCACCGCAGACCTGGTCTATGCGCGCATCCTTGAACCAAACAGCAAAAGAGCTTCCTACGAAGTTGCAGGTTCTTTTCTTGAAAAACCTTCCTACGAAGAACATGACATTTATCGTGGGTTAAGCGTTCTCGCCCGGGAAATGGATTATATACAGGCTGAAGTCTATAAAAACTCCAACTTCATATCCCCAAGGAACAACCGTGTCCTTTACTACGATTGCAGCAACTTCTACTTTGAAACCGAGCAGGCGGATGAACTCCGCAAATACGGCAAAAGCAAAGAGAACAGACCCAATCCCATCGTGCAGATGGGTCTCTTCATGGACGGGGACGGCATACCGATCTCATTCAGTCTCTTTGATGGCGCAGCCAACGAGCAGCCGTCCTTAATGCCCTCAGAGACGAAACTGCTCCAGGATTTCGGGTTTGAAAAATTTGTGGTCTGTACAGATGCCGGGCTTGGCTGCGAGGCGAACAGAAAATTCAATGATGTCAGCAACAGAGGGTTCATCGTTACGCAGTCACTGAAAATGCTGAAGGAGGAAGAACGCATTTCGGCTATGGATGATACAAACTGGCGCCGCCTTTCTGACGGGAAAGCCGTAAAAAACATCCGGGAGATAATGCAGCACCCAGATGATCATACGGATGAAATCTATTATAAAGAACGCATACACGATGGCAGCTCTGTCCTTGGACAGCTTATGATCATCACTTATTCACCATCCTACGCTGTCTATCAGCGGAATGTGCGTCAGGCACAGCTTGAACGCGCTGAAAAAATGGTCAGTCTTAAGAAGGTTAAGAAACAGAGGAAAAACCCTAACGACCCGGCACGTTTCGTAAAAGTAACTGCCATTACAAAGGATGGAGAAATCGCCAAAAAGAAGCTGTATGAAATGGATGAGGAAGCTGTCAGAAAGGAAACTGCTTATGATGGATTCTACGCAGTATGCACCAACCTTACAGATGACAGCGTTGAGGATATCCTTTCCATAAGTGAAGGCCGTTGGAAAATCGAGGAATCCTTCAGAATAATGAAGACGGATTTTTTATCAAGACCAGTATATGTATCACGTGAGGACAGAATCCGGGCCCATTTCCTCACATGCTATCTTGCACTGCTGATCTACAGACTTCTCGAAAAGAAACTTGGGAGCGGTTTTACTGCAAACCGGATCATTCAAACGTTACGCGACTATAAGTTGTTGAAGATAGCCGGAGAAGGCTATGTCCCCGAGTATACAAGAACACCGCTGACAGACCATCTGCACGATGTATTTGGATTCAGGACCGATGCTGAGATTATCCCCACACGCAAACTAAAATCGATCATAGCTTTTACAAAAAAATAACTTCGACGCTACATAAGTCGCCAAGTAAGAAAACTGCAGAATCCCCCGAAAACTCTGGGGTTTCTGCAGTTGTATCATTTTAAAACTGTCAAAGACAGGACTATATTTATCTGTATATTTCAATGCATGAAAAGCATTCAGCAATGATCCTCAAAAAAGAGTCCAAAAACTCTGAAATCCTTTCGAATTGTTACAAGTCGGTTAAAGTTTTTCTTATCCCTTGACAGGTTTCTCAATAACTGATATTCTAGTGTTGCATATGATCAGTTATTAAAAAACCGATGTAAAGGTAATAATCACTATATAAAGGAGGTTTCTATGAAATACAAAATCGTATCAGATTCCGCATCCAATATTCACACAATCGAAGACATTCCCTTCTCTTACGCCCCCCTTCACATCATTGTGGGGGACCGGGACTTTTCCGACGACGACAGCCTGGACCTGGCACAGATGGACGAGGCTCTCTCTTCCGGGGGCAAATCCGGCACAGCCTGTCCCGGCATCGGAGACTGGCTGGAAGCCTTCGGCATGGCCGAAGTGGTGTTCTGTGTCACCATCACCAGCGGGTTGTCGGGAAGCTGTGATGCTGCCAGAGCCGCCAAAGCCCTGTATGAGGAGCAGTATCCCCAGCGCCGTGTCCATGTCATTGACTCCCTGTCCGCAGGACCGGAAATGGCGCTGCTCATTGAGAAATTGCGGGAACTGATCTGTTCGGGAGCGAATGAGGAGGAGATTCTCAGCGGCATCCGGGATTACGCCGCCCGCACCAGGCTGCTCTTCTACCTGAAATCCCTCCGCAATCTGGCAGGCAACGGAAGGGTCAATCCCTCGGTCGCCAAAATCTGTGAGATTTTGGGCATCCGGGTAGTGGGGCAGGCCAGCGCCCAGGGCACGCTGGAAATTCTGCACAAATGCCACGGGGAACCGGGCTCGCTTACCCGTATGGTAAAGGTCATGGGGGCAGCCGGTTATTCCGGGGGCCGAGTCCGCATTATGCACAATCAAAACGAAAAAGCTGCCGATAAGCTGGCTGGTCTGATCCGGGAAGCCCATCCGAGCGCCAATGTGCTGATCTCTCCTACCCTGGGACTTTGCAGCTACTATGCCGAAAACGGCGGTCTAATGCTGGGATTTGACACATAAGCGCTTCGCCGGCCCGGGTTTGTATATTGCATGTATCCCCAGCCTCTGCTATAATAGCACAGGCGATACCCCTGCAAAGTATCCCAGGACAGCAAGTGAAATCAAACATTTTACTCCCCTTCCTCTTATACTGGATGCAGGGTGGTTGAAGCGGGCGGCAGACGGGTGAAAAAGGCAGCCCCGGGAGGCAGACCGATGTACGAGTGGCAGCAGCAAATTCAAATTTTCATCGACGAGATTGACCAATGCATTAAGAGTCATCAGGATGATGCGTTGACCCTGCATGCCCTCTCCTGTCGGCTGGGGTATTCCGAGTTCTATGTCACCCGGAAATTCCGGGAAATATCGGGAATGCAGTTTCGGGACTATCTGCGGCTCCGCAGACTGGCTTTTGCGCTGCGGGAGGTACGTGACAGCCGTCGGAGTTTTCTGGAAATTGCCGTAGACTACGGCTTTTCCTCCCATGAAGCCTTCACCCGGGCTTTTAAAAGAGCCTATGGCATTACTCCCGGTGAATACCGCAGAAAGCCTGTGCCTGTGGTGCTGCGCACCAAGCTGCACTCCTTCGACCGCTACTTTTTTGGACAGGGAGAAATAGGAATGATTCAATCCACAGAGGAAATCAAGATTTATTTTGTAACCATCCCCGCTCACAAATTCCTGCATATCAGGAACTATGAGAGCATCGGATACTGGGACTTCTGGCAGAAACAGAGCCGGATTCCGGGACAGGACTGCGAGACGGTCTGCGGCCTGCTGGACAGCATAAAGGGCAAGCTGGACGATCTGGGCGGCAGCGAGTCCAACAGCGGCAGCGGCCAGATCATAGGATATCTTAATGACCCCAAAGGCAGGCTCTGCAGCTGGGGCATCCCCCTGGCAGAGTGTTACGGAGTGCGTCTGCCCATGGATTACAAGGGCGACATTCCCCCGCAAATGCTCCTGACAGACATCCCCCAGGGGGAGTATATTGTATTTGAGCACGGCCCCTTCGATTATAATCAGGAGAACCGCAGCGTGGAGGAGAAGGTGGAAGCGGCCATGAGTGCCTTTGATTATGAGGCATCCGGCTATTGCCTGGACACCACTCCCGGCAGGATGGGCTATCTGTACCACGATCCGGAACGGTTCTGGAAGATGGTCAGACCCGTGCAGAAGCTGTAATTTCATCCCTAAGCGGCTGAAAGCCGGTTTGTCCGGCAGCGCAAATGTCCCGGGGCATCCTTTTTGATGCCCCGGGAGGACTGGCAGAAAGTCAACCGGGGAATTCATTCCCGAGTCTCTCATGGCAATTGGGGTGAAGGAGAAATACGATTGATCCATTCTGTTGACGCATCCATAGCAGTGCGGCAGGCCTGCGTCTGGTCCAGTGCATTCAGCATCACAAAATCATGAATGGTACCCTGTACCCGCAGCGCCGTTACCTCCACGCCTGCGCATCGGAGTTTTTCTCCGAAGGCTTCTCCCTCACTGCGCAGAACATCCGCCTGTCCGTTTATAATCATGGTCTGAGGAAAACACTTCAAGCAATCTATGCCGGCCCGAAGGGGAGATGCCGTTATCTGGCTCTGATCCTCCACCGAATTTGTATATTGCCGCCAAAACCATTTCATTCCCTCCCGGTACAGATAATAATCCGTTGCGAATTGACAATAGCTGGGGGTGTCAAAGCAGGCATTTGTAACCGGGTAATATAGCAGCATTTTGTGTATACATGGGCCATGCCGCATTGCTGTCATCAGAGCCATGGCAATCGCCATATTTCCGCCGACACTGTCGCCTGCTACTGTGAGTGTATTACCATCATTCAATGAATAGCAGTCCCCGGCGATTTCCCTTATATGGGAAAGAATAAAAAAGCACTGTTCTATCGCTATGGGAAATTTTGCTTCCGGCGCCCGGCTGTATTCGGGAAATATCACCAGAGAATCTGTCCTGGCGGAAAGTTCCCTGACTAACTTTTCGTGTGTATGAAAGCTGCCGAATACCCAGCCTGCGCCGTGAATATAGAATATAATATTCTTTGGTTTTCCACTTTCGGGCGCAATGAAATATACCGGTATACTGCCCCACCTTCCGGTGTTTATGCAATCCGAGGATATACAGGCGGGATATTTATACACCGGTGTATCCTGCGTTTCTTCCAATACTCTTCTGCCCTGCTCTGGCGGAAGCTGAAAAATCAGCGGAGGCACGGCGCTTTGATTGCAGACAGCTTCGGCGGCGGGTTCCAGCGGAACACATCGTCTCATATGGCATTTTCTCCCTTTAAAATAATTGGTTTTATTATTTTATGAAGCGCCTCCGCTTTTGTGTATGTGCAGACAGTTGCCATATTATCATACACAACCACAAAAAGGCTATCGCAAATTGTAGCTTATACACAATAAATGGATGAAACTTCCATGGTTTCAAAACCATATTTTGTATATAGTGGCTACTTTGCGGCAACCCTCTTGCTTCTTCCTCCGTGGTCGGTTACGCACCGACTTTCTTGCGTTATAATTCCTCCAGGATCTTTACCAGCGCCTCATGAGCCAAAGTAAATGCTTCTTCCCCGGATAATTTCTTTCCGATCTTGCCGTCCTTCTCCAGAGAAGAGAATCCTGTAAAGTCTGACAGATGGGGTTCCAGGGAAAGATAGCCGCTGTAACCGCTGGTTTTCAGGCGTCCCAGGATTTCCTTCACATTGCCGTCCCCATAGCCCGCCGGAACCACGCTGCCGTCTTTGCGCAGCGCGTCTTTCACATGAATATAGGCGATATAAGGTTTCAGGGCTTCATAGGCTTCCAGAGTGTCCTGCCCTGCCTGCACAAAATTGGCAAAGTCAAATACCGCCTTAAAGTGCTGCCCTCCAAACTGCTGTAAGATGTCCAGGCAGCTCTCTGCCGTCTCTCCGTAAATCCCCTTTTCATTCTCATGGAGCAGCACTACCCCGTTGGCGGCGGCATAATCCGCAAACTGCCCCAGCCGTTCCATGACCTGGCCCCTCCAGGGAACCGCCGCCCCAGGGCCGGATACTGCGTTTTCCTGACCGGATACTTTTTCCGACGGGCCATAGAAACTGAACATGCGGATATTGGGAGTGTCCATGATGTGAGCCAGTTCCACCGTGTGCTTGAACAATTCCATGTGAGGGGCAAAATCATCGGTAATCCGAATCTTGCCGATGGGAGAACCCACGGCAGACAGCGAAAATCCTCTGTCCTCCAGACGTTTTTTAATCTCTCTGGCTTCAGCCTCCGAATATTCTACGAAGTTTCTGCCTTCCACGCCCCGCATCTCGATGTGGCGCATCTGTAATTGATCCAGAACCTGCATCTGGGTATCTAATGACGCGGCGATTTCATCCGCGAAACCCGACAAAACAATATTTTCAAACATAAGCCCTATTCTCCTATTTATAGTACCGCATATCTCCTCCAAGCACACAGCAATGGTGATACATATTGCGCCGCTTCGCGTCCCCATATGTATCAGTGCGCTTTACGGAGATATGCTGTTTTTAGTTCCGCATATCTCACGTTTAATAAGTCCCTGTAGTATCAAATACCACGCCGCTTGCCGTCTTTTTTCTGGAGGTGGCCCGCTTTTTGTTCAGCTCCTGCAAAAACAATTCCTCATCAAAGGGTATCTCCACCATCTGATCCAGCCAGCTTGACAGATGCATGGCATTGGAGAGGGTGAGGCCCCGGATTCCTTCGGTTCCATCCGCCACCAAGGGCGTGCCATGCAGAATTCTGGCGGCAAAAGCCTTCAGCACTCCCACATGCTGTTCGTTCTGCCCATCGGTCTCCACTTCCTCCAGCGTACACCCAGGCTGAGCAAAACCTTCCTTAGAGGTCTTACAGAAAGTCCTCTCATTTTCGCTCAGGCGGTACAGCAGCAATTTGTTATTTTCACACACCAGCTTCCCCATCTCCAGGGTGATTTCCAACCGATTCGTGCCGGGAGTGTCGGCGGTGGTAGTGACAAACACGCCCGTGGCCCCATTCTCATACTCGAGATATGCTGTCACATCATCCTCCACCTCGATATCATGCCATTTCGCCTCATGGCAGAAAGCCCGCACCCGCACTGGCATACCGCACAGCCACTGGATCAGATCAAGTTGATGAGGGCACTGGTTCAGCAACACGCCGCCGCCCTCTCCGTCCCAGGTGGCCTTCCAATCCGCCGCGTCGTAATAACTCTGGGTTCGGTACCAATCCGTAATGATCCAGTTGACCCGCTTGATCTGCCCCAGTTCTCCACTGGCGATCATATCATGCATTTTCCGATAGACGCAGTTGGTCCTCTGATTAAACATAATGGCGAATACCTTGTCGGATTTTTCCGCTGCCTCATTCATCTCCCGCACCTGCTTGGTATAAACCCCCGCAGGCTTCTCACTGATGGCGTGCAGTCCGTGTTCCAAAGCATAAATCACCAGTTCCGGGTGAAGATAATGGGGGGTGGCCACCAGCACGGCATCACAGCTTCCGCTCTCAATAAGTTCTTTTCCCTCGCCGTATATGGCCACGTCCGGGGAAAGTTCCTTTCTGGCCCACTCCCGCCGGTCCTCCCGGATATCGGCCACCGCCGTCAGCTTTATCTCGGGCACTTTACCCTCCAATATGCTTCTGACATGATTGCTGCCCATACCGCCGATACCGATAATTCCCAACCTTACCTGCTCCATATCAATTCCTCCTAATTTTAGTTCCGTATATCCCCTGCCAGCGCGCAGTACATTTGATTCGGACATGGCCGCTTCAGCGTCCCTATCCGAATCAGTGCGCTTTCCGGGCATATACTGTTTCTATTTTCATTTCCTATCTCTCATATTCCTGTGGGCGCATTCCGGCGCTTTGGTACATCCGCATCATAACCCGCAGGGTGGCAGACACCGAAGCCAGGTCGTTGGCATAAGGGGTTTTCTCCTCCAGGCTGCGGTAAAAATCACCGATACAGGCGGCATGGCCGCTTCCCCAATATGATTTCCCCGTGGCTTCGCCGGCTTTCAGCCGAAACACCGCTTCTCCGCCCTGGGCATAAACCACTGTCACCGTCTCTCCCTCCAGGCGAATGCTTCCTTTTTCGCAGACCAGTTCTATCAGCACGGGCGAGTCTGCCACATAGGCGGTGGTGGCGTAAAAGCAGGCCCTCTTTCCATCGGAAAATCCCAAAAAAGCCTCCACTGTGTCCTCCACCTCTGACACTCCCTGCAAATGATGGTTTTTCATGGACGCCTCCACCACCTCCGGCTCCCCCAGCCATCGTAGCAGCAGATCCAGTGCGTGTATGGATTGGTTGATCAGCGCGCCGCCGCCCTCCGTCTCCCATTTTCCCCTCCAGTCGCTGTTCTGATAGTAAGCCGCGTTTCTGTTCCAGGTGACAAAGGCCTTTCCACCTCTGATTTCTCCCAGGCGGCCCTCCCGCAGCAATTCGTCCACTTTTCTGGTGGAAGAATTGTACCGGTTCTGAAAACAAACCCCCAGTTTCCCACAGCTTCCGGCCAATGTCTGCTCCAACTGCGCAAACTGTTCCGTGGAGATGGCAGGGGATTTCTCCATAAACACGGAGCCGCCTCCCTCCAGCACTTCCATAGCCATAGGCACATGGAGCGCATGGGGCGTACAGATATGTACCACTTGGGGATGCTCTGCCGTCAGCATTTCCCCAAGGCTTCCGTAGGTTTTCGCCCTGCCTTTCCCATACTGCGCGGCCATTTGCTCCGCGCGTTCCGGCTTACAATCCACAAAAGCGCAAAGCTCCGCTCCTTCCAGGGCGCTAAGTGCCCGGGCATGTACCTGGGCAATCCCTCCGCATCCCACAATCGCCACTTTCCTGTTCATAAGTCCTCCCGAATTTAAGCCCATTTTAGTTCTTCAGCCGCTTTTCGGCTGTCATGGCTGTTTTTCTCAGTATATAACGCCATGTTCCGGGAGACAATGTGTAAATCTTACATGAATATGACGAAATCCGACCTGTTTTTGTTATCTGTTCCCAACCGGCTCAATCCCGGTTTTCCGGCAGTTCCACCTGCCGCAATTTCTCCTCCAGGGAAAAGAAACGGCCTCCCGGCTGTCCGGCCTGCCATTCCTCCAGGCGCTGCCGGCTATGGCCTTCCACCTCCCGGCGCAGTTCCTGGGCAGACATACGGGCAGCGCCCTGCCCCCAGATGATCATCTGTTCCAGGGCGTCGGAAGTGGCTACCGTCACCTGGTATTTCCGACCTATTTGATGGACGGTTTTCTCGATGTACTGGTCCGCAGTCTCCGCCTCTTTGGTGTAGACCACATGGATATTGTGGTATCGCTGCACCGTGCCCGGATTGCCCTTGACCTTGTAGGCGTCATATACCAGAATCAGTGTGTCCTGAATATAGCCCTGATAATTGCAGAGGATGTCCATCAATTTCGTCCTGGCCCCCTCCACATTGTCCCGGGCCATCTCCCGCAACTCCTCCCAGGCAAAAATGATATTGTAACCGTCCACCAGCAGATACCGCTCCCGGGACTGTCCAGGCGTACCTCTGTACACGGGCTCCCTGGGAGCAGCGGCAGCCCTGGCCGGCGGCGCAGGCCGGTTCCAGGGATTTTTGTCCAGCGCCCGGGTCCCATATGTGCGCAGATAAATCTCCTCGATTTCCTCCTGGCTGATGTAGCGGTCCTCCCGGAGCACCCCGCCGGTCTGGGGCCGCAGCCTGCCATCACCCTGCCGGCCTGCCCCCGCATCCCCCGTCCCCGCCTGCACCATATTCCCTTCCGAACGGTCCCTTCGACCCCCGGTCGGTTCCTCCGTTCGGAAGTCCGCCGGCGGTCCGAACACCTCCGGCAGAAGCTGCCGCAGCCTGTCTCCGGCGTCCACATGAGCAAAGTCCCCCACCTGCTGCCAGGGTACGATAAACCCTGCCCCATGGGCGCAGAATACCGAATCCGCCGGGTTTTCCAGATCCTGTTGCGGGTCATATCCGCAGCTTTCTATCACCTCCTGCTCATTGTGGCAGGGGGCATAACCATGAAACCGGCAGGAAAGCCTGCCTCTTCCCCTGGTATAGGCGTTCACCTCCATCTGGTAGCCGTTTAGCGTGGCGGCCGGGGCCGTGCCCCGAAGAATGCTGCGTTCCCCGAAGGTCTCGGGATCCTCAAAACTGCCGCTCTTTTTCTGAATATCACTCATTGCCCGCCCCAGATTCTCCGTGGGCAGTTCCAGTGTGTAAGCATACCTGGGCTCCAACAGACGGGACTGTGCCTGCATCAGCCCCTGCCGCAGAGCCCGATAAGTGGCCTGCCGGAAATCACCGCCCTCCGTATGCTTCAGATGTGCCCTTCCGGCCACCAAAGTAATCCGCATATCCGTTATGACCGAATTGGTCAAAACTCCCTTGTGGGGCCTCTCCTCCAGATGAGACAACACCAGCCGCTGCCAGTTCCTGTCCAGTTCATCCGCGCCGCATTCTGTCCGCAAAACCAGTCCGCTGCCCGGCTCTCCCGGCTCCAGCAGCAGATGCACCTCCGCATAATGGCGCAGCGGCTCAAAATGCCCTATCCCCTCCACCGCCTTTGTAATGGTCTCCCGGTACACGATGCTCCCTTCCCCAAATGACACCTGCGTGCCAAAACGGCGGGCGATCAGTTCCCGCAGAATCTCTATCTGCACCTGACCCATGACCTGGGCGCGAATCTCCCCCTCCCCGGGGGATTTTCCCTCCTGCCACAGAATGTGCAGTTCCGGAATTTCCTCCTCCAACAGATACAAATTTTTCAGCATCTTATGGGCGTCACATCCCTCCGGCAGTTCCACCTGATAGCTGAGCACCGGCACCAGGCTGGGCTTGCCGCCGTCGGGCAAGGCCCCCAGCCCCTGCCCGCTGTAGGTCCGGCTCAGACCCGTGACGGCGCAGACCGTCCCCGCCTCCGCCTCCTCCAGGGTCCGGAATTTCTCGCCGGAGTAGACCCGCAGCTGTTCCGCCTTCTCCTCCCAGCGCTCCCCCCGGGCATCCGCGCCGGAGAGGAGGCCCTTTACCCGCAAACTGCCGCCGGTGATCTTCATATAGGTGAGCCGCGCCCCCTGTGGGTCCCGGCCGATCTTATATACCCGGGCGGCGAAGTCCTCCGGATAGACGGGCCGGGGAGCGTACCGGGCCAGCCCCGCCAGAAATTCGTCCACCCCCTCGAGCTTCAGCGCCGAGCCGAACCAGCAGGGGAACACCACCCGCTGCCCGATCAGCGCCGACAGGGCTGCGTCCGACAGCGCGCCGGTCTCCAGATACTCCGTCAGGGCCTCCTCGCTGGCGGTGGCGGCCTCCTCATACAGCGCTTCGGGGTCTCCGCCGAAGTCCACGAAGCCCTCCCCCAGCCGCGTCCGCAGGGAGGCCAGCAGGGCCTCCCGGTCCGCGCCCGCCAGGTCCATCTTGTTGATGAACAGGAACACCGGCACCCGCCGCTTCTCCAGCAGCCGCCAGAGGGTCAGGGTGTGAGCCTGGACCCCGTCGGCGGCGCTGACGACCAGCACGGCGCAGTCCAGGACCTGGAGGGTGCGCTCCATCTCGCAGGAGAAGTCCACGTGCCCCGGGGTGTCCAGGAGGGTGACCTCCCGGTCCTCCAGGGGGAACACCGCCTGCTTGGAGAAGATGGTGATGCCCCGCTCCCGCTCCAGGTCCTCCGTATCCAGAAAGGCGTCCCGGTGGTCCACCCGGCCCAGGGAGCGGATGGCTCCTGTTTTATATAGTAGGGCCTCGGACAGGGTGGTCTTTCCCGCGTCCACGTGGGCCAATATACCGGCAACAAGTTTTTTCATGGGGGTCCCTCGTTTTTCTGTTTGTTTTTTATCAGTATACCATATCAAAGCCGCCAGGTGAAGCCCTTTTCCTGACGGCGCGCCCAAGGATCCCACCCCCGGACGGCCCGCGCCGGTCCTCCCCGGAATATTTGGGCAAAAAACCCGCCGAACCCCCTCGTTTTATATTGACGGAAACGGCGGCATATGGTATCATGACACGGTCTTTTATGATTTTAATCGGAGTTTCTGAAGTAACGCGGAACTGCGGCCAGGAGGACGGTTTTATGGGTAATGAAAGAGAATATTTTGAGCGGGCCGGCGAGCGGCGCGGCGGGATGCGGAGCGTTCAGGATCCGGAGACCGTCATCAACGAGGGCCTTCGCGTCGCCCTGCTGGAGGATACCCCGGACCAGTCCCTGGAGGCGCTGCTGGAGCACCTGGGAAAGGCGCTGAACGGCGAGCGGACCTACATATTCGAGCAGAACGAGGACGGCTGCGACGACAACACCTACGAGTGGGCCGCCGAGGGGGTCGCGCCGGAGAAGGAGAACCTGCAAAACGTGCCCCCGGAGGTGTGCGCCAGCTGGTACCGGAATTTCAGCGTGGGGCGGCACATCGTCATCGAGGACCTGGAGGACATCCGGGAGACCACGCCCCTCCAGTACGAGAACCTGAAGCGGCAGAACATCCACTCCCTGGTGGTGGTGCCCCTCTACGACGGCAAGAAGCTCATCGGCTTTTACGGCGTGGACAACCCTCCCGTAAAGTCCCTGGAGTACGCCTCCAACATGCTGCAGACGGCGGCGTATTTCATCGTGTCCTCCCTGAAGCGGCGCAACCTGTTCCGGGAACTCCAGAAGCGGAGCTACAACGTCCTCCACGCCCTCAGCGTGGACTATCTGAGCATCTATCAGGTGAACTTCGACACCGGCGCCTGCGAGGCCTACCGGGAGAGCACCCGGATGAGCATGGACTGGGCCGCCAGCTTTCAGGAGGGCTACCCCTCGGCCATGGAGCGGTACATCGCCCGGTACGTGGTCCCCGAGGACCAGGAGCGCCTCCGGGCCCAGACCGGGAAGGACTACGTGCTCGCCCAGCTCCGGGCGGAAAAGAAGCTCTCCGTCCGCTACCAGGTGAAGGACGCCTCCTGCGGGATGCAGCACCTGGAGATGCACTTCTCCGCCACGGAGAAGACGGCGGAGGAGAACTGCGCCATCTTCGCCCTGCGGGACGTCAACGCCGTGGTGGCCCAGGAGGAGAAGGACCGGCGCGAGGCCCGGCGGAGCCTGGAGAACATCCTGGAGGGGGCCCGGACCGGCATCTGGACCATCGAGCTGGAGGAGGGCTGTCCGCCCCGGATGTACGCGGACCGGACCATGAGCATCCTCCTGGGGGTATCCGGCGAGCTGGAGCCGGAGGAGTGCTACGCCCACTGGTTCCGGCGGATCGAGCCGAATTACGTGGACATGGTCCAGGAGGCGGTGCGGGAGATCCTGGAGACGGGCCGGTCCGAGGTGATCTACCCCTGGAACCATCCCACTCTGGGGAAGATATACGTGCGCTGCGGCGGCGTGCCGGACAAGGACTACAAAAAGCCGGGCGTCTGCCTGAACGGGTACCACCAGGACATCACCGATACCATGGTGACCCGAAAGAAGCAGGAGCAGGCCATCATGGAGCTGCTGGAGAAGGTGCGGATGGCCAACTCGGCGAAGAGCGAGTTCCTCTCCCACATGTCCCACGACCTGCGCACGCCCATCAACGGCATCATGGGGATGCTGTCCATCCTGGAGAAGTGCCAGGATGACCCTGAGCGCCAGCGGGAGTGCCGGAGGAAGGTCCGGGTGTCCGCGGAGCACCTTTTGTCCCTGGTGAACGATGTCCTCCAGGTCAGCAAGCTGGAGAGCGGGCGGCCCGCGGCGGTGGAGGAGCCCTTCGGCCTGCGGGAGGTATTGGAGGACTGCGTCACCATCCTCTCCCCCCTGGCGGAGGAGCGGGGCGTCCGCCTGACGCTGGAGGACGCCGGCCTCCTCCACCCCCGGGTGATCGGGAACCCCCTGCACCTGAAGCAGATCCTGACGAACGTCATCGACAACGCCATCCGGTACAACCGGCCCCAGGGCTCCGTCTCCGTGCGGGCCGGGGAGTCCGGCTTCCGGGACGGCATGGCGGAATATCAGTTCGTGGTGGAGGACACCGGCATCGGCATCGGGGAGGATTTCAAGGCCCACATTTTCGAGCCCTTCGCCCAGGAGCACCAGGGGGCCCGGACCAACTACGACGGCGTCGGCCTGGGCATGTCCATCGTCAAGAAGCTGGTGGACCAGATGAAGGGCGCCGTCGAGATCGACAGCCAGCTGGACCGGGGCAGCGTGGTCCGGATCACCCTGCCTATCCGGGTGGACGAGTCCCAGAGCGCGCCTCCCCGGGAGGAGGAGCCCGGCGCGCCGGACAATATCGCCGGGATGCGCGTCCTCTTCGTGGAGGACAACGAGATCAACTGCGAGATCGTGGAGTTCCTGCTCCGGGAGGCCGGGGCGAAGGTGGTCACCGCCAACGACGGCAAGGCCGCCGTGGACACCTTCGCGGCCTCCCCGCCGTGGACCTTCGACTGCATCCTCATGGACCTGATGATGCCGGTCATGAGCGGCTACGAGGCCTCCCGGGTCATTCGCGGCCTTGACCGGCCGGACGCGGCCGCCATCCCCATCATCGCCCTGTCGGCCAACGCCTTCGAGGAGGACGTGGCCCTCTCCAAGGACGCGGGGATGAACGAGCACCTCTCAAAACCGGTGGACATCCGGAAGATGCTGCGGGTCATCCACCGCCTGACCCGGCGGCAGAGATAGGGACCAGCGCAAATGAAAAAGCGCATGTGCGCTTTTTCAATGGGCCTGCGGCCCATTGGCGCGCCGCGGTAAGCGCTTTTTATGTCTTTATCAGGAAACCGTATTGGGATCACTTCGACTAGAGGGCCCTCGAATATGTACAATGATGAAATGGAGATGAAACACGTGGCTTTCCCCCGCTCCCTGAAAACCGGCATAGTAGTGGTCGTCTGCTTGAATCTACTGGTTTTTGCGGTTTTGGGAATATCGATCGACGCGATGAGCGAAAACGCCGTCGAAAATATCGGCACGGCCTACATGGACGGGATGAACGAGCAGGTCTCCCTGCATTTCGAGACGATCATCGACCTCCGCCTGACCATGGCGGAGTCCATCGCCCGCATCGCGGTGGATGAAAAGTCCGGCAGCTACGGCACGAAGGAGGACATCGAATACGGCGCGCGGGCGCGCCATTTCCTGTGCGCCTTCCTCTACTCCGCCGACGGCCGGATCGAGATGATCTACGGCGACCCCGTGACGCTGAACTATCCCGACCTGTTTTTGGCCAGCGTGCAAAAGGGAGAGCGGAAGACGGCTTCCGCCGTCTGCGACAGCGGAGAGGATGTCATCCTCTTCGGCGTTCCCTGCGAATATCCCATGTCCGACGGGACTGAGAGCCTGGCCATCGTGGTGGGGCTTTCCTCCGCCTATATGAGCGAGGTCCTGTTCCTGGACTCCGACAGCTCCCTGGCCTACTCCTTCGTGATCCGCCGGGACGGCACCTTCGTAGCCCGCAGCGACGACGCCGTCCACAGCACCTACTTCGACCGGCTCTACAGCATCTTCGAGGGTCAGAAGGAGGAGGCGGACTTCTACATCCGGCAGCTGACGGAGGCCATGGACGCGGGAAAGGATTACTCCGTCATTCTGAAGGACGGCGCTTCCCGATGGCACCTCCACTGCACCGGCCTGCCCTACTGCGACTGGTATCTGGTGACGGTGCTGCCCTTTGACAAGCTGGATCAGACCATCCTGGGCATGAGCAGCCGCTGGCTGACCATCGTCTACGCGGCCTCCTTCGCCGCCATCGCCATGCTCCTGCTCCTGTTCTTCCAATACCTGAAGGTATACAGGAACCAGGTGGCCGAGCTGCGGCGGATGAACGTAGAGATGGACGCGGCCCGGAAGGAGGCGGAGCATGCCAACGCGGCCAAGCAGGAGTTCCTCTCCAGCATGAGCCACGACATCCGTACCCCCATGAACGCCATCATCGGCATGACCTCCCTGGCCACCAACAGTGCCGGCAGCCCGGAGCAGATCCAGGAGTACCTGCGGAAGATCGCCCTGTCCAGCAAGCACCTGCTGGGGCTGATCAACGACGTGCTGGACATCTCCAAGATCGAGAGCGGCAAGATGACCCTGAACGTGGAGCCGGTATCCCTGCGGGAGGTGATGGACAGCATCGTCAACATCATCCAGCCCCAGATCAAGGCCAAGGACCAGCGCTTCACCGCCGCCGCCTACGAGATGATCGCCGAGGACGTGTGCTGTGACGGCGTGCGGCTGAACCAGGTGCTGATCAACCTCCTGGGGAACGCCGTCAAATTTACGCCCGAGAAGGGCTCCGTCCAGGTCAGCGTGTACCAGGAGGCCCTTCCGGAGGACACCTTCTGCGTCCGCACCCACTTCCTGGTGAGCGACACGGGCATCGGCATGTCCCAGGAGTACCAGAAGGTGATCTTCGACTCCTTCAGCCGGGAGGACGACACCCGGGTCCAGAAGACCGAGGGCTCCGGCCTGGGCATGGCCATCACCAAGTACATCGTGGACGCCATGGGCGGCTCCATCTCCGTCCGCAGCGAGCAGGGCCAGGGCAGCGAGTTCCATGTGATCCTGGACCTCGCCAAGGCGGCCTCCCCTGCCGCGGACGGGTCCCTTCCCTCCTGGAACGTGCTGGTGGTGGACGGCGACCAGCGCCTGTGCGCCAGCGCGGCCAAGGCCCTGGAGTCCTTGGGCGTCCGCGCCGGGTGGTGCCTGCGCGGCGGGGAGGCCCTGGAGCTGATCCGGGAGCGCCGCCGCCGGAACGAAGGGTATCAGGCGGTCCTCCTCAGCTGGCGGCTGCCGGACATGGACGGGCTCGAGGCAGTCCGGGCCATCCGGGCGGACGCCGGGACGGACGCGCCCTTCCTGCTCCTCGCCTCCTGCGACCAGAGCGGGATGGAGGCGGCGGCCCGGGACGCGGGGGCCTCCGGGACCATTTCCGGCCCCCTGTTCCGATCCGTCCTGCTGGACGCTCTAAAGGGCCTGTCCGGCGCGCCGGACCGCGAGGCACCCGCCCCCAGGGAGGAGGCCAGCCTGGAGCTGAAGGGCAAGCGCGTCCTGGTGGCGGAGGACAACGAGCTCAACTGGGAGGTGGCCAGCGAGCTGCTTTCCGTCCTGGAGATGGACCTGGAGTGGGTGGAAAACGGCAGGCAGTGCGTGGAGAAGTTCCAGAGCGCCCCGGAGGGGTACTACGACGCGATCCTCATGGACGTGCGGATGCCCGTCATGGACGGCTACGCCGCCACCGCCGCCATCCGGAAGCTGGAACGGTCGGACGCGGGCGTCCCCATCATCGCCATGACCGCCGACGCCTTTTCGGAGGACATCCAGAGGTGTCTGGAGTGCGGCATGGACGACCACCTGGCAAAGCCCATCGACATGCAGGACGTGGCGCGGAAGCTGAAAAAATATTTGAAATAGAGCAGGCCAAACAGGGCCGGAGCAGTATCAAGATACTGCTCCGGCCCTTTGTGCGTCAAAAAAGATGCTTTGCATCTTTTTTGAGAAGGGTTTCGCTGCGCTCTGCGCCTCG
>OFFZ01000823.1_pt1 | contig 18111 bp, 16 predicted proteins | sample 1521631 | NCBI WGS metagenome assembly OFFZ01 (sample SAMEA3504102, study PRJEB24116) | mouse gut metagenome | biome: mouse gut; feature: mouse-associated habitat; material: faeces | place: Denmark | collected 2011 | reverse complement strand
AGCTCTCGGCGGACCTGAATTTTCTTACCATATACACAGACCGGCCTGCATATTTTGAGGAATTTGCAGAGACAATGTATGAGGAGAACGGGCTGATCGTCATGGTTCTCTCTAAGGAAGATTTTATTTCGGCAGGTGGCGGAAACGCAGTTTACGGTAAAGGGCGCAGAGGTGCCCGGAATGCGGGTGCAAGGGCGAAGGCGGGACCGGAACTGGTGCTGGATTTTGAGTGGAAGGGGAGATGTTACGACGAGCAGATGCGGCCCGGCCGGTACTATATTCCGATTCACAAAAAGCCCTGGGAAACCGCAGAAAATCTTGACATCATAGTACCTATCGGGTATAATACTGTGATTGTCAAGAGTGTGCAGAACAAGAGAAAAAGGCCGGAAAAGGACAGATTTGAGGCGGCTTTTTATTCATGAAACGATCAGAAAAGAAAGATATAAAAAGGGGAGCGTCACAATGGAAAAGAAAAACATTCTCTACGCACTGGCGGATATTGCGGCGCAGAATTCTTCCAATGACCAGGGATATGTGGAACGGCTTAAGAGTAACTGCAGGACCCTTGCCCAGGGAATGCAGCTGTCGCCGTTGTTTGAGAGACAGATATCAGATGCTTATATCGATACGATAGAACTGGCTGCGCCTCTGTGTGATATCGGGAATATCGGGGTTCCCTGGGAATTGCTTCGAAAAAAGGCGGCTTTGAATGACGAAGAGCGCAAAGCGGTTCAGAAGCATACGGACATAGGCGCGCAGCTTCTCGGGGATCTGCATGTGGGAAGCGACTACAATGATTTCCTGAGTGTGGCGGTGGATATTGCGCATTACCACCATGAGAACTGGGACGGGAGCGGGTATCCGGAGGGGCTTAAGGGGAATGAGATTCCGCTTGCGGCTCAGATCGTTTCCGTTGCGGAGGTCTACTGCGCATTGACCGAGAAGAAAAATTACAGCAGGGAAGAAGCACTGGAGATTATGGGCAGGGAAGCAGAAGTGAAGTTTAATCCCGATATTTTTAAAATATGCCGAAAAATATCGCGTCAGCTATGCTGAATAAGATGTTTTTACGTAACAGTTCAGACAGGGCGCTGAACTGCTGCGAGAATGCACACAAAACGCGAAAAGAATGCGTTTTGGCGCCCGCAAGTCTCGCAAAATTGCACAGAGTGCAATTTTGACTTCGCGAGAGGGGCTGTCTGAACTGTTACGTTTTTACAGATTTTCATTGCGCCGGGCGGCCGGTTGTAATAAAATGTGCAGCAGGAGGTATGAAAAATTGTGATTAAGGATGAGGAGTTTCACAGAATATCTGTTTTTATGAAGCAGCGGTACGGGATAGACTTGAGCCAGAAGAAGGTCATCGTCAACGGGCGTCTGGAAAATTATATCAAGAGGGGCGGCTGGCACAGCTTCGACGAGTTTATGAATGCTGTGGAACATGACAGTACCGGCAGTCAGGAGAAGATGCTGGTAAACTTTCTGACGACTAACCATACCTATTTTATGCGGGAATTCGAGCATTTTGACTTTTTCAGAAGCCAGGTGCTGCCCTGGCTGAAGCAGAAGGAAGCGTCCAGAAAGGATCTGCGCATCTGGTGCGGTGCGGCATCCTCCGGTGAGGAACCGTATATGATTGCCATGGTGCTGGCAGAGTTTTTCGGGATGGAAAAGTCGCAGTGGGATACCAAGGTACTGGCGACGGATATCTCAACCAAGGTACTTCAGAAGGCGCTGGCAGGCGTTTACACGGCCGATCAGCTGAAGAGCGTCCCTCCGCAATGGAAAAAACGCTTTTTCAACTCGCTGGGCGGAGGAACCCAGTACCAGGTCACACCTGAGCTGAAGCAGGAGGTTATCTTCCGGCAGTTTAATCTGATGGATCCTTTTCCTTTCCGAAAGAAGATGCACACGATATTCTTAAGGAATGTGATGATTTACTTTGATGAAAAGACGAAGAGAGAACTGGTTCAGAAGGTTTATGATGTTCTGGAACCCGGAGGGTATTTCTTCATAGGAACCACGGAAACAATCGACAGGAACAGCACGCCGTTTCAGATTATACAGCCGTCGATTTTCAGAAAATAAGGAAAGGATTGACATATGCAGCCAATTAAGGTTTTAGTTGTAGAAGATTCCATTGTCTTTCGGGAATTGCTGGTGCAGAACCTGAGCAGGGATCCTGCAATCAGGGTGGTGGCGACAGCGAAGGATCCTTTTGAGGCAAGGGATGCCATACTGGCGCATAATCCGGATGTCATGACATTGGATGTGGAGCTTCCCAGGATGAGCGGAATTGAATTCCTGCGCAAGCTGATGCCCCAGTACCCCCTGCGGGTGGTGGTGATCAGTTCTCTCAGCGACAAGGTTTTTGACGCTATGAGCGCGGGAGCGGTGGACTTCGTGGCGAAACCGGCAGTGTCGAGCCGCAGGCAGCTGGAAGATTTTATACGCAATGAGCTGCTGGTGAAGATTAAGATTGCTTCCACTGCCAGAATCGGCCATGTGAAAAAGGTGGTAATGGCGGAGCAGCAGTATCTGTCCTCCAGCAAAAAGAATCTGTTGGTGGCAATCGGCGCCTCCACAGGAGGAACCGAGGCGATCTTTAATGTTGTCAAGGATTACGGAACGGATATTCCGGGAATCGTGTGCGTGCAGCATATGCCGCCCGGCTTTACTGCCATGTATGCCAAAAGACTGAATGACCAGTGCCGGATTCAGGTGAAGGAAGCGGAGACCGGGGATAGAGTGCTGCCCGGACATATGCTGATTGCCCCCGGGGGTGACCGGCATATGCACTTGGTGAAGGTAGGGGACGGCTATCAGGTGGAAGTGAAGGCGGGACCCAAGGTGAACGGCCACTGCCCGTCTGTGGAAGTATTGTTTGAATCCGTCGCAAAGGCGGCGGGAGCCAGTGCGGTGGGGATTATTCTGACAGGAATGGGGGGCGACGGCGCCAAGGGGCTTTTATCCATGCGCAAGGCCGGCGCCAGGACCATCGGCCAGGACGAGTCCACCTGCGTGGTTTATGGAATGCCCAAGGTTGCATATGATCTGGGAGCGGTTGAGTATCAGGAGAAACTGTCCGATATAGCTGGAAGGACATATGCATTGCTAAATAAAATGTAAAGGAGAAAGAACATGAAGATTCTATTGGCGGAAGACGACTTCGCGACAAGGAAATTTATGGCCGGCTTTCTCTCCAAGTATGGTGAATGTGACATCACCGTGGACGGAATGGAAGCGGTGGACGCGTTTATGATGGCTTTGGAGGACGGCGAACCGTATGATCTGGTATGCCTTGACATCATGATGCCGGTTATGGACGGATATCAGGCTCTTATGGGTATCCGGAATCTGGAGAAACAGAGGAACATACCTGAGGACAAGGCTGTAAAGGTGATTATGACCACGGCCCTGAATGAAGAAAAAAATGTCAAGATGGCATTTGAACTGGGATGTACCATTTATTCGGGCAAACCTATCGACCAGGAGCGGTTTGAGCAGGCAATGAAGAAACTGAATCTTATTTAAAACAGGATATGAAAGGAGATAAACATGGCTGACGATTTTAATACCGAAAGCATGTTGGATATGTATCTGTTTGAGAACGGCCAGTTGCTGGAACAGCTTCAGGAGACGGTTTTGGAACAGAAGGATGCAGAATGCTTTGATGAAGACAGCATCAACGAAATATTCCGAACCATGCATACCATCAAGGGATCTTCCGGTATCATGATGTTCGACAATATCACAGCTGTGTCCCATAAGCTGGAAGATATATTCTATTACCTGAGAGAATCACATCCTGACAATGTTCCCCATGTAGAGTTGGTGGAGCATGTGTTGGAAGTGGAAGATTTCATCTCCAACGAGATGGAAAAGATCCGAAGCGGCGACCCGGTGGACGGGGATGCCAGCAATATTATCGCGGATCTCGACAAATTTTTGAATATGATCAAAAACGGTGGCGCTGCGGCAGGCGATGCGGCGGAGAATGTACATGAGGAACCGAAGCATTTCTATATCGCGCCGGTGGCTACAAGCGCAAGCCGTTTCTACAAGATATTTATTACCTTTTTTCCGGAGACGGAAATGGCCAATGTCCATGCGTACAAGACCGTGTACGCGCTGAAGGAGATTGCTGAGGATATTCTGTATTCTCCGGAAGATATCCTGACGGATGAGAAGAGCGGGGAAACCATTATAAAAGACGGCTTCCGGATACTCCTCCAGGCCCAGTGTACGGAGCAGGAGGTACGTGACCTTATCGGCGTGGGATATGATATTGAAAAGGTTGAGGTCTACGAGTGTGATGCGAACCAGTTCCTGCTGGGCTTTGACTTCGGCGATCAGCCGGTAATGCCTCAGATTGACCTGGAATCCAGCGTGGAGACGATTGAGGCAAGGCAGGAAGAAGCGGATCAGGAGAAGGCAGAGGAGAAGAAGCCTGAAAAGCCGCAGATTGTGCCCGGTGATTTCGTTATCCAGTCCAAGGAACCCGGAAAGCAGAAGAAGCTGGCGAAAGATAAGCCCAAGGGAGAGAAGGCTGCTTTTATCAGCGTCAATATCAGCAAGATGGATCAGCTGATGGACCTGATAGGAGAACTTGTTATCTCGGAGTCCGTGGTGCTGCAGAGTTCCGATTTGAAGGTGCCGGGGCTGAACCTGGACAATTTCAACAAGGCCGCAGCACAACTGGCATCTATTTCCACGGATTTGCAGAATGTTATCATGTCCATGCGTATGGTGCCGCTGACGAATACGTTCCAGAAGATGAACCGTATCGTGTTCGATGTGTCCAGGAAGCTGGGAAAAGATATTGAGTTTGTGATGGTGGGAGAGACCACCGAGGTGGATAAGAATATTATCGAGCATATTTCCGACCCGCTTATGCATCTGGTGAGGAATTCCGTGGATCATGGGATAGAGAGCAATGAGGAGCGGAAGGCCAAGGGGAAGATGGAGAAGGGGAAGGTTACGCTGTCTGCCAGAACCGAGGCCGGTAAGGTATGGATCTGTGTGGAGGATAACGGTACGGGTCTGGACAGGGAGAAAATCCTTGCAAAGGCCAGGCGGCAGGGCATACTGGATCCCCAGAAGCCGGATGCGGCCTACACGGATAAGGAAGTATACCAGTTCATCACGCTTCCGGGATTTTCCACCAACGAACAGGTGACGGAATATTCCGGCCGAGGCGTAGGCATGGACGTGGTGGTGCAGAATATCCAGGCCATCGGCGGCGCGCTGGAGATAGAGAGTACTCCGGGCTTCGGCAGTACCATGAGCCTGAAGATTCCCCTGACCCTTGCCATTATTGACGGCATCGTCATGGAAGTGGGCACCTCCTCCTTCGTTATGGAGACCGGCGTTATCAAGCAGTTTATCCGGGTGAAAGAGGACATGATGGTGCATGAACCCAATGGAGACGAGTTTGTGATGATCCGTGGGGAGTGCTATCCGGTGATCCGCCTGGGCAGGTGGTATGGCCTGGAGAATTATCAGGAATCTGTGGAAGAAGGCGTCATGTTGGTCCTGGAAGTGGAGGAGAGAAAGGTGTGCCTCCTGGTTGACAGGCTGGTAGGGCAGCAGGAAATTGTGGTAAAACCGATTCCTTCTTACATTAAGAAGGTCAAGGGTCTGTCCGGCTGCACGCAGCTGGGCGACGGCAGTATCGCCCTGATATTGGACGCCCCCGGACTTGTAGAATAAATCTGAGGAAAGGAACGGTAAGCTTATGGACGAGACGAGCAGATTGTTAGGAATACAGGACGGTGAGCAGAATGGCCTGGACAGCCATGATACACAGAAGGGTAAGTACATGACCTTCAAGTCCGGTGTGGAATATTTCGGCCTGGAAATCCAGTATGTGCAGCAGATTATCCAGTATCAGGAAGTCACCAGAGTGCCTGAGACGGAGGATTATATTAAGGGACTGATTAACCTGAGAGGGCGGATTATTCCCGTGGTGGATGTCAGACTGAGATTTAAGCAGGGAGCATGTGAGTACAATGACAAGACATGCATCCTTGTCATCAACGTGAAGTCTGCAACAGTGGGACTGGTAGTGGAGCAGATTGCGGAGGTAGTGGAGATTAAGGAGGAGAATATCCTGCCGCCGCCTACTATAGGGCGGGGCGATAAGTCCCATCACAAATATGTCTATGGCATCGGTAAGGTGGGGAATACAGTGAGGCTGTTGCTGGATCCGGAGAAGCTGCTCTATGATGAGGACCCGGCAGATATGGAGCAGGCGAAAAACAGCGAAGAATGAGAGGTATGGAACGATGAAAAATATGTCAATTAAGAAGAGATTAATTGGGGGATTCTTTATTCCTATTATACTGACAACAATCAATGTGATATTTGGTATGCTGTCCATGCAGCGGATTATGAAGGCCAGCGGAGAACAGGCGGCAATCGCAGCCAGGAATTCCATGATTTTTTCCGTAGGTGCGCTGATCGTATCAATAGCCATTACCGTATTTGTGGCATATGACCTGACTAAAAGTATTCTGAAGTCCATTATACTGCTTTCCAACGCGGCAAAGGATATCGCGGTGGGACATGTAAATATCCATCTGGAGAAGTATAATAACGATGAATTCGGAGACCTGGTAGATGAGTATGTCAAGGTGATAGAGAACATTAAGTCTCAGGCTGAAGTTGCGGAGGAAGTATCCAACGGTAATCTGACGGTAACGGTTACGCCCAAGTCCGCGGATGATATGCTGGGCAACTCGCTGAAGAAGCTGGTGGAAGATAACCATAATGTACTTAGCAATATCAGTGACGCGGGATCCCAGGTGACGGTCAGCTCATCCCAGGTGGCAAGCGCCAGCCAGGCCCTGGCACAGGGATCTACGGAGCAGGCAAGCGCTATCCAGCAGATTTCGGCTTCCATCGATGAGATTGCGGAGAAGACAAGGCAGAATGCGGAACAGGCAAATTCCGCTACTAATCTGGTGCTGCGTGCAATCGGGGATGTAAAGCAGGGAAATGTACGGATGCAGAGCATGGTGTCTGCAATGGAAGATATCAACAAGGCTTCCGAGAGTATATCCAAAATTATCAAGACTATCGAAGATATCGCATTTCAGACCAATATTCTGGCATTGAATGCTGCGGTTGAGGCAGCAAGGGCAGGTGAGGCAGGTAAGGGATTTGCAGTGGTGGCAGAGGAAGTGAGAAGCCTTGCAGCGAAGAGCTCAGAGGCGGCAAGAGAGACGTCGGCGCTGATTGAGGATTCCATCGATAAGGTAAATGCCGGTTCCAAGATTGCGTATGAAACCGCCAAGGCAATGGAAGAAATTACAAAAGTGGTTCAGGAGAGTGAACATATCATCAATGGTATTGCAGAATCCTCCAATTATCAGGCGACTGCAGTAGCACAGATTGAACAGGCCATCACACAGGTATCCCAGGTGGTACAGACAAATTCCGCCACCAGTGAGGAGTGCGCGGCCGCCAGCGAAGAATTGTCCAACCAGGCATCCAGAATGCGCGAGATGCTGTCCATCTACAACTTGGGCAAGGGACAGGGCGGACCTTCCAGAAGTTCCTCTGGATATAACGCTGCTGTTTCCAATGCAAATGAGCAGGTAATTTCTCTTGGGGATGGCTTTGGCAAGTATTAATCCGAAACTGGTACAGGAACCAGGGGTTTCTGTGCCAGTTTTACTGCCGGGGTGGGGGGAATGCGCCCTGCCGTGACATATGAGCGTCACGGGCACTGTGTCGATCTGATTACTTTCAGATAAGCGATACAGAACGAAATGAATCTCAGAGCCGGTTTTGCCGGATAAGGGATAATAGAAGAGGAGTGTCGATATGAATTTGCTGGATGAATTGAGAGCTTTGGGCGTGGATGTAGACGACGGGCTGAAGCGCGTGATGGGAAATGAAAAATTGTATACAAGACTTTTGGGTTCCTTTGTGAAGATGATAAAGGGAAGCGAAGTAGCCGCAGATTTTGACGCTTCCGACTGCACGGAAACAATCGAAAAGGTACATGCGATTAAGGGGACATCAGGAAATCTTTCTCTTACTCCCATATACAAGGCCTACAACGAGATGCTGGGCCTGCTGCGCGGCGGGCAGCCGGAAGAGGCCAGGGAAATTCTGAAGAAGGTTATTCCTGTGCAGAATGAAATTGTTGCATGTATAGAGAAAAATATGAATCAGTGATGCAGACGGAATTGGTAAGGCGTGCCCAGGGTATATTCGGTGATTAAACGCTGTGGGAAGTAGTTGTTCCTGCAGCGTTTATTGTCTTACAGAATATGGGGACATGAAGGCGGGTACACTATATCCGCAATGTTATGGCGGAATAACCGTTGCAGACGGCCGCGCAGCGATTTGAAACAAGCGCAGCGATTTAAATTAGGAGGAAAGACGATGGATTTTGTGGACCATAGGCCGCAGAGGGGGATCAAATTACAGCCTCTGGATGAAATCAATGGCTTTAAGGTACGGCCGGGATTTTACAACAGGGACGGTGCTACAGCCGCATCGAATGGGGTCAGCTTTACAGTGCATTCCCATGGCGCTACAAGCTGTGCGCTGCTGCTGTTTCGGCCTCAGGAGAAGGAACCTTATGCGAGGCTGGAATATCCGGAATCATATCACATAGGAAACACATATTCCATGTTGGTATTCGGATTAAAGATTGAGGAATTTGAATATGCCTTTCAGCTGGACGGACCCTACGACAAAGAGAAGGGGCTGCTTTTTGATAAAAACAATATTTTGCTGGATCCTTATGCAAGGGCTGTAACCGGGCAGCGAAACTGGGGAGAGCGCCCGGAGGACGGTGAAGCCTTTGTCTACCATGCCAGGGTAGTTGAAAATAACTTTGACTGGGGAAAACACAGGCAGCTGGAGTTTCCGCTGGAGGACCTGGTTATTTATGAGATGCATGTGAGGGGCTTTACAAAGCATGAATCTTCAGGCGTGACGGCAAGGGGAACCTATGAGGGACTTCGGCAGAAGATTCCCTATTTGAGGGATCTGGGCATTAACGCGGTGGAACTGATGCCGATTTTTGAATTTGACGAGATGGAAAACGCAAGAATTGTGGACGGCGTACAGCTCTACAATTATTGGGGATATAATACAGTATGTTTTTTTGCACCCAACACGGGGTACTCTTCCGTAGTGGAGCATAACCATGAAGGCGATGAGCTGAAGCAGCTGATTTATGAACTGAAGGAAAACGGCATCGAGGTTATTCTGGATGTGGTGTTTAATCATACGGCGGAGGGGAATGAGGACGGACCCAGCTTTTCTTTCAAGGGAATCGACAACAATATCTATTATATCCTGACGCCGGACGGGCAGTATTACAATTTCAGCGGGTGCGGGAACGCTCTGAACTGTAACCATCCCATGACACGCCGTTTTATAATCGACTGTTTGAGGTATTGGGTAACGGAATATCGTGTAGATGGTTTTCGTTTTGATTTGGCGTCCATCCTTGCCCGTGACCAGAACGGGGAGCCTATGGCGAACCCGCCGATTCTCCAGGAAATTGCCTGTGATTCCATTCTGGGGAAGGTAAAACTGATTGCGGAGGCGTGGGACGCGGCAGGGCTTTATCAGGTAGGGCATTTCCCGGCATACAACAGGTGGTCCGAATGGAACGGAAAATACCGCGATGACCTGAGACGTTTCCTGAAGGGAGACGAGGGCATGGCCGGAGCTGCCATCACCAGGATTACCGGTTCCAGAGATATGTATGATTCCCTGAAGAGGGGGCAGAGTGCGTCCGTTAATTTTCTGACATGCCACGACGGCTTTACCCTATATGATCTGTATTCCTATAATGTCAAGCACAATGAGAAGAACGGCTGGAACAACACGGACGGCGATAACAACGGCAACAGCTGGAACTGCGGTGTAGAGGGCGTGTCGGACGATCCCGAAATCGAAAAGCTGCGCCGCCGCATGGTGAAAAACGCGTTTGTTACGCTGATGTGCAGCAGGGGACCGGCGATGTTTTTCGCGGGAGACGAGTTCTGCAATACCCAGTTTGGCAACAATAATGCGTATTGCCAGGATAACTATATCTCATGGCTGGACTGGGGCAGATTGGAAGAATATAAGGAGATACATGACTTTTTCCGCTATATGATTGCTTTCCGCAAAAAGCATGCGATTGTGAGAAAACCTACGAAGGTTGCATCCTGCGGTTTCCCTGACATCAGTATCCACAATGATTACCCGTGGAATGCCAGAATCAACCATACAAGCAGGCTTATCGGCATTATGTATGCAGGCAGGAATGAGGAGGATACGGAAGACGACATTGTCTTCTACGGGATGAATGCTTACTGGAAGCCCTTGGAAATACAGCTGCCCAGCCTTCCGGACAATCTAAGATGGCGGGTTCTGGTGAATACCTTCGTGGATTATGAGGACGGAAAGGATATAGAGGGGGAAACGGAGTTTCAATACGGAAGCAGGCTGAAGGTGCCTCCGCGCACGGCAGTGGTGCTGGTGGCAGAGGAAGCCTGGGTGTGAGCAGGCCGGCGGCAGCTGAGTCGGAAGGAAACGTGTGCGGCCGGAAGTGCAGCGCGGATGTATGAGAGCAGGCCGGCGGCAATTGAGGCGGAAACGGAAAGCGTGCAGGTGCATGGATCCGGTGTATGACCGGAAGAAATAAGCGCAGTCACTGGGAGGAACCCGGGGGCTGCGTTTTGCATATGATAATGTGACTGTGTCAGATTGTGAAGGAGAGCCTGATATGGATTGCAGGGATAAAATTCTCTCTAATGACTACTATGATGTAATCACAGAATTTCCGGTACAGCTTCTGGATTCGGATGCTCTGGACCTGTGTCGGCTGAATATTGATAACCTGTACAATATTGTATATATCGATAAGGCAAATATACCAAATACAGACGATTATGTCTATACCTACAAGGGAGTACCCAAACTGTACGGCCTTATGCAGGAGCCTGGCAGGGAACGGGGATTTGATCCCAACAGCCTGATTGCCAGCGGCATCACCCAGGTACAGAGGGCACCCCTGAGCCTGACAGGGCGGGGGGCAGTGATATGCTTTATCGATACGGGAATTGATTATGTGAATGCGGCGTTTCGGGACAGCGAGGGAAACAGCCGCATTCTGGCTATCTGGGACCAGACCGTGCAGGCCGGGGAACCTCCGGAGGGACTCTACTATGGTACAGAGTACTCCAGGGAGGACATTAACCGCGCCCTGGAGGCGGAGGACCCCTACAGTGTAGTGCCGAGCAGGGATGAAATCGGTCATGGGAGCGCCATGGCGGGCGTGGCGGCGGGGAGCAGGCTGGGAAACGGTATCAGCTATCTGGGAGCGGCTCCGGATGCGGACATCGTGGTGGTAAAGCTGAAGCAGGCCAAGGAATTTCTGCGGAACTTTTATATGATACCGCCGGGGGTTCCTGCATACCAGGAGACGGATATCATGTTGGGGGTGCAGTATGCGGACCGTTTTGCCAGACAGTTCCGCAGGCCGGTGATAATCTGTCTGGGGGTAGGGACAAACTATGGAGATCATGCAGGCAGTGCTCCTCTGCCCAGTTATCTGGACGCCATCGCCTCCAGGAGAAGCCGTGCCGTGGTGGTGTGCGGCGGCAACGAGGGCAATGCGGGGCACCATTTTCAGGGATACATGGATACCCCCAGCAGGGCAGGAAGCGCGGGAAGCGTACCCGTGGAGGTGCGGGTGGCTGAAAATGTGGAGGGATTTCTGCTGGAACTGTGGGGAAATGTGCCGGATGTATTTACGGTATCAGTGCGTTCCCCCGGAGGAGAAACCATTCCGCCTGTCCGCCTGGGCATCCAGGGAAGTATCACCTACAGCTTTGTCTATGAGCGGACCAGAATTACCATGGCAGGTACCTTGGTGGAACCCGCATCCGGGGAGGAAGTGGTAGTACTGCGGGTGTATCTGCCCACACCCGGCATATGGACCTTTCAGGTGGAGTCCGTGGGGGATATCCACAACGGAACCTTTCACATGTGGCTTCCCATCACACAGTTTATGAACGGTGCGGTTCAGTTCCTGGAATCCACCCCCTATATCACGCTGACGGAGCCGGCCATGGCGAAAGATGTGATCAGCGTGTCAACCTATAATGCGGCCAACAACAGCTTTTATATCGACTCCGGAAGAGGGTTCACCAGAACAGGCGGGATCAATCCGGATTTTGCCGCTCCGGGAGTCGACATCTCTACCATCCGCGGCGGAGAGACGGGCAGCTCTCTGGCGGCTGCCCTCACAGCAGGTGCGGTGGCACAGTTTCTGGAATGGGCGATTGTGAGAGAGAATGACGTATTTATCAAAGGGAGAGAGGTTAAAAGCTATCTGCAGAGAGGCGCGGCGAAGGAGGCGGGAGTGGAGTATCCGGACAGAAGGTGGGGGGAGCGTGATATTATGTTGTCAAGTTAGCAGAAAACCAGTAAAGATTTGGGGTTTCTTCTGATTTAGTCCTATGAAAAACTGCTGGAAAAACAGCAAAATTGATTGGAATGGGCCCATTTTTAATCAAAAAACAGAAAAAACGAGTAACTTGACACTAAAATAACACATAGCATTCATAACGGGTTTGCACCGTATGATGCATTTGAGAGAGGTGATAACTGAATATTATGGTTTAGGTAGGACTAAATTAGCTGGCGGAGCAATTTTTCTATGCTCTGATAAGGCTGATATAGTCCTATTTTGTTTCAAAAGAGATCTTAATTTATTCAAAAGAAGGGAGATTGTATGCAGAAAAATAGTACAGCGTCAGGGGCAGAGAAAGCGATTATATTTATCAGCGATGCACATGAAAAATTTTATAAAGAGAAATTGAAAGAGGTCAGGTATCAGGATGTGTACCACAAGGCGCTGGTGTATTGTCTTGGTATCTGTAATGACACCAGAAGAAATATCAACAGCATTTATGATTTTAAGGAAGGCTGTGTAAAAACAGAGTGCCTGCATGAAGGCTGGCAGACCAGCGGGAGCGTGAAAGTAGTCCGGATGGCGTTTAATCTATATTGTAATGGGACACCGAGCGTTCTCAATCATGATGATGCGAAGGAACAGTTAGATGAGTGCAGACAGTATACAGTGGAAGAATTGTTCTGCTGTGCCTATGCCCCATATTTTTGGCAGGCGGTGCAGATACGATATCCGGAATATGCAAGATATAACCATGATCTGCACGTTATGCTTGGAGGACGAGATTGATGTTAAAAGTCAGACTTATGGGAACAAAGAACGATATTAAGTGGTTTGGAAAGATTTTACGGAGAAATCCTAAGATTGAAGTGATGGAGTTTTCCGATATGTTTCCGAACAAAGGAACAAAAAGATATTACAGGACTTATGTGGAAGTCAAGAAAAGCAACTTAAAAAAATGATCAGTAAAAACAAAGGAGAGTATTATCATGTGCAAAGTGATAGCAATCGCAAACCAGAAAGGCGGCGTGGGCAAAACCACCACAACGAGCAACTTAGGAATCGGCTTAGCAAAACAGGGAAAGAAAGTATTGTTAATTGATGCTGATGCACAGGGAAGTCTTACGGCAAGTCTGGGGTTTAGGGAGCCGGACAAGTTGGAGGAAACGCTTGCGACAGTAATGAGTAGCATTATCAATGATGAAGAAGTAGAACCGGATTACGGCATTTTGAAGCATGATGAGGGGATCGACCTCATGCCGGGAAACATTGAACTGTCCGGTCTGGAAGTCTCACTGGTAAACGTGATGAGTAGGGAACTTGTGCTACGTTCCTACATAGAGCAGATAAAGGACAGATATGATTATATTCTGATCGACTGCATGCCTTCCCTCGGCATGATAACGATCAATGTCTTTGCCTGTGCGGACAGCATTTTGATACCGGTGCAGGCGGCGTATCTGCCGGTAAAAGGTCTGGAACAGCTCATTAAAACGATTGGGAAGGTAAAACGGCAGATCAATCCAAAACTTACGATCGAGGGAATCCTGCTGACAATGGTGGATAGCCGGACAAATTATGCGAGAGATATCAGTGCGATGCTGGTTGAAAATTATGGAAGCAGAGTGAGGATATTTGAGAACAGCATCCCGATCTCCGTGAGAGCGGCGGAAATTTCGGCTGAAGGAATCAGTATCTACCGGCATGATCCAAAGGGTCGGGTAGCAGATGCATACCGATTTCTGACAGAGGAGGTGCTTGGCGATGAATAAAGCAGGGAGCGCGGCAAAAGTAAAGCTGAGCAGTTTTGACGATCTTTTTGGATCTTCGGAAGGACAGGCAGGCACAGAACAGGTGCAGGAGATACCTCTTTCCGATCTGCATGACTTTAAGGATCATCCTTTTAAGGTGTTGGATGATGAAAAGATGCAGGAAACCGTGGAAAGCATTAAGAATTACGGCGTGCTGGTTCCCGGTATTGTAAGGCCAAAGACGGAAGGCGGGTATGAGATCATCGCTGGACACCGGCGAAAGCATGGATGCAGGCTTGCCGGACTTACCACAATGCCCGTATTTATCAGAGATTACAATGATGATGAGGCCACTGTGATTATGGTGGATTCTAATATTCAAAGGGAAGATATTCTGCCCAGCGAAAAAGCAAAAGCTTATTTTATGAAATACGAAGCTATGAAACATCAGGGCAAGCGGGGAAATAAGAACAGCCTTGCGGAAGTGGGAGAGACATCCGGGGAAAGTGCAAAAACGGTACAGCGTTATATATGGCTTGCCAGACTGTCGGATAGCCTGCTCGATCTGGTGGATAAAAAGAAAATCGGTTTTGTGCAGGGGGTTGATTTATCCTTTCTCACAGAGCAGATGCAGGAATGGACTCTGGCTGTGCTGGAAGAAACGGATATATCCATATCCAGAGAACAGTCAGCAAAACTGAAAGAATACGGCAAAAAGGGCGAACTGACGCCGCCGATGGTGCGGTTGATACTTGAAAAGGAAAAGCCTGTGGAGAGAAAGATTACAATCAGACAGGAAAGGATCAAAGAGTTTTTTACGGAGGACTATAGCAATACAGATATAGAGAATATTATCTATCAGTTGCTGACGGATTGGAAGAAAAGGCAATAGGGGGACATGGAAAATGGGCGATGTAATGGGATTTGATTATTACTATGGCATGGAAGCAGAGCAGTTTTCTTTTTACCGTGTTCCCAGACTTTTAATCAAGGACGAAAAATTTAGAGGGCTTAGCAGCGATGCTAAGCTCTTATACGGTCTTATGCTTGACAGGATGGCACTCTCCATGAAAAACGGCTGGCTGGATGAAGAAAACAGGGCATATATTGTCTATGCTGTGGAAAATATCATGGAGGATCTGGGCTGTTCAAAGCCCACCTGCATTAAGATCATGCGGGAGCTGGATGCCGTCAAAGGGATCGGATTGATAGAGAAGAAACGCAGAGGGCTTGGAAAACCGGATATCATTTATGTAAAGAATTTTGCTTCCGTATCAGATAAAGAAACCGGAAAAAAGCCCATAGATGCCGATAATTCCGCAGAAGTAAAAAATCTTTACTTCAAGAAGTAAAAAGTATTGACTTCAGGAAGAAAAGGAATTTTACTTCTGAAAGTAAAGAAAGTGAACTTCAGGAAGTAAAGATTTTTGCCTCTAATTATAACAATACTAACTATAACGATCAGAGTGATACTGATAGGAGATATATCGATCAGATCAATCGATCAGAAGACGACAGGATCAGTCAGACAGGAAAGAAGAGAGATGATCCGATGGATAGGATTGATATGATTGATGATGTAGCAGCATACAGGGCGATCATTCGGGAAAATCTGGAGTATGACTACCATATGAAATGCGATTGTGATGATGACAGAAAGATGTTTGAGGAAATATTTGAAACAGTATGCGATGTTGTGTGTGTAAAACAAAGTTCGGTTCGCATCAATGGGAAAGAATATCCCTATGAGATTGTAAAATCCCGTTTCTTAAAATTGGATAGTAGCCATGTGGGATATGTGATGGACTGTATGAGGGATACGGCTACGAAGATTACTAATATCCGGTCGTATTTGATTACAGCGCTTTATAATGCGCCCTCTACCATGAACCATTATTACCGGCAGGAAGTCCGGCATGATATGTATGGTGGCGGATGGGAAGAAAAGGGAGTGAGGTGACAGACTTTTGGAAACAGTGGTCAGAAGTGGAAAGCATATAGAAATTATTGCAGTGTTGGATGCTGCTAATTGGTTTTGAAATATAACTGTTGTTTCAGAAATATATGTGCGGTGGAAGATGACTTATAAATATGCATTGTAAACGGTAGACAAGTATTTTATAATCAAATAAATGGGAGTTTTGATATAATACATTTGGGATTTATACGAAAATAGAGGGTAGATTAGATGGAAACTTACCAAGGTGTTGCAATAACAGATGGAGTAAATAGAAAAAATCATATAATGCCATTAAGTACGATTATTAAGGCATACCATGATTCATGGAATACCGTTTTTCCGATGAATTTAGGACATGATAGAACAAAGCCGATTGGGTATAGCATATTAACCGGTATATATATGGAGCCGGGAAAAGCGTATGTAACGAATGAATCAGCAATCATGGAGACAGAAGATGAGCATGAAAAAATGCGTAAAATGATAAAAGCCTATGATTACAAAATATTTTGTGAAGAGCATAAAAAGGAACTTGAAACTTTAATTGAAAAATTAGGCGATGTGCTTTCAGATAAATTCAGTGTAGCACCAGTTGGACAGGCAGTGGCTATTAAGGATAAGGATATTGTATATCGTCTTTTTCCTGAATGGTCAAAAACAATAAAAGATGGACTTGCAGATGCGCGGAATTTGGAACCTGTTTATATGAAAAGTGAGAATGAGGAAAAGGGATTTCTTGTGCCTGGTGTTTATCATAAAGAGGGCTATTTACTCTTCGCACACCAGTTTTTTCGTAGAAGTTTATCCATACTGAATACTACAAATGAGGAGTTTTTTATCTCCTTTGAAAAAATGCGCGACGTTCCAGCGATTGATTTGCAACTTGCATTGGACATGGATATGATTGGGCTTCTTGGTACAGAACATCCAGAATTGGAATATCAGTATATTCGAGGACCACACTTTAATGATGATTTGGCTTGTATTCCTGAAGGTGTTACTTGTCATGAAAATGAGCATTACGATAATGTTTTTTCAAATCTATTAAGTACACAATTTTATTGGCATATTCAAGATGGAAAGCGAACCTTTGAATGTGAAGAACTATGTGATAGAGAAAATATTTCTTTTGATGACGGACAAACTATGTTATGGGGGTGTAGATATGTTCATAGCATGATAAATCCGATTACAGGATTACCAAATCATCTTGATGGCGCAATTAGAATTTATAATGAGGAGCAAATTCTTAAGAGAATTGATTCTAAAACAGATATAAGCAAATATGGAAAGGACTCTGAATATATAAAACTCTGGAGAATAGATAATGATTTATCTGTACCTATGTGGAAAGAACTTATTAGCTCGTTTTATAGGGAAAATGCATTGATAGGCGAGTATTTTGGTGGTGTTGATGAAAAATATGATCAAATAAAAAAAGAAAGTAATGAACATAACTCTGTAGTTAAAAGACCAAATGATTTTGCACATATTGAATTAACCGAGGAGGATGGTGCTAGGATTTATTTTAGATACACAAATAAGTTTGATATAGTTGAAAACAGAGATATTGGAATATATAACAAAGATTCTTTTATTATCCAAGGCGGGAAAAAGATTAAGATACTTGATGCCGATACAGTTACTCTTTTAAAATATTTAAAACGTAAAGGACTTAGTTTACGGATGCCCATTACCTCCTTGATTGACTTTAACGATTTGATATTCAATTTTCCGACATTGTGCTGTAAGAGTTTACATGTTGCGGATATTGTAATCACAGCAATAAAAGAATTGTGTCAGGTATGGGTAAGACATAAAGATGATAGGCTAATATCGTTTGGGCTTATGATTAATTTAGCAGATGAAGCGGGGCATATATCTTTTGCAGGTCATGTAAATGATTTTGTTAAACTTTTTGACACTATTCCTAAATTATCTGATATGGTGTTTGAGGAGCG
>OFFZ01000820.1_pt1 | contig 18158 bp, 29 predicted proteins | sample 1521631 | NCBI WGS metagenome assembly OFFZ01 (sample SAMEA3504102, study PRJEB24116) | mouse gut metagenome | biome: mouse gut; feature: mouse-associated habitat; material: faeces | place: Denmark | collected 2011 | reverse complement strand
GGCGCCGAGGCTTCCGGCCCCATCCCCCTGCCCACCAAGAAGGAGATCGTCACCATCCTGCGGGCCGTCCACAAGTACAAGGACAGCCGGGAGCAGTTTGAGATGCGCACCCACAAGCGTCTAATCGACATCCTGCGGCCTTCCAACAAGACCGTGGAGGCCCTGCGGGGCCTGGAGCTCCCCCCTGGAGTCGAGATCGAGATCAAGCTCTAAATAAAACCCTGCGCCGGGCGGTCCCGGCAAGGTCATGTTGGCTCTCCCCTAACCAAAGAGTCAACCAATAACCGTACAGGAGGAATTACACAATGGAAAAGTGCATCATCGGCAAAAAGATCGGCATGACCCAGCTTTTTGACGAAAACGGGAACATCGTCCCCGTCACCGTGGTGGAGGCTGGCCCCTGCGTGGTCGTCCAGAGGAAGACAACCGAAAACGACGGTTATGAAGCCGTGCAGATCGGTTTCGGGGCGGTCAGCGACAAGCGGCTCACCAAGGCCCTGCGGGGCCACTTCGCCAAGGCGGACGTGGCTGCCAAAAGAGTGCTGCGGGAGTTCCGCCTGGGGGAGATCACCCTGGCGGTGGGGGACATCATCAAGGCGGATACCTTTGCCCCCGGCGATAAAGTAGACGTCTGCGGCACCTCCAAGGGCAAGGGCTACGCCGGCACCATCAAGCGCTGGCACAACCACCGCCTGAAGGAGACCCACGGTTCCGGCCCTGTCCACCGCCACGCCGGCTCCAACGGCGCCTGCTCCAGCCCCAGCCGGGTCTTTAAGGGCAAGCGCCTGCCGGGCCACATGGGCTCCGAGCGGGTCACCGTCCAGAATCTGGACATTGTGAAGGTGGATGCGGAGAACAACCTCATCGCCATCCGGGGCGCCGTGCCCGGCCCCAAGAACGGCATCGTCTACATCACCGACAGCGTCAAGGCGTAAGGAAGGAGGAATTTACAATGCCAAAGGTTACGATTTATGACATGACCGGCAAGAGCGTTGGAGAAAAAGACCTTTCTGATGCCATTTTCGGGATCGTCCCCAACAAGGTGGTCCTCCACGCCGTCATTAAAAACTACCTGGCCAACCAGCGCCAGGGCACCCAGTCCACCCTCACCCGCACCGAGGTCTCCGGCGGCGGCAAGAAGCCCTGGAGGCAGAAGGGCACCGGCCACGCCCGGCAGGGCAGCACCCGCGCCCCCCAGTGGACCCACGGCGGCGTTGCCCTGGGCCCCAAGCCCCGGAGCTACCGCTACGCCCTCAACCGCAAGATGAAGGTGCTGGGCCTCAAGTCCGCCCTCTCCGCCAAGGTGCTGGAAAACGACCTGGTGCTGGTGGAGGACATCAAGGTGGAAGGCTACCGCACCAAGGCCGTTGTGGCTATGCTGAAGGCCCTGGGTGTGGACCGCAAGGCCCTCATCGTCACCGCCGAGGTGGACCCCGTCCTGGTGGGCAGCGCCCGGAATATCCCCGGCGTTAAGACCACCATCGTGGGCTCCCTGAACAGCTACGACATTCTGAACGCCGGCAAGCTGGTGGTCTCTGTGGCCGCCGCCGAAAAGCTGGAGGAGGTGTACAGCAAATGAAGACTGCTCACGACATTATCCTGGCCCCTGTGATCACCGAAAACTCCATGGAGGCCATGTCCCAGCGCAAATACACCTTTAAGGTGGCCCGCTCCGCCAACAAGATCGAGATCGGCCAGGCGGTGGAGGCTCTCTTCCCCGGCACCAAGGTGGCCGCTGTGAACACCATGAACTGCCGCGGCCGCATGAAGCGCATGGGCCGTTACCAGGGCCTGACCCCCGCCTGGAAGAAGGCTGTGGTCACCCTCACTGCCGACAGCAAGGGCATCGAGTTCTTCGAGTCCATGCAGTAAGCAGACGGCGAGGACGGCCGCCGGGCCAGCCCAGGCCGGCCGAAAAAACGCCGGGGATGAAAAGCCCCGGAGGTATGGGGTGTTCCGAGCCCCGCTAATTAAAACAAGGAGAGTGAACCGTCAATGGCTATCAAAGTATACAAGCCCACGACACCCGGCCGCCGCGGCATGACCGTGACCGATTACTCCGGGCTGTCCAAGGTTGCCCCGGAAAAGAGCCTCCTGCGGCCTCTGAAGAAGCACGCCGGACGCAACAACACCGGGCGCATCACCGTCCGCCACCACGGCGGCGGCAACAAGCAGAAGTACCGCATTATCGACTTTAAGCGGGACAAGGAGGGGAAGGCTACCGTCCTCAACCTCCAGTATGACCCCAACCGCTCCGCCAACATCGCCCTCATCCAGTATGAGGACGGCGAGAAGCGCTATATCCTGGCCCCCAACGGCCTGAAGGCCGGCCACGTCATCATGACCGGTCCCGACGCCGACATCCTGCCCGGCAACTGCCTGCCCATCGCCAACATCCCCGTGGGCGAGACCATCCACTGCATCGAGCTCTACCCCGGCAAGGGGGCCCAGCTGGTCCGGGCCGCCGGCGTGGCCGCCCAGCTGATGGCCAAGGAGAACGGCATGGCCCAGATCCGCCTGCCCTCCGGCGAGGTGCGCCTGGTCCGTGAGAACTGCAAGGCCACCATCGGCCAGGTGGGCAACACCGACTGGGCCAACATCCAGATCGGCAAGGCCGGCCGCAAGCGCCACATGGGCTGGCGGCCCACCGTCCGCGGCTCCGTGATGAACCCCTGCGACCACCCCCACGGCGGCGGCGAGGGCAAGAGCCCGGTGGGCCGTCCCGGCCCTGTCACCCCCTGGGGCAAGCCGGCCCTGGGCTACAAGACCCGCAAGACGAAGAACCGCACCGACAAGTTCATCGTCAAGCGCCGCGGCAGCAAATAAGGAGGGAGTGTAAAAGATGAGCAGAAGTATCAAGAAAGGCCCCTTTTGCGCCCCTGAGCTGCTGAAGCGGGTTGATGAGCTGAACAAAAAGAACGAGAAGAAGGTCCTGAAGACCTGGAGCCGCGCCTCCACCATCTTCCCCTCCTTCGTGGGACACACCTTTGCTGTGCACGATGGCCGCAAGCACGTGCCCGTCTATGTCACCGAGGACATGGTGGGCCACAAGCTGGGCGAGTTCGTGCCCACCCGCACCTTCCGGGGCCACGCGGGCAGCAAGACCGGTAAGTAAGGAGGAGAGACGAGATGGAAGCAAAAGCCAACCTGAAATATCTGCGGATCTCTCCCCGTAAGGTGAAGATCGTCCTGGACCTGATCCGGGGCAAGGATGTGGCCACCGCCACCGCCATCCTGATGCAGACCCCCAAGGCCGCCTCTGAGCCCGTGCTCAAGCTGCTGAAGAGCGCCGCCGCCAACGCGGAGAACAACCACCAGATGGACCCTGAGAAGCTGTACGTGTCCGCCTGCTACGCCAACCCCGGCCCCATCATCAAGCGCATCATGCCCCGGGCCCAGGGCCGCGCCTATCGGATCAACAAGCGTACCTCTCACGTCACCATCGCCGTGAGCGAGCGCTAAGGGAGGAGGAACAATATGGGACAGAAAGTGAATCCCCACGGCCTTCGCGTGGGCGTTATCAAGGATTGGGACTCCCGCTGGTATGCCCGCAGCGAAAAGGTGGGCGACCTGCTGGTGGAGGACAAGAAGATCCGCGACTACCTGAAAAAGACCCTCTACGGTGCCGGCATCCCCAAGATCGAGATCGAGCGGGACAACGCCAAGGTCCGCATCTACCTGCACTGCGCCCGTCCCGGCGTGGTCATCGGCAAGGGCGGCGAGGACATCAAGAAGATCGAGGCCCAGCTGGTCAAGCTGACCGGCAAGCCCGTGGACCTGAAAATCGTTGAGGTCCGGGATGTGGACACCAACGCCCAGCTGGTGGCTGAGAACATCGCCCAGCAGCTGGAGAAGCGCATCGGCTTCCGCCGGGCCATGAAGAACTCCATGGGCCGGGCCATGCGGGCCGGCGCCAAGGGCATCAAGACCTGCTGCTCCGGACGCCTGGGCGGCGCCGAGATCGCCCGCTCTGAGCACTACCACGACGGCACCATCCCCCTGCAGACCCTCCGGGCCGACATTGACTACGGCTTTGCCGAGGCCGCTACCACTTACGGCCGCATCGGCGTGAAGGTGTGGATCTACAAGGGCGAGGTGCTCACCCAGGCCCTGCGCACCACCCCCCGCACCCTGGACACCAGCAAGCCCTATCAGGAGCGCAGGGACCGCCCCCGCCGGGACCGCCGCGACGGCGACCGCCGGGGCGGCTTCAACCGGGACCGCCAGGGCGGCGGCTTCAACCGCGGCCCCCGTCCCGCCGGCCAGGGCAGCTTCAACAACAACCGTGGCCCCCGTCCTGCCGGGGACAACACTCCGAAGGAAGGAGGCGCTCAGTAATGCTGCTCCCTAAGCGCGTAAAATACCGCCGCGTCCACCGCGGCCGTCTGAAGGGCAAGGCCAGCCGGGGCAACTTTGTCAGCTACGGCGATTACGGCCTCCAGGCCACTGAGCCTGCCTGGATCACCAGCAACCAGATCGAGGCGGCCCGTATCGCCATGACCCGCCACACCAAGCGCGGCGGCAAGGTCTGGATCAAGATTTTCCCCGACAAGCCCATCACCGAAAAGCCCGCCGAGACCCGCATGGGCTCCGGTAAAGGTTCCCCGGAATACTGGGTGGCGGTAGTTAAGCCCGGCCGGGTGATGTTCGAAATCGGCGGCGTCGCCGAGGAGACCGCCCGCGAGGCTATGCGCCTGGCTTCCTACAAGCTGCCTGTCAAGTGCAAATTCATCAAGAAAGAGAAGGGGAGTGAAGAGGCATGAAACCTGCAGAGATCCGCGAACTTTCCATGGCCGAGCTCAACCAGAAGCTCACCGACCTGAAGGCAGAGCTCTTCAACCTCCGTTTCCAGCACGCCATCAACCAGCTTGATAACCCCCTTCGCCTCCAGATCGTCCGCAAGGACATCGCCAGGGTGAAGACGGTGATCCGTGAGAAAGAGCTGAAGGCTCAGTGAGAAGGGAGGACGAAACTGTGAGCGAAGCGAGAAACCTGCGTAAGACCAGGGTGGGCGTCGTCGTCAGCGACAAGATGGACAAGACCGTTGTGGTGGCCATCAAGGATAACGTCCGGCACCCCCTCTACAAGAAGATCATCAAGCGCACCGTAAAGTTCAAGGCTCATGACGAGAAGAACGCTTGCGGGATCGGCGACAAGGTGATGATTATGGAGACCCGCCCCCTGTCCCGTGACAAGAGATGGCGCGTGGCCCAGATCATCGAGAAGGCTAAGTAAAGGAGGAACGCTCTGTGATTCAGATGCAGACCTATCTCAAGGTGGCCGACAACACCGGTGCCAAGGAACTGATGTGCATTCGTGTGCTGGGTGGCTCCAGAAAGAGATACGCCAACATCGGCGACGTGGTGGTTGCTTCCGTCAAGAAAGCTGCCCCCGGCGGCCAGGTGAAAAAGGGCGAGGTAGTGAAGGCGGTAATCGTGCGTTCCGCCAAGGGGCTGCGCCGGGAGGACGGCACCTACATCCGTTTTGACGAGAACGCCGCTGTCATCATCAAGGAAGACAAGAACCCCAAGGGTACCCGTATCTTTGGGCCTGTTGCTAGAGAGCTGCGGGAGAAGGAATACATGAAGATCCTCTCCCTGGCCCCGGAAGTGCTGTAAAGGAGGTGTCCCCGATCATGGCGAAACTTCATGTAAAAACCGGCGACACCGTCGTCATGCTCTCCGGCCGGGATAAGGGCCAGAAGGGCAAAATTCTCCAGGTTAGCCCCAAGGAGGGCAAGGTCATCATAGAGGGCCGCAACCTGGTCACCAAGCATGTCAAGCCCCGCCGCCAGGGTCAGGCCGGCGGCATCATCAAGGCGGAGGGCGCCATCTACGCCTGCAAGGTGCAGGCCGTCTGCCCCAAGTGCCAGAAGGCCACCCGCCCCGCCCACAAGATTGAGGGCGGCAAGAAGGTCCGTGTGTGCAAGCACTGCGGCGCAGAATATTAAGTAAGGAGGATTTGGAACATGGCTCGTTTGAAAGATACCTACAAAAGCGAGATCGCGCCTGCTCTGATGAGCAAGTTCGGTTATAAGAGCGTCATGCAGATCCCCAAACTTGAGAAGATTGTCATCAACTGCGGATGCAGCGAGCTGCGGGAAAACCCCAAGGTGCTGGATTCCATTATGGGGGACCTGATGAAGATCACCGGCCAGCGGCCCGTCGCCACCAAGGCCCGCAAGTCGGTGGCGAACTTCAAGCTCCGGGAGGGGATGGTCATCGGCGCCAAGGTGACCCTGCGGGGCGACCAGATGTACGAATTTACCGACCGCCTTTTCAATGTGGCGCTGCCCCGTGTCCGGGACTTCCGCGGTATTAACGCCAACGGTTTTGACGGCAAGGGCAACTTCAACATGGGCATCAAGGAGCAGCTCATCTTCCCGGAGATCGACTACGACAAGATCGACAAGGTCCGGGGTATGAACATCACCTTCGTCACCACCGCCCGGACCGACGAAGAGGCCAAAGAGCTGATCACCCTGTTGGGCGCACCGTTTGAAAAGTAAGGAGGTAGAGAAAAAATGGCAAAACTGTCTATGAAGCTCAAGCAGCAGGCCCCCGCAAAGTTCTCTACCAGAGCGTACAACCGATGCAAGATCTGCGGCAGGCCCCACGCGTACCTGCGCAAGTACGGCATCTGCCGCATCTGCTTCAGAGAGCTGGCGTACAAGGGCCAGATCCCCGGCGTCCGGAAAGCAAGCTGGTAAGAGAATAGCAAAAGGAGGTTCAGCAAATGCATATCACCGATACCATCGCCGATATGTTGACCCGCATCCGCAACGCGAATTCGGCCAAACACGATACGGTCGATATTCCCGCGTCCAAGATGAAGACTGCTATTGCTCAGATTCTTCTCGACGAGGGGTATATCAAAGGCTTCACCGTCCAGGAGGACGGCAAACAGGGGGTCATTCACATGACACTGAAGTATGGCCCCGGCAAGGCGCCCATCATCCAGGGCCTCCGCAGAGTCTCCAAGCCCGGCCTGCGCATCTACACCAGCTGCGAGGATATGCCCCGTGTGCTGAAAGGACTTGGCGTCGCCATCCTTTCCACCTCCAAGGGAGTTATCACCGATAAGCAGGCCCGCAAAGAGAATGTCGGCGGCGAAGTCCTGGCATTTGTCTGGTAAGGGGGTAGGAAAAGATGAGCAGAATTGGAAACAAACACATTGATATCCCCGCCGGCGTAGAGGTGAAAATCGAGGGCCACACCGTCACCGCCAAGGGCCCCAACGGCACCCTAACCCGCACCTTTGACAGCCGCATGGTTATCGAGATGGAGGGCAGCGTCATCACCGTAAAGCGGCCGGATGACAGCAAGGAGTGCAAGAGTCTCCACGGCCTTACAAGAACCCTGATTCACAACATGGTTGAAGGCGTGCACAAGAATTTCACCAAAGAGCTTGAAATTAACGGCGTCGGTTACCGTGCCGCAAAGCAGGGTAGCAACCTGGTTATGAACCTGGGTTTTTCCCATCAGGTTATCATGCCTGAGATCCCCGGCATCAAGATCGAGGTCCCCCAGCCCAACCGCATCACCATCATCGGGCCGGATAAGGAAAAGGTGGGCCAGTTTGCCGCCGAGGTCCGGGAGAAGCGTCCCCCCGAACCCTATAAGGGCAAGGGCATCAAATACGTCGGCGAAGTGATCATCCGCAAGGAAGGCAAAGCCGGCAAGGGCAAGAAGTAAGGGAAGGAGGAGTATTTAAGTGGTTACCAGAAAGAACAGCAAAGAGGCCCGGAAGAAGATCCGCGCCCGCATCCGCGCCAAGATCTCCGGCACCGCCCAGCGGCCCCGTCTGGCCGTTTTCCGCTCCGCCAACCACATCTATGCCCAGCTTATCGACGATACCGCCGGCGTCACCCTGGCCGCCGCCTCCAGCCTGGAGAAGGGCTTTGAGGGCAGCGGCGGCAACAAGGAGGGCGCCCACAAGGTGGGTCTTGCCATCGCCGAGCGCGCCAAGGCAAAGAAGATTGAAGAAGTGGTCTTTGACCGCGGCGGCTTTATCTATCACGGCCGTGTCAAGGAACTGGCCGAGGGCGCCCGCGAAGGCGGCCTGAAATTCTAAAGAAGGAGGGATACTTTTGGCAAGAATCGACGCATCCAAACTGGATCTGAATGAAAAAGTAGTGGCTATCAACCGCGTCAGCAAAACGGTCAAGGGCGGCCGTATCTTCAAGTTCGCTGCCCTGGTGGTTGTGGGCGACGGCAATGGCCTGGTGGGTTTTGGCCTTGGTAAGGCCTCCGAGGTTCCCGATGCTATCCGTAAGGGCATTGAGGACGCCAAAAAGCACATGATCAAGATCTCCCTCAAGGGGACCTCCATCCCCCACGAGGTTATCGGCAAGTTCGGCGCCGGCGAGGTGCTGATGATGCCCGCTCCGGAGGGTACCGGCGTTATCGCCGGCGGCCCGGTCCGTGCGGTGATGGAGGTGGCCGGCATCCGGGATATCCGGGCCAAGTGCCTGCGCTCCAACAACCCCTGCAACGTGGTCACCGCCACCATCAAGGGCCTGGCTTCCCTCCGGGATGCCGAGCAGGTGGCCGCCGTCCGGGGCAAGTCCGCCAAAGAGATTTTAGGATAAGGAGGCAGCAACATGGCACAGCTTAAAATCAAACTGGCGAAGAGCCTCTCTGGCAGGAAGAAGAACCATATTGCCACTGCCTACTCCCTGGGCCTCCGGAAGATCGGCCAGTCCACTCTTCAGCCGGACAACGCCGCCACCAGAGGCAAGATCGCAACCATTTCCCACCTTGTAGAGGTGGAGAACGCGTGAACGTAAGGAGGTGCAGGTAACCATGAAACTGAGCGAACTTTCCCCCGCTCCCGGCTCCGTCCGGAAGAGCTTCCGCGTAGGACGCGGCAACGGCTCCGGCGCGGGCAAAACCGCGGGCAAGGGCCACAAGGGCCAGAACGCCCGCTCCGGCGGCGGTGTCCGTCCGGGCTTTGAAGGCGGCCAGATGCCCCTTCAGCGCCGGGTTCCCAAGAGGGGATTTGTGAACATCTTCGCCACCCAGTATGTAGCCATCAACGTGGACCAGCTCAATCGCTTTGAGGATGGGTCCGTGGTGGATGAAGCGGCTATTGTAGGAGCCGGCCTGGTCAAGAATACTCGTGACGGTATCAAGATCCTTGGCAGGGGCGAACTCACCAAGAAGCTCACCGTCAAAGTAGCGGCTTTCTCCAAAGGCGCTAAGAGTAAAATCGAGGCTGCCGGCGGAAAGGCCGAGGTGGTATAAATGATTGAGACCCTGAGAAACGCATGGAAGATTGAGGACCTTCGCAAGAAGCTCATCTACACCATGCTGATCCTCCTGGTGGTCCGCATTGGCTCCGCTATTCCGGTGCCCTTTATCGACCCTTCCTATCTGCAGGGTCTGGTCAGCCAGGGAGGAAACCTCCTGGGCTACCTGGATATGCTCACCGGCGGCGCCTTCTCCAACGCAACCCTTTTCGCCCTCTCCATCTCCCCCTACATCACCGCCTCCATCGTTATCCAGCTTTTGACCGTGGCTATCCCGGCCCTGGAGCGGATGGCGAAGGAAGGCCCGGAGGGACAGGAGCGGCTGAAGAAGATCACCCGCTACACCACCGTCGCCCTGTCGGTGCTCCAGTCGGCGGCCTTTTACACCATGTTCCGCAACACCCCCGGCGCGATGACCTATACCTCCGGCGCCTCCGGCGCCCTGGCGGCGGTCACCATCATCGGGGCCTTTACCGCCGGCGCCATGCTGGTGGTTTGGCTGGGGGAGCGCATTGACGAAAAAGGCATCGGCAACGGCATCTCCCTCATCCTCTTTGCCGGTATCGTCTCCCGCGTCCCCTCCTCGGTGCTGCGCCTTGGGAGCGAAATGTTTAAGACCGGCGGCATTATGTGGCTGTGGGTGCCCCTCACCGGCATCGTCTTCCTTTTGGAGATTGCCTTCATCGTTTTGATGAACAACGCCGAGCGCCGCATCCCCGTCCAGTATGCCAAGCGGGTGGTGGGCCGCAAGATGTACGGCGGCCAGAGCTCCTTCATGCCCATTAAGGTGAACATGAGCGGCGTTCTGCCTGTTATCTTCGCATCCACCTTCCTGGCTATCCCCGGCACCATCGGCGGCTTCCTTAACCTGAACCCCGTGGAGCACCCCAAACTGACCTTCTTCTTTAGTATGTTCAGCTACAACTCCGTTCTTTACGCGGTGCTGTACTTCCTGCTGATCATCGGCTTCAACTACTTCTATATCGCCATCCAGTACAACCCCATCGAGATGGCCAACAACCTCCGCAAGAACAACGGCGCCATCCCCGGCATCCGTCCCGGCAAGCCCACCTCGGACTTCATCACCAAGGTCATCTCCAAGATCACCCTGGTGGGGGCGCTGATGCTGGCGGCCATCGCCATCCTGCCCATCCTTATCACGGCCGTCACCGGTATGAACGTCGCCCTGGGCGGCACCTCGGTCATCATCCTTGTGGGTGTTGCCCTGGATACAGTGCGCAGCCTGGAGAGCCAGATGATGATGCGGCACTACAAGGGCTTCCTGGAGTAAGGAGGAGCATATGAACCTGATCCTATTAGGAGCCCCCGGCGCGGGGAAGGGCACCCAGGGTGAAATCATCCGGGAGCGCCTGGATATCCCCACCATCTCCACCGGCGTCATCCTGCGGGAGGCCATCAAGGCCGGCACCCCCCTGGGGCAGCAGGCAAAGGCTATCATCGACCAGGGTGGCCTGGTCCCCGACGAGGTGGTCAACGGCATCGTGCGGGAGCGGCTGGCCCAGGAGGACTGCGGCGAGGGCTTCATCCTGGATGGATTCCCCCGCACGCTGCCCCAGGCCCTGGCCCTGGATGCCATGGGGGTGGAGATCCATAAGGTGCTGTACCTTATGGTCCCCGACGCTCTTATCGAAGAGCGCCTGTGCAACCGCCGGGTTTGCGAGGGGTGCGGAGCCACCTACCATCTGCTGAACCAGCCCTCCTCCGCAGGGGACCTGTGCGAAAAATGCGGCGGCAAGCTCATCATCCGCAAGGACGACAAGCCGGAGACCATCCGGGAGCGGCTGGCCACCTATCACCAGATGACCGAGCCCCTGGCGGACTACTACCGCAGCCAGGGGAAGCTCTCCGAAATCGACGGCAGCACCACCATCGAAGCTGCCACAGAGGCCACCCTAAGAGCCTTGGAGGGCCAGGAATGATCGTCCTGAAAACCAGCCGGGAGCTGGAGCTGATGCGGGAGGCCGGACGGATCTCCCACCTGGCCCTGATGGCAGGGGTAAAGGCGGTACGGCCCGGCGCCACCACTATGGATGTGAACCGGGCGGTCCACGATGTGATCCTCTCCTTTGGGGCCACCCCCTCCTTCTTGGGATACGGCGGGTTCCCCGCAGCGGCCTGCGTCTCGGTAAACGAGGAGGTCATCCACGGGATTCCTTCCAAGCGCCGGAAGATCCAGGAGGGGGACATCGTCAGCATTGACACAGGGGCCATCTACAAGGGCTTCCACGGCGACAACGCCTTTACGGTGGCCGCCGGAAGCACCACCGCCCAGTGCCAGGAGCTGATGGAGGTGACCCAGCGCTGTTTGGAGCTGGCTATCCAGGCCGCCCAGCCGGGCAACCGCCTGGGGGACATCGGCGCCGCGGTGGAACAATACGCCCGCAGCCACGGCTTTGGCGTGGTGAAGGAGTATGTGGGCCACGGCATCGGCACCGAGATGCACCAGGAGCCGGAGGTTCCAAACTTCGGCAAGGCCGGTCACGGCCTGCGGCTGCGCCCCGGCATGACCCTGGCTATTGAGCCTATGATCAACATGAAGGACGACGGGGTCTGGCAGGATAAGAAGGATGGCTGGACCATCCGCACCGCCACCGGAAAAACCGCGGGGCCGGAGAGGCCCCCGGTGCGGTTGGCGATCACTAGGCGGCGGGTGTTCAGGTCGATCCGCATCCCCAGGAGGGTGTTGATCAGGCACAGGCCGTCAGCGCCCTCGCTCTCGCAGGCCCGGGCGATCTCGGCGATGTCGGTGACATTGGGGGTCAGCTTCATAAAGACAGGCTTTTTTGTGGCCGCCCGCACCGCCCGGGTGACCTCCGCGGCGGCGCGGGGATCGCAGCCGAAGTTCTTTCCCCCGGCGTGGACGTTGGGGCAGGAGATGTTGACCTCCAGCCACCCCACCTGCTCCTCCTTGTCCAGCAGGGCACAGGTCTGGGCGTACTCGTCGATGGAGAAGCCGCTGACGTTGGCCATCACCGGCTTGTGGAAAAATTCCTTCATCCGGGGCAGCTCCTCGGAGATGACCTTTTCCACGCCGGGATTTTGAAGCCCCACGGCGTTGAGCATCCCCTGGGGGGCCTCGGCGATCCGGGGGGTCGGGTTGCCGAACCGGGGCTCCAAGGTGGTGCCCTTGAAGGAGAAGGTCCCCAGACAGTCGATGTCGTAGAGCTCCGCGAATTCCGCCCCGTACCCGAAGGTCCCGCTGGCGGGGATCACCGGGTTGTCCAGCGGTATGCCGGCCAGGGTGACGCCCAGGTCCTTCCTCCAGTACTTGAGCTCCTCCCGCAGGCCGGGCCCATCGTCATAAAAGAAGCAAGTATCTACTTCGTCGATCACCATATGATCTCCTCCTTTTCCAGCACCGGACCGTCCTTGCAGATCCGCTTGTCGCCGTATTTCGTCTTACAGGTACATCCCATGCAGGCCCCGAACCCGCACCCCATCCGCTCCTCGAAGCTGAGGAGCCCGGAGGTGGCGGTTGCATTGTATACCGCCTTCAGCATGGGCAGCGGCCCGCAGGCGCAGAAGTAGTCGTACTGCTCCGGCAGGGCGTCCGTCACGAACCCCTTCACGCCGAAGCTGTCGTCTACGGTGGTGACGATGGTCTCGATGCCCAGGGCCTGGAAATCGTCCACGTAGAACATTTCCTTTATCGTGTTGAATCCCAGGATGGCGACCGGCGTTTTCCCTGCCCGCAGCAGCTCCTTCGCCAGCCCGTACATGGGGGGCACCCCCGCGCCGCCGCCGATGACCAGGGTCTTCTTGCCGCATTTGGACACGTCGAAGCCGTTCCCCAGGCCGCACAGCACGTCCAGGGCCTGTCCCGACTGCATCCGGCTGAGGGCCTCGGTGCCTTTGCCCACCACCTTATAGACAATGGTGATCATCGCCGTCTCCTCGTCCCAGTCGCAGACCGAGATGGGCCGCCGCAGGAAGTGCCCGTCCGCCTTGACGTTGATGAACTGTCCCGGCGCGGTGATCGGGTAGACGTCCCCGATGAGCCGCATCTCCCAGATGTCGCCAGTCAGCCACTTGTTGGAATGGATGTGGTATAGATCCCGTATCATAAAATGTTGTCCTCCCTCCAGACAATTTTTCCGTCCGCCATAGTCAGCAGGCAGACGCCGTACAGCTCCATCCCCGCGAAGGGGGTGGCCCGTCCCATGGACCGGAACTGCTCCGGGTCCACCCTAAAGGGCCTGTCCAGGTCGAAGACTGTCAGGTCCGCGGGCTGTCCCTCCGCCAGAGGCGTGCCGTACCCGAACCGTTTTGCGGCGTTCCCGTTCAGCAGCGCCATCAGCCGGTCCATGGAGAGGAGGCCCGGCTTCACCAGATGGGTGTATACCGCCGCGAAGGCGGTCTCCAGCCCCACCACGCCCATGGCGCTCTTCTCCAGCCCACGGCTCTTCTCCTCTGCCGAGTGGGGGGCGTGGTCGGTGGCGATCATGTCAATGGTCCCGTCCCGCAGCCCCTCGATGAGGGCCGCCCGGTCCTCCCGGGACCGGATGGGGGGATTCATCTTGAACCGCCCGTCCTCCCGGAGGTCCCCGTCGCAGAACACCAGGTAGTGGGGCCCGGTCTCGCAGGTCACGTCCACCCCCCGGGCCTTGGCCTCCCGGATCAGCGCCACGCTCTCCCTGGCGGAGACGTGGCAGACGTGGTACTTGACCCCCGTCTCCTCCGCCAGCTTCAGGTCCCGGGCGATCTGGCCCCACTCGCTCTCGGAGCAGATGCCCCGGTGTCCGTGGGCCCGGGCGTAGTCCCCGTCGTGGATATACCCGCCCCGGAGGAGGCCGTTGTCCTCGCAGTGGGCGGCGACGGGCTTTCCCAACCGTTTCGCCTCCAGCATGGCCTTCCGCATCATCTCCCCGCTCTGGACCCCCCGACCGTCGTCGGAGAATCCGGCCGCATAGGGGGCCATGGCCTCCATGTCCGCCAGCGCCTCCCCCCGCTCCCCACGGGTGATGGCCCCGTAGGGATGGACGTGGACCGCCGCGTCCCGGGCGATGATCTCCCGCTGGACGTTCAGGGCCTCCAGACTGTCGGGGACCGGGTCCAGGTTGGGCATGGCGCACACGTGGACGTACCCGCCCCTGGCGGCGGAGAGGGTGCCGGTGCGTATGGTCTCCTTATAAGAAAACCCCGGCTCTCGAAGATGAACATGAACATCAACGAAACCGGGAAACACGGCGGCATGATGGAGGTCAATGACGGCAGCGCCGGCGGCGTCCAGCCCCCTGGCGATAGAAACAATACGCCCCTCCGCCGTCAGCAGATCGGCGGGAAGGAAGCCCTCTTTTGTAAACAGCAGTCCGTTTTTCAGTAAATACTTCAACACATACGCTCCTTCCGTCTTCAAAACGCCTTTTGACTTTCACTTATTATATCGAAGGCGGCGTGCCCTGTCAACCAAAAAATTTGCGGGGGCGCGCGCCCCCGCAAGATTTTACCCGTCCCCGTTTTTCCGCAGGGCCATGGAGAAGCGGTACCGGCACTCCTTCGCCCGCTTCTCCGGGATCAGGCAGCCCGCGCCGGAGGTGTAGCCCTCCAGCTCCAGGGTCAGCGTGAGGGTGAAGTCCTCTTCCTCCACCGGCTGGTCCGTCCACTCCGCCGGGTCCCGCTCCAGCGCCTCCATGACCGGCCCCCTGGTCATCTCCCGGGCGCCGAGCTGCGTCCCTCGGAAGGCCATGGCGATGATCCGGGCGTCTTCGATGGGCAGGGACACCCAGGCCGCGTCCTCTCCGGGGGTGCTGTCCTCCTGCTCCATGACGGCCCCGGTGACAAAGCCGTCCCCGTCCAGCTCCAGGGTATAGGCGGGGCTGTACTCATAGCGCTCGCCGTAGCGGCGCTCCTGCCAGGTGCCCTCACCGGTGCCAATGTCAATGATGATCGCCGCCGTCTTCTTCGACCTGGACAGCCGGAAGCCCGCCTCGTCCACCCACAGGGAGCGGCCCAGGATGCGGGAGACCTCGCTGACGTTCTCGGCAAATTCCGCCGGCGTGACCTCACCCCGGTTGGGGGGCAGCAGCGACTGGACGCTGCACGCTGTCCGCACCGGGATCAGCAGCAGCGCCAGGGCCACCGAAACGGCCGCCCGCAGGCCCCACTGGGGGACTTTGCTGTAGTACAGGTTTTCTGCCTCGTAGTCATAGCTTATGGGCCGGTCCTCCCGGCACTCCTTATAGCCTTTATACAGGCAGTACCAGCTGAAAACAGGGATATACAGCCCATACCCGGTGAACAGCACGCCCCAGGTCCGCCGCAGGCCCTGGAGGAAGCTGAGCTTCCGCCCCTGCTTGTTTCGCAGCTCCAGCCCCAGCAGCCATTTCCCCGGAGTGGTCCCCCAGGTACACAGCAGCAGGGGTTCCAGCAGCAGGATGAGCACCCAATCCATCGCAAGGCTGACGGCCTGGAGCACCCCGCGGGGCATCCCCGCCACGCTCATCCGGAACCCCAGGGTCAGCGCCGCCCAGACCGCCGCTCCCGCCAGGGCAGTGTCGAAGGTCCTGGCCCAATACCGCTGCCAGGGGTCGAAGGCCCACTCCGCGCCATCCACCGGGGGCCGCCGCGCCGGGATCGGGGCCTCTCCCGGCGAAGGGGCCTTCCCCGGCAGGGCGGCGCCCTCGTACCGGGCGGGCTCCAGCTCCGCGTAGGTCACCCGGTCCTCCGCCATGGCCCGGCAGACCGCCCGGGCGTGGTCCAGCCTGGACGATTCGCTTTCCAGCAGCGCCGCCTGGCGCTCCAGCGCGCCGGACAGGGGGACCTCCCCGGCCTGCACCGCCCGGATGGTCTCGATGGGCATGTCCAGCTCCCGCAGGAGGCGGATCTTCTGCAGGGTCTCCAGGTCCTCCTGGGAGTAGTCCCGATAGTTGTTGCTCCCCCGCCGGGGGTGGAGCAGGCCCTCCTTCTCATAGTACCGCACGCTGGCCCTGGGGATGCCCAGCCGCGCCTCGATGTCTCGGATATTCATCTTTCCGCCCTCCCAATTCCGTTTTCCGCCCCCATTATAGACTATAAACCAGGTCTACAGTCAAGCGTTTTTGGTGAAAACGGGCAAAAAAAGCGGCCTCCCTGCGCTTCTCCCGGCTCCTGTCCGTATTTCTTTATTCTTATAGAAAAATAACGCTTGCATTTTTTCCCTGGCTGGGGTATACTGTTTTCACAACGGGATAGGAGAAGGCGTTTGCGGAAGGGGCAGAAAATCCGCGAACGCCTTTCTGTATCCCGACGAAAACAGGAGAGGAGCATAACATGGAAAAAGAGAGCTTTGTAAAACGGTACGGCCTGCTCATCGGCACGGGGCTGGCGGTGGGCGCGGCGGCGGTGCTGCTGACGTACCTGGGCAACCCGGACAACATGGGCTTCTGCATCGCCTGCTTCCTGCGGGACATCGCGGGGGCGCTGAACCTCCAGCGGGCGGGCTTCGACGCGGAGGTAGGGACGGGCATCGTCCAGTACATCCGCCCGGAGATCATCGGGCTGGTCCTTGGGTCCACGGCCATCGCCTTCGCGCGGAAGGAGTTCCGGCCCAAGGGCGGTTCCTCCCCCATGCTGCGGTTCGTCGTCGCGGTGTTCGTGATGATCGGGGCGCTGGTGTTCCTGGGGTGCCCCCTGCGGATGGTCATCCGCATCGGCGGCGGGGACGGCAATGCCCTGGTGGGCCTGGCGGGCTTCGTCATCGGCATCCTCATCGGCATCCAGTTCCTGACCCGGGGCTTCAGCCTCCGGCGGGCCCATCCCCAGTCCATGGCGGAGGGGCTGGCCTTCCCGGTGCTGATGCTGGGCCTGCTGGGGCTGCTGCTGGCCGCGCCCGACTTCATTTTCTTCAGCGCCAAGGGCCCCGGCTCCCAGGCGGCCCCCGTTCTGGCGGCCCTTCTGGTGGCCCTGATCATCGGCGTCCTGGCTCAGCGCTCCCGGCTGTGCATGGTGGGGGGCATCCGGGACGCGGTGCTGTTCCGGGACTTCCGGCTGATCTCCGCCTTTGCCGCCATCATTCTGGCGGTGCTCATCGGCAACCTGGCCCTGCAAAAATTCACACCCGGCTTTGAGGGCCAGCCCATCGCCCATACGGAGTGGCTGTGGAACCTGCTGGGCATGGTGCTGGTAGGCTGGGGCTCGGTGCTGCTGGGGGGATGCCCCCTGCGCCAGCTGATCCTGGCCGGGGAGGGCAACACCGACTCCGCCGTCACCGTCACCGGCTTCATCGTGGGCGCGGCGATCTCCCACAACTTCGGCCTGGCCTCCTCCGGCGCCGGCATCGGGACCGGCCCGGTGGCCGCCGCCGTAGCAGTCGGGTTCGTGGTCCTGGCGGTCATCTCTGTCACAAACATGCAGAAACTGGAGGGTTGAGAAAATGGTAGACGCAAGAGGTTATTCCTGCCCCACGCCGGTCATCATGGTCCAGAAGGCCGTCAAGGACGGCGCGCCCGCGACGCTGGAGGTGGCCGTAGACAACCAGTGCTCCGTGGAGAACGTGACCCGCTTCGCCCGGAACGCGGGCTATCAGGTCCGGGTCTCCGACCTGGACGGGGACTTCAAGCTGACGCTGACGCTGACGCTGACGAAATAATGGAACAGTACGTTGCCACCTTCCACACCCACCTGTCGGCTCTTCGGAGCTGCCGGGCGCTGCAAAAGGAGGAGACGGGGGCCCGGATGGCCCCCGTCCCCCGGGTCCTCAGCTCCTCCTGCGGGACCTGCGTGTTCTACCACGGGGAGGACCCCCTGCTGTCCCTGCTGGACCGGGACCTGGAGGACGGCGGGTTTGACTGCGTGCGCATCGACAACCGTCTGGCGGCGCGGCGGGCGGTGGAGGTTCTTCTGGCCAAGGGACACCGGAAGATTGCCTGCATCAGCTCTGCCGCGGAATACACCGGTCTGGAACGCCGCC
>OFFZ01000813.1_pt1 | contig 18251 bp, 19 predicted proteins | sample 1521631 | NCBI WGS metagenome assembly OFFZ01 (sample SAMEA3504102, study PRJEB24116) | mouse gut metagenome | biome: mouse gut; feature: mouse-associated habitat; material: faeces | place: Denmark | collected 2011 | reverse complement strand
CTTTAGGATTCCCATTTCCGTCCAGACGATACTGCCCGTTATAACACATGATAGGGTAGTGGCAGAGGATGACCTTCCGCTTATTATCCTGCAACTCCTCATAAGGCTTGATCCAGACAAAACGGCTGGCATTGTAGTTCTTATTCTTCAGGAATCGGTCATGGTTCCCTTGAATCAGATAGAGCCTCCCTTTCAGCTTCCCTAGCAGCTCATTGGTTTCTTCCACCTTTCCCCATGACAGGTCTCCCAAAATCACCACCTCATCATTCTTTCGGACTTTCGCGTTCCATTTCTGCAGCATGTATCCATTCATTTCCTCCGCATCCGCAAATCCCCGGCAGTCCATCTTTGTATTCAGGTTCCCGTGGAAGAAATGCGGGTCTGCAATATAATATCTCAATCTATCTCACCTGCTTATCTTGTAATCCTAGCAATTTATTTTGATTGCTGGCTGTTTATCATTCGCAATTAATAATCATATTGTATGTAATCAGGCCAGGAAAATCAACTACAGATTATCCCAACTACAGAACCCGCCACTGGCAGTTTCCTCCGTATGCTATGGCAAGTAAAAATTCCGGCAGAGAATCAACCCTGGCCGGAATTTTTCTTTTGCAAACCTACGCTCATAAAAAGCAACACAATCAAACGCATGTATTTTGTTCTGACGATGATATTTCCCTGCAATATGGCTTCAGAAGGATGTCTGCTTTTTCCAGAAAATCCTTTCTTCCCGTACTCTCCTGATAGACTTCCCACAATACTTTATGTAAGTTCTCCACCTGAATGCCGCTGCAGTGCCACTCTAGCATTTTCATAAAGGGAAGCACCATTGTCCTACGGAAATCTTTTCCAAGCCGCAGGTTATCGCATTCCAAACCATATACCTCCCGGATACACTCCAGTACAACATCATAATCTGCCTCAAACCTTATAAGTACCTGATCCAATGACCTCTCCATCTCACAAATCCTGGCCATCTCTCTTACATCCGTACAATCAGTCCGTCAAGGCTCATCCGGGGCAGTCCTGCCAAATACCATTCGTTCCCCATTTCAATCCTGGCCGGAACCCAGGCATTATCCACCTTCAAATCAAAGCTGTCTCCACAATGCAGCCCGCCATAAAATGAATCCAGACCGAACCGGATATCATACCGTCCGCTTTCCTTGTCATAGAACAATGCTCCTTCTCTTTTTTCACTCATAACGCTATTACCTCCTCTAAAAATTTTGCTTTCATATAAGTAATAGTGTCATTTTTTCTGAGATTGGAAAATTTCCGGATTTTTTTTAAAATATTTTTTCCGGTAGCGGTAAAAAGTAGTGTGAGATAAGCCCAACTCACGCTTCAGCTCTGCCTGTGTGATTTCGCCTGCAGTTACTCTCTGGTATGCTTTGGCAAATTCCTCTTCTTTGATTGCTGGAGGCCGTCCATAATCATCCCATTCTCCACGGAGTTTCTTCATGGCAATGCCTTCACGTTGACGCTTCTCCTTCTTCTGAATCTCACTTTCACTGATGGAAGCGTAAAGCTCCAGCATCATGTTATTGATCGTCTCCATCATCAGGCGCGCCATGGAATTATCCATCTTAGACAGATCCATCAGTGTTGTCGGAAGTTCCAGCACCATTAGCCGGACATCTCTGCTCTGCAGTTTCCGGATCTGCTCCATAGTATCCCGCTTATTCCTGCCTAACCGGTCCAGCTCTGTTACGAGCAGGATATCTCCCTCCCGAAGAACATCTTCCACAAGAACCGTGTATCTCGGCCTATTAAAGTTTTTACCCGTCTGCTGGTCCGTAAAGATATTTTCCAGTTCCAAATCGTGCTCCTTGCAAAATATTTGAATCTCATGAATCCCCCTGTCAAGATGCTGATCCCGTGTACTGATTCGATGATAACCATATGTAGCCATTCTTCCGTCTCCCGCATAAAGCACCATACCAAACCGTGCTTCTTCATATATTTCTACCAGTTCTGTACGGCAGACAGCGCTAAACGCAACCTTCTAAGTCAAAAAAAATCCCGGAAGATTACTCCTCCGGGATTCTTCATTTTTCTTTTATTCTTATAAAATGGTAACCGTCTCCATGATTTATACCAAAATGTCCACACTTTCTCCGGTATATGAATCATCTAATTGTCCCCTAATGTAACTCATCGTTTCTTTTTTCATATATTTTTGAAAACCTTATTTTAGATAATCGAATTTATACATACCAGCAATGGAAGTCCGATATTAAATCTTGATACAGGAAGTTTATATTCTTTCCTTTTTGAGTTCTTCATATGCAATACGTTCTCTGGTAAATCCCTGACCATTCACCTCGTTAATCTGATTAATGGTAAGAAACGCAAACGGATCTGTTTCACAGACCATCTCTTTCAAAGCAAACAGTTTGTGTCTTGGAATCACACACATAACTCCTTTCTGTTCTTCACCGCTATATCCCGTCTGTATGTGAAAAAGCGTCACTCCGGCTTCTATGTCCTGCAATATTTTTTCCTGAATATTTTTATACTCTCTTGAAATAATCATCACCTGCATAGAGACCTTTCCATTCGGAACAACTTTATCAATCACAACCGTTGCCAAAAGAGTCAGTATAATCCCATAAAGTATTTGCTCCATATCAGAGAAAGAAGCCTGTATGCCTAAAACCACAAAATCTACCATATACACCGTGACGCCGACTGAAAGGGAAGTTTTTTTGTTTGCTATCAGGGCAATAATATCCGTTCCCCCCGTCGATCCTCCGACCCTTACCACAATCCCCATGCTAACGCCTACAAGAAGTCCCCCAAAAATGGCAGACAACAGTATATTGTCTGTCATAGTTGTGATTCCTGGAATTTTCTGTAACAGTTCAAGAAATAAGGGATAGATAAATGTACTCAATAGAGTTTTCTTAACGAATCCTTTTCCCAGAATAAACCATGCTATGATAAGCAATATACTGTTCAAGCTAAAGACGATAATTGAAGTCCGAATTCCCCAAAAATGATTCCCGGCAATTCCCAAGCCGGTAGCTCCTCCCATCGGAATCCCTGCCGGAACAATAAAAGCAACCACGGCAAGCGCCAATATTGCATTCCCGGCTGCAACGCCCAATAAATTCATTAATTTTTCGCTGGTGCTCTTTTTCATTTTATCATCATCTCTATAATCTTCTTATTCGTTTCTTTCATTCCTTCCTTGCCGAGTATTCCTATATTTTCAATCGTCCGATCGATTCCTTCCGCCACAATTCCTTCCCCCGCGCAGAATTCCTGTTCATTCAGATACATATAATAACCGACAATTCCTGCTTCTACAGATGATGCGATTTTCGCTGCGCAAGACGCTTTTGCACCGTCACAGACAATGCCGGATACAATTGCAAGCGCATTCACGACCGTATGCTTGATTTCCTCATATCCTCCTCCATGCAGATAAGCAATTCCCGCTCCTGCGGCGGCGCCTGCGCTGACCGCCCCGCAATATGCAGATAATGTCCCGATTCCTGCTTTTATATAAATAGCCGTAAGATTAGACAACAATAATGCCCGATAAATCTTCTCGATATCACAGTTCAAACTTTCTCCATAAACCAATACCGGAACAGAACAGGTAATGCCTTGATTGCCGCTTCCTGAATTAATCACGACCGGCAGTCCGCAGCCGTTCATTCTTGCATCAGAACCGGCTGCTGCCATCGCTTTTGCGCGTACCTGCACAGCATCGCCTTCCATTTTAAGCAGTATACTTCCGATATTTGCCCCATAATTTCCGCGTATACCTTCCCTGGCAATCTTCATATTGCATTCTATCTGTTTATCCAGGGTTTCTTTCACATCCTCAATATCTGCACATCGGACAAATTCCCATATATTCTCCATGGAAAGAACGTCCCTGTTCGCTTTTTCTATTTTCTCGTCTTTCAAATCGTCACGGATGAATTCCCAGTTCTTTTCTATCTGAACAATATTGGTATGATAATCCGTAATCCTGACGCTTGCCTGGGAATGTTCTTTATAAACACATACGGACAAATCAAATGTACGCCCTGTCTCCTGATATTCAACTTTGATATCTGCCTGTCCCAAATAACCTTTAATACGCTCTATGTCCTCCGACTCTATCTCCGAAAGAACTTCCAGTTTTTTGTTCTCATTTCCACAGACAACGCCGGCTGCGGCTGCGGCCTCTATTCCTCTTAAACCGCCGGTATTCGGAACAACAACGCTTTTTACGTTTTTAATAATGCTTCCGCTTGCCTTTACTACAATCTTTTCCGGCAATTCCCCTAATACCGCCCTTGCTCTTGCCGCCGCATAAGAAATCGCGATCGGTTCCGTGCATCCCATGGCTGTAACCAGTTCTTCTTTCAGAATCTGCACATATATCTGATAAATATTATCCTCTCTTTTCATTCTCACATCTCCACTTCAAAAATGCTTTATAGCCTTTCACCGCCTGATAAATATCTGATTTGCTGCTCACTTCATACGGCGCGTGCATATTCAGCACCGCCACGCCTGAATCAACAACATCCATGCCGTAATTAGCCATTATATATGCGATCGTACCGCCTCCCCCGATATCTACTTTGCCTAATTCCGCAAATTGGTATGCCGCCCCGGCTTCTTCCATGATTCGGCGTATTTCTCCCAGATATTCGGCGTTCGCGTCATTGGAACCACTTTTACCATGGCTTCCTGTAAATTTATTAAATGCAAGCCCCTTCGCTAGATATGCCGCACTGCGCTTTTCAAACACTTCTTCAAATTGCGGATCATACGCCGCGCTCACATCGGAAGAAAGCATTTTAGAATTTGCAAGCGCTCTTCTCACCTTAATGTCCGACTCTCCTTCTGTCAAAGCAATCAACTCAGCTACCACATTTTCAAAAAAGCGAGAATGCATTCCTGTCGCGCCGACACTTCCGATTTCCTCTTTGTCCACTAACAGACAGCACACCGTACGACTGCTTTCTTCTACACTCAACATAGCCATGATAGAAGTAAATGCACAGATACGGTCGTCCTGCCCGTATGCCAGTATCATACTGCGGTCAAATCCTATATCTCTCGCCTTTCCCGACGGTACAATTTCCAGTTCCGCAGAAGCAAAATCTTCTTCTCTAATCCCATAAGCTTCCTCCAGGATTTTCAGAACATTGGCTTTCACCGTTTCTTTTTCTTCTTTCAAGTTCTCATCCCGTTCAATCGGACAATTTCCAACCAGGATATCCAGTTTTTCTCCTTCGATGACTTCTCCCGCTTTCTTTTCCAGTTGCTTTGAAGCCAGATGGACCAGCAGATCCGTAATGACAAATACTGGTTCATCTTCTCTTTCGCCGATACTGATATTCACACAGCTTCCGTCTTTCTTGACAACCACTCCATGAAGCGCTAACGGCTGCGTCACCCACTGGTATTTTTTTATGCCCCCGTAATAGTGTGTGTCCAGATATGTAAAATCATCTTTTTCATAAAGCGGATTCTGTTTTATATCAATTCTCGGAGAGTCGATGTGGGCGCCAAGAATATTCATGCCTGCCGAGATCGGCTCTGCTCCCATTCTAAAGAGCACAATACATTTTTTCATGCAGACAGCATAAATTTTTTCCCCTTTTTGGATTTGTCTCTCTTCTGACAGGTATTCCTCAAAATTATGATATACCGCCTTTTCTGCCAGTTCTACCGCCAGTTCCACACATTCTCTTTCCGTTTTCCCTTTATCCAGCCAGGACTTATATAATTCACAGATTTTATGAAGTTCTTCTTTCTCCTCTGCACTGTACGCCAGCCAGATATTCTTATTCTCCTTCTCCATCTTTATCGTTTCTCCTTAATATTTACTCCATCAGTACCGTTACATTGTCGAATTGGCCGGCCGCCTCTTCGATCTTCGCTCTGTTTCCAAGAACGCAGACGGTTCCCTCTTTGGCAAAGCTCTCCATCGCCTGACGCCTGTTTTTCAAGTCTTCTTCCGACGCATTTAACAACCCTTCTCTGACCTTTGCCCTGACCTGCGGTCCTTCCTGCCTCAGATACCAGGAATCCATTCGTTTTGCCTGTACATATGTTTTGGGAGTCCGGTCATATCCGGCAACTGCGCCAATCTTATAATTCAGAAGCTCCTGCTCTCCTAATTCAAGATCTTTCAGCCAACTTGAAGCGCTGCGGAAGGCTTCTATCGTCCTTTTTACGTTCGGATCTCGATAGGAGCTCATGGCCCAGCTTTGATTTGGGAGTACAGACATCTGGCAGCCGTAAGCCCCTCCTTCAGCGCGGATCTTTGCCCACAGATAATCGAAGCTCACCATTCTGCCAAGAAGATAATCCTCACCGGTATATTCCCCGATTCCTCCAAGCGCAACATAGGATACCTCCGACGGAATGATAAATGCCTCTGATTTCCCGGGAAGCAATTTATCCTGATACCATCCGGGTTCCCTTTCCCTTGCACTGCCGCAGAACCCGGAAGCTGCGATCAACTGGCGGAAATCGCCGTAAGCTTTCTCTGTGCCTGTAAAACTCATCACCAGATTAGATTTACGGCAAAGCTTCTCCTGAATTTCCTTAAGTTCCCGGATAATCTGCCCCTGGTCCGCGTCAAAGTTCTTCAGAAGCTTTCCTAAGAACTGATAATAGTGAATTCCGTTATAGCGTTCCCTTGCCGCTCCTTCCGGCATATAGTGTGCGGCCGCACGTCCGGACGCATAACTGTTTCCGCTGGTAACAAATCCCCTCTCCAGTTCCATCCGGCTCTGCCTGATCCTTTTCAGAATAATCTCCGGATGCTCCAGAATGGTATCATACAGCAGCTCTTCCCCCAGTTTTACCGCTCTTAGAAGATTCTGTTCCAGACAGCTGATATCCATCACAAATTTAAGCCTGACATGCCGGATATCATCTGTATTGGTGTACGCTTCCAGATAAGCCCTTACATTTCCAAGCCACATATTCTTCTCAATCACTAATTCTTCCAGACTATGCTTTCTCGTAGGAAGGTCTCCCAGAAGTTCCGAAAGCAGCTTCGCATAAGGAACTTTCTCCGGCTCCAGATCACTGATATCAAAATAGCAGCTTTGATATGCCACTCCTTTTGAAGGGATCTCTTGTTTCAAATATGTAATACCGGATTCTTCCTCTGCCCTTGTGAGCGGCTCCTCCTTCTTATGAAGCAGATCATCCGCAGACAGACCCGGCAGGTCTTCTGTCTCTTCTTCTGTCTGCCTCTTCTCTTCGGCCTTTTCAAGAGGTTCCAGGGAAACCTCTGCCTCATAATCATTTTCCAGAAGGATTTCCTTTAAAAGTGATTCAAAATATCCTTCCTTTACAAGAGTCCGCATCTTCACATAGGTTTCTTCAAATTCTATCATCTCGCAAGGTCCGGTCCCTTGCGCCCATCCGCCGGCAATATCCAGTACATATTCAATTCCCTCCGGCTGGCTCCCGCCTTTTTCCCTCATCCAAAATTCCAGACGGTTGATCGCCGAAACCAATAGCTCTTCTCCTATTCCTTCTCTGCAAAGTCTGTCCGCCTGTTCTGTGATAACCGTTTTCAACCGGCCGGCAGTTTCTTTGTCTGTATTCTTTATTTTAATGGCAAGATAGGGCTGTCTGATACCATCCATGATAAAATACTGAATCTCCGGGATTCCCAGGCTCTGAATAAGCCCTTTCTTCATCGGCGCCTCGTCTTCCCCCATAATCGCCTGCATAAGGATATAGACTGCATTCATACGTTCCCGGTTGTCAAAATCACCCAGACTATAGGTGCATGACGCAAACACACCCTGATCGCCGAACTTCTCCTTATCATACAGCTTATTTCGGATTCCCTTTACGGGTTTCTGCAGCATAACCGGCTTCGCAGGTTCTGAGCGTTTCATTTTTCCCAGATAAACTTTGTCAATATACTCAAACAGTTGTTCCGTATTCATTTTCCCATATAGAACAATACAGCAGTTGGAAGCATTATAAAATGTCCTGTAATATTCCAGAAATTCCTCATAAGATAGCGCGGGAATCGTATCCGGAAATCCTCCGGGAACAAAACGATAAGCCGTTTCCGGAAACATTGCCTTAGACATTTCATCCTCTAATATGCTGTCCAGGGACGAGAAGACACCCTTCATCTCATTATAGACAACGCCGTTAATCTCCGGAGCTTTTCCGTCTTCACACTGAAAATGCCAGCCCTCCTGTTCGAAGATCTCTTTATCCGTAAGAACATTCGGACAAAATACCGCGTTTAGGTAAACGTCCGTCAGATTCATAAAATCCTTCTCATTCTCTGTACAAAAGGGATATACCGTATGATCCGGATATGTAATTGCATTGACAAATTCTGCCATGGAATGTTTCATCAGATTGACGAACATCGTTTTATCCGGATATCTGCGGGAACCGTTCAGCACAGAATGCTCCAGAATATGGAAAACTCCCGTGCTGTCCTTTGGTATGGTCCGAAATCCAACCAGAAAGCTCTTTTTAACGTCCTGATTGTCTATGACGACGACCTGCGCTCCGGTTGACAAGTGCTCCATCTGAATAATATCTCCTTCGACCTCCCGCACATACTTCTTTTCTTTAACTTCAAATCCATAGATTTTTTCCCCGATTTCCATATCCGTTCCCTCTTAATACATGAATTCTGTAATCTTCTCTTTTATTTCCTCAACTTCCATCACGCCTACGTTCTCAAACTTCTTTTCACCGTCTTTGTAGAATTGAACGGTTGGAACCGCAAAAATACGATTCTCTTTGCCAAGCTTCGGATAATCTGTGGTGTTCACTTTCACGATATTGATAAACGGAAGCTCCGCGTCTAACTCTTCCAAAATACGGGAAAAGGCTTTACACGGTACGCATGTTGCGGAAAAGAAATCCACGATCACAAACCCTTCCTTAATCTGTTCCTTAAAGCTTTCATCATCCGCATATTGAATTGCCATCTACTTTTCCTCCTTAAAAAAATTCTCTGTCACGTATTCTTTTACTTTATTGTAATAATAATTTACATAAAACATAATTTCCGAATATTCATAAGTATTGATTTTTTCTGCATTTTCTTTCGTTTCATGCCAGAATTTCACGTACTCATCCATATCGTCCCGGTATTGCTCCATCGTATATCCGACGCCGTCTTTTTCTGCGTATTCCCGCCCCAGAAGATAGCCGCAGAGCCTGTCCCATGAATCGTTCTGCACGCTTGCGAATAATTCATGATAGCTTGAGAACGGCATCTTCCCTTCAAATTCCTCTGGCGTCATGGTTTCCAGATTCAACCCCTGTTCTCTGGAGATTTCCTTCAATCTCTTAATTTCATGATCTGTCATTTCTTTCCAGTCAGCCTTCTTAAGATCGAACGTACTGGCCTCAAATACTTTGTCCATCACATATTGAACGGCTTCGTATCCCTCGTTTTCCGCAATCTTTTTTTTCTGTTCCCGGATCAGACGAGCCTCATATTGTTCTACATCGCTCACTCCTTCAATTCCAAGAGCTTCTATCATCCCGTCCGTGATCACAGGAATCTTTTTTTGCTGAATGGAACGAACCGTTACGGTCACTTTCTCCCCGTCGACGTCCAGCACACCGGCCGTCCCTTTTTTCAGCCCGACGCACATCGCTTCCAGCTTCTTGTGAAAGAACCCCTGTCCTACCATGATTTTCAGGTTCTCTCTGCTAAAAAACGGATTTGCCGATTCCATGTCGCATACAATAAGCGCTCCGTCGGTAACTTCCCCCGCTTCTTCCCATGTGCTGTTTTTGTTCTTAATAAAATCCATTTCTTTCTTGTACGCCTTCTCATCAAGCGTGAATATTTGCTTGTACATACTGATATCCACCTGATCATATTCGGCAAACGATAAAACTTTTGACTTCATCTTTCTCCTCCTAAAGCGTAAGCTTCGCATATTTACTTTTCAGAAGCTGCAGTACTTCCGTATATTTATCGCGGCTCACCATAACTTCCCCCGCATATCCGTCGAAAATCAGAGCAAAATTTTTCGCTTCGTTGTCCGCCCGGACATAAGATACTTTGGAAAGATTCACGATAAAAGACTGATAGCACCGGTAAAAATTATAACCTTCCAGAATCTGTTCCAATTCATTCATAGAATATCCGGAAAGAATCATCTCCTTTCCGTCCACCATTACCATCTTGTTCTTGCGGTCCGTCCGTTCGATAAAGAGAACCTTATCAATATCCACAAGCTGATATCCGTTTCTCGTCTTGATCATCATAGAACGGTTCACGGATAACCGTTTGTATTGGAGCAGCTCAAACAAATACTGCAGCCGCTTAACCACCCGCTGAAGCACACGGTTATCAAACGGAAGCCGAAAGTATTCATCGCAGCAGCAGTCAAATACCAGCCCCGCCTCTAACTTTTCTTCCGAATACAGCGCCACCAGGACGTCCGGCTTTATCTGGGACAGATTGTATGCCAGAAAAGAGCCGTCCCCGCTGTATCTTGGATTCCCTGTTTTGATATTGATAAATACCGCGTCCACCTCGTTCAGGCAGATATATTTATTGGCTTCATTGATTCCGTCAAAGGTATGCACAATGTCAAATACATTATAAAACGCCAGTAATTCTTTCAGCTCTGTACACAATGTTTCATCATTTTCTACCAGAACAAGCTTCATTTTCATCAATCAATTCTCCTGACCAAATTCTCCAAACGCTTTTTCTAACGCCTGCACATCGCCTTCATAATAGGTTAATAAAAGTGCAAAAGGCCCGTTTTTCTTCGGCATAATAATCGTACCGGCTCCATATAAATCAATCTCGCCTTTCGTCCTGAGACTCTCATATGCCTGATACTCGCCAGATTCCGGATCCAGATTCTCCAGATCCCACCAGTATATTTCGGCTCCGTCATACTTTAGCGCAAGCGTACACAGACCTTCCGCACTGAGCGTCACTTTACTGTCTGCATGGATCAGCCCCTTCTCCTCCAGAAATGAGACGAGTTCATCCACCGTCTTATTCCAGACAGGCGCTTCCCTGTCTTCTTCAGGCACGACCGCTTCTTCCTCCTCCTTTGGAGGCGTAAAGTCTTCGGACGACGCCACATATCCCACCATCCCACAAAACAGTAACACGAAAAGCAGGGAAGACACAATCGTAAATTTCTTCATAATCATTCCTTCTTTCTTTTAAGATGCCTCAGTGGACTGCAGATATTCCTGATAAGTCCTGCTTACGGCAAATACTTCTTCATGGGTTCCGCAGGCTTCAAGACGTCCGTGATGCATAACGACCAGATAGTCTGCTTCTGCAATCTCGCGCATATCATGGGCGATGAAAACAATAGTATTGCCTTCCATCTTCTTCCTGATACCATGATAGATCTTCATATATGTGTCATGGTCCAGACTCGCCCCCGCCTCGTCGAGTATCAGATAATCCGGCTTCGCAATCAATGCCCTGGCAATGGCTATCCTCTGTTTCTGACCGCTTGACAAACGATTCCCCGCCTCTCCAAGAGTCGTATCATATCCGTTGGGAAGCGCATCTATAAAAGAATCCGCCCTGGCTTCTCCTGCCGCTTTTTTCATCTCTTCCTCCGGTGTCTCTCCTTCTGTGCCATACAGAATATTATCCCGGATCGTACCTGACATCAGCGGATTGTTCTGAAGTACATAGCCAAATTTTTTATGACATTCCCGGGGACTCGTTTCGCTTATCCTGTTTCCTCCAACCCATATTTCTCCCGAATCAGGCTGGTAGAATCCCTGTATCAGTTTCATGACCGTAGATTTTCCGGAACCGTTATCACCGATCACCGCCGTCGTCTTTCCTCCCGGAATGCAAACGGAAAAGTCATGAAGGATTTCTTTTTCGCTCCCATATCCAAAGTTCACATTTTTGAACACAATATCTCTGTTCTCGGATTCTGTCCAGGAATTGCCTTTTTCCGTATGCTCCTCTTCCATATCAAGAATATCCCCGACATGGACAAGCGCGCCTTTCGAGCCCATCACGTTCTGCCACACCGTCAAAAGCTCCGCCATATAGAGATTCACCTGCGTCATATAGGTGCTGAACATATTAATCCCTGTCGCTTCCATTTTCCCGGCGTTAATCAATCTGGAACCGCCCATTGCCATTACGACAGTCGTAAGAAGGGAGTAGAGGGAATTGGTCAGAACCTGAATCTGCTCCATGAAAGCATAGTATATATCTGCCTTATACCGTGAATCGATTGCCGCATATCCGCTTTCCAGCTCTTTCTCTTCCATTACCTGCGCTTTTACGTATTTTCCGGCCGACAGGTGTTCGGAGAAAAAGGTGGTCATTTCATTCAACGCCGCATAGCGCTTTTTCATTATGGTAAACTGCAGCTTGCCGACGATGACAAACATTGCCACCGCAACCGGTATGCAGAGCAAAAGGTATGCTGCGAGAGGCGAATTGTATTGATACAAGATCATACAGGCGCGGACAAATCCGAACAGCGACGCAGCTCCTGAGAATATTCCGCTGATCACCAGAGTCGCCTGAGTTACGTCGTTCGTAACGGCCGACACCAGCGAAGACGGCTGTTCCTTTCCGAACTGATCCATCGGAAGATGCAGGATCTTCCTCCACATCGAAAACCTTACCCGCAGGATCACTTTTTGATTGGCATACTCTTCCACAAGCGGCCGCAAAAATCCCAGCAATGCATTAAAAATCGTAAAAAAGACATAACCTAAAATAACAGAATTATATAGTTCCCCCTTGTTCACACGGACCAGATACTCCGATACTCTCATTCCGACCTCGGCATAAACCACGCCGCTTCCGAATGCGATCAGGTAGAGCCACCAGGGAATTGAAAGCCTTCTGTAAAAGCTCAGAAAAAACGATATTACATGTTTGTTGTTTTTCATCTGCCCTGTCCCTCACTTCCTATTAATTCTCGGTAATATGTATTCTCGGCATATACTTCCGCCGGTTCTCCCTGACAGATAATCTTTCCGTTATGCATTACTATGATATAATCTGCTTTCTGTACGGTCTGTCTGTCGTGGGCAACCATAAGCACGGTTTTACCTTCCATATGCCGTTTCACACTCTTCCATACCTGATCTTTTCCCCGGATGTCCATAGCCGCGGTCGCCTCATCCATAAACAGATAATCCGATTGTTTTAGAAGCGCCCTCGCAAAAGCAATCCGCTGTTTCTGTCCGCCGGAAAGCTTCTCTCCCTGTTCGCCTACATCCGCCAGGAATCCCTCCGGCTGTTCCCTGATAAAATCCATGATTTCCGCGTCCGTACATGCTTTTTCCAGTTCTTCATCCGTGACTTCTCTCTTAATTCCGAACAGGATATTGTCGCGGATCGTTCCTGCAAACAATGTACTTTCCTGCGTTACGTATGAGATCTCGCTTCGGAAGCTCTTGAGCGAATACCGCGCGGTATCTTCGCCCCCAAATAAAATCTTACCTCCCGAAACCGGATACATACGCTCCACCAGGTTCAGAAGCGTCGTCTTTCCGCTCCCTGACGGTCCGATAAGCGCCGTCACGCGTCCTGCCGGAATCTTCAGATTGAGTTTGTCGAACAGGGGTTTATCCTCATAAGAGAAATCAACCTCTCTTAATTCAATATCGCCGCAAAGATGCTCCACATGCTCGCCGTTCTCTATATCTTCTTCCATTTCTTCCATAATCTGGGCTACCCTTCTGGTTGCTCCCTGGGAGCCCTTGAAGGTTGTCCAATATACACAGTACGCGCTGAGCTGATTAACGATATTCACCGCGAATCCATAATAGGCGATCCATTGGGTAAGGGTTAACGCGCCGGATGAATAAAAGCTTCGGCCTACCATCACGATCACAATAAACTGCATAGCGCCCACCAATGCATACATCGGAGTTGCGAATCCCAGCCACGCATTCAGAATCGAACTCTTATAGAACCCTTTCATCTTCTCCTGCCCTGTCTGAAGCTCCTTTTCTTCTTTTCCGTAAGATTTGATGAGAAGAAGATTATTGGTTTTTTCTGCAATCGTCTGTGTCAGCTCTGCATTTTTTTGATTTACCAGATCCAACACACCGAACTTCATCTTTCCCATGACAAATGCAATGACTAAATTCAGCGGAAGTACCGCGATCAGAGCAATCATCAGCTTCTGGTCGTAGGAGCCGATTTTTCCAAGCGTAATGACCAGCGTGTACGCGGAAGTGAGAATAGCAACAAATACTTGCATGATAAGCTGACTGATCGCCGTGATATCCGTTGTAATACGGGAAATCATTTCTTTGGGCTTATTTTTTTCGTAATATCGAAGCGGCAGCCTGACGGTCTTACTCCAGATCATTTTCCTGATATTACGGTCAATTCGCGCAACACACAAGTTACTCATAATCTTACTGACCGAACCGATCAGCTGGGATAGTAATGTAAAAGCCAAAAACGGAAGAACCACGGTGCCAAAATTCACATTCCCGGCAAATAGTTCGGCCGTGTATTCCGTTACGCTGATTCCTACGTTGGTAAGAAGAGCTGTAATGGCAATATATGCAAGAATCCACAGATAAGGAAGTCTTGCCTTCTGCAGCATGCGGAAGAAGCTTCCCATGCTACCCCTGTCTTTTCCAAAAACCCGTTCCATATTGTTTCCCTGCCTTTTCTTAATTTCAGAGCATCTGCTTTCGTACTTTCACAGTTATATTGGAGCTGCTATTCGTTTTCCAGCGTTTCGAACGCTTTGGCCGCGTCCTGTTTCTTTTCATAGTCCTCTGAAAATGCAATCGCATAAGCTCCGTTTGCCGCTTCCGTCTCAAGAACCGCGGCGCCTCCGGCAAGGACTATCGTTCCCTGGTTAGTAGCCATAGACTCATAGTTTCCATATAAATCCGTCTTGTTTTCCTGATCCCACCAGAACAGCCAGAGTCCATCATAATCATATGCTTTATCCGCCACTTTCGTCTCAGTAAACTCTCCGTTTGTATTGTCTGTGAGATATCCTGTTGTTTCATTGATATCAACCGGTTCGCAGTCCTCCAAAATGAATCCTTCCTGCTCAAAATAATCCACCATATCTTCGTATGGAGAAGTGGAGGCATTCACTTCAATTTTTTCTTCTTTCGGCGTACATCCCACCGTCATTCCACATACGGTTGCTGTTGCAATGATAACTGCCGCAGTTTTCTTCATCTTTTTTGTTCCCATCTCATCAATCTCCTTTTATAAAAATTTTACAATTAGTTTACTTTATTTTTACAACAAAATCAGCAGTTTAACAAGAAGGTTATCCTATTCTGTCCCCGATTTCGTTCATAGTGTCTTTTATCTCTCATCCCACTACTCCAATTGTTTAAAGCGCTGTATACATTTTAATGTTTCTATCGCAAGCTCTTGATATAGATCTTCATCAAATACTCCCCGTATTAAAGAATTTCTGATTAACATTGGCCGAAACATCTCCAATATCTGTTCTATAGCCTTCTCATCTCCTTGCTTGGCTCTAAATAAAACCCTTTCAAATTCCATCATCAGTCACCTCCCATCCATTTACGGATTTTATGAATAGCATAATAGTAAATACTTTTTACTTTATCTTCTTTGACTCCGTTTAGGCAGCTTATCTCTTTAAAAGTTCTTTCCTCAAAAACATGTTGATAAATGAAACACCTTTCATCCTCCCGAAGCATCAGTAGGGCTTCTGTAAGCCTTTGATCTGATAATTCATTCCATCCTGGATATCGTCCTTCTTGTTCTCTTGAAAGAATGGCTTCTTTATAACGCAATTCCAGCATTTCGTCTATTGAAGAACTAAAATCCTCTAAAGATTCTTCTAAAGGTCTTTCCATTCTGCCAATCTTTTCTTTTTTCTTCAGATAATTCCACCTCTTCCACCGGATACATTTCTGCAGATATGCAGTAAAGTAATTCTTTGTTTTATCTCCTGTATAATCGTATTCGTTCATATTCTTCCCTCCAAAATCTCCAAAATCAATCTGTTTGAAAGATTTCTAAAGGTGGAGAACGACAATGACACTCCATGGCAGACTCTATTTCTACATAAAAAATACTGCCAAACCGGCATATTACCAGTCTGACAGCATTAAAAAACAACCGGATCTCATGTGCTATATGAAATATTGGCACAGCATATACTGCATGTGTACGAGTCTCATGCATCCACCATACGACTACAATTTTTTTAGCAAACTACTTACTGCACATTTTCCTTTTCTGCCATATATAAAATTGAATTCCTTGTTTTCCTGCCTGTTACACATCGAACACGCAATATAATACGCGAAAACAGGTATCTTAACGCATTTCATATAGTGCATATCTCATGTAAAATATAAGAACTAAGTGAGGTGATACAAATGATGGCTAAGAAATTATTAGGAGATGCGGTAAAAGAAGAACGATTAAGAAGAAATCTGTCCCAGAATGCTCTTGCTGAAATGGTACATGTATCTCTCCGCACCATCTCTGATATTGAAAATTACAATGGTAATCCCCGGTTTGAAAATCTGTACTTATTGGCATCTTATTTGAATTTATCCATAGATGCAGTCTTTAATGGTGAAAACGATCCCATGGATTCTACCATGAAACAGATTATCGCAGAACTTAATCAGTGTTCCAATGAAACAAAGCGCCTGGCACTGGGGACATTGCGCGGTCTCTTATCCGCAGTATCCCAGAACCAATAGTCTTTATTTTTGCATCCCATATTGACTTAACCATTGTTTTTGAGTATAAAAAACGAATCTGTGAGTAATCTGTGGTAAATCTGTGAGTTTAGATGGAAGATAGAAAAAATCCGGATATGATAAAAGCAGCCCCGCTTGTGATAGGACTGCTTTTTCTCAGCTGTTTTTATAATAATGTCTATATCTAACATTTACGAATCTGATTAGTTCCTGCGGAAGGTGTTCATTGCTTCCATGATATTCTGGGTTATGGTCTCATCCATTTCCTTCTCTTCAGGCGAGAGATCCAAAACCGAATCAGAAGACTGCCCTCCCTTATCTACAGAGTCTACTGAGTAACTGGCCATGGCTTTTTCCAGTTCTTTCTGTATCAGCTTTTCCAAAAGAGGCTGAAGGGATTCCACATGAAAATCAGGAATTCTTTCTGAATCAACACTATCCACATAGCTTAAAATAGCGGCAGCAATCAATTGGGCCTTCTTTTTCGTTCCATTCAGAATCTCTGCCGCCCGTACATGAGCCGGATCCGTTTCATCAAATCCAATCGTAAATACATACGGATTTTCCTTTGCCATTCCTATCACTTCCCATTCTCATATGCACGGTATAACAGCTCATATCCTTTCGCATTTGCTTTCAGATCCTCGATAAACAGATATTTCCCAAGGCGGTCTGATTTTTCAAGGAATTGCTTCAGCAGGACAGCGCCGCCGCCAATAAATACCGTATAGGATGTCTTTGTATCAATTCCCCGCTCTCTGATACTGTTCAGCAGATCTGTCACAAAATCCTGCACCATGTTTTCTGTCATGCGTACTACGTTATCATCATAATACTGCGTGTTCCCGGCAAGGATACTGTCAATATCTGTATCCTCCAGCAGCATGTCATACTCACTGTTGATATTGGAAATAATCTGATTATACATGGTGATCACGCCTTTTTCCAAAGAATCGCAATATCCCATATCCGGTCTGCCTTTCCGCATCAGCAGATAATCGGTCGTAAATCCTCCAATATCAATCCCAACTGCTTTGGGAACGACTGTAATTTCCTGTCCCATCATCATCATCGCTGCAAAGTCCTGCACAAACGCCCGTACTTCCTGAATGCAGATATGGTAGATTCTTCCATTATAATCCAAATCTATGACATTACCTTCCGCCCTGAAAAACTCCTCATACTTCTCATAAAGCTCTGCAAAATGTTTCGGCGGCAGTCCAATGGGAAGCTGAATCTGAACTACATCCTCCGGCTGAATCTGTTCTTTTTCCTCCAGCTCCATTGCAATCGCAAATAACGTGAGAATAAAGAACCGGAAGTCTGCCGTCTTATCCCGCTGGTATGGAATCCGCTGCTCACTGATGGTATAATACTTCCCTTCGTACTGAAGATAGCGTTCGCCTCTGGTCGGCTTTTTATCCAGCACATTCAAGCCACTTGTGAAAATAAAATGACAGGTTTTCATATTCCGGTTGCCATGATCCACCGCAACTCTAAGTTTCTTAATCATACGTCATCCACTCCTTTATTATTGATACATACTCTGTACGTGTAAGATATGTAAAACGCAA
>OFFZ01000808.1_pt1 | contig 18355 bp, 18 predicted proteins | sample 1521631 | NCBI WGS metagenome assembly OFFZ01 (sample SAMEA3504102, study PRJEB24116) | mouse gut metagenome | biome: mouse gut; feature: mouse-associated habitat; material: faeces | place: Denmark | collected 2011 | reverse complement strand
ACTGCGGGTGGAAGTGACCGCCCTGGCGCAGCGAAAGCGCCAGGGCTTTCTCCTGTTTTTCCTCTTCTCCACCTATTTTGCCGTGTTCGAGCGGGAGAGTCTTCTGGATCACTGCTTTCACACTCCGTCACAAATGGCTCACAGCGGCGTTTTACCCTGTGGAGGCGCTTCCGGTTGTCCTGTGTGGCTGGAGTGCCACACAAGGGCACACAAGGGCTTACACGGCGGACCGGGCGGCGAGGTGGGATTTGGCAATGTCCAGTTCCAGTTTTCGGAGCTGCTGTTGGTAGAAATTGTCCACTGCCAAACGGATGGGGCAGATCGTGTAGAGATTGTTGCCTTTCCACTTCATTCCGCACTTATCGAAGTAGCTGCTGGGTTCTGCGGTGATGAGTCCTGTTTCCAGTAGAATGCTGATACTTTTCAGAGCAGTGTTTTTGGAGAGCCCAGTAGTCGCAGCAATGGTGTTGTAGCTGGGATGGCAGGTGTGCGTTTTGCGTTCCTCAATTAGCAGCAGATAAGCGTAGACCATGAACGCAGAAGGCGGCAGGTTTAGCAGAAAGATTTCATTCGGGAGCGTGAAAAAATATTTGTAACTGCTGCACTGTAAGCTGGAAGTAAGTGACCATCCGCTGGTGATCAGGCCCTTACGTATGAGAGACTCAATGTACTTTTTTGCCGTGTTTACGGTTGTGTGAACGCTGTTTGTAATCATTTCCAAAGTGAGATCACCGAGCGGGTTATGGCTTTGGCAGTAGCAGAGATAAGAAAAAATCATGAACTCGATTGGCCGGAGTTTGTGCGCCCATACTTCGTTGGGGATGGAGAAACGATGCCGTTTTGAGTCTCGCATAGGCCATCCAACAAGTGGTCTATGTTTTCTCATGAAATTTTGTCTCCAGCAGTGCTTTCCTCCACCCAATGGATAAATTTTGCTTTAGGTACCACCATCCTGCTGCCAATTTTCAGAACTGGGAAACCTGATTCGTGCATCAACTCATAGCTGCTGGCTGGGGATATTCCCAGCACCTTTGCAATGATTTCTGCGTTGAGGAAGAGCGGCAGTTCGCTATAGTCTTTGAATTGTGATGTTTTCATTTGCATGGTTCCTTTCCACAGTTAATTTTGCTGCAAGCTGCACACAGAACAACCCCTTATTCTCAATTCCCCCTGTTGGTACGCTCACTCCGTTTTCGTGGAGGTCTTGACGATACTTCGCCCAAGGAAAATTGCAGTGATGGCGGTGGAGATTTGGTTGTCGAGGTGCGGCCTGACTTTTGAAGCAACAGTATGTGCCGATTATTGACTTCTGATTTTTCATCTGATACACTGGCCTCAGTGATGATAGGATAGCACAGGCAAGAAACTGACTCAATAGATTTTGGCTAGGATAGGCAAATCCCAAATCTCTATCGGTTACAGGGGGGATGGACATGGCAGAAGATTTTGCGCGCATCGAACGGACTTACACATACACCTATGACCAGTTTACTGTGTTCTTCTACGAAGGTAATGTTTTTTTGGGTGGAAAGAAATATTCCATAGGTCAGTGTTGTGTTGATATGGTGAATCTGGATGAGTCGGTTTTAAATGAGATCAGCCAGCGGGTCGATGCGTTTATTCCCGCAGCTTTGGCGTTGCTCAAAGAGAAAACAGACAGCGCCGCAGCTCTCGCACAGGAGAAACTGAACGCTGTCTGGGATATTGTGTTTTCCCTGCCGGTATACCGGGATCTGCAAATGGATGAGGAATGCAATTATCACACCTTTCAGAGATTCATGGCGGATGAGGAAAAGTGGAAGCAGGTGCAGGATCCGACCTCGGAGGGGTACGCAATGTATCAGGGGATGATGGCAAGTCTGGTCTGTTTTGTGGACGATCTTCGGAGATTCCGGCAGCAGATCAAGAGGATGACAGAGAGGTACTTCGAGCCGCTAAAGAGGAGGAACAGCGATGCTTACGCCGATGCGTACTCCTGCTTCTACGCCGATATGATTTGTGTTAGCGCACAGCTGTTGGGTGAAGATTTTGATCAGAGTTTTCCTATGCAGGTCGACTTTGTGCCCATGATGTATCCCAATGAGGAGGACAGATTTTTTATCGCAGAGAAAGCTACCTTCAACAGCCTGACGAACTTTCTGCGGACGGAGTTTTACCGGGGACTTGCCAGGGGCAATGCACCGCGCTGTTGCCAAAACTGTGGGCGGTACTTTTTGCTGACGAAGGGGTATGATACCTGCTACTGTAATAACATTGCACCTGGTGAGTCCACGCGCACCTGCCGGAAGGTGGGGGCGCACCGAAAAGAGAGGCGTGAGAAAGCAAATCGCACTCCGGCTCGGGTAGAATATGATCGGACCTATAACCGTTTGAAGGTCCGGAAGCAAAGGAAGAAGATCAGCTCGGATGAGTGGAACGCCGCTGTGGCGAAGGCACAGGAGTTGGTGGCGCAATCCGGGCGCGGGGAGCTGACGGATGAGGAACTGAAGCAGAAATTGGATGAGTTGTGAGATGACGATCCGTATCTTTGTAAACACAGGTGCATTTAGCCCGACAGAGTGAAAAATGAGATGAAACGCACTTGTACAGGAATCCCATGCCGTATTTGATGAGGGAGAGTATACCCAGTGCGGCGCTATACTATCTGCCCCATTTTTCCACCGCCCGGTCAACACAAATTTGCAGCTCCATCACTTTGGGGAGCAGATCATTGACCGTCATGCTCAATTCTCCCGCTTGAATTGTCAGGTTCAGCAGCAATTCACGTTTTTCACGGATACGATCTTCCAGCTGCGCTAATTCCCTTGTGAGCTGGATAGCCCGCTTATTGTCTTTTACAGCCATTTGATGACCTCCCTTGATGGTGATTTTCAAATATTAGAGCCGCAGCTCACTCTCAGCATCAAAATGGTGGATAGACGCATTTTCCATTGTTACCCGGCATGTATCCCCGGTTGTCAACATGCAAGCAGGATCTGCCGCGATCACCAAATCTCCAAAGTGCTGTGTCTTCACAAAGACCATTGTTTCCCGGCCAGTCCTTTCCACAGACGCTACCCGCGCAGGGATGTGATCAGGGCGGCCGGTGATATGAATATGCTCCGGCCGGATGCCCAGAATCCTGTCCCCCTCTCTCCAGGTGTTCATCGGCGGTGAGCCGATAAACTGTGCCACAAAGAGATTTGCCGGTTTCTGATAGAGCGCTTGGGGCGTATCGATCTGCTGAAGAACGCCGTCCTTGAAAATAGCAATGCGGTCCCCCATGATCAAGGCCTCTGTCTGGTCATGGGTCACATAAATCGTGGTGGTCCCCAGTTTTCGCTGTAAAGCGGTGATTTCCCGGCGCATCTGCACCCGCAGTTTCGCATCGAGGTTAGACAGCGGTTCGTCCATCAAAAACAGCTTCGGCGCACGGACCATCGCCCGGGCCAGCGCCACCCTCTGCCGCTGGCCTCCCGACAGGGCGCACGGCCTGCGCTGAAGATACTTTGTCAGGTCCAGGCTTTCCGCGATTTCCGTGACCCGCTTCCGAATCTCCTCCCGTTTCCAATGACGCATTTTCAGCGGAAAAGCGATATTGTCAAATACCTTCATCGTGGGATACAGGGCGTAATTCTGAAACACCATGGCAATATCCCGGTTTTTGGGCGGAACATGATTCACCGGCGCTCCGCCCATGCTGATGATCCCGCTGTCCACCCGCTCCAGCCCGGCGATCATGCGCAGTGTTGTGGATTTGCCGCAGCCGGACGGCCCAACAAATACCAGAAATTCTCCGGGCTGAACCTCCATGTTGATATCCTTTACCGCATGGACGCCGCCGGCGTACCACTTGTTTACCTGTTCCAGTACCAGGGATGCGTTTTCCATTGAGCCTCTCCTTAATCCTTCATTCCGGAGGCGGCGATCCCCGCTTCCAGATATTTTTGTCCAAACAAGAAAATGAGCAGCGCCGGGGTCAGCATGATGACTGATGCCGCCAAAGACGCGCCGGCGTTCTCTGCTGTTACCGTAGGGAGATACAGGGACAGGGGCCAAATGGTCCTGTCCTTCAAAAATGTCATCGGCTGTTCCAGGGCGTTCCAATACTCCAGGAATCCCAGGACCACCGCTGACAGGATGCCTGGTGCGCCCAGGGGCAGTCCCAGATAAAGAAATATCTGCCAGGGACCGGCTCCGTCCAGGGAGGCCGCCTCCGTCAGCGCCGATGGGATGGCCGCGAAAAAGCGGATCATGAGAAAGACCGGGAAGGTGGAGACGGCGCCCGGCAGGATGATCGCCCAGACCGTGTTCATGAGCCCAAGCCCATCCAGCACAAAGTAGCTGGACACCATGGTCACTTGAAAGGGCATCAGCATCAGCACGATATACAGGGCATAGAGCGCCCCCTTGCCGCGAAAGCGGAATCGGGCAAAGGCCCAGGCCGCAGGCGCGCCGATGGCGATCTGACCGGCTACGATGGGAAATACCTGCTTACAGGAATTCCAGAACATAGCGAAAAAGCCCGGCGCATCCAGCAGCAATTCTATGTACGGCTTGAGCGTAGGATATTGGGGCAGCAGCGGCCAGTGGGCAGACCCGGATTCTTCGGTCAGGACCGGCGCCAGATTATGTGCCATTTCCTCCCCGCCCATAAACGATGCGGACAGGAGCATCCACAACGGCACCCACACAAAGAGAGCTGTCAGGGACAGGAGCATTCCGATCAACCATTTTTTCATGCTGCGTCACCTCGCCCCCATACAAGCTGAAGGAGCCCGATCAGCGCGATGACAACAAGCGCCATGAGGACCGCGCCGGTACACATCTTGTCAACATCCAGCTTTGTAAACCAGTTGTTGAACACATGCTGAAGCATGTAGATGCTCTCGTAGGGGTAGCTCCCGGCGATCAGATATGCCTCCCTGAACACCTTAAAGGAGTTCAGCAGGGACAGAACTGTGACAGTAAACAGAGTTGGCATCAGATTGGGCAGCGTGATGCGGAAGAACCGCCGCAGCGCACCGGCTCCATCCAGAGAAGCGGCTTCATAGAGCGCGGGAGAGATGGCCGTAATGCCGGAGAGCCACAGAACCATGTCATAACCCGCGTTTTTCCAAATATAGGTGATCATCAGGACCGCCATGGCCCACCCGCTGTCCAGCCAGCTGATAGTTTCCCATCCCATGGATTGCAGCAGCCGGTTGAGCAGTCCGTTCTCATGGAATACGACCTTCCAGAGCAATACCACGGATGCCACCGGGATAGACATGGGGATGAGGAACGAGGTCTTGAAAACGCCGTGCTGCTCCTTGAATGCATCCACCAGCAGCGCCAGCAGGAGGGAAAAGGCAAGCAGAATGGGGATACAGATCAGAGTAAACTTTGCCGTATTACCCGCCGCCAGCTGAAAGGCTCCATTTTGGATTATGTCCAGGTAATTTTTCAGGCCCACAAACTCTCCGCCCATAGCGGAGAAGAAGGAACGGCGCAGCACGTCCCCGAAAGGAACCAGTACCAGTACGCTGACCGTCAGCAGGCTTGGCGTCAGGAAAAGCCACGGTGTGATACCGTCCAATTCCGGTTTCATGGCGGGCTGTCCGTCATAACGTTTCTTGTTCCGTTTCCACAGGATCATACAGCATTTCCCTTTCATCCGAATTTGTCTTTGGCATAAGCCATTGGGCAGAGCGATCCAATATCCAGTTGGAAACCATCCATACCGGCGGCAGTACCCACACGGAGATGGACGGCCCCCCGTACAGAGTGCCCCGGTTCCACCAGACTGTTCCCAGCAGACCCGCCCACCAGATAAGGCTGTACCAGAAAATCGATTTTGATGTAGGGCGGGGGAGCGTTCTGGCCGTCAGCCACAGAAAGATACCTGCCGGAACGGCCAATGCCGCGCAGCGGAAGAATCCGGTCCAGAAAACAACCTCCCACGGGGCGGGCGGGGTACGAAACATGGTCAGAACACCATCCAGAACAGAGCTGGCCAGTTCGCTCCAGAAGGAGCCGTCCGACCATCTGGTGGGGAGAAAGCGCTCCGGCACTGTCCAGGGAAAACCGGCGGCCCAGGAGACCGCTGCCGCTCCAGCCGCCAGCATCGGGAGGGTAAGGAAAAGCAGCATCCTGGTATACCGGAGCCTCCACAGGCGGACGGCTATGCGAAGCATGATCCATCCCCACAGGAGGACCGCCGGGAGCGCGGCCATGACCCCGGACAGCCATACGAACAGGCCCAGATCTGTGGCAGTTCCCACAGGCAGCTGGTATTTTTGCAATAGCTGCTCCGCCCCGAGACTGCCGCTGCTGTCCGCTGACAGATCCAGCCACAGGCCGGAGAAAGGTGTCTCGTTTGTCTCTTCCGCTGGGAATACCGCCAGACCGGATGTTCCCTCCATAACGCCCCGTACATACCATGTCTCCTCGTTCCAACGGAGCGTCCGACCCAACACATCTTCGGCGTCTCCCCAGAGAAAGTAAGCGATCCCCTCGTCGATCACACATCCCTGCCGGTCCCCCGGCCAAAAGCCGGATCGAAACCGGCACGGCAGCAGGCGGGTGATCTCGCCGTAGTACTCCAGGACTTCTCCCGCTGCTGGGGCCGGATGAAGATCTCCGTATAAATGTTGATTTTCGTGGGTTTTCCACAATGCCAGGGGCGGCGGGGTTCCCCCATCTTCCCGCTGCCAATCCAGCACCCGGCCGATCTGACAGGGGGAAACGCCCGCTCCCTCTTCCCAACGCACAGAGACGCTTCCATCAAACCATGCGGCCTGTTTCTGCGCAGCTTCTGCGCTATACCACAGGAGCAGGGTACAGAGGGCAAGGACGCAAAGCCCCGCCTGTTTAAGTCGCCGCACGGACACGATCCCCCTTTCCGATGGGCTTGGAGGAGCGCACCACCACCTTGTCATCTGGAAAAAGCGCGGCCTCCACTGCCATATTTTCGGTATCCTGGTCTTTTACGGTGACATCCACCTCCTCCACAGTCTGCTCCGTCCCCATAACGGACTGGGTTTCGCGGACAACCAGAACCACCGTCCTGCCGCCGATGACCCGTAGAGCCGAGATCGGCAGGATCGTCTGATATCTGTCACTGTTTTTCTCCAATTCCAACTCACCGGCCGTGCCGTCTGTGAAGCCGCCTTCGTTCAGCGAGACAGTGAGCCGCACCTGTCCGTCTACATCCGGAGTACCGATAGAGGAGATCTGCGCTTTTACAGACCGGCGTGTTCCGCCGCTGGCAAAGGAGAGAGTACCGGCATCCCCTTCCGCCAGCAACTCTACGGCGTCCTTTTCTGTCTTGGCGACAAATTGAAAATTCTCTCCAGCCCGGGACAAAATGACCGCCGCATCATTTGCCTGGACAGCACCAGCCTCTGCAATCATTCTGACTGTACCGGCCTCGGGAGCGGCGATGATGCCATTCTGCGCGCGAAGTTCTCTCAGCTGATCCAGTGCATCCTGCTTGTGCTTTCGCTCGTTGCTGTATTGGAGCTTCTCTGACTCGTTCTGCCTGCGGATGACTTCGTTTGACTGTCTCGCGTTTTCCGCCTGCTTTTTCGCGGATGCTAACTCCGTCTCCGCCAGCTCGACAGCCCGCTGGGCCGATTCAACAGCTTGCTGGGCCAACTCCCGTTGCTGCTCCTGAGAAAGTCCGGCATCTTCATAACTGCGCTCTGCAGTCTTCAGTCCAGCTTGGGCGGAATCGACCACCGCCTGCGCCGCCACAACCAGCGGCTCATCGCTCATGTCCGTTTTGTTCCGCGCGGACATCAGCGCGAACTCCGCCTCGCTGACCAGCTGGTCGTGCCGCTCCTTTACCCGCCGGAGATTTTCAAGGGCGTGGACGGAATCACTGCCGGACAAACCGGCCTCCGCCGCATCCACTTGAGCCTGCGCACTATATACCTGATCCTCTGCCGCAGTCATCGCCGCCTCCGCTGCCGCGATCTCCTCCGGTGACGCGGGCGGGTTCTGGTACCACAGGTCACGCAGAGCGCGATTGGCCTGTTCCAGCTGTTCCCGCGCCCGGTTCAGGGTGTGTACTGCGCTGTCAAGCGCAGCATCTGCCGCATTTTCTGCGGCATCCGCACTGTCCACAGCGGCTTGGGCTGCGGCCACTGCCTCCGCCCTGCTGTATTCCGCATCGTTGAGAGCCTTCTGCGCCGCAGTCACAAGCTGTTCTCTGGCGGTGACCTTTGCGTTTTCCAAAGCGAGAAGGGCGTCATTGTACCTGGCCTGCGCGCCCCGCAGATCCTCCTCCGCTCGGCGGCCGGATACGCTGGATGCATCGGAAGCATCCAGAGCGCCAAGAAGCCGCTGGTAGTCCTCCCTGGCATACTTCAGATTGTCTTCTGCCTGCCGGATCTGCTCTGTTTCCACACTGGATGCCGCAAGAGACAGACTGGCGATCCGCATATCTATGATCCCGATCTCGTTTTCCAGCTGTGCGATGGCATCCTGCAGCCCATCTATATCCAACTTGAGCAGCACGTCTCCGGCATCGACGGAATCTCCCTCTTGAACCATTACACCGGAGATGCGAAGGCCGCCGGGCAGGGTGATGTCCAGGGTGTCTCTGGCCTCTATCGTTCCGGGAATGACGTATCTCTGAGTCAGAACGCCTACTCTGGCGGAACCTGTGGACACCTCGGCAATGGTCAGGCTTGCGGCCATTCTGGATAAAAAGGTCAGCGCCAGTATCATGACAAAAAAGCCTGCCAACAGCCGGGCCGCCGCGCTCTGCTGGCGGTTGGAAAACATGGACCTTGGCTTTTCGCTACGCAAGAGCCGCTCCCGCTCCACGGCCAGCCGCGTTTCGCTGCTTGCGGCGGCCAGTCCTTTGAGTTCAGACAAACGCTCCTTCATATTTGGCAATACATCAAATCTTTTCATGAACCCTTTTGCAGCCTCCTTATCCCATTCACGTGGAGTGTTACTCCATCAAATACAATTTTGTGCTTTCCATCACGGCAGAGGCCGCCGCTTCCGGCGTCAGCGAACCGTCCAACAAACCGCGCAGCTGGCTCTGGACAGCCTCCTTGACCACCTGATCCACCAGGATTGGCGTATCCATCCGGTCAAACATGGCCTTCAGTCCCATGTCGCTGCCACGAACCCTTACCGCGTTTTCCACCATTTTATCCAAGGACCGGCTGTTCACAGGGAAACCGTCATAGAGGTAAACATCCTGCACCTCCGCCGACAGGAGAAGGTCAATAAACTGCCGGGCCAGTTCTTGCTGCTCACTGGCGGATGTGATCCCAACGGACCATTTAGGCGCATAGCTGCCGCCGCCAAAGAGCGGTTCCAGTGCAGAACCGATTTCTCCGCCTGTCTCGCCGTCCTGTCCGGCGGGTATGATGTTCACAGCGTTTTGTCCAGGCAACTCCTGCGCGTAAAACAGTTCTTCGCTGTTGCCCAGGGGCATGACGCTGACCCCCATGAGCTCAAACAGCTCCATTGTGCCACCTGTCACATCGTCGGCTGCCGTGGAGAGAAAGTCCTCCTGCGAGCGCTGGAGGCGGAGCATAGCGGACAGATATGCCTCCAGTGACGCTTCATTGATCCCCTCCGCTCCCACGAAACCGGCGGAGCAGGCATCATAGCAGTCCATCAGCATCCCATACTCCCCAAACAGATCGTCCGAGGGGCGTAAAAATGGGATCTCTCCGGCCCGGTCTGTTTCTACCTGGGTCACCAGATCATCCAGAGAGCGAATGGAACCAAGGACATCCTTCGCTCCCAGCATCACCGGAATGGTAAAACGGCTGGGTACGCCGTAACACCGGCCTTCGTACTCATAGGCGCTGGAAAGATTCATCATGAACCCATCTTCTGCCAAGGTGCTGACCTGTTCTGTCAAATCAGCCAGCACTCCCTTTTCCATGTAGCTCTTTACGGGCAGGCCATCCAGAAGAAGGATGTCGGGGCCGTTTCCGTTGAGCAGTTCCGTATTGAGCGTCCGGATCACATCTTCCGCGCCGGCGGAGGAATCATCGTCCAGCATGATCTGGAATTGGACCCGTACATTGGGATTCTGCCGCTGGAAGGTTCCAATAGCCTGCCGGATGGTACTGTTGTCTGTCAGACTGAAGACCGTCAAGGTCGTATCCGGTACGGCGGGAATGCTGGCATCATATACATAGCGCATCAGCTGCAGGCCGTTCTCCCCGGAAAGAGCGGTGAAAAAGCCGTCCCTGCCATCGCTGGTCACGCCCCCGATCATCACGGAGTATAGAGACAGGGACGTCAGATCGCCGTCAACCAGCCGTTCCCATCCATCGTCCCCCTGGGTCAGCCGGTATATGCCTGTTGTGTCGGCCAAATAAAGCCCTGTCCCGTCCATCCCCTGGCAGGAGGAAGCGGACAGCCCATCGAAAGTGACGTTATGTATTTGTTCCCCGGAATGCAGATCATAGGCTACAAGTTCATCGCTGCCCATGCCAGGAGCTATAAATTTGCCGTCATAGACGCCTACGCTCCAATTATAGCCAATAACAGGATATTCCGTCAGAAGGGCCGCATCCGATCCCTGGTAATGAGAGACGCCATCACCGCCAAAGAGGAGCAGGAAATCTCCGCCGGAAAGGCTCCGTATCCCCCACACGTGCCGGCTGCTTGCCTCCTGCGCCAGTTCCGGTACAGGGATGACCTCCGCCGCGCCGTTTACCAGCCGGTAGACCCCCTCCCGCATGTTTTCATCTGAGGCCGCGAGATAGGTGGTCCCGTCTGCCGCCTCGGATACATCCAAAATATAGCCGAGCGATTCGGTCCCGGCAACGGGGGTCTGGATCAGCTCCCCGCTGTCAGGAGAGAGGACACACCGCGTCAGCGCAGTGCTGCCTCCTATCGAAGTGTAAAACACCAAGTTGCCATCGGCGTTCAGGTACAGGCCCATCACCTGGCCCGCACCGTCTATAGACGCAAGCTGCTGCTCCACATACCGCCCCATGGCGGCTCCCGCAGTATTTGCATCCTCTGCGGTACCGGCTCCGTTTTTCCCGCCGCAGCCGGCCAGCATACTCAGGAGCAGCCCCGGAAGCAGCAGAACGCCGAGGAGCCTTTTCATTTTCGCGCACATCATTTTTTTCATCGTGGTAATATCTCCTTTGAGAAAACTTGGCAAACATCGTTGCCGCTTGCCATACTAACAGATAGAACTCCGGCAGTCTTGAAGTTCGAGTAGTTCTTTTCCTGAGAAAAAATGAAGATATGATGATTTTTCCACACCGCAGGAAAATCTCAACATTTTCTTTAGAAAAAAAGTAGAATTTGGCGGTTTGATTTGATATACTGTTTTCAGAAATGACAAAGGAGATTTTTCTATGCCGAAAGACAAGCTGCTGATCGTGGATGACGAACACGAGATCGCCGATCTGATCTCACTTTATCTGGAAAACGAGGGATTCCAGGTATTCAAATTTTACAACGCGGTCGATGCGTTCCAATGCACCCAGACAGAGAACATCGATCTGGCGATCCTGGATGTGATGCTTCCTGACATGAACGGCTTCCAGCTGTGCCAGCAGATACGGGAGACTCATCATTTTCCAATCATCATGCTGACAGCAAAAGGGGAGGGGATGGACAAGATCACCGGACTCTCTCTGGGCGCGGATGATTATATGACAAAGCCTTTTCAGCCGCTGGAGCTGGTCGCCCGGGTCAAAGCGCAGCTTCGCAGGTACAAGCGATACAATGCCGATCCGAAGCAGGAGGAAGGCGTGATCGTTCACTCCGGATTGGTCTTGGATATCAAGGCCCACAGCTGCACACTGAACGGCAAGCCGCTCTCCCTGACGCCCACAGAGTTTTCGATCTTACAGATCCTGTGCCAGAAGAAGGGAAGCGTTGTCAGCGCCGAGGAGCTGTTCCGCCTGATCTGGAAGGACGAGTACTATACAAAGAATAACAACACCATCACCGCCCACATCCGGCACCTGCGGGACAAGATGGGTGATTCCTACGAACACCCAAAGTACATCAAGACGGTTTGGGGGTACGGATATAAAATTGAAGACTAAGGATAAAAAGGCTGATTATACCGCATTCCAGGTGAAGATCATGCGGCGGTTTTGCGCCAGCGCGATTTTTTCGTGTACATTTGTGATCGGGCTGTACCTGTTTTTATGGAAAAAACGGATGGGCGACTGGGTCGTTAGCCTTCTGCAATCATGGATGGGGCTGGGACACGAGGACGCATTTCTTCTGTATCACAATTACTTCCGGGGATTCAGGGAGGCTTTCTTCGCGGTGGCGATCCTGCTGATTTTCTCGCTCCTGCTCTGGTATCTGTTCCGGTGGATGACGCGCTATTTCAAGGAGATCAACCAGGGGATCGACTGCCTGCTGGCCGAGCAGGGGGAGAATATTCGGCTCTCCCCGGAGATGCTGCCATTTGAAGTCAAGCTGAATACGGTGAAGGATATCCTGCTGCAGCGGGAGCGGGAGGCCAAAACTGCGGAACAGAGAAAGAACGAGCTGGTGGTGTATCTGGCCCACGACATCCGTACCCCCTTGACGTCCATCATTGGGTATCTGAATTTGCTGGAGCAGATGCCGGATCTTCCGGATGGGGAAAAGGCAAAATATGTCCATATTTCTCTGGAGAAGACCTACCGACTGGAACAGATGATCAATGAATTTTTTGAGATCACCCGCTATAATACCCAGCAGATCAAACTCTCAAAAAAGCCGGTGGACCTTCGCTATCTGCTGGAACAGGTGATAGATGAGCATATTCCACTCTTCACGAACCGGGGAAATTATGTAACATTCCAAGCGGAAGGGCTTCTGGATATGTGCGCCGATGCGGATAAGCTGGCCCGTGTATTCAATAACCTCTTAAAAAACGCAGCGGCGTATAGCGAGGCTGGGACAGAGGTGATCGTAAAGGCCGTTCGGACGGACGATGACAATGTTACAGTAGCTGTGACCACCTGCGGAAAGCTCATTCCCAGGGATAAACTGGATGTACTGTTTGAAAAATTTTACCGTTTGGACGAAGCCCGCACATCGAATACTGGCGGAACCGGATTGGGACTGGCTATCGTGAAAGAGATCGTAGTTCTCCATGGCGGGACGATCACGGCAGACAGCAGCGAAGGGCAGACAACGTTTACCGTGAAGCTGCCGGTTGCGGAGAAATCATAATATCTTCATTTTTTCTTAGGAAAAGAACAACGCAATATTCAAAACCGAAACGCTCTTGGCTGATACAATAGGGATCAGTCAAGAGCGTTTTACATCTGCCATTCAATTTGCAAAAGAGAGGGTATTGATATGAAGGAAACAAATCGTGTGATCGAACTGCGAGACGGGAAAGATTTTTGGTCTGGGTATGATAGAGAGACGGAAATGAGAGACCGCAGCGCATCGCGCTCCGGGCGCAGGGCAAGAAGGCGGCGCAGTCCCCTTGCACCTGTTGCGCATATTGTTGGGTGGGCTGCCGCCATCGTCCTGCTGTTTTCTGCCGTCTATGGGTGGTGGAAAACTGTTCCTGATTCAGATGCGGCCGCCTACCCCGTCCGTTCTGTTGCGGAGGCAGGAGAACCGTATGACGAAGAAGGAATGCCTGAAGAGACGTCAGCTGTGCCGGCCGGTGTGGACACCACACCCTGGAACTTGATGCTGGTCAATCGTGATCATCCTATTCCTGATGGATATGAAACGGAGCTGGTGGATGTACCCGGCGGTGAAAAAGTAGATCAGCGCATTTATGAGCCTCTGATGGAGATGTTGGATGCCGCTGCCGCCGAGGATCTGGGACCGATCGTCGTTTCCGGTTTTCGTACTCAGGAAAAGCAGCAGAGCTTGTACGATGAAAAGATTCAAAAATATCAGAACCAGGGCTACTCCAAGGAGGAAGCCGTAGAATTGGCGGAACAGTGGGTCGCCAGGCCGGGGACCAGTGAACATCAGCTGGGATTGGCAGTAGATATCAACGGCGCCACGTATGATATCTATCTCTGGCTGCAGGCGAACAGTTATAAATATGGTTTTATCTTCCGGTATCCAGGGAGTAAGGCGGAGATCACAGGCGTTGCGGAAGAAGTGTGGCATTATCGCTATGTAGGCGCAGAAGCGGCTTTGGAGATTTACGAACAGGGGGTCTGTTTGGAGGAGTATGCGGAAGGTTCACAAACTAAAATACCTGTGGAAACTGCGCAAAACGAGGATGCCTGGTATAGGGACGGCGACACATGGAGAAGAGGGGCGCCTGGCACTGGCTCTGGACAGGAGTAGCAGAACCGCTAGTTCCGAATCCTCAGACATACGAAGTACCTGCGATGCTTTTCTTTGTAGACAGAGGTGCAATTTCTGAATCACCGAACTACAAAAAATCACTTTCTATTTCACGAAGGATGTGGTATACTGTCCATAAGTAAGGAGGTGAGCCAATTGCGTATATATCTTGACATGTGTTGCTATAATCGTCCTTATGACGACCAGTCGCAGATCAAAGTGTCTTTGGAGACACAAGCCAAGCTGCACATTCAAGATTCGATTCAAAAGAAGCGTTTTGAATTGGTCACCTCTTATATGCTGCGTTATGAATGTGGACAAAATCCCTATGAAATGCGCAAAAAGGCGATCATGCAGTTTATTGATACACATACTATGGCCTATGTCGGTTTAAAGCGTAAGGATGAAATTGAGTCCATAGCCAGAGAAATCATGAATACAGGCATAAAATTTAAGGATGCCTGCCATGTGGCCTCGGCGATTTATGCGGAATGTGAGTATTTTATTTCCACGGATATGCGGCTGTTAAAATATAAAACTGATAAGATAAAGATGGTAACGCCAACAGAATTTATTACAGAAACGGAAGGTGAATGATATGTCTCCCAGTACAGCTGAGATCATGAGCAGGGGAATGAAATGCCTTATGGAGCAGTTGGGCGTTGTGGAAGCGGAGCGTTTCGTGGCCACTGTTATCCGGGAAAAATTTGACTATACCCGCTGGCAGCGAGATTATTTTGACGGAAAGGCTCCGAAAGAAATTAGTCTGGAGGCAGAAGCGTTTGAACGGGCAAATCCCTACACAGGGAACGCTGTGCGGCTTTGACCCATAATCTGACCCAGAACAGGAAAATCGCTGACGGAGTCAGTGGGGCGAATAGGATGGAAAAGGATATGGTTTCTGATACAATCAGGACAGAAAGCACCGAAAACATCTGTTCACCACCCGTGAGCGCAGCTCATAACCCGGAGGTCGCAGGTTCAAGTCCTGCCGCCGCAACCAAAAACTCCGCAGAATCGTGTGATTCTGCGGAGTTTTCTTTGATTTTCAGAACTTTTTAGCCGCATTCAATTTTGCGGTTCTTTTCTGACCCAAACCGTGACCCATACGGGGAAACGTCCGGAAACTACTGGAGAGCACCGGAGAGGATACTGCCCATCGTATTGGCGGCTTCTTTCTTCGCCGAGGTGGTGACGTGGGTGTAGGTGTCCAGCGTAAACCCCGCGCTGTAGTGGCCCAGCATCCCGGAAACGGTTTTGATGTCTACCCCGTTCTGTAGAGCCAGTGTAGCGAACGTATGTCTCAAATCGTGGAACCTCACTTGGGCCAGCCCTGCCCGTTTTAGTACCCGGTGCAGCATGTGGAGTACGCTGTCCGGCGAAACGGGGCCTCCTGTGGGCGAGGGGAACACGTATGGGCTGTTGCCGCTTTTCTTCCGCTGCTCCTGCAAAACGCCCACCGCATCTGCCGACAGAGGCAGGGTGCGGTAGGCATTCTTCGTCTTCAGAGGGGCTCCGATGACCTCTCCGTTAATCCTGGCGATTTGCCGCTGTACCCGAAGGCTGCCTTGGGCCAAATCAATATCCTCCCACTTTAGCCCCAGTAGTTCGCCCCTCCGAAGACCGGTAGCCAGTTCAATGTAGTACAGCTCAAATACGCCGCTCTCTTTCGCTTCTCGCAGGAAGGAGGTTAGCTGCTCCATTGGCAGGGTCTTCATTTCCTTATGCTCCAGCTTTGGCAGGGCACATCCGTCTGTTGGATTGCTGCGGACGAGTTTCTGATCTTTAGCAAAATCCATCGCGGAGGAAATCACCTGATTGATATTCCGTACGGTCTTGGCGCTCAATCCTTTGGGCTGGCCTTTTGACTCGACCCGATCTACTCTGCCGCCAGCCAGCAGCTTTTTGTAGAGCTTCTGCAAGTGCAGAGAAGATAATTTGTTCAGCGGGACATCTCCGATATTCGGCTTGATGTGGTTGTCGATATACCCGCGATAGGTCTGGTGCGAGGATGGGCGTACCTTGATCTTGGTGCAGTTTTCAAACCAGACATCCATCCACTGCCCTGTGGTATACTGCTCCGCTTTCAGCATATCAAGATTTGCAGATTCTTCGATGGCCGCTTTGAGTTTTGCCTTGACCTCGGCCTGGGTTTTGCCCAGTACATTTTTGTAGATCACTTTTCCTGTTTCGGGATTACGGCCAGCGGTGTAGCGGCCTTCCCAGCGGCCATCGCTCCGTTTGCGGATATTCCCTTCGCCGTTTGCTCTGCGTTTTGCCATAACGGTCACCTCCTGCGATACACAATACCTTAACTCCGGGGAAATAGCCACACCCCTCGGCCACAGTTATCAGAAATTTATCATTTGAAGCCCGCCGCTTATCCTGCTGGGCACGACCCTCATTCCCCTGCTGTCCGGCCTGTTCTAAGGGCGGCGCTTCATGGGATTTCTCACCGACTGGATCACGAACTGGCTGAAGGAGCTGCTGATTGGCGGGATCATGGACAACCTGTCGGGGCTCTTTGATACAGTAAACGCCCGTGTCGGGGAGATCGCGGTACAAGTGGGGACAGCCCCGGCGCAATGGAACGCCGGGGTTTTCTCCCTGATCCGGCGGCTTTCCGAGACGGTGATATTGCCGATTGCCGGACTGGTCCTGACCTTTGTTGCGACCTACGAACTCATTCAACTGCTGGTGGAGCGGAACAACCTCCACGACCTGGACTACTGGATTTTCTTCAAGTGGATATTCAAAACGGCCTGCGCCATCCTCATTCTGTCCAACACGTTCAACATCGTTATGGCGGTGTTCGACGTGGCCCAGCGGGTGGTGGCACAGTCGGCGGGGCTGATCCAGGGCTCCACGGACGTTTCCCCGGATATGCTGGCGGACCTGGAGGCTGCGCTGGAAGGAATGGACCTGGGCCCGCTGCTGGGGCTGTGGCTCCAGTCCTTTGTGGTGCAGCTCACCATGACCGCGCTGAATATCGTGATTTTCGTGATCGTCTACGGGCGGATGATAGAAATTTATATGCTCACCAGCCTTGCGCCCCTCCCCGTGGCAACCCTGGCGAACCGGGAGCTGGGCGGGGCCGGGCAGAACTATCTCCGCTCCCTGTTCGCCGTGGGCTTCCAGGGGATGCTGATTTTGGTATGCGTGGGGATCTACGCGGTACTCATTCAGAGTATCGCCGGAGGCGGCGACCCCATAGGGGCGATATGGGGGACCATCGGCTACACGGTGCTGCTGTGCTACTGCCTGTTCAAAACGGGGAGTATCGCCCGGAGCATCCTGGGGGCACATTAAAAACTACGGGCCTAATAGACCCGTAGTAACGTAGAAAAATTATTTGTCTTTCTCGTCTCCATCAAGAAGGCGTTTGGGTTGCTGTTCAGATAACTTCATTGATTCTAAAGCCGACGTAGCAGCTACATACATATCATTATTTTGAAGCCCGCCCTCCATATTGGGCTGAGGTACGATGCCTCGCTTATGTGCCTCAATACCTTCTTCTTTAAGCATATTGGTAATTACTGTAGCGCCTTTTAAAGAAGACTTTTGTTTACCAGAAGATGTAATGATAGGGTTATCCGCTGCTGCTCTTTTTGCTTCACCGGTCAAATCTGCTACAAACTTAAGTGCAGCTTGTAATTTATCCGGTGTTGCTGGTGGTTGAGAAGGAGAGATTTTTGCTAATTGATTATCAGATTTTTTCTCTTTAGGCTTCATGATTTTTCTCCTTATTTTTCATAAAATCTTGCGCCACAATTTCGGCATGTTCCGTCAAAAACCTGCTGTTTTCCACAGTTAGGGCAACGTTGTCCTTTACCTCCTCTTCCCTCGTTTACAGGAAGTACCATTCGATAACCACACTTAGTGCATTCTCTTCCGAATGGTTGAGCAAAAAAGGTATATTGCCCGCATTTTGGACACATTTTCCCGGCCATATCTACCACCTCCGCAAAGTGTATATATGTGTATATGTGTATCTTATCACTATGGGAAGAATTTGTCAAGATGGAGGAAACACAAAATTTTCAAAAGGAGTGATCGACCATACCTTATGTGAATGTCCCCAATGACCTGTCCAGGGTCAAGACCAAGCTGGCGTTCAACC
>OFFZ01000806.1_pt1 | contig 18370 bp, 7 predicted proteins | sample 1521631 | NCBI WGS metagenome assembly OFFZ01 (sample SAMEA3504102, study PRJEB24116) | mouse gut metagenome | biome: mouse gut; feature: mouse-associated habitat; material: faeces | place: Denmark | collected 2011 | reverse complement strand
TCTCCTGGACATAGTTGGTCACGTCCGCGATGTGGACGCCCAGACGGTATCTCTCCCCGTCAAATGCGACGCTGACCGCATCGTCCAGATCCTTGGCGTCCTCGCCATCGATGGTGACCATGACCACATCCCGCAGATCCCTGCGCCCGGCCATGTCCGCCTCGGACACCTCCTGGGACACCCGCTCCACCTGGTTCATGATTTTCGTAGAGAATTCCACCGGCAGCTCATAGCCGCGGACGATGGACATGATGTCCACGCCTGGGTCGTTCATATGCCCCAGAATCTCCACCACCCTGCCCTCGGGGCTTTTTCTGTCATTGCCGTAGTCCGTGATGTCCACCACCACCTTGTGGCCGCTCATGGCCCCCTTGGAGTGCTCCTTTGGCACGAAGATGTCCTGGGGGAGCTTATTGTTGTCCGGGACTACGAATCCGTAGTGTTCCTTCGCCCTGTCATAGGTGCCCACAATCTGCTTCATGCCCCGGGCGACGATCCTGACTACCTGGGCCTCCTGCCGCTTCCCCTCGCACTCAGGCAGCAATGCCACCTCCACGGTGTCCTTGTGGAAGGCGCCGCCGGTCTTGTCCTCCGGGATGTACAGATCCTCTTTGCGCCCCTCTATCTCCACGAAGCCGAAGCCCTTGGCATGGCTGATGAACGTCCCTGTCAGGGCTCTGCCGTTGCCTTTGACATATTTCGCTTTTGGGGTGAGGGCCAGCTTCCCCTCCTCCAGGAGCTCCCGCAGGATTGCGCGGAAGTCCTCCCTGTCCTCTTTGGCCACCTGCATGAAGGCGGCCATCTCCTTCTCTTTCATGGGGACGTAGATGGAATCGCTGACCAGCTCACAGATGATCTTCTTCCTGGCGTCCCACGCTTTCTGACTCATATTTCCCATATCCTGCTATACCCCATACCCGCTTTTTGCAGGTGAATATAAAAACACTCTTGCCGCATCCGCAAGAGTGTCTTTTCTACGTATCTTAAAATACGTTCAGATTCAGTATGACCGCAAGAATCATGAATAATGCAGCCAGTATCTTGGTAAGCTTCACCAGAAGGCCTTCCATGGAGCGGCCTTTATTCTTGCCCCAATAGGTATCTGCCGCCCCTGCGATGGCTCCCAATCCTGCGGATTTTCCTTCCTGCATCAGAATAATCACTGTCAATGCCAGACATATCAAAATAAAGATTACTGTTACAACTGTCTTTGCTACTGCCACGGGTCATACCTCCTGCTATCTGTAATAAATCTGTTTCCATAACTTGTAACAGTATAGCACATGACCAAAAGTTTTTCAACCGTTAATTTATCTGTCCGCACCCGTTTGTTTAGTATTTTACAATACCGTAGCACGCCGTATCCGACAACTCTTCTTCGATCCGCAAAAGCTGATTGTATTTTGCCACGCGGTCACTCCGGCATGGAGCGCCTGTTTTGATCTGTCCGCAATTTAAGGCAACTGCCAGATCCGCGATCGTCGTATCTTCCGTTTCACCGGAACGGTGGGATACGACTGCCGTATAGCCTGCCAGATGCGCCGTCCCGATCGCCTCCATGGTTTCCGAGATCGTTCCGATCTGGTTTAATTTGATCAGTATGGAATTGGCGCAGCGTTTTGCAATCCCCTGTTTTAATCTTCTGGTATTCGTCACAAATAGATCGTCCCCGACGAGCTGCACGGTGGAACCGAGACGCTCAGTCAGCTTCTGAAATCCTTCCCAATCCTCCTCATCCAATCCGTCTTCGATCGAATAAATCGGATACCTGCCGCAAAGCTCTTCATACAGCAGAATCATTTCTTCCGCGCTGCGCACAACTGCTTCCACATTCGGCTGCTGTTTTTTTAAGATTTCGCTTTCTCCCTCAAACACATACATCTGCCGTTTTTTGTCATACAGTTCCGACGCCGCCGCATCCATAGCAAACACAATATCCCTGCCGCACAGATAGCCTGCGTCTTCCACTGCCCGCGTCAGGTAATCGAATACTTCAAACGCGTCTTTTAAATCCGGCGCAAACCCGCCCTCGTCTCCGACTGCGGTAGATTTCCGGTCTTTCTCTAAAATCTTTTTCAAGGCATGATAGACCTCGGAACCCATGCAGAGCGCCTCCCGAAAAGATTTTGCCCCGATCGGCATAATCATAAATTCCTGAAAATCCACCGTATTTTTAGCATGTCTGCCGCCGTTTAAAATATTCATCATCGGAACCGGAAGCACATGCGCCGCCGTTCCGCCTAAATAGCGGTAGAGCGGAAGCTTCAGCGACTCTGCCGCCGCTTTTGCAGCCGCAATCGATACGCCGAGCATAGCGTTTGCCCCCAGTTTCTTTTTGTTTTCCGTGCCATCCAGTTCGATCAATTTTGCATCGATCCGTTTCTGCTCCAGCGCATTTTCTCCGATCAGTTCTTTTGCGATTTTTTCATTGATATGGGAAACCGCCTTTTGAACGCCGGCTCCGCCGTACCGCTTATCGCCGTCGCGCAGCTCCACCGCTTCAAACTGCCCGGTGGAAGCCCCGGAAGGAACGGCTGCTCTGCCAAACGCCTTTTTCTTCGTCTCACGGTCTTTTACGACGACTTCTGCTTCGACCGTTGGGTTCCCTCTCGAATCCATGATTTCCCGTCCGCGTACTTCTACAATTTCCAGATATGCTTTCATCCCATTGTTCCTCCTGGTTTTTTCTTAATATCCCACATATCCGGAAAAAATATTCCCTGAAATTTTCCGGGCTATTTGAGCGAAACAACCGAACAAAGACCGCTTTCCGATACCTCATATTCAAAAGAAACGGTATCTCCCACCGTATATTTTACGATATCCACAAGCGTCATATCCGCCACGTTCACGTCAAAGATCTCCTCCGACTGCACAAGCGAGACATAATAATGCGTATTGCCTTCGACAACCACCGGCGCAATGGAAGCAATCTTCCCCTTTGCCTGTTCATAAATACCCGATGCTCCGCTCTTTGTGATGCCGTTTGTCGCAAGCAGTTTTACATATGCCTTTTCGCATTCCTGCACGGTATCTCCGATTGCCACCCACTGATATTTCTGGACATTTACCATCGCATATTTTTTTACAAGCCCCGCGCCGTCTTTTAATGCCATAAAATACGTCGGCTCGCCGGAAATATTTAACAGCAGGGGAAAGCTCGCCCGATATCCGAGATTTTGCACCTGGCCTTCCGCAGAAGACATGGCGGAATCTTCGATCGCACCTTCCACCGTATAAAATTTTGTCTCCATCGTACGCTGGTTCATCAGCACGAATCCGACATTGGACTGGTCCCCGCTGACCGAAGTAACGCCGGTATATACCCATACGTCGTCGTCCAGCGCTATATAATTGTATCCGTTTGTCGTCTGCAGGCAGTCTTTCTGCCCCAAAATACTGTTAAAATATCCGTGTTTTAACGTACCGTTATAGTTATAAAGCCTTGTCAAAAGTTCCGCCGAATACACTTTATCGATCCAGTTGGGCACATCTTCTACATCATATTCCCGGCATTCTCCGGTGATGGCGTTGCAAAGCACGACCTCGCCGATCGTCTGTCCCCCGAACAGTCCGATATTAAATTTCTTCACGGGGCAGACCCAAAACGGCGTTCCCTCATCGTCGATCTCAAAGAAAATCTGATCGTCGAAAATATACGTCGGATAACGGAACCGCAGATGACGGTAAATGTTCCGGTTGAGCAGTTCCGATTCGGAATACTTGATGCCTTCGCTTAATTTTACGCATTCCGTATTCTGCGTCGCCATATCAATCCGGATGTATGCCGGAATGCCTTCGCCCTGATTCGTCAGCCATTTGATCGGGCTTGCGTATACCAGCGGCGCAACGCGGACCGGCGTGTCCTGATAATTGATCTGCGTGTATTCGCTGCTGACTTCAAACTGAGAAACCATATCCACCATGCTGCCCATTTTCCGGTTTCCCAGCAGTTCCGCCGAATTTTTATCCAAAAGCGGAATCGTCCGGTAGCTGACTTCTTTGATATCTTTGGAAAAATCACTGTACTCTACCGTAAGCAGCTTCTGGTACCTAGAGGCGTTGACAATCGGAGAAGACAGAACCGATCCCGCCAGATACACTGCCAGCACCAGCAAGAAAAGCGCAATGCCCGCCTTTGCCAATTTTAAGCTGCCGAACGCTTCTTTCAGATCCGGTTTGCCGCCCTTTCCTCTCAAGGAATGCCTTGTTTTCGCCAAAACATAGCATACCGTAACCGCAGCGATGAAAAACAGCAGGCACTGCCAGAACCCTGCCGAATGAATATTGACTGCCGGAATGGTTACATAATAGTAAATCCCCAGCGCGGCAAGCACAACCACCGCCGCAATTATTTTTTTGATTGTTTTACTCATTTCAATTCCTCTCTTTCCGGGCTTTGCACATTCTGCACTGCCGCATGAATCTCTTCGGTTACGTTTGGTTTGCATCGTCTTCAGAAACCGCAGCATACAGCTCTTTCGCCGATTCTTTTGACAACCCGTCAAACAGATACGCGCGGCCTCCTTTCCCCGCGCCGATATGCTCTTTGGCGATCTGACGGTTCATCAGGGAAATCTCCTGCCAGAGCTCCTTTGCCGAAAGCAACAGGCAGCCGGCGCCGTGTATGATAATCTGTTCGAGCCCGTCGGAAGTTGCAACGGTCACCCGGTATTTTCTGGCGTTCTCATGCGCAAACCGCTCGATATACGCATCCGCCGTCTCCGCTTCTTTCGTATAGACGACATGGATATTATGGTAATCAAAAAATTCCGTCTTATGCCCCGCTACCCGGTACGCGTCAAATACAACGATCAAATGACAGGTTTTCATTCCCCGGTAATTGCACAGGATATCTAAAAGCCTTCCCCTTGCGCCGTCCATATTGGTCTTTGCCAGCTTACTCAATTCTTCCCATGCAAAGATAATATTATAACCGTCCACCAGCAGATATTCTTCCCTGGTATCTTTTTTTCCGGGCGGAGCGCTTTTTGGAGGAGACGCTTTTGCCGCCGTAAGCCGCCGGCTCGCTGCACCGCCTTTTCTCGTCTGGGATTTCTCCCGTTTGTTGGCGTTTAACGTTTTTGCCAGGATCGCATCCACTTCTTCCGCATCGATCCATTCCTCCTTCGTACGGCGGACGCCCGGCGCAGACCGTTCTCTTTCTTTTGCACCCTCTTTGGCTTCCCCCGCCAATATGCTTTCCAGATGCATAAATTCCGGCACGCGGTCCCATTCCACATAATATCCGGCTCCGTGCTGACAGAAAATCGAAGCCGCCGGATGTTCTAAGTCTGCTTCGCTGTCATAGCCGATCTGCGCGATCACTTCCTCTGGATTATGGCACTCCCTGTATCCGCCGTAGCTTAGATGCAGCCTGCCGGTCCCTTTCGTATATGACGCCACTTCCTTTGCATAATCCTGCATCAGCGCCGCGGGAGCCGCTCCGGTCAAAACCGCCGTTTTGCCCGAAATCTCAGGTCCTTCGATCGAGCCGTATTTTAACTCCATATCCGTCATCGCCCTGCCGATCATAGCTTCCGGAACTTCCAGGCGATATGCATAATACGGTTCCAGCAATACGGATTCTGCACAGTTTAGTCCCTGCCGCACGGCGCGCCATGCCGCTTCCCGAAAATCTCCGCCTTCCGTATGCTTCGGATGCGCCCTGCCGGACGCCAGCGTGATCTTTAGATCCGTTACCGCAGAACCCGTCAATACGCCGACATGCTGTTTTGCCTTAAGATTGGACAAAATCAGGCGCTGCCAGTTTCGGTCCAGAATATCTTCACTGCATACGGAGTCGTAGACGATACCGCTGCCCCGCTCGCCGGGCTCCAGTAAAAGATGTACCTCCGCATAATGCCGCAGCGGTTCAAAATGCCCGACGCCTTCTGCCGTATCTGCAATCGTCTCCTTATAGACAATATGCCCCGTATCAAAACCGACTGCAATTTTGAACCGGTCTGCAATCTGCCGCTTTAAGAGTTCCGTCTGGACTTCTCCCATAACCTGAAGAAGAATCTCCTGATGCTCCTCATTCCAGAGAATATGCAAAAGAGGCTCTTCCTCTTCGAGCTGGCGCAGCTTGGGCAGAATCTGAACCGGACCAATCTCCTCCGGCAGCAGCATGCGATATGTCAGTACCGGTTCCAGGCGCGCAGGCGCTGACATCCGCTCCGCGCCGAGCCCTTCTCCCGGATACGTTTCCAATAGCCCCGTAACCGCGCAGATCTCTCCCGCCCGAACCTCCGGCACCGTCTCGTACCGGGCGCCGGAGTAGATCCGTATCTGGTCTATTTTTTCTTCCCGGCCCTCTTCTTTCGCCCGCCCGTTTCGCGGGCAGACCGTCACCGTCTCTTTTACCTTTAAACTGCCGCCCGTCACTTTCAGATACGTCAGTCGGTTTCCGTTTTCGTCCCTAGCGATTTTATATACTTTTGCGCCGAATTCCCGCGGATAGGACCTGGGTTTGGCAAGGCGGCAGATATCCGCAAGAAATTCTGAAACTCCCTGCATTTTTAGCGCCGATCCGAAAAAGCAGGGGAATAGCCTGCGCTCTTCGATCATACCGCAGACCGTCCGATCCGAAACGTTTCCCGTTTCCAGAAATTCTTCCAGCGCTTCTTCTTTGCACATCGCGGCTTCCTCCCGAAAGCGCGCCGTATCCTCGTACGGGATCACGGCGTCGGACAGCCGCTGCTGTAATTCCTGCAGAATCTTTCCCCGCTCTGTTCCGGGCTGGTCCATTTTATTGACAAAGACAAACACCGGGATCCGGTAATCCTTCAGCAGCCGCCACAGCGTTTCCGTATGCCCCTGCACGCCGTCGGCGCCGCTGATCACTAAAACCGCATAATCCAAAACCTGCAGCACACGTTCTGTCTCCGCCGAAAAATCCACATGGCCCGGCGTATCCAAAAGCGTGATCTTCACATCGCCGCAGGTCAGTACCGCCTGTTTGGAAAATATGGTAATCCCGCGTTCCCGTTCATAGGCAAACATATCCAGATAGGCGTCCTGTTTATCGACCCTTCCGATCTTGCGGATGGTTCCGCCGGTATACAAAAGCCCCTCCGAAAGGGTTGTCTTCCCTGCATCCACATGCGCCAAAAGACCCAGGCAAATATGTTTTTGGGGGATCTGTTCCGATGCCGTTTCCATTCCAATTGTCCCTTTCTATTATTTTATCTCAATTTATTTTCTTCGTCTCATTCCATACCGCAAGAAAATCTGATACAAGGGCTTTTTCAACTGCTATCCTGCCGTTTTTCCGCCAGGCTTTCCGCTCAGCCTAAGAATAAACAGATAAAACGAATCCCTGGGACGAATCGGATATTCTTCCAGCAGCTTAAACGACGGACGAAGCCGCAGCTGCTTTTTGATAAAACCCGTCTCATTGGAATACAGCAGCATAATTCCGCCCGGCGCAAGCAATGTCTGCGCCTTTTCAAAAAAACATCCGTAAAAATCGTCCTGCTCTTCCTTTGTCCGTTTTCCCCGGACCGGCATATTGGCGATAATCTCATCAAAGGGATACGAATGCGTAAAATCCAGAAAATCCCTATGAATAAAATGGGTTTCAAGTCCCGCCGCTTCGGCATTGATCTTTGCCTTATCGATTGCTTCGCCGAAATAATCGATGCCGTAGCTTTCCCTGACAGGTAAAAGCCTGTGCCGTTCCACTAACATCGTCCCCACGCCGCAGCAGGGATCTAAAATCTGCGCCCGTTTTTTTAAATACGGTTTCGCAAGCGCAAATAAAAGCGCTGCCCGGGACGGATGTATGGACGCTGCAATCGTCTCCTTCCGGTAAAAAAAGCGTCCCATCGGCACGGTTGCCATTTTTAAAAACACATGAATCTTCTCATATTTATCCAACACCATACGGATTTCAAATTCATACTCATCCGGCGCGTTCAAAAGCTTCCTGCCGGTCTTTTCTTCGATGACTGCCGCCGCCCGCTTCGTGTAACGGCTTCTCTCTTCCAGCGAAAGCCCCGCTTTTATATCGATCCTGAAATAAAACGGCGCGTGTTCTTTATGGGACCGTTCTAACAGAGACAAAAGCTTCGACTCTGCCAGAGCCGTCCCAAACGCTTCCGGTCCGTCCGCAATCGTAAGCTTTTCGTGCAGACCGATTACAAACAGAAGCTCCCGAAATGTACGAATCTCAGTCAGTTCTGCCAGCCGGTCCGTCACAGCCTGTACGCCAAGCGGATGGATCGCTTTCTTATATGCCGTAATCTGATCTGCCGTAACCTGCGCGTACTTGTAATCCGTCGTAAGCAAAACCGTATACCTCTGATTCCAGCCGGTAAACGTATGATACGGCGCCCTGCCCTCCCTGCGCAAAATCCGCTCCAGGGCGTGCAGTTCGTCCCTGATGTGCTTCTTTTCCTCTTCCTTGATCTCTTGGGCACATAGCACCCGGTATCGTTCTGCAAGCTCTTTTCCATAAGGCGCAGGATCGGTTTTTTCCAGCGCACCCAAAAGTGTTCCCCGGACAAACAGCGTCTCTTCTTTTTGGTAAGCTTCAAACAACGCCTGTGCAGCCAAAGGGATCGAAAGATCCCCCAGCAATGCCGCCGCATTTTTACGCACTTTCGCATCGGAATCCTCCAAAAGAGGCAGCACAGCCTCTCCGTCCCCGAGTAACTTTTTCGCGTACTCTTTCTGCCCTTCTTTTTTTAACGCTGCCCGAAGCCGGCTTAACGCTTCTCTTACATTTTCCCGCCGCATGATCTGACCGATGCACTCTTCCATCCTGCTGTTCCTTTCCGTTTCCTTTTTATTATCCTGTCATTGTAATCGATTCCGAACCGTTTGACAAGCGTCCGTCCGTCTGTTCTTTTTTATAAATCCGGGGTTTCCGTTCCATATGTATCGATATAAGTACAAACAGCTTCCTTAAGCGCATCCCACGCATCCGGATGTTCCACATAATATTTCGGGCAGAGCTTTTCGGTCACGTCATAATGGCGGATGACTGCATCAATGTCCAGATCATATCTTCCCATCAGCCACGCCAGCAAATGTACCAGCGTCTGATAAGAAGCTTCCGAAAATTTACCTGTTTCATCCGGTATACAGCATTCAATGGCTATGGTATCTTTATTTCTGTCATTGGACGCATATGCAATCTCCTTGCAGGGAATACACTGAATCAGCTCTCCTTCAATCCCAACCACAAAATGACTGCTGGCATACGTCGCTTTCGACAGTCCCAGCCCTTCAAAATAATCCCGGTTCTGCTGCGCCGTCGTACCCGGATTTGCCGTATAATGCACAACGATCCCCGTTACCTTCTCAAGCGCAGTCCCAGGCCTGGAATACTCGTTGACCGTCAAAAGCTGCACGTCATACTCCGGCGGCGTCTGTACAATTTTTTTGATCGGCGTCTCCTTTATAACCGTCTCTGCCTTCCTGCCTTTGATTAAGCGTACCGCCTGCCATCCGGCAATAACGACAAGTACCGCACAGCCCAGGGCAAGCAGGCATTTCATCCGCATCTGCCGCCTGTGCCTTTTGATTCTCGCTGCGCGCCTTGCCGCACGTCTTTGTTCGTATTCTGTCTGTTCTTTTCGTTCTTCTTCATTCATAGATCTGCTTCCCGTAAATTCATTCTGGCAATTGCTTCTTCTTTTATCCTGCAACTATTATATCTATTTTTTCTCTATCCCTCAATGCGTTTTTTACAATTTATTTCTTTGAAAAAAGAACCCCCATACGGAAGATCTTCTCTGTCCGTATGGGGATTTCGATTCATTTCAGCTTATTTCACTACGTTTTTCTTTAAGCCCGCTTTTTTTACCATCTTCTGGAATTTACTCTTTGCTTTCTTATTCTTTTTCACAGAAGCCGGAACTTTCACGGTTACTTTTTTCTTAACGCCTTTAAATGCATTTTTTGCAACTTTGGTTGTTGCTCCCTTAAAGATTACGTTTTTGAGCGCTTTACATCCGGAGAATGCACTCTTCTCAATCGTTGCAATGCTCTTCGGGAACGTAACCTTGTTTAATTTCGTAAAGTTTTTGAATGCATTTTTGGAAATGGTTACTACCGTACAGGATACGCCGTTGATCGTAACTTTTTCCGGAACGGTTACTCTCTTTGCCTTATTGCTGTTCCATTTTGTCAGAGCTACGGTATTCTTCACCGGATCAATCACCGTGTAATCGTTATTTCCGAATTTTGCCTTCAGTCCCTTTGTGAGTTTCGGCTCGTCTTTTACTACCGGCTTCTTCGCAAGCTTAGCTTTTGCTGCTTCTAATTTCTTTAACGCATCTGCCAGCGCTTTCTTCGTCGTTGCCGCAGAACCGTTTGCCAGCGCTTCTGCTTCCTGCAAAGCTGTATTATATTCTGCGTTTGGCTGCAGATTTGCGTTTACTTCTTTTTTGATTGCGGCAATGCTGTTTTTCAGAGCCTCTCTGTCAGACGGTTCTGCAGCTTTCAGCGTACGGTTTGCAGCTGCTTCTTCTAATGCTGCAATTGCTTCGTCTACCTGTTTCTGCGTTGCAGCCGCATTTGTTTTTAATGCGTTTACTGCTTCCAGGGCTTCTTTGTATGCATCCCAGTTGTCATAGTATTCTGCATCCGCTTCATTTACGCCGCTTGTCGCTTTGGATACTGCTGCTTCAATTGCAGCCTTTTTCTCTTCTTCGTCAGCGATTTTTTCTGTGAATGTAACAGCTGCACATTTTGCAAGCGCGCTGTCTGCTTCTGCTTTTGTAACTTCCTGATCGCCTGCTGTAATCTTTGCAAGAACCGCATCCACATCCGTTTTTGCCGTCTCGTATGCAGCCGTATCATATGTGTAGTAGCCGCTCTCTGCCTTTGACGTCATCTCGTTCTTTGCTTCTTCCAGAGCCGTCTTGCCCGTAGCGACTTTATTTTCCGTTGTATCGAGAGTCGTCCAAGCAGCGTTCATCTCGTTGATGATGCCTCTTGCTCCCTGCGCCGTAATGACTCCGGTTCCTGTTAAGATACCGGATTTTGCAGTCCTTACCGCCTGGAATGCATCCCATGCTTCCTTATAATATACAACCGGCGCATTACTCTTTGCCATGATCGTCGCATACGTGGTTTTTGCGCTGTCCTCCCAGTCAGCAAAGTCTACGCTTTCATTCACTTTTGAAAAGTTTACGTTTCTGACACGCAGATTCAATCCTGCTCCTGCCGTAAGGGAAATGCTTCCCGCCGCAGCTACTGTTTTCCCTTCTAACGATACCTGATCTGCAATCACGATTTCACTGCCCTCAACTACTGTAGAATAGTCGTTTGTCAAAAAATCGCTTGCTTCCTTGTCTTCATCTCCGGAAGGCTGAACTTCCACTGCTTTTGCACTGAATTTATTATCCGCACTGAATGTCACATCGACCTTATAGTCGTGCATCCGCTTCGGTTTTGCTGCATTCTCAACTGGAGTAAATGTCTCACTTCCAATTTTATATCCCCATGCAGTTCCGTTATATCCGACTTTGATTGCCGGAGCGTTCGGGCTTGCCGGAGTTACCACTCTTGTATTCAGGTAAAATTCTTTTTCCACGTCATTCTGATTACCTAACTCAATAAACGGACGAAGCACTGCCGAAACGGTTCCTTCTCTGAAATCCTGCAATGCGCTCATCTTATTGAACAGAGTTTTATCTTCCTTAGAATCTTCTGCATTTACACTAAGATAATTCACGCCTCCGACACTGTCAAATGTTAATAGTGTTTTCGCACTATCTCCGGCTCTCGGTGATGTCCATCCGCAGTATCCGTAACGCAGAGATTCCATTTTTGTAATATCGTTTACATTTGTCATAACATTCGCGATATCTACATCTGTCCCCTCGCCATCCATCGCGCCGCCCAAAAATCCAAAATGGATTAGTTTCTGACCGTCCGGCGCCGAATTTGAAACCACATATTGTTTTACTTTATAAATCGCATCATTGTTTAATGTTGTTGTAACCGGAGACTGCGACTCATCTACAACCCATTCTTTTTCTGTCTCAGCTTCAGATTTCTTTTTCATTTTCTGCATTGTAATCTTAATTTCACGGCTGTTTAAATATTCAATCGTGATACGATGAAATTTATTTTGTTCCAACACAAAGCTTGTTAACCCACTGATTGCGCCTGTATAATTGTGCCCATTTTCCGTATGGTTTATTCCGCTTCCCCATTCCAAATACCAAGTGTTATTTTTGCCCTCCTTATTATGATTGCCGAGATATACAAAATGCGTTGGGTCTACATATTTCAAAAGGATACCAAAACGCGACTGTGTGACATCTCCCTTTGGATAAATATCAAAGCTCAGCTTTCTGTGATTCTGATCTGCACTTTCCGTACCTTCTTCCGCTGTACTTGCCGAACTGTCCGGAGCTGTAATATCAATGTCCTTTGCATACACCGTGTAAGCTGCATCTGTAGCCGATAAATCTGTATGCCCGTTGAAGTAACCCTCTTTTTCAGTGAGCAATCTCCATGTCTGAATCCCTCCCAGATTCACTCCGTCGTCAAACTCTCCTGACCAGTTACCTGCTGTTCTCTCAACTTTCCACCCATCCGTGGTGTCCTTGATTGTTGCTGCATTTGCTGTAAGCGCTCCGCCGGGCAGAATCGAAGTAATCGTAACTGCTGCTGCCAGCACTTTTGCTAAAAATGCTTTTTTTGTCTTCATACATATCCTCCTTTTTTTGTACAATGATAGGACTTTGCCGTATCATATTCTAACAACGCCCTCTGTATTTTCAATTTTATTATCTCTCTGCTTAAAAATCAATACTTATTTTACAATTTCCAGAGATTTTCAGGCGCAAAACCTTTTCTTTTTTGTGCAATCTGCCGAATGGTCTTATGAAATCCACACCCCCTCTTCTGCTTCTTTCTTAAGATAACGTAATAAAACAGCTTTTTATTGTTTCAAAATGATAATTTTCGGATAAAACGATAGGACGGTTAAAAAAATACGCCGGGCAAAGAAAACCCCGGAAACAAAAACGTTTCCGGGGCTCTCCCTCTTTTCCCTTATCCTATTTAATCTTGTTTTTCTTAATGCCGGCTTTTGTAAACTGTTTTTTCAGCTTTTTGTTTTTCTTTAAGTTCTTCGGCAGTTTTACGCTGATCTTCTTCGTCTGGCATTTTTTAAACGCTTTTTTATGGACTTTATTTAACTTCTTGCCCACGTTTACTTTTGTCAGCTTTTTGCAGTTAAAGAACGCGTTTGCTTCTATGCTCGTTACATTGCTGCCGATTGTAACAGTTTTTAACTTCTTACATCCGCTAAACGCCTTGCTTCCGACTGCGGTCACCGTGCATTTGAAGCCGTCGAGCGTTACCTCGTTCGGAATTTTAACGGTCTTTATGTCTTTTGCTTTTGTAAGCTTCACCGTTTTCTTATCGATACTTGTTACCCTAAATTTCATTCCTGTCTTCGCATCGGTGTACTCCTGAAGTTTTAATGTCCGCTCTTTCAAACCTTGCTGTGCACGGGCCAGCGCCTGCTGCAGCCGCAAAAGCTGCGCGGGATCCTTGGAATTTTTTCCCGCCTCTGCCGCGTTGTATGCGGCAATAAATGCCTGCCAGCTTTCTGCCGTATAATTTTTTTGTCCGGCATTCTTAACAGAGGCTGCGGCAGAAAGCGCCCGATCTAAACTCTGCTTCGCCTGTGTCAGTGCGGGATCTTCTTCCTGGTCACCGTTGCCGTCTCCAATCGGCGGCTTCGGCGTCGTACCTCCCGCCAGATCGTTATATGCTTTTTCCAACGTATACAATGCGTTGTTGATGTCAAAAGAACTCGTCGTTTCCTTCTCCACTGCCAGCTTTGCCGCTTTTAATGCATTTTGAAAAACTTTCACGGAATCTGCCGTAAATTCACTGAGATCGATAGTTTCACATTTTGAGATCATGGTTTCAAGTTCTGCCTTCTTGCCTGACGTCATAGCCGTCTTGACCGCGCCAAGCGCCGTAATCTGCGCCGCAACATCCGCTGCCGTTGCATTTGCAGAAGAAAGAACCTTATTGGCGTCTTCCATCGCCTTATAGATCTTCTGCTGATCTGCTGCGCTTAAACCAAATGTATTCAGATTGGAAAGCTCTTTGATTGCCGCTACCAGGCCGCTCTTATCTACAGCGCCCTCCTCCGGATCTTTTCCGGAAAAATCCTGGTTATAATACGCTTCAAATTCTGCCATCGCCGCATAGGGTCCGTTGCTGTCATTCGTTGTCCCTTCCAGAACACGAATCTGCAGATATTTTACCGTATCCTGATTGACACCGCTGGTATCCACCTCGATCCATGCTCCGTTTTGCAGCTGCGCGCCGCTTAACGCGACTGCCGAGCCGGAAGCGCCGCCGGTAACCGTATGGGTTGATTCATTAAACTCGGTTCCCCATACGAATTGATATTTTTTGATAATACCGTTCGAGCCGCCGTCCGTTCTCTGCTGGAACCGAACGTGTTCAAATGCCGGTCCTTCGTCTAATTCAAGCGTCAGTATGGCCGGATTGTTCTCGCCAACCGCAAAGCCGCTCCACGGCGTATGCCACACGGAAGAAGAGCTGCCGTCCACAGCCTTATCAGCGCCGGTTCCTGACTGAGATGCATTTGCATATGCCTGTTTAAACGTACGATTCCGCTTTCCTCCCCGGTCTACGACAACGTCTACCGTCTGGATAAGCAGCCGGTCGCCCGCTTTCACCGTGACCGTAATGATCGTCTCGCCGAACGCAACCGGCGTTACCGTTCCGTCCGGCGCTACTGTCGCGATCGCAGTATTTGCAGAAGCGTAGGTTATCTGCGGATTCTCGGCTCCGGTCACTGTCGCTTCGATCTGCTGCGTACCGTTTACACCGTCAAATGTAAGCATTGCGTTCTCCAGGCTTAACGACGGCGGTATCGTATCCACTTCCCGGATCACCAGGTTATCCATCACAAAATTATAATCGCCGAATGTACTGTCTCCCTGGTTTGTTGGGAAATTATAGAAACCAAACCAGCTCTGCCCGTCTTCCGAGCCCGTGATATACAGCGTGTAATGGTTCGTCCAGGACTTCTGTCCGGCTACGCCTGACGTCGTCTTTTCCAACGGCAGATATTCCGAAATCGCTTCTCCCTCGCCGCTGCCGGTCACAACGTAAAATCCGTTTGTCGCTCCCGACTGGTAATCAAACGAAACCTCATAATGCTTGCCCGCTTCAAAGCGGAAATTCTGCGGAATTGTCCGGCATATCAAGCCTTCCCTGAAATAACAGTCATGCTGCTTTAAGGACCAGCGTCCGGAGATTACGTCGTCGATCAGGGCGTTCCCCCAGCCGGACTGGGTATAGGGCGCATGATATTCCGAAAGATGCGTGGAGGGATCGTTGACTCCCTGTCCCGAACCCATAACAAACGGATACAATCCCTGTACTACCGATTCAAAATCCTGTACAAACGTACCGTCCTCACGATAATTATAGATGGACTTCGGTACGACACGGATATCGTCAAAGTGCGTATATCCCTCGCCCGCTTCCCTCTTTAAGGTAAATACGGCAGTTTTATCAGCCGCCGTAAACGGAACCAGCATAATCTGCATTCTGCTGCCCGCTACCGCGGTTCTGTTATGCAGATCGGCACGAATATAATTTTCTGCTATCGAACGCAACGTATAATTGGATACCGTTTTCTTTCCGTTATTGACCTCGATGCTCGCCTTTTTGTCGGAACGGTTATCCACATAAATCTGCGCCACATAATTTTGCCCCGGAACAAGATCGGAAATCGTTGTCGAAAGCGTAATATTTTTTGCCGGATCTTCGATCATCAGGTACTGGTCGCCGCTCGCCGCTTTTTTCACGCGAACGCTTGCATCCGTAATATCGCCGGACCATACCTCAGCATCCAACAGAGAACCGTCGCCTGTTCCCGCATAGTTGTGAAATGCCGGGTCTGCAACCTTGGCATCCTCTCCGAATCCTTTCTTTAATGTCTTTGGCGCTTCTTCTCCTTTTAATACGACATACGCCGTTTTTGCCTTTGCTTCTAACGTAATGGCGCCGTCTGATACGGCAATGCTTTTGCCTGCGCTGCGTCCCTGGTCGGAAAGTTCATAGACCATAACGTTTGAAAGATTTTTCCATCCGTCTAATAATGTCCATGTCGTGTTTCCGCCGTCATAGTTCCAGTGATACAGCTTCTCTGCTTTTGTATCGCTGTCCTCCCACGGAAGAAGGTACGCGCCGTCCCGAAGAATCTCCGTGTTATTTAACGTAATGGTTCTCTCTATTATGTTGTCCTGCCGCTGAACGGGATTTCTGGTAACAACGACCGTTTCGCTTCCGTCCTCGCTCTTTAACGTAATTTCTTTTTCAATATTTCCGGACGGGGACGTATCGGAGCCCACGCCTGAATAATTCACCCATTTTGTAATCAGATAGTGCTGCAGGAATTTCGCGGGTAAATTCTCTGTGAAGGTGTTGGTAATATAGTCGTCAAAATTATCGTTGCTTCCCCAGCCTTCAAACCCATTCATATACATATGGCCAAGCAGCGGATTGTCGGCAGCGCCGCCAAATGCCGGATAATTCAAAACGAAAGAATCCTTCTGATGGTTTCTTAAAAACCGCATGACCTGAGAGTTATTTCCTTTACTGTTCTTATCTCCATAAGCGCCGTCAGTCGCCCAGTGCTGCCATGTGGAATCGTATTCTCCCGTTGTTCCAAACTCCGTCGAAAAACGCCAGCCCAGCGAATTGAACTGCTGCGCAATTTTTCTTGTTTCCCAGGAATTCTGATACCATACGTCCAGATAAATAAAGTCCATATTGGTTCCGTCCGCTATATTCTGCGCCACGGTTCTCTCGATCGTCGCCGCATCCGCAACCACTTCTTTGTCGCCGCCCTGGCCTGCAACGCCGGGCCATTTATTCGCATACAGCGACGTGCCGTTGATCCGGTCGTACAGCTGCAGAATACGTTTATAACGAAGTCCCGTACCCAGATCCTTCAATTTATTCAAGACATATGCCTGATCCATCCAGTTCCAGCCGGTTGATCCGGGACCGAGAATGATATCGTCGGAAAATGACTGTGCTTCCGGATACGCTTCCTGTGCGTTGACATGGATGCCCACCTCGGTATGATACTGATGGGCAATCTCAATTAATTTGCGGAACTCCGCTTCTCCGCCAAGTTTTTCCGCGATATCGCCGTATTCGGAATTTGCGGAATCATGCCCTTCATTTCCGTATCCTTTATGCATAATCGCCTGCTTTAAACCGTCGGTCGCCAGGTACACTTTCTTGATATTATCCGCGCTCATCAAAAACGGATTTGTCGCCTCGCCGCCAAGGTTCATCACCACGCGGTAATTTACCAGCTCGGGAACATCCTCCGAACCGTAAGGATTATTCATAATATCCCGGTAAGCGATCGCTCCATCCTGCCAGTCTGCCGTGCCGTCGTCATTTAAATCCGGTGCGAAGCAGACTTTTGCACATGGCAGTTCGCTGACCGGCGTATGCTCGTAAGTGGCCGACTCATCGGCATCGCCGTATTCATAATACCATAAGTTGCTGGTCAAAGATATGGAATTTGCCCCGTTGTTCCTCGTGACTCTCAGATCGCCCCTGGCCTCGGAATTGCTCCATAATCCGGCGCTTAATCCGTTTCCTGATACAAATCCATACACATAACTTCCGCTGTTATTCGGCTGAAAGCCCCCGCCGCTTGCAAATGTAATCTCACGGTCGCCGGTGCTGTCGACACTTCCTGAATTTACCGCTCCCATAAACTGCGCGCTACTCTGCGTACCCTCAATTGTAATCAGGTTCAGATTCGGAACTTCGATCGTACCGATCTTGGCGCATCCGTCTTTCTTTTCGATTTTAGTAATCTTCCATATCAGATCGTTTTCACTGACACTGACCGTTACTTCCATATCCAGAAGAATCTTGCTTGCACTGTTCTCAATGCCGAGACGATATACCGCAGAATCTTCTTTTTTGTCAAATCCCTGCAGCGTCGGCTGTACAGCAACGCCGTTGATTTTGATCGTATTGATTTCATTCGTCTGTCCCAGAAATTTTTTTCCTGCGGCAGAACCGGTTTTCATCTCATATTCCATAACTCTTGGGAAGGATTTGTCGATCGCGGCTTTCAATTCCTGCGATTCGATAAACGTGTCATAATCAGACGCCTGTTTTAACTGAAGCTGCATATCCTCTACCGTCAGATCGGCGTCTGCAACCGTAACAGACTTCGTCATCGGTTCATACCCTTCCATAGACGCCGCAAGCTCATAAGTTCCGTTTTCAATTCCGGTAAATGCGTACGTTCCCTGTGCGTCTGCCGTCGCGGTCTTGCCGGCAAGCCTTACCGTCCCTACATAGGGCT
>OFFZ01000796.1_pt1 | contig 18472 bp, 19 predicted proteins | sample 1521631 | NCBI WGS metagenome assembly OFFZ01 (sample SAMEA3504102, study PRJEB24116) | mouse gut metagenome | biome: mouse gut; feature: mouse-associated habitat; material: faeces | place: Denmark | collected 2011 | reverse complement strand
CTAGCCATGGCAATACTGCAACTGCTGACTGCTCTCACAGGGTTGGCGACCGCAGCGGTGAAACTCTATATCCAGAGCACCGTGCAGAAACGGCAGGGGTTTGAAAAAGAAGGCTCGGACGTACCGGCGCCCGAGCCTCACAAACCCAACGGCACTGCCCGTTAGCGACCGGGCTTCCGTCGGCATCTATTGTAGCAAGCGCTCTGGGGCGTCGCAAGCTATTTCATCAATTTGCGAATGAGCTGCTCGTAGGCCGCCACAGCCGCCTGCAGCTCAGCCTTGTGGCTCTCCCAATACTCGTCAAGGGCCTGGCGCATTACTTCCGCCCGCGTGATCTTCATGACCTGGGCCAGCAAATCGGCATGCTCGCGCTGCTCGGCGGTCATGGGCACGAGCACCTGGGCCGTCATGCGGTTCGAAGCCGGCTCCGGCGCCTCGGGCTCTTCCACGGCCTTCTTGCGCGGCTTGCGTTGCCTTTTCGGCTTCGGGGTCGGCTCGGGCTGGGGTTCGGGCTCCGGTTTCTCCAAAGCCTGCACTATGTTGACGCTGCCCACATCCAGAGGGCTCCCGGGCACTTCCTCCGGCAGCTTCTCCGCCATCAGCTCCACCACTTCTCCCTGGGGCCGGGAATCCACCAGCAGGTAGATTCCGCAGAGGCATGCACCCAGCAGGGATGCTGCTGCCAGACCCAGGGCTGCTGCCTTAAACCCTCTGCGGGTCCTGCGTCTCTTCATATGTCTTCCGGCCCTGCTGTCACAGGGCCTCACCCTGACCAGCCTTACCTCTCCGGGATATCCCCTTCTGCCGCCTCCAACGTACATACCGCACTCCTTCTTCCTTTGCATGAATCCAAATGCATTACTTTTCAAAAACACAGCTCCTTCACAGCCGCTTCATCCAGTATATGGGGCAGCCTCATCAAATTAACATATTATTTGTATCCGGGTTTCATCATTTTTCCATCATAATTGCATCATAGGACGGGAAGCCCCTTCTCACCTGGAGATCTTCAGGTAAAGCTCGTTGATGCCCTCATAAAATCCCACCGTCACCACCGTGCTTCCCTCCTCCATCCCTGTGAAGGTAAACTTCTTGAAATAGGGAGTGCTCTCCGACAGAGGGTTGGTATTCTCATACTCCTGGGGCTTTCCCAGCCCCATGTACTCCGCCCAGGCAGAAACCATGCCCTCCACATCCACCTGCTCCCAGGAAATTGCCGGCACACGCACATAAAATTCATAGACCTTTCCCGTATCCGCATCCACATAGGCGTCCAGAAGACAGTTTTCCTTCCGGGCATTCTGCTTGCCGGAATTTAAACTGATCTTCCATACCAGCACATTGTTCCTGGGCTCCGGCACATCAATGGCGGAATACAGTTCCGCACTGTAGGAGGGCGCCTCCAGAGGCTTCACTTCCTCCGGCAGGATTCCCAGATCCTTCAGCTCCTGTAACCCCTGATTGCACAGATCAATGCCCCTCTGGGCCGGCACTTCCTGTCCCGATGTGTCTTTCCGGTTCTCCACAAAAGCATAAGTGCCCGTCAGATCCTGGTAATCCAGCTCCGTCCTGGTCACGGCGCTCAGGTCGCTCTCGGGCAGGATCCGGTTGTTCAGGCATTTGGAGAGGATATAGACCTTTTCGTTGCTTCCCAGGGAGTAGCGGTATCCTTCCGTTCCCAGCTCCGTCTCCTCCCACTGGATCCGGCTGATAATCCCCCCGTCCCTGTACCGGGCCAGTTCTTCCGGCCCCCACACTGCCAGACCCACAATCACCACCGCCACAGGGATCAACAGGAGACTGATCTTCTTCGCTCTCATGCTTCCTTCACTCCATTCCCCTCCTGCCTGTCAGGCACCACAAAACTGATGCAGGTCCCCTGGCCCACCTGACTGCGGATCTGCAGCTCACTTCCGTGGAGACGCAGAATCTCCGCACACAGCGCCAGTCCCAGGCCCGCACCGTTCCTGCTGCGGGAGCGGGATTTATCCACCATATAGAAGGCCTCCGTCACCTTCTGCAGTTCCTCCTGGGGAATTCCCACGCCCTGGTCCTCCACCTGGAAGCAGTACCCCTCCGCAGCCTTCCTGCCGGACACCTTCACCAGCCCTCCCTCCCGGGAAGCCTTGCAGGCATTGTCCACCAGGTTCAGGAGAACGGATTTCAGCAGATTTACCTCTGCCCACACCGTCCCTTCCTGGAAAGAAAAGCGCAGTTCCTGCTGCCTGTGCTCAGCATACATGTCTTCCAGGTAGGTAGAAAATATCTTAGTCTCCACCGGCTGAAGCTCCACTCTCTCCCGCTTGGTGACAATAATGTCCAGAAGACGCAGAGACATATTTTCAAGCCTCTTTCCCTCTGTGTAAATATAGTTGGAAGAGAGAAAGTGTTTCTCCTCATCCAGTTTCCGCGACCGCAGCAGATCCGCATAGCCGATAATCGCGGTCAGGGGGGTCTTCAGCTCATGGGCAAAGGCGGCAATGAAATCCTCCCGGGCTCTCACTTCCTCCTTCAGCTCCCCGATGGTTCCCTCCAGCACATTGGCCATACTGTTAAAATCCATGGTCAGCTGTCCCAGCTCATCGCTGCTGACCTGACTTGCACGATAACTGTAGTCACCTGCCGCCATCTTCCGGGTGGCCTGAGCCAGAAGCCGGATGGGCTTGGTGAGCCAGGTACAGATCAAAAACATGACCACGGTGCTGATCAGCAGCATGGCCAGCGTCACCCGCCTGTACACGGCGAATCCCTGCGTGCGCTCCTCAAAAACTTCCGTCACATCCTCCAGAGTCTCCAGATACAGATTCCGATCCAGGGTATTGATCATAATACCGGTGTGTATGTAGTAATGTTCCCCCAGGGGTATCACCTGCCAGGTTCTGGTGTTCTCCAGGATCTGCTGAAGAAGAGAGGTGTCCTCCGGAAAGCCCACGCTGGCATAGAGCACCTTTTTCTCTTCATTGGACAGCCGCAGGAAACGCCCCGAACCCTGGCCGCTGCTCTCCAGCTTGGATCCGATCTGCTCCACCGCGGCATCCTGAAGCACATTGTACTTGGTAGGAATGTTCAGTGCCGCCGTCTCAAAGGCAAACTGAAGAATACTGCTGTCGTCCAGGGCCTTGCCCACCTCCCGTTCCAGGGACGTCCTAAACACGGAGTCCACAAAAAGGTAGCCGCTGAGCCCAAAGGCCACCGCCATGATAATCACGGTCCACAGCAGAATTTTGTTTAAAAACTTCATATCAAATCTCCAGGCGATAACCGATCTTGTACACCGCCACCAGATTCTCTTCCCAGCCCATCTTCCTGCGAAGCCGCTGCACATGCAGATCCAGAGTCCGGCTGTCCGCCATATACTCATCCCCCCAGACCTTCTCGTACAGGTTCTCCCGGAAAAGGGCAATATTTTTATTCTTTATAAACAGAAGAAGCAGACCATACTCTTTGTTGGTAAGCACCACCTGCCTGCCTCCCTTTGTCACCGTCCGCGCTTCCACGTCCACCACCACGTCTCCCGCCGTGAGGATGCTCTCCGTCTTATTGTAGCGCCGCAGCACCACTTCCACCCTTGCTATCAGTTCCACCACGTCAAAAGGCTTTACCAGGTAGTCCTCCGCCCCAAGCTTCAGCCCCTTGACCCTGTCCTTGACCTCATGCCTGGCCGTGATGAAAATTACCGGGATCTTCAGAGGTCTGATGTACTCCATAATATCGTACCCATCCGCTCCCGGCAGCATCACATCCAGAAGTACCAGATCAAAGTTCTCCGCCTCGATCAGGTCGATGGCCTCCAGACCGTCCTGTATGGATTTACACTGGTAGCCCACCGCCGACAGGTTCATGTCGATCAGGTCGCAAATGGATTTCTCATCATCCACAATCAGTATTTTGATCATTCCTCTTTCGGCCACCCCCAGTACTCCCTGATGATATCCACAAGTGCCCCCACCGTGTCCTCCTCCGTGCACTGATGGGCTTCACTAAATTCCAGATCCTCCGAAAAACCGTCCGTCCTCTGGTAATATATGGAACATTTCATGTCCACCATAAGCTTACCATCCGGGCCTGTATAGCTGTATCTGGCCAGTACCAGGATGTCTTTCAGGCCATCCCCGTCCAGATCCTTGCATGTCATTCCCTTCAGGGCATAGAGATTGTCGTAATCCCCCATAGGCTGAAAGCTCCACACAATATAGCCCTGCTCATTTACCAGGTAAATCATAAAAATATCATATTCCGCCATGCGCATAACGCCCGGCACCACCTGGAGCTTTCCCTGCTTTTCAAACTTCCGGGTGTAGTGCTGCTCCTGGATGATCTGGAAGCCGTTCTCCACAAGCTCCTCCAGAGTCTTTGCCGTGTACAGCACCTCGGTGGAGGAGCCGTCCCGCACATAGGAAGTGATAAAATCCACGCTTTTGTTCATGCTGAAGCGGTTGATCTTGTCCGAGATCCTCCAGTCACGGAAGAATTCTCCCTCTTTCTGGAAGAGCACGTCTCCGATCTTGTAGCTTCTGCCCGCATATTCTCCCTGGGTGTTCTCACAGTCCGTGATCAGTACAATGTCCGTCAGACCGTCCCCGTCCACATCCTGAAAGGAGACTGCGGCAATACCCTTGACAGGCTGTTCCAGCTGTCCGGAATATTTGTAGTTGGTCTCCAGCTGGTCTGTTCTGTACAGCACGTTTCCTTCACTGTCCGCTATCAGAATGGCAAGCCTGTGATACTCCTGGTCCATAATCGGAAGAAAAGTCACTTCCTCCTGCCCAAAAGTCTCAAGCAGCACCGGAAAGCTCTGCTCCTCTATGAGCGTAAAACGGCTCCCGCTGATATCCTTCACGGTCTCAATGGCCTCCAGGCTCTCCTGATAAGATTCATATCTCTGAACCAGCAGCGTGATCTTCTCGCTCTGCGCTGCTGCCCGGACCGGTAACAGAAAAAAGCCGCTCACACAGACCGCCCAGAAAGACGGCATCCACGAAATATGTCTTCTCTTCACTGCCAGCCTCCTTTTCAAGCCTGGTTCCTGTGTCCAGGCTTCTGTGGCTAAACTCCTCAGGAGCTGCGGAAAATTTTCCTGCAGTCCTTACCGCCTGCAGATCAAGTATATCCCATAAATGCATCATTTTTGCTTCAAATGCCCAGGGCAGGCATTTCCAGATACTTCCCGCCCACATCTATTATAAATCAACTGCCCTGGGTTTTGCAATGTCCGAATCCTTTTTCTTTCTTAATGTTTTATTTGTTTTTTATGATTCTTTTCCTTGACTTTTGTACGATTTCATACTATACTCCTTCATGTACGATTTCATACTTGTTTCATTATTAAATCAGCAGCTTGAAGCGCAGGTACCGGCACTGGAACATTTACAGAAATATCAGCCGGAATAGCATACTATAATCAGGCTCGGAGCGCAGGTGCCTCTCAAGGGCACCGCAGCGCAGTGCCGGTACTGGAATAGGAGACATATATTATGGAAATTCATTTGACAGCGGGACTGAAGCGTTTTAATTACCTGGCAGGCGAAATTGACGCCGCATACCACGAAGCCGCCCTGAGGCTTGGCCTGTCCGACAGCGCCATGCAGGTTCTGTACGCCATATGCAACAAGGGAGAGTCCTGTCCCCTGAACGAGATCTGCAGACTCTCCGGCCTCAGCAGACAGACCATCAACTCCGCCCTGCGCAAACTGGAGACGGAAGGCATCCTCTATCTGGAGGCGCTGAGCGGCAGAAAGAAAAGGGCCTGCCTGACGGCTCAGGGAAAAGAACTGGCCCAGCGCACCGTGGCACACCTGATGGAGATTGAGAACAGCATCCTGGACTCCTGGCCGGAAGCCCAAAGAGAACAATACCTGGATTCCATGCAGAAATATCTGACCGCATTCAGGGAAAAAATAAAAGAACTGTCCACCTGACCATTGCCATATACAAAAAGGAGGCTATCATGAATATTCAATTGTCAGACCATTTTACCTATAAAAAACTGCTGCGTTTTACCCTGCCTTCTATCATTATGATGGTCTTCACATCCATCTACGGGGTGGTGGACGGCTTTTTCGTGTCAAACTTTGTGGGAAAAACCCCCTTTGCCGCAGTAAACTTTATCATGCCCTTTCTAATGATCCTGGGTGCGGTGGGATTTATGTTCGGCACCGGAGGCAGCGCCCTTATCGCCATGACCATGGGAACAGGGGACAAAGAGAAGGCAAACCGGATCTTTTCCATGCTCGTGTATGTATCGGCGGCGGGAAGCGTGGTTATCTCCCTCCTGGGCATCCTTTTCCTCAGACCGGTGGCATCCCTTATGGGGGCGGAGGGAGAACTGCTGGACAACTGTGTCCTGTACGGCCGCATTATCCTGGCCGCCCTGCCTGCTTTTATCCTGCAGTATGAGTTCCAGAGTTTCTTTGTCACTGCCCAGAAACCACAGCTGGGACTTGCCGTCACCATGGCCGCCGGCATTGCAAACATGGTGCTGGATGCCCTGTTTGTGGCTCTGTTCCAGTGGGGACTGGTGGGAGCGGCGGCGGCCACGGCCTGCAGCCAGGCGGTGGGCGGCATCATACCACTGCTCTACTTTTTCCGCCCCAACACAAGCCTGCTGCGGCTCACCAAGACCTCTTTTGACAAAACTGCCCTTATTAAAACCTGCGTCAACGGCTCCTCGGAGCTTATGTCCAACATCTCCATGTCCCTGGTGGGAATGCTCTACAACATGCAGCTGATGAAATATGCCGGCGAGGACGGAGTGGCGGCCTATGGAGTCCTTATGTATGTAAACCTGGTCTTTCTGGCGGCATTCATCGGCTACGCTGTGGGGACCGCTCCTGTCATCAGCTACCACTACGGAGCAGGGGGCCAGGAGGAATTAAAAAGCATGCTGCGGAAAAGCTTTGTAATTATCGGTATCTTCTCTGTGTCCATGCTGGCTCTGGCGGAAGGACTGGCAAAGCCCCTGGCCACGCTTTTTGTGGGATATGACCAGAAACTTATGGAGCTGACGCTGCGGGGATTTATGATTTACTCCTTCTCCTTCCTTTTTGCAGGCATTGCCATTTTCGGATCCTCCTTTTTTACCGCCCTTAACAATGGCCTGGTGTCGGCGCTGATCTCCTTCCTCCGCACCCTGGTCTTCCAGGTGGCGGCGGTGCTGATCTTCCCGCTTATCTGGGAAATTGACGGCATCTGGCTTTCCATCTGCGCGGCGGAGATGATGGCCGCAGCCGTCACCCTCCTGTTCCTGGCAGGCCAGCGCAGGAAATACCACTATTAAACTGAAGTCAGGAGGAAAAGCATGAAGAAGTTATCCGGAACGACCGTGCAGAAAGGTATTGCGCTGGGACCGGTACTTGTGTTAAAAAAGAGGGAACAGACCCTGGAGAAAAGAAAGGCCGCCGACCCCGAGAGTGAGATACTGCGGCTTGAAAAGGCTGTAGATCAGGCGGCTTTACAGCTGCAGCGCCTGTATGAAAAAGCAGTCCGGGAGGCGGAGGAGGCAAGCAGAGCAATTATTGAAGGCCATCAAATGCTGCTGGAAGACAGGGAATATCTGGACACCATCCGGCGCATAATCCGCACGGAAAGGGTCAATGCAGAGTATGCCGTGGGGGCAGCAGGCGATACATTCTCCGGGCTGTTTGCCAGGATGGAGGACGAATATATGAGGGCCAGGGCTGAGGATGTGAAAGATATCTCCAGCCGCCTGATGCGCAGTTTAACCGGGAAAAAAGAAACGGATCCGGCATCCATGGTCCCGTCCATTATCGTAGCCGAAGACCTAACCCCCAGCGAGACAATTGGCATGGATAAGGAGAAAATTCTTGGGTTTGTGACCATTCACGGCTCCGTCAATTCCCACACGGCAATCCTGGCAAAGTTAAGGAATATTCCGGCCCTGACGGGCGTGCCCTTGAACCTGGACGAAATCCATACAGGAATGAGAGCGCTGGTAGACGGTTTTCAGGGAGAAGTGATCTTTGAACCTTCTGAGGAACTCTGTGCCCGGGCAGTCAGACGAATGAGGGAGGAAAAAGAAACATCCCTTCTGCTGCAGACATTAAAGGGAAAAGAAACCGTGACTTCCGGCGGAAAAAGAATCCGGCTTTATGCCAACATTGGAAGCACCGAGGATGTAGGGGCGGTGCTGGAAAATGACGGGGAGGGCATCGGTCTGTTCCGGAGTGAATTTTTATACCTGGGAAGGAATGATTTTCCCACAGAGGAGGAGCAGTTTACCGCATACCGCCAGGTGCTCCAGGCCATGGGGGACAGAGACGTTATCATACGGACAATGGATATTGGGGCGGACAAACAGGCTGCGTATTTTCAGCTGGGACAGGAGCACAACCCGGCCATGGGCTACCGGGGGATCCGTATCTGTCTGAAACAGCCAGAGATATTCAGGACACAGCTGCGGGCCCTGCTGCGGGCTGCAGTATTCGGCAGGCTTTCCGTCATGTATCCTATGATCACCTCGGTGGAAGAAGTGGAGCAGATCCTTGCAATTGTGGAAGAAGTGCGGAGGGAACTGGCAAAACTGCAGGTTCCCTATCAAATGCCCAAACAGGGCATTATGATTGAGACACCTGCAGATTTGTGACAGTTTCAGACCCCCTCAGGCACAGGGCCCGGTACAGAATTTGTCCGTCCCTGTGCGGAGCCAGGTTCTCTCCCCTTCCTTTTCCAACCGGAACACAATTCCCTCCCTGTCCGTCTCTGAGATCAGACAGGTCTCATTTTCCCTCCGGGGATCACATGTCAGCGGCACCACCGGATATTCCTCATGTTCTGTGGTGAACAGCAGTACATTTTCCTCATTGATGCCTTCCAGACATACTGTTCCAAAAGGATTATCCTCTCCCTCTGCCTGAAAACAGACCCCGGCCAAAGTGGGCCATACACTTCCGGGAACCGGATATGCGCTGTTTCTCTGGCAAAATGCCTCTCCCCATCTGATATAGTACACATTTCCACCGTATTCCTCTGCAAAAATCTTGTCATATTCTCCCTTTGCAAAGCAATTCCCATCCCAGCGAAATCCGCTTAACTCCTCTGAGCGTTTCCAGTTTCCGCCCTTTTCCCAGATTTCCGTATTCAGCACAGCGCCGCTGACAGAAAAGCGGTATACAGCGCAGCTGCCGTATGCCAGTCCGGAGTATAAGCTGGCCGGGTCCCTTTTCTCTTTGCTCTCCGGGCTTTCTGTGGCTGCAGTCGTTTCTGCCTGGACAGCTTCTGTTCCTGCCTCCTGATTTACGCCCTCTCCCAGGGCCTTCAGAGCCTCCCTGCCAATGTCTTCTAACACATCCAGCCACCAGACATCACCGTCATCCGTAGCTGAAATTGCCAGGGACAGCCTGCGGGCAGGGCTCACCAGCAGATAACTGCTGAACTGTTCTGTACCGCCATCCTTCACTACCGCGCCCTCTCCAAGAGGAATCCTGTCTCTGTTGTAAAGAGAATCCCATCCCAGACAGAAATTTGTCGCATCATAGGCTCCCTGCAGAAAGGAGACTCCCTGAGGCCGCCTGGTTTCGTCCAGAAAGCTTTGCTCCACAATCCCCTTTGCATCCACAAAAAGATAGCCAAACAGCGCGCATTCCGGCACTGTGGTATGGATGGCCCCTGCACCAAAACAGTTATAATACTCAGGCTCTCTGCCCTTGCAGGAGACCTTTACATGTCCTGCCGCAAGCCTTCTGCCGGCTCCAATGGAAAAAAGCCCTGCCGGTTTTCCGATCTGCTCCCGCAGCCACTGAATATACGGTTCCCCTGTCACAGCCTCCACCACTTCCACCAGCAGGTCAAATCCGTCATTGCTGTAGCAGGAAAAGCTTCCCGGCCGGGCCCGCAGTTTTACGCCTCGCCAGTACTCAGGCGTATTTCGGTATTTTCCTGCGAAAAGTTCCCGCTCCTCTCCTGCTACAAGATGGTCGTGAAGATTTGTCCCGGGTATCCCGGAGGAATGGTTTAAAAGCATCCGCACCGTGATCTCCCGGTAACGCTCATCCCCCAGTTTCCAATCCGGAAGATACACGCTCACCGGGGTATCCAGGGATATTTTCCCCTCCTGAACCAGTTTCATCACAGCCACAGTGGTATAAACCTTGGAGACAGAACCGATGTTATACAGATCTTCCACCTGGGCTTTACTGTCCTCAAACCCCCTCTTTCCGGCACAGGCCCCCGCCAGCAGTTCTCCCTCCGCACAGACTGCCGCGCATGCCGCAGTGGTGCCGCTATCCCGGATCACTTGTTCCAGTTTCTTCCGGATTTCCTCCGCCAGATCCCTGTTGCTTCTCGTACATCCTTCTTCTCTTTCCATTTGCATTTTTCCTCCCAATTCTTCTCAGTCAATCTCTTTGTGAGTATATTGTAGAAGAAACATAATCCATATACAAGTAACCCAAATAACTATAGCGAAAGTTGCCCCTTTTCCATAGAAAAAGACGCCTGCCATCTCCTGGCGGACGTCCTTTGAGACACAGACGGACAGGCCTATGCCTGCCCGGACTATCCATATATAATTTTCCGAATGGTACTTTGCGCCAGACCATATTGCTCTGCCAGTGCTTCCATGGAATATCCTTCCTGGTACAGCCTCCGGATCTCCCTGTTGCGCTCCCTGTAAAAGATGCGGGAACCGCTGACAGTTCCCCATTCCTTTTTTGAGGAAGCCTTGGGAATATAGAGCATCTCTCCGTCAATATAAGCCTGAAGTTCTCTCAATAACCTCTCCGGCAATACCTCTGCTGCATTTACATATTTCATCGGAATGCGTTCCTCCGTTTCCCTCTCTTTATTTATCCATCATGCCGTTGCCCATCCATAATTTGGATATTGATTCCCGCGAAGTTCGTCCGCTATACAGGCATGTCCGCCAGGCTTGACACACTTCCTCAGTGCCTGCGGAGATAAATAAAGTTCAGAAACAGCAGAGTGTCAGAGGAGCAGCAGTTTTATTTTCTGCAGCCCCTCCTGTGAATCATTTCACAACCTTCAAAAAATATACTTCCCATAATAATGCTCCTTTCCTGTAACTTGTAAAATACTCAGTTCTTAAATCATTTATGTTTACAGCTTCTACTTTACAGGAAACAGGGACAGAAATCAATATAAAAATGCCGGCAATCCAAACCAGAAGCAGAGCAGAAAAATTACCCTCATGCCGCTAAAAAGACATTCTGTTCAAGGCTCACCGGCTGTGGACATTCTGCCGGATGTCTGTTATACTGAAACCTGAGCATACTCAGAGGGCTGAAGCCCTCTTATTTTTATAGAAAGGCGGCGCCACCATGGAATTTACCGTAATGACGTATAACATTCAGTCTGGCCGGAATCTGGCCCAGGACAGGAACATTGCCCACGCAATCTCCGCAATTCAGAAGGAAAGCCCGGATATCCTCAGCTTAAACGAAGTCCAGCACTGCACAGAACTATGTCCGGAGGGCAAATGCCAGGCCCAGGCTGTGGCGGAAGCCCTGGGATATCCTTACTTCCATTTTGGCCGTTCCATTGACTTTATGGGAGGTGAGTATGGCAATGCCCTCCTGTCCCGGTTCCCCCTTCAGGAAGTTCAGGTTTTCCCTGTCCCGGATATACCAAAGGAAAAACGGGACGGCTGGTTCGAGTCCCGGAGCCATCTGCGCTGCCGGCTGGATTTAGGCGGCAGGGAAATCTTCACCCTGACCTCCCACTACGGCCTTTCCCAGGAAGAGATTCAAAACGCCGTACTGGAAACCCTGCGCCTGGCCGGGGAAACAGAGCTCCCGTTGATTTTCATGGGGGATTTAAATGAGAAACCGGACAGCCCCCTGCTGGCTCCCCTTTTCTCTGTTTTCACTGACTCTGCCGAAGAGATGGAAGGACCCGGGTTCACTTACCCTTCGGACCATCCCTGTGAGAAAATCGACTATCTTTTTCATAAAAACGGCATTCGGACCTTAAAAGCATGGATTCCGGAGACCACCCACTCCGACCATCGGCCCTTCTGTGCCCGCCTGGCCCTGTAAGGAACTGTAAAACTGGGGTTGCATCCGGCGCAGAATAAGGGTTCTGCGCCCCTCCCGGTCTTGACATTTTCCGCTATTCTCACTACAATAAAACATGACCATAAACAATCTCCCTGAATGAAAGGATGGAATTACTTATGGAAAAAATTGCAAGTTTTACCATAGACCACATAAAGCTTCAGCCCGGAGTGTATGTCTCCCGAAAGGACACCGTGGGGGCGGAGGTTATCACTACCTTTGACCTGCGCATGACCAGCCCCAACGAAGAACCTGTGATGAATACGGCGGAGATGCATGCCATTGAGCACCTGGGAGCCACTTTCCTGCGCAACCATGGGGAGTACGGCAGCAAAACCATTTACTTCGGCCCCATGGGGTGCCGCACGGGCTTCTACCTGCTGCTGGCAGGGGAGTACAGCTCCCGGGATATCCTTCCTCTGCTGGTTCAGATGTATGAGTTTATCCGGGACTACAGGGGACAGGTTCCGGGAGCTTCCCCCAAAGACTGCGGGAACTACCTGGATATCAACCTGCCCATGGCAAATTTCCTGGCTGAAAAATATCTGGACAACGTACTGTATCATATTGAAGAGAGCCGTCTGGTCTATCCCCAGTGACAGCGGACGTTTCTATAACTTTGTAACTCTGAAACTGCAATGTGCGCCTTGGCACACAGAAAGGTGTAAAAATGAATAAAGTTGGAATCATCGGAGCCATGGAACCCGAAGTGGAACTTCTGAAACGGGAGATGACAGTGTCGCAGGTGGTGGAGAAAGCGGGAATGAGCTTCTATGAAGGCACCCTTGGAAGCGCCGCCGTTGTGGTGGTGCGCTGCGGGATCGGAAAGGTAAATGCCGCCCTCTGTGTACAGATTCTGGCAGACCAGTTCGGCGTGACCCATATTATCAACACAGGGGTGGCAGGTTCCCTGAACGCGGACCTGGATATCGGGGATATCCTGATCTCAAAGGATGCCCTCTACCACGATATGGATGTGACCATCTTCGGCTATCTGCCGGGGGAAGTGCCCCAGATGGGCTTCCGGGAATTTACTGCGGATCAGAAAATGGCCGCTCTGGCGAAAGAGACCTGCGAGAGAGTGAATCCCGACGTACACGCAGTATTGGGACGGGTGGTCAGCGGAGACCAGTTTATCTCCAGCGGCCAGGTGAAAGATCGTCTGGTCAGCGATTTCCAGGGGGACTGCGCAGAGATGGAGGGAGCCGCCATCGCTCACGGCGCTACCCTGAACAATATTCCCTTTGTGATTATCCGGGCCATCTCCGACAAAGCGGACGACAGCGCTCAGATGGAGTATCCCGCTTTTGAGGCGGCGGCAGCAAAACATTCCTCCGCACTGGTAAAAGAAATGGTTCAGGGCCTGTAACCCTGAACCATTTCTTTTGTTGGTTTACTTTTCCCCTTTTCGGAACACGAACAGCTTGCTGAACACATAGTTGGCCACAGTCACCAGGACCGCCGATATAATGCTCCCCACAACCAGATTGATGTTAAGCGCCGTGAACACCTGCATCACCACCACGTCCAGGATCCAGGTGGAGACCCTGGAGAGCACAAACTTAGGGGCCTCTTTGCTCATGGGCATTTTGCTCTTAAACACAAAGCGCCTGTTGGTAAAATAGGCAAAGGTGACGCCTGCCACCCAGTTGATGGTGCTCAGTATCCCGTTCTCCAGAGGGGTTGGATACATGGTATTGTCAAAAAACAGGGCGTTTGCGGCAAACTTTGCCGTCCAGGAGACAATTGTGGTCAGAACACCGACAATCAGATAGACAATAATTTCTTCATATTTTACATATAGTTCTTTGATCTTTTCCATCTTTTGCTTCCTCCCACAATTCCTTATGGATTCACCACATTTCTGGCTTCTCCCCGCAGAAATGCCGCAATGTTCTCATAAGCCTCCTGCACGCAGCGCCTGCGGGCCTCCACGCTGGCCCAGGCCAGATGGGGCGTGATAATCAGGCGGGTGCTGTCCTGGATTCTGCCCAGGGGATTGGAGGGTTCCAGAGGTTCCTTCTCCAGCACATCCAGACCCGCCGCCGCGATCTCCCCCGCCTCCAGGGCTTCATACAGAGCATTGTTGTCCACCACCTGCCCCCGGGCCACATTTAAGAGCACCGCTGTGGACTTCATCTTTTTCAGGGCAGATCCGTCGATAAAGTTCCGGGTGAGCCCGCTCAAGGGACAGTGCAGAGAGAGAAAATCGCTCTCTTTTAACAGTGTGTCCTTGTCCACCCTGGGATATTCGGTGCAGGCACTTCTTCCCGTGACAGAGTGGAAAATCACCCTGCAGCCAAAGGCAGAGGCAATCCCCGCCACCCTCCTGCCGATATTCCCCATGCCCACAATTCCCCAGGTCTTTCCCTCCAGCTCCCGGAAGGGAAGGTCGAAATGGGAGAATCTGTCCTGGGCGGCATAGCGCCCTGACTTCACATAATCATCATAATAAAACAGCTTCTGACTCAGGGCCAGTGCCAGGGTAAAGGTGTGCTGGGCCACCATGCCGGTGCAGTAGTCCCTCACATTTACCACCCTGATCCCCCTTTTGCCGCAGTACTCCAGGTCGCAGTTGTCATACCCGGTGGCAAACTCACAGATCAGCTTTACCTTGGGGGCCTCTTCCAGGGTCTCCTTCCCAAGAGGGGATTTGTTGGCAATGACAATATCCGCCTCCCGCACCCGCTCCCGGACCTGCTCCGCTCCCACCGTGTTCCCGTACACCTCCACCTGGCCGAAATCCTCCATGCACTCCACGGACACATCCCGGCCCACGCTGTCCCGCTCCAGTATCACAATTTTCATCCGATCCTCCTTGGGCCCGGACACAGCAAAAGGGCCGCCCTGCTCTCACACGGCAGCCCCGTCCACATCCGCAGCTCCCCTTCCGGGGCCGGGCACAATGCGTCCTTCCCGGCCCCTCTTCTGCAGTCTCTTATTTCAGACGTGCCAGCAGTTCCTCCCTCTGAGCCTCATAGCCGGGCTTTCCAAGGAGTGCAAACATATTCTTCTTATAGCTCTCCACGCCGGGCTGATTGAAAGGATTCACCCCAAGCAGATAGCCGCTGACGCCGCAGGCAAACTCAAAGAAATAAAAGAGCTCGCCCAGGCAGAACTCACTCACCTCCGGCACATTCACCATAAAGTTGGGCACCTGACCGTCGGTGTGAGCCAGAATGGTTCCGTTCATGGCGCTCTTGTTCACAAAGTCCACCGTCTTGCCCGCCAGATAGTTCAGGCCGTCCAGATCCACCGGTTCCTCCCCGATCTTGATCTCCTCCCTGGAAGTCTCCACATTGATCACGGTCTCAAACATAATTCTTGCGCCGTCCTGGATAAACTGTCCCATGGAGTGGAGATCCGTGGTCAGATCCACGCTGGCAGGCAGCAGGCCCTTCTGATCCTTGCCCTCGCTCTCGCCGTAGAGCTGTTTCCACCACTCGGACACATAGTGTACGGCGGGCTCATAGTTTGCCAGAATCTCCACGCTCCTGCCCTTGCGGAGGAGGATATTGCGCAGTGCGGCGTACTGAAGGGCGTCATTGGTCTCAAAATCATTCTCCAGAGCTCTCTTCCTGCCGCTGGCAGCACCCTCCATAAGCTTGTCAATGTCCGCGCCGCTGACTGCAATGGGCAGCAGGCCCACGGCTGTGAGCACGGAAAAACGGCCCCCCACATCATCGGGCACCACGAAAGTCTCATAGCCTTCCTCGTCAGCCAGATGTTTCAGGCTGCCCCTGGACTTGTCGGTGGTGGCGTAGATCCTTCCCGCAGCCCCCTCCTTGCCGTACTTCTGCTCCAGGATTCCCTTGAACACCCGGAAAGCGATGGCAGGCTCTGTGGTGGTACCTGACTTGGAGATCATATTCACGGAGAAATCCCTGTCCCCGATGACGTCAATCAGATGCTTCAGGTAGGTGGAGCTGATGGAATTGCCGCAGAAATAAATCTCAGGAGTCTTCCTCTTGTCCTTGCCAAGCATGTTATAGAAGCTGTGGCCCAGGAATTCAATGGCCGCCCTGGCTCCCAGATAAGAGCCGCCGATGCCGATCACAAGCAGCACCTCCGACTCCTTCTGAATCTTCGCCGCCGCAGCCTTGATCCGGGCAAACTCTTCCTTGTCATAGTTCACGGGCAGATCAACCCACCCCAGAAAGTCATTGCCCGCGCCGTTTCTGGACACCAGCACTTCCTTTGCATCCAGGGCCAGCTTCTTCATGTAGCCGACTTCTTCTCCGGAGATAAAGGAACCAGCCTTGGAATAGTCAAATGTTACCTGTTTGCTCATATCTCTCCTCATTTCTGCGCTGCCTTGCACAGCCATTTACAGACCAGGAACCGGCGAGGGCAGCGCAGGCCCCGGCTCCAGGGAAAGTCCCCGCCGGGGAAGCTTCCCAGATTTCTGCAGCTTTTTCCCTAGTGTAACAAAATTATATGGCAAATTCAAGCAAAATATGGAGAATTCCGGCGCCGAAACACCTTTAAGTGGTGAGAAACTCTTTTAACAACGCCTCCAGCTCCTCCTCTGTCACCTCCGCCGTGTCCGCCGGGTCCACGGACTCCTGGGATTTGGCGGGCACGCCGTAAAAAGGCTCCGAAGAATCCGGGGATGCAGGCAGGGGCTCCGGCGCCGTGGGCTGTGCCTCCATCATGTCCTCCCCTCCTGCCGCAAGCCGGTTTCCTATGGGCATCAGCTCCACAGTGCGCTTAGGTCTGGGCTTTGCAGACCTGCTTCCCCTGCGGCCGCTCCGGTCCGGCCGGCCTCCCTGCACTCGGCCTATGACCTTCTCCTCCTCGAAAGCCACCTCCCCGTACAGCATCTCAATATCCTGTCTGGTGACTTCGATCCGGGGGGAGAGATGATTTTCCAGATAGTCCACCAGATTCACCTTCAGAACCCGCTTCTTCCCCCGCACATCCACCACGGTGGAGACACTGAAGTACAGGTACAGCCCGAAAAAACTCACAATGTAAAAGGGCAGGACCTCCCCCACCGTCCGTCCCATCACAATGCTTTTGCAGACCCCAATGCCGGAACAGACCACCGAAAGCAGCATCAGCTGCCCTGACAGGTGGTACATTGTCTCAAAGGAAAGATGCCCCAGAGCCATTCTGTTCAGGAACTTGTCCACAAAGATGGGAATATTCGCAACCCCGTTCCCCATCTGGTAGCAGCTGGCGAATTTTGTCTTGCACTGCTTCAGCAGCCTGTTCTCCGTGGAAGCCATATTGTCGGCCTCCTTTATCATATTCCGGTATAGCATCCCCAGAAAGACCCTGAGGACAATGCTGGCGCCCAGACAGACAAACATCAATACCGTTATCAGTCTTTCCTCCTGAAACACACGAAACATAGTGCACCTCCTCGCCCGATTAAGGAAACATCCCCGGATAACCTGCACAGGTCATTCTAAGACAGTTCCTCAGCAAAACATTATGTATGAAGCTTTGTCCCGTAACCACAGTATAGCGTAAAAATGCCTGTCATGACAGACATTTCCATCGCATTTTTCCCTGCCTGTTCGACAAAAAAACAGAAATTGTGCAGACAGGGCAACCGGCCCATTGCCGGGGCAATAAATTCCGGAAAAAATCCTGCCATCATCTGATTGCAGAATGGACCAAAATCTGATAGAATATACCATAACATAAAAGTAAGGAGATAATTTCCATGAATACACTGAAATACAAGACAAAAGGAACCTGTTCCCAGCAGATCGACATTGAACTGAAAGACGGTGTCATTGACTCCGTGAAATTCACCGGCGGGTGCAACGGCAACCTGCAGGGAGTCAGCGCCCTTGTGAAGGGCATGAAGCCGGAAGAGGCCATCTCCAAGCTCAAAGGCATCCGCTGCGGCATGAAGCCCACCTCCTGCCCGGACCAGCTGGCCCAGGCCCTGAAAGCCGCCCGGTGAGCGGTTACACTATAATATAATAAAGGAGTGCGTGACCCATGATCTTCGCGTGTGCCAACGCCGTGCCCTGCCCCTGCAAGTACCCTGCCCCCCTGGAGGCGGCCCTGAAGTGGCTGGCGGATCATGACCTGCCCAACATGGAGGCCGGCACCTACGAGGTGCAGGGGAAGGATCTGTATATCATGATCCAGGACTTCACCACCCAGCCCGCCGGGGAACGCCGCCCGGAGCGTCACGACGACTACCTGGACCTCCAGTACATCGTCTCCGGCGTGGAGCGGATGGGCTATGTGCCCTACACCGGGAAGGAGACGGTGGACGAGGACCCGGAGGGGAAGGACGTGACCTTCTACAAGGACCTGGAGGGGGAGGCCTTTGTGGACGTGACCCCGGGGAGCTACTGCGTTTTCTTCTCCAACGACATCCACCGCCCCGGCTGTGCCGCCGGGGAGCCGTGCGCCGTGCGCAAGGCGGTGGTGAAGATGAGGCAGAGTCTGCTGTAAGCTGATATGGGAAGGGCCGT